>Ga0111538_10012243_pt1 | contig 11344 bp, 14 predicted proteins | sample SoiMethybrSBSTD1_FD_79669 | JGI IMG/M metagenome (GOLD analysis project Ga0111538, IMG submission 79669) | Bulk soil microbial communities from a Populus tree surrounding site in Tennessee, USA - Soil MetaG P. TD hybrid SBSTD1 (version 2)... | ecosystem: Environmental > Terrestrial > Soil >... | reverse complement strand
GCCGACGGTCGGCTCGTCGAGCAGCAGCACGGGCGGCGAGCCGAGCAGCCCGCACGCGAGGCTGAGACGCCGCTGCATGCCGCCGGAATACGCCGCGGCAGGCTCGTCGGCGCGCGCTGCGAGCCCGACTTGCTCGAGCGCAACGTCCGCCAAGCGACTCGCCGCGGCCGCGCGCGCTCCGCCGAGGCGCGCGAAGAACACCACGTTCTCGCGGCCGGTCAGCGTGGGATAGAGCGCGACCTCCTGCGGGACGCGCCCGATCGACCGGCGAACGTCCTGCGGGGCCCGCCGCAAGTCGTGACCCGCGATCCGAACCTCACCCGCGTGCGGCGCGAGCAGCGTGGACAGCACCGCAAGCGTCGTCGTCTTTCCCGCACCGTTCGGGCCGATCAGACCGACGATCTCGCCGGGCGCGACGTCGAACGTGAGCTCGTCGAGCACGCGCCGGCCGCCGCGGTTCACGACGAGTCGATCTACCCAAATGGCGGCAGCGGCAGACACATACCGAGCATAGCATCGCTTCCTTTGGCCCTAGCCGAAGACGGGCGCAACCGGCTATGTTGCAGAGAGGTATACGGCAGCAGGTTTGACTCATGATTTCGACGGTCTTTGCACGGCGCGCGACGCGCGGGTTAGTCGCGTGCACTCTGGTCGCCATTCTCTCGAGCGCGAGCGCAGCGTTCGCGTTCGATTTCGACGACGTCGCCGCACTCGCGCGCCGCAAGGCGCGTGCGCCCTTCGTGCCGCAGGATCGCGCCCAGCCACGGGAGCTCGAGCTGCTCGGCTACGACCGCTATCGCGACATTCGCTTCCGGCCCGATCGCGCGATCTGGCGTGCCGAGGGTCTCCCGTTCGACCTCATGTTTTTCCATCGCGCGCAATCGAACCCGCGCGTGCGGATGAACGAAATCGTCGACGGCAAGGCGCGCCACATTCCGTACGACAGCGCCGACTTCGACTTCGGCAAGAACACGCTTTCGCCCGAGACGTGGGGCGAGCTCGACTACGCCGGCCTGCGCGTGCATTACCACCTGAACGGCCCCGAGTACAAAGACGAGCTCATCGTGTTCCTTGGCGCGAGCTACTTCCGCGCGCTGGCGGCAGGCACGCGCTACGGCTTGTCGGCGCGCGGCTTGGCCGTCGACACGGTGGGCGGCGCCGGCGAAGAGTTCCCCTACTTCCCCGAATTCTGGCTCGTCAAGCCGGCGCCGGACGCGCGCTCGCTGCGCATGTTGGCGTTGCTCGACTCGGAGCGCGTGAGCGGCGCCTATCAATTCGATGTCGTGCCGGGCGACGAGACCGTCATCGAAGTGCGGGCTCGTCTCTATTTGCGCGCGCCCATTCGCACGCTCGGGCTGGCGCCGCTGACGACCATGTATCAGTTCGGCGAGAACCAACCGCATCGAACCGACTTCAGGCCCGAGGTGCACGATTCCGATGGCCTCATGGTGGCGACCGGCGACGGCGAGTGGCTCTGGCGGCCGCTGATCAATCCGGACCAGATCTTGACGACGTCATTCTCGATGCGCGAGCTCAAGGGCTTCGGCCTCATGCAGCGCGACCGCAGCTTCACGAGCTACGAGGACCCCGAGGCACGCTATGACTTGCGGCCGAGCGCATGGGTCGAACCGGTGGGCTCATGGGGGCCTGGCCGCGTGGAGCTCGTGCAGCTGCATACGCCGAACGAGACGAACGACAACGTCGTCGCGTACTGGGTGCCCGAACAGCTGCCGCCCCCCGGCGAGCCGCTCGACTTCTCGTATCGCTTGCACTGGCAGGGCGCACGGCTCGTTCAAGAGCCGCCGGGAGCTCGAGTGGTTCAGTCGCGCGTCGGCCGCGGTTACCGCGAGCTCGCCGAGGACCAGCAGCAATTCCAAGTCGACTTCATGGGCCCGTCGCTCGCCGCGCTGCCGCCGAGCGCGCCCGTCAAAGCCGTCGTGTCTGCGCCCGTGAACGGCGAGATCCTCGAGACGAACGCGTACTACGTCGAAGCCACAGGCGCGTGGCGCATGATGGTGCTCGTCAGGCAGCTCGACGCTAACCAACCCGTCGAGCTGCGCGCGTATCTGCAGAACGGCGACAACGTGCTCACGGAGACCTGGAGCAACCTCGTGCCGTCGCGCTGACTTTCACCGGGCTGACATTCGACCGGCAAAAACGCGCGTCGCAGCGGTTCATTACGAGCGCTCACTTCCGCGCGCGCGATGTTTCTTCGGCTTTCTTCACGGCGACCGTGTAACCAATTGGCCCTCTCGTGCGTATTTGTTCGCGTAGAGAGCATCATTTGGAGAACTTCCGTGAGAATTTCGATTGGCTTCGCGCTTGGTACGCTTTTCTCGCTCATCGTCATGTCCGCGAACGCGGCCGGAACGAGCGTGGCTGCGCCGGCGAAGATCGCCGCTCAGGCGGACGTCGAGGTCATCGTAGTCACCGCAAAGCGCCCCGCCGTGGACGCGACGATCGAAGAGATCGTCGTGACGGCGAAGCGCCCGAGCACGGTGACGGCGGAGCGAACGCCGCCCGTAATGGCGATCGAGCTGCCGAAGTTGGATCTCGCGATCAGCGACCCGCCGGTTTTCCGGCTGTGAAGCTCGCAGGTGTGAGCGAGAGAGTGCAATGCGGCCGGGCGCGGTTAGCGCCGCGCCCGGCCCTGCATCACGTGTGGTCGTTCAACCGCGCGGATTGCCCGGGGCTTTCGCGACTTGCCGCTCGTAGTGGAACGGCGGCCGTGAGTCGGCGAGCTGCTGAAGCTGATCGCCGGTCATCTTGATGCGCACCTGCGGGTTGTCGCCCGCGGAAGTGATTTGCAGGTCGGCGAACGGCATCGAGATCAGCTTCGCGCCGAACCCGGCAAACCCACCGACCGCGAGCACCGCGTGCAGCTTGCCATCCTCGGTGGACACGACGATGTCATCGACCTTGGCGACGTGCTCGCCGCGATCATCCAGCACTGCCGCACCGATGAGGTCCGACGCACGGTAGTCGAACGCGTCGAGCGCCAAGTTCTCGGCCTTAACGGGATTCGCAGTCGGCGTCGCGCGCGGACGATCCGCGTCCGTTCGCGCAGTCGCGGCTGGCGCAGGTTTCGCGTCGTACGAGAACTCCGGTGCTGCCTTCAGTTGCTCCTCGGTTCGGTCGAAGTAGAAGTGGTCACCGTCGGCCGAGATGCGCAGGTCGTCGTACGGTAACGCGACAAGCTTGTCGCGTATGTCGCCGAGACCGCCGACGGACAGAATCACGAGCATGCGCTCCCGATTCGGCGGAATCACGAGCTCTTTGATCTCGCCGAGCGTCTCGCCTGTGGCGTTGTGGACCCGCTCCCCGACGAGCTCGGTCGCGCGCACGTCCTTGCCCTTGAGGTAGTCGTGATAGGTCACTGAGCGCGAGAACTCATCCGCGCGTTCGGTCTTCGTCGGGACCTGCGCGCCTGCGGTGCTCGCGGCCAATATCAACGCAGCCGCGTAGTTGGCGTACTTGTGCCCGGGTTTCATAGATGCCTCCTGAATCAACCTCGATGACAAAGTGGAGCAAGAGTCATGCCAACCTAAGTTGCTGAGCCGCCACGAAAATCGGGTTCCGTGGCGCCCGCCCGGGTTGGCCCACGGCTTGCAGTGCTGTCCTCAACGCACGAACGGATTTCGCAACTCAAAACTTGGGAGCGTTGGATGTCGTCACGGTTCAAGCAGCTCGTCGCTACGCTTGACTACCCACTGTACGTGGTGACGACGGCGTTCGAGCAGCAACCCGCGGGCTGCCTCATCGGCTTTGCTACTCAATGCAGCATTCACCCGCCGCGCTTCCTCGCGTGCATCTCGAAGAAGAACCACACCTTGTCGCTCGCGGTCCGAGCTCCAACGCTCGCCGTGCACATCATCGACGCGAAGAACAAGAGTATCGCCGAGCTTTTCGGCGGCGAGACGGGCGACGACGTGGACAAGTTTTCCCGAGTGCGCTGGCACTTCGTGCATGGTGCGCCGGTAGTCGACGCGTGCGACCGCTGGTTCGCGGGCTTGGTGTTGGAGCGGCTCGACCTCGGCGATCACGTCGGCTTTCTGCTCGAGCCACTCGACACGGAACAGCATGCGACTTCGGAGCAGCTGACATTCCAGAAGGCACGTGACATCGAGCCCGGCCATGAGCCGTAGCAATCCATGCAAGTTGCGGACGCCAACACCGTGCTGCGAATCTTTCCCACTCCCTCTGGGCACGTCCCGCTGCACGGACTCTACCTGAGTGAGCGATTCGCCCCACCCCTCGAGCCATCCCGGAGCTTCGTTTACGCCAACTTCATCACCAGCCTCGACGGACGTATATCGCTGCCGGATCCTCGAACGTCGAAGCGCACCGCGCCGCGGGCGATAACCAATCGTCGCGACTGGCGCCTCTTCCAGGAGCTGGCCGCGTGCGCAGACGCCGTCCTCACCAGCGGCCGATATGTGCGCGACGCTCCAAACGGCGTCTCCGCGCAGAGCTTCCCGATCAGCGGCGAGCCCGAATATTCGGACCTCGTGCGCTCGCGTGTTTCGCGCGGTCTACCGGCGCAGCCGGCCGTAGTCATCGTTACGGCGAGCCTCGATTTGCCGCCGCTACGTCCGCTAGTCGCATCCGGCCGCCCGGTGTACGTCGCCACGGGCTCGGCCGCGGCTCCGCACAAAGTCGCCGCCGTCGAAGAGCAGGGCGTACGCGTGCTCGGCGTCGGAAACGGCACCCGCGTAGAGGGTGGCAAATTGATCGAAGCGTTGGCGCGGGACGCTCAGCGGAACATCGCCTTGATCGGCGGCGGCGAAATACTCGACACGTTGATCGTCGACGATGCCCTCGATCGGCTTTACATGACCCTGGCGTGCCGGATGCTCGGTGGTCTCTCGTTCGACACCCTCATGACGGGCCCTACCCTCGAGCGGCGCGGCAGAGTTCTCGCTCAAAGCGCTGCATTACGACGCAGCGAGCGGGGAGTCTGACGTGGAGCAGCTCTTTGCGATCTTCGATCGAATTCGAACACGCTGACATGGCCAGGAAGACACTACCTTCGGAGGGTCGTCGCGCATGAACCTTACATGCAGTCGGGCCGTCAGGGCGGTTTCGCTTGTTATGGCTGGCGCGATGATCGGGCAAATGCGCAACGAGCAGAGTTGCGACACTGCAAGAATGCTGCGAGCGGTGTCGGCCCTTGTGCTCTGTCTCTGCTTTGTGCCCTATCGCACAGAGCGCGTATAGTCGAAGCGAATGCCCGAACCCAACCCGCGCGATAATCACATTCTCGACGCGTTGCCTGACGAAGAACGCGAACGCCTCTTTCCGCATCTGAGCTTCGTTTCGATGCCGCTCGGCAAGGTTCTGTACGAATCGGGCGAGTCGTTGAAGCACATCTACTTCCCGACGGATTCCATTGTGTCGCTGCTATACGTCATGAAGGACGGTGCCTCGGCGGAAATCGCGGTCGTCGGCAACGAAGGCGCAATCGGTGTCGCGCTATTCATGGGTGGAGAAACGACTCCGAGCCGAGCAATCGTGCAGAGCGCCGGATCGGCTTTTCGCCTAGAGGGGAAGCGGCTCAAGCTGGAGTTCAACCGACATGGGCAAATGCTGCACGTGCTGTTGCGCTATACGCAGTCGCTAATTACGCAAATGGCGCAGACCGCCGTGTGCAACCGACACCACTCGGTGAATCAGCAGTTGTGCCGATGGTTACTGCTGTCGTTGGACCGGCTCCGGTCGAACGAGCTGAAAATGACGCAAGAGCTGATTGCCAACATGCTTGGCGTTCGGCGCGAAGGCGTCACGGCAGCAGCCGGAGAGCTTCAAAAGGCCGGCGTCATCCGCTACAGCCGAGGCAAAATCACGGTGCTCGACCGAGCGAAGCTCGAGCAGCTTTCGTGCGAATGCTATTCCGTCGTCAAGAAAGAATCGGATCGGCTTCTGAACCCACTGTGACGGTCGGAGCGAGCGACGACGCACGAGCGCAGGGCAGCCGGCGCGTCCTACGGAGCCCGGCGCACCTTCCCGCCATCGTCTTCCCAGCGCTGCAGGTGCCGCTGCTCGCGCCAAGCCCGCGCGGCATTGGGCTCCTGCACCGATCGCGCAGCAGCTGCGAGCCGTGCGCTCCGTCGCAGCATTCCTCGCACGTTCGATGCCGTGAGCACAGCTAGATAGGAGCCGACCTTCGCACCCATCCCGAGGCGCCTAACCTCGTGGCGGAAGAGTGTGCGTACCTCCACGAGTGGGATGCCGCTTTGGTCGCTCAAAGAACGGATCGCGCGCTCGTTCGGCTCTGGATCATGATGCTCGGAAGGTGCTTTCATTCAGGCTCCCACGTTAACGCGTGGAACGTGCGACGACCGTGCGCTCCCGAACTTAACGCGAACATCGAACGGCCGGTCTACGAGCGTGCTAGCCCTCCCCGGAACGGCGTTGCTCTTGGCCAGGCGCCTCTGGACCGGCAACCTCAGGACCAGCTGCACGGGCGTCGCCCATGGCCTGAGCCGTATCCGATAGGCGGCTCGCGAGCACGCGCTCGATGCGGTTGTTGTCCACTTCCATGACCTCGAGCCGCCAGCCAGTGACGATCAGAACTTCGCCGACGAGCGGGATGCGTTCGAGGTTCTCGAGGACGAGACCCGCCAACGTCATGAACGGATACTTCGTAGCGAGCCCGCCAGCGCCGACGGCGCGCTCCAGGTCGTGCAGCTCGATCGCCGCATCGACAAGCCAGGAGTCGCGGTCGTGCCGAGTGACGCGAGGCTCCGCGGCGAGGTCGTCGGGCAGCTGTCCCGCGATCGTTTCCATGACGTCGGCCGGCGTCACCAAGCCGAGCGTCGTCCCGTACTCATCGGTCACGAGCGCGAGGTGGGGCCGCGCGCGCCGAAAACGCGCCATGAGCACGAGCGTCTTCAGCTCGGCATTCACGCGCAGCGGTTCGCGAATCAGAGAGCGCAGATCGAGCGGGGCCTGCTCGATCAACCGATCGACGAGCGCCCGCGCACGCACGTAGCCGAGACAATTGTCCAAGGTCTCCTCGCAGACCAGCAACCGGCTGTAAGTGTTGTTCGCAATCTTCCTGCGCACTTCTGCTTCGGATCGTGGACATCCAACCATACGAGGTCTCGCCGGCGAGTCATGATCGTGCGCACCGGGCGATCGGCCAACCGGAGAACCTGCTCGACCATCTGTCGCTCGGCCGGGTGGATCGAGCCTTGGTCGGCGCCCTCCTCCACCAACGCGTTGATCTCCGCGTCGGTTACCGGAGCTCGTGCAACCGACCTCACTCCGAATAGGCGCAACACAGCGTCGGTGGAAATCTGGAGAAACGACACGACCGGATGAGCGACTCGCGACAGACCGGCAATCGTCGGAGCCACTGCGCTTGCGATCCCATCGGGATTGATCAATGCGATTCGCTTCGGCACGAGCTCCCCCATCACGAGAGACAAGAAAGCGAGCACGACCACCACCCCGCCAATGGAGAGCGACTCGGCGAGAGGCTGCTCCACGCCGGCTTCGATCAGCCGCGCCGCGACCCGGCCGGAGACCGCAGCCCCGCCGAATGCTCCGGCGACAATGCCGATCAGCGTGATCCCCATCTGAACCGTCGACAGGAAGCGAGTCGGATCATCCGCCAGCTGAATCGCGGTGCGCGCTCCACGGGAGCCGTCAGCCGCTCGCCGCTGCAGCCCGGCACGCCGCGCGCAGACGATCGCGAGCTCCGACATCGCCAAGAAGCCGTTCAGAGCGACGAGCGCGACAACGAGCAGGACCTGCTCGACTAACATCGTGCAGCGCACCTCTGGTGAAGCGGGAAAGAACGCCGCGCGCCGCGAAAGTGAGGGATGTACGCCGAGGCGTGGCTCGTACCTACCGCGCTCCAGCGTCTGCGCCCGTCAGGTGCGATCGTCGCGATCACCCAGCGCCCGACCACGCCGCATACGTCTCTTTGTCGGTGGCATAGCACCCACATGCCGCCTTTTCGAGCCCTCGTTCGTCCGTGATTTCGATATCGCCGCGGGAATACCGAATGAGCTTGCGCCGCCGCAATGCAGTTGCCGCCCTCGTAACGCCCGCTCGGCGCACGCCGAGCACGTGCGCGAGAAGCTGCTGTGTGACGTGAAACTCGCGCGAATGCGCTCGGTCCCGGGTCATCAGCAACGAGCGTGCGAGCCGAGACTCCACGACATGGAAGCGTGTGCAAGCGGCGGTCTGAGCAAGCTGCACGAGCCGGACGTAGAGGTAGCGATTGAACTTATCGCGCACGTTTCGGTTCGCGCTCATTTCGCGGCGGAAGGTCTTCGCCTCGACTCGCCACGCGAGGCCACTCCCCTGCACCACTGCGCGCAGCGGTGCCACGTCGACCCCGAGCAGCAACCAAACACCGACCATGCCTTCGTTGCCAACGAGCCCGACCTCGAGCGCCGCGTTCTCGGCGGACGGCGCGGTCAGGAGCGAAACGACGGCGTCGATCGGAAAGTAGACATGGCGGGTCTTCTCGCCGAGCTCGACGAGTGCCGTAGACGCTTCGAGCCAGACCGGCTTTTGCCGGATCAGCAGCTTGCGCCGCAGTTTTGAAGGGAGAACGCTGAGCAGCAGGTTGGTCGGTTCGGGCATCGTCATTCCGAGCTCGCGCGAAGGGGTCCTTCACCCTAGTGCGCTGCAGAGCCAAGCATCTGTGCGCTAGTGCACCCAGCGCAGCGATGCAGCCTCCGTCCGCGTCTTGCTGCGCGACCAACCGCCCCCCGATTAACCCCGCCGCACCGCGACGCGCGCCTGTGTGCGGTGGGGAACAGAGAAACGGCGAAAAAAGCCCGAGACTCCTCGCAGCTCCCTCCCCCGAGCAACCGCCGCGTCGCGCGGCGACTCTTCTATCCGGAGTGATCATGCGCAAAATACGGCAACCCGACGTTTCGACGATTAGCGTGACCCTTGCGTGGATCCTTGCTTGCGCAATTCCCCACGTCGGTGGCGCCCAAGGCGCGACCGCCGACATGCCCGCACATTCTTACTCAACGGGCGCGCGCTACGGCAGGACGTGGGAGTGCGATCGAGGTTATCGCGTCGTTGGGGACTCGTGCGTCGTCGTCGAAGTGCCGCGGTATGCCTACTTGAATGCTTTCGGCGACGAGTGGAAGTGCGAGCGCGGGTATCGGAAAGTTGCCGAGAGGTGTCAGCCGATCGAGACTCCAGCGAACAGCTACCTAGGCTTCGTGGGCGACGCCTGGACATGCGATCGCGGGTATCGCGAAGTCGAGCAGACCTGTGTCGCGATCACGGTGCCTGCGAACGGCTACGCGACGAACGCTGCGTATGGCCCCGGCTGGAGCTGTGATCGAGGCTACCGCGCCATCGGCGACTCTTGCGTGATCGTCACGGTGCCGGCGAACGGCTACCTCGTCGATTCTTCCTATGGGCCGGGATGGGAATGCGATCGCGGTTATCGAGAGGTGAGCGCCGGTTGCGTCGCCGTGCAGATGCCGGCGAATAGTCACCTCGACTATTCGGGCAACGACTGGGAATGCGATCGCCAGTATCGCAGACAGCGAGATCGCTGCGAGCCGCTGATGACCCCGGCGCCACCACAATAGCTCGCGAACAACGCGCGCCCTCCGTGCGGTGACGCTCCGGGGAGACGCGCGGCACAACAGCTCCGGCGCGCATAACCTCACCGATCTCCTCAGCGATCGCGTTCGTGCCCGACCTCCGAGCTCTCCCGCGCCAACAACTCCTCGCGCGCCTCTTCGCGACGAGCCGATACCCTGGTGCGCTCGCCCTTATCGAAGTAGCTCCCGACGCGCGAGCCAGGGTATCGCGCGAGATCCGTGGCGCTAGCTAGGCGCCGTCGAGCGATGCGCCGCCGAGTTGCCGCCACGGAGGAACGCGAACCGCTATTCATCGCGACCCGCCAGCCAGCGACCGAGTAGGCGCCAAGAGACCGACAGTCTCACCCGCTGCGGTCAGCGGGCCACCTGAAATCACAATCTCTACGCGCCGATTTCGCGCACGGCCATCCACGGTCGAGTTGTCGCCAATCGGCATGGATAGACCGAGGCCGGCGACATCGATACTCGAAGCGGCCACACCTTGTCCGATCAGGTAGTCGCGAACGGTGATTGCGCGGCGCAACGACAGCTCGCTGTTTGTAGCGGCGCTGCCGACGTTGTCAGTGTGCCCCTCGACGTTGAATCGCAAACCGGGGTAGGACGCCACGATGCCGGAGAACTTCGCGAGGCTTTCGCGTGCGGCAGCGTTGACATCCGCCGTACCGGTCGCGAACTGCACCCCTCCGACCTCGGATACCAGCCCGCGGTCCGAGTCGCGCGTCGGTAGCGCGGCGTCTAGCCGTTTGCGCAGATCGTCGCGCGCCGTGAGCGCGGCTCGTTCGCGCTCGACCTCGGTTGCGGTTTCAGTGGCAGCAGCAGCCACGGTTGCCGCTTCCGCCGCGGCCACACCCGCCGCCCGGTCCGCCGCGGCGGTCGCCGCGTTGGCCGCTGCGCGTTGCTCTTGCTCAGCAGCGGATGCTGCCGACGCAATCATCGCCGAGCGGCGGGCGTCCTCGCCGGCGATCACCGCCTCGCGGGCGAGGCCCGGAACGGTCTTCCGTGCGTCTCGCTTGCCGCTCAGTGCGGTCTCGGCAGCCGCCAACTTCTGCGTGGCCGTCTCGTAAGCGTGCGACGCGAAGCGGTCCGCACCTGCGGAGCGAGCAATATCGACGGAATATCGAGCCTGCACGAGCTCGAGCGGATTCTTATCCTCGTCGATCGCGGCGCCCGCCGCGCTCGCGAGCTTCGAATAGTCTGCGCGCTCGGTCAGCGTCGTCACCTTCGACTCGCTTCCCTTCACGTCATCACCGACGTTGTAGAGGACGATCATCGTGCTCGGCATCGTGACTGCGAAGTGCGGCTCGGCCGTGACGATCAGTGCGAACTGGGATGCACTAGACTGAGTGTCCATCTCGCCACTTCCGCCCCAATGCCCCGCGATCACGCCTTGATTCGTGGCGCGGCCGTCGGGTGTCAGGCCCCAGAGCACGTAGGTCGTGTAAGGCCCGAGCGACGCGGGCTCCGGTAGGTTCTCCACCTTCGCCTTGATATGCGCGTTGTCGTTCTCGAATTCCACCTGCGCCTTTCCCTGCGCCGTCGCCGCGATCGGCGTTCCGCGAAAGAGCAGGTCCGACTTCGGGCCCTCTTTATAACTGAACATCGAAATCTGGCTCAGCACGTCGGAGCTGGCGATCGCCTCGCTCTGCTGAACGCCCTGCGCAAAAACCATTGGGGTTGCAGCTCCAAACGAGGCTGATACTGCGAGCGCTAGAATCGTTTTCCGGATCATGTCGGTCTCCTAATCTTGTGTCAGGAAG
>Ga0111538_10012241_pt1 | contig 11344 bp, 8 predicted proteins | sample SoiMethybrSBSTD1_FD_79669 | JGI IMG/M metagenome (GOLD analysis project Ga0111538, IMG submission 79669) | Bulk soil microbial communities from a Populus tree surrounding site in Tennessee, USA - Soil MetaG P. TD hybrid SBSTD1 (version 2)... | ecosystem: Environmental > Terrestrial > Soil > Tree... | reverse complement strand
CGTCGTCCGCCCTTGCGACGGCTACGCCGACAGCTCGCGCAGCGCGCGCTGGATCGCGTCGAGGTTGGACGGCGCGACGTGTCCGCGCATGCCTTCCTCGTTGGCGACCTCGATCTCCTGCGCGTCGTGGCGCCAGTGCTGCAGCCTGGCGAGCTTCTCGGCCCGCGACAGCGCTCTGTCCTGCAGGACGTCGCGCGGGTCCGGAAGGCGCGCGTCGAACGGGCCCGATGGTGTCTCGCGCGGCATGGCGTCACCCACGCGACGCGGCGTCGCGATCGCGCCCGACGGAGCCACAGAGGCGGTCGACGTCGAGCAGTTCCTGCAGGCGAGGCACCGGCAGCAGGCCGCGGTCGCGCGCCAGCTCGAACACCGGCAGGCCGCGCTCCGCGGCGGCGCGCGCGAGCTCGGCCGCGCGATCGTGCCCGATGTCCGCGACCAGCGCGGTGGCGAGGATGGGGTTCTTCGCCACCTCGTGCGCGGCATTCGCGCGCACGCGCAACCCGAGCAGCGCGTGCTTGCAGAACGCCTCGGCGGCGCCGGCCATCAGCTCCAGCGCCTCGAGCAGGTTGTGCGCCGCGATCGGGAGCATCGTGTTGAGCTCGAACTGCCCCTGCGACTCGGCGAACGCCACCACCGCGTCGTTGCCGAGCACCTGCGCGCACGCCATCAGCACCGCTTCGCAGACGACCGGGTTGACCTTGCCGACCATGATCGAGCTGCCGGGCTGCAGCGGCGGCAGGTCGAGCTGGCGCAGCGCGTCCGATGCCTGCCAGCGCACGTCGTTCACGAGCTTGTAGAACGACATCGCGAAGGTGCGCACGTCGCCGCTGAGCCACGCGATCGCGCCGAGGCCTGACTGCGCGCACAGGTGGTGCTTCGTCTCGTGCACGCGCACACCGAACATCGCGCCGATCGCGGCGCACACCGCCGCCGCGAATCCCGGCGGGCAGTTGACGCCGGTGCCGATCGCGGTGCCGCCGAGCGGCAGCGCGCGGCACGCATCGATCGACGCCGCGATGCGCGCGATGCCGGCCTCGACCTGCTGTGCGTGGCCGCGGAACTGCTGGCCGAAGCGGATCGGCATCGCCGACATCAGATGGGTCCGGCCGTTGCGCACGTCGTCCCAGTGGCGGTCGGCGAGGTCGTGCAGCGCCGCCGCCAGCCGCTGCAGCGCCGGCAGCAGCCGCTGCTCGCCGAGCGTGACGGCGGCCAGCGCGATCGCGGACGGGATCACGTCGTTGCTCGACTGCCCGAGGTTGACGTGGTCGTGCGCGTGCACGGTGCCGCTGCCGCGCCGCGCGCCGAGCAGCTCGCTCGCGCGATTGGCGATCACCTCGTTCGCGTTCATGTGCGACGACGTGCCCGAACCGGTCTGGAACAGATCGACGACGAACTCGCGATCGTGCTGCCCCGATGCGACCTCGATCGAAGCGCCCTCGATCGCGCGCGCGAGCTCCGCCGGCAGGCGCCCCGCCGCTGCGTTCACGCGCGCCGCGGCGGCCTTGATCTGCGCGATGGCGTGCACCGTCGGCAGCGGCAGCCGATGACGGGTGAACGACCAGGCCGCGGCGCGCGCGGTCTCGGCGCCGTAGAGCGCTGCCTCGGGCACCGGCACGGCACCCATCGCGTCGTGCTCGACGCGCTTTTGTCCGGAGAGATCGCCTCGTGGTGGATCCTGCATGCCGCCATCATCCGCCGCGGGTCGCTCCGGTGCGAGCCAGTGCACCGCTCGTGAGAACGGGCACGACGACGGCGAGCGGGCAGAGGCAGCACGGCGCGGCAACGGTGCAAGCGGGCGGCCGCGCGCCGGCCGGTATGCATGTTGCCCGTGGGTTGGAGCCCTTGGGCGCGCGGCCAGCATCGAGTACCGCGTAGCGGTGCCGGCGGACGATGAGAATGTCGTCACCTACCGCGTGCGCTACGCCTGGTGGGGCCTTGCGCGCCATCCGAGAACGCGATCGCGAAGGGCAAGGGCGGGCGCTGGGTCGGCGACTTCCTGACGTGGTGCGCGGAGTTCGCCACCGCGGCTTCTGCCGAGAAGGTGATGGCCGACTACGCCGAGCTGCGCGCCGCGCAGAAGAAGGACGGCGACGCGTTGTTCGGCGAGTGGCGCGGCGCGCGCGACGCGGCCGCGCGCAAGGCGGTCTTCGACAGGGTCGCGAAGACGTGCTACGCGACGAAGTGGTACGAAGCGATGCGGGGGTGGATGCAGTGACGCGGCGACGCGGCTCCCGCACGACTCGGACCACCTTGACGCGGTCCCGTGCCTGCGGACGATGGCCCGTGCTTCCCGGGTGGTCCGGGCGGTAGCTGCTCTCCCACGCGTTCCGGATCTCGATGACCCTGTCGCTCGCCGCGAAGTGGTTGCTGCCGTGGGTTGCTGCTGCGTCGCTCGTCGCGCAGCAGCCCGAGCCCGCCGTCGTGCGCGGCCGCGCGGTCGATCGCGACGGCAAGCCGGTCGAGGGCTGCGTGGTCGGTCTGTTCGAGCAGGGCGAGCGCTTCACGACGAAGGAACTGTTCGCGAAGCCGCTGGCGACGACGGACGCCTCCGGCCGCTACGAGCTGCGCGCGAAGAAGAACTGCACCCAGGACGTCGTCGTCACGACGAGGGACCACCAGGTCTGCGTGCAGCACCTGCGGGCCGAAGCGAGCGCCGAGCACGTCCTGCCCGACGCGCTGATGCTGCCCGGAACGACGCTGCGCGGCCGCGTGCGCGACGCGGCAGGCAAGCCGATCGCCGGCGCGCTCGTGCGCGTCGAGGATCCGCTCGCGAGGGACTTCGGGGTGATGGCGTGGTTCGCGTCGCAGGCAGTCAGCGACGAGCGCGGCATCTTCGAGGTGCCGGGCGTGCCGCGCACCGGGCTGCTGGTCACGGCCAGCGCGCTCGGCTTCCCCGCCGTGTCGCGGTTCGCCGCGCACGATTCACCGCTCGACCTGACGCTGGTCGCGACCGGCGTCGTGCGCGGTCGCGTCGTCGGCGCCGACGGCAAGCCGGCCGCGAACGTCGAGGTCGACGCGATCACCGTCGAACAGCGTCCCGGGACGGAGCACGTGGCTGCGGATGGCGACGGACGCTTTCTGCTGACGGCGCCGCGCACGTTCCGGTTCCGCGTCTCCGCCTACGAACGGGTACCGCCGTATCGCAGTTTCACGAGCGGCCTGCTCAGCGGACCCGCGGACGACGTCGCCGTCACCGCCGTGGCAACGAAGACCCGCGAGTCCTTCCAGGTGACGCTGCATTGCGTCGACGCTGCGACGAAGGCCAGGGTCGTGGACTTCCACGCGTCGTGGAGCTCGCTGGACTCTCGTTCGCTGGCCCAGTCCCTGATGTACCGCCACGATGCGCGCAAGCCGTATCACGACGAGGCCGTGTTCGACATCGTGCGCCCGGCCAACAACAGGTCGCCAGGCACGATCATCGTCGACGCGCCGGGCCATGGCTTCGCGGTGGTTCCGATCCCGGACGACCCGGTCGAACCGTTGATCGCCGAGCTGCCCGCGGAGTGCGTTCTCGTCGGCCAGGTGATCGACGACGTCACCGGCAAGCCGGCCGCGGGATGCGCGGTGCGCGCGTTGCCGCACTACGGCATGATCGGCCCCGGCCCGGACCCATGGAAGGCCGGCGTGATCACCGGCGCGGACGGACGCTATCGCATCGGTGGTCTCGCGGCGGGTGACTACGACGTGCAGGTCTACGACGTCGGACGACAGGCCTCGGAGAGTCGCCTCGTGAGCGTGTCTCCCGACCAGGAGACGTCGCTGGACCTGGCGGTGCCGGAGCCGCTGTTCCTCGAGTTCGAGTTGATCGGCGACGTTCCGCGCGGCTGCCTCGGCAGCATCATGTTCGGCGGCGTCTCGCACTCTGCGCCAGCCGGAATCATGCTGGAAGGACCGTTGCCGGCACTGCCGATCGTGCCGCTCGGCGCGCAGCGCTCTCACCGGCTCGGCCCGGCCCCGTGCGGGCAGCACCTCGTCCAACTACGGCTGCCGACCCGCGACCGCCTCGGCGCCGCGTTGACGATTCCGCTCGGCCAGGTCGAACGAGGAAAGCTGGCGAGCCTGGAGCTTCCCGATCTGCGTCAGGTGCTGCACACGGGCCGCGTGCACCTGCCGTCCGACGTGCCGGCCGAGCGCATCGCGGTGCTCGCCCACGAGACAGCGGCAGTGCGACCTGCTCGCGGCCGCAGAGCCGGTGCTCGTGCAGCAGTCTTCGATCCGTTCGGCGACTTCAGACAGCCGTTCGCGGTCTGCCTCGCATCCGACGGCAGCTTCGTGATCGACCTGCCGCCGGGCCGCTACACGCTGCAGCTCGTCGACCTCGAAACGAAGCTCGTGTTCCACACGGAGGGGCACGAGTGCACTCTGGAAGCCGAAGCCGGTGCGCCGATCGAGATCACGCCTGCGATGCGCTGGCTGCAGATCGACCTCGTGCCGGCAGCGGCAGGCGCGCCGGTCGTGATCCAGGAGATCCAGGTCGAGGTGCCCGCGCCAAAGGGCTCGCTGCCCGCGATGCTGGGCATGCGCTTCAACCGCGACGACCCACAGGTCTGCCACGTGAACTGGCGCGGCGACAGCACGCAGCTGCGATGGCTCGTGCCGCGGACCGGGCTGACCCTGCTGCCGATCCAGGCCTTCCGGATGCTGTCGCCGTCGGACAACGGGTGTCCGGGCAAGGCCGTCGACCCCACCGTCGTCGAAGCGGGCAAGGACGCCGTTCACGTGACGCTGCGGATCCCGGCGCCGCCCGACGACGCGACGATCGTCGCACCACGGCCGAAGTGACGTGCATTGCGGCGTCGCTCGCACGCGACGTAGACTTGATCGAAACACAAGAGAAGGAATGAGCGACGACTCGATCGTGCAGCAACTGCTGCCGCGGCCGCCGTGGCGCTTGCACGCCGATTTCGTGCGCGGGCAGCGGCGGCGTGTGGCGATGCTCTTCGCGCTTGCGCTCGCTCGCGCCGTCGACTACCGCAGCGGCACCGCGGTGCTGCTGGGTGTGCCCAACGGCGTGTTGCGCCTGCCGTGAACGACGCCGGATCGGGCACGGCCTGTGAGCGCCGGTCGTCGCCAGACCACCGTCGAGCACCTGACGCGCGCGGTGAACTGCGGTAGCTTGCTCAGCCTGCGACGCCTCGAGCATGACATCGACGCGTCGGCCAACAGCCGCGGAAAGGACCCCGATGCGCACCCACCGCCTCGCCATCGCCATCACCCTGCTAGCGAGCACCCTGGCCGCGCAGGCCGAGAAGCAGGAGAAGGTCGAGCCGGTGAAGCTCGTCAGCCGCGCGGAGAAGCTGCTGCAGAAGAAGGAGGTCGAGGAAGCCGTGCTGCTGCTGTGGCAGGCGCTGGACCTGCTCGCGACGCTGCCGAGCAACCCGGTGCACGACTCGACGGCGTTGTCGGCGCGCTTCCTGCTGAAGGAGAACGACCCGCGCGAGGAGCAGCGCCGCGCGGTGTTCGCGTCGGTCGCGAAGCAGCAGGTCGAGCTCGCGGCTGCGTATCGCGGCAAGAAGTGGCTCGACACGGCCGCGACGCGCCTCGACGTCGCCGACCGCTACGACCGCGACGCCGGCGCGAAGGAGCGCGCGGCGCTCGAGGCCGCGAAGCCGAAGAGCAAACCCGCGGCCGGGGCGCCGGCGAAGGAGGAGCCGAAGCCGGCGTCAAGCAAGCTGTCGCCGCTGCTGCAGCGGACCAACACGGAGTGGGTGCAGGGCGAATGGAAGGAGTTGGCGGACGCGCTCGAGTGCCAGGCGCCGAAGGATGCCCTGCTCGAATGGGTGACGACTGCGACCCACGCCGATCACGAGATCGTCGTCGAGTTCCGTCCCACGGAGCCGACCAAGGGCCACAACGCGACGCTCTGCGCCGGGCTCGCGATGCCGGCCGGTGCGCCGAACTACGGCGGGTATCGCCTGCAGTGCGCCTACGATGCGGGGTCGAAGCAGTACGGGCTGATCCTCTGGGCGCTTCGCGGCATGAGCTACGAGAAGCTCGGCGAACAATGGGTGAAAGGCACGGCGTCCGCCGACGGCTTTCACCGGCTCTCGATCCAGGTGCGCGGCCCACGCCTGAGCGCACGGCTGGATCAGGGCGCGCCGATCGAGGTCACGACACCGGCGGAAGTGCGCGGCAAGGTCGGGTTGAACCAGGGCATCGACAGCACGACGACGTGCGCCGTGCAGTTCCGCAACATGCGCGTCGATCCGCTGCCGGCCGATCCCCTGACCGCGGAAGAGCAGCGCGCGAAGGAAGAAGCGGCGAACCAGGACGCGCTCACGGAGGGCGTCGCCGACGCCAAGGAGTTGATCGCGAAGAAGCAGCCCGAGCCGGCGTCGCTGCTGTTGCGCGAAGCGCTCGACCGCATCGCCGACATGTCAGCCGGTGTGCTGCGCGACAACCTGCAGAAGTCGATCGAGCAGATGCTGATGGAGGTCGATCCGATCGCGGCGCGCCGCAAGAAAGCCGCGCAGGCGATCGGGACCCAGCTCGTGGCACTGGCCGACGAGTATGGCAAGGCCGGCCTGGTCCGCGCGGCGCTCGTGCTCGTCGAACGCGGCGCGGCCTTCGATCCCGAAGGCCAGGCGGCCCGCCTCGCGACGGCGCAGCAAGCGGTCGCGCAGTGGAACCTCGCGCAGGCGAAGGCGCACGCGAGCGAGCTTGGGCCACCCGCCGACGACGGAACGGTGCTGCGCGAATGGTTCGGCAAGGGTCGCAAGTTCGTCAGCTTCGGCACGTCCTTCGTCGTCGACGGCTCGGTCGCGCGCGCCGAAGCGCTGACCGCCGAGGTTTTTGCCTCGTGGGCCCCGCCGCTGAGCATGCCGAGGGTCGAGAAGTACAGCGTCTACGTGAACCTGCCCGCGGTCGGCGCGAACGGCGGCCTGATCTTCGATGCGCTGAACTCGATGAACCACGGCGTCGTCATGCTCGAACGCCACAGCAAGGGCATGCGCCTGTTCGCGAGCCTGCGCGTCGGCGAGAAATGGGTGCCGCTGGGGGTGCGCGACGTCGAGATGGATGCCTGGCGGCGCGACGGCTGGCACCAGATCACCGTCGAGTCGAATGCGACCGGGCTCGTCGCCACGTGCGGCAACACGAAGTTGCAGGTGCCGCGTGCGCAGCTCGGCAAGGCGGCCGGCGAGATCGGTCTCTACGCGTTCAACACCGCTGAGCGACCCGTCACCATCCAGTTCTGCGCGTTCGCGGTCGGCAAGTAGCAACCGCATGCGGAAGCGAGCTCCAAGTCGGGCAACTGGCGCGGCGAAATCGCACGGGCCATGCATCCCCGCTTCGCGCCGCGGTGTGTTGGCGGCACGATGGCGGACCACCCGATGGACCCGATTCTGGCCAGCGAGCTCGGCGAGCAGGCGCGCGCGCTGCGAGCGCTCGCGCGTCACCTCGTGGGGGAGCAGGGTGCGGACGACCTCGTGCAGGACACGACGCTCGCGGCGCTGCGTTGGCCGCCGGAACGGCGCGACGGCGTCGGGGCCTGGCTGCTGCAGGTGCTGCGCCGGCTCGCGAGCAACCACCGCCGTGCGGCGGCGCGCCGTGAGCGGCGGGAACGGTTCGCGACGGCGCCGGCAGCCGCTGGCGCCGCGGCGCGCGTCGCCGAACACCGCGAGCTGCTGCAGCGCGTGACCGCGGCGCTGCTCGCGCTGCCGGAGCCGTATCACGGCACGCTGCTGCTGCGTTTCTTCGAAGACCTGACGCCGACCGCGATCGCACAAGCGACCGGCGTGCCGCTCGCGACGGTCAAGAGCCGGCTGCAGCGCGGCATCGTGCTGCTGCGCGAACGGCTCGACGCGACCGCGGGTGGAGGCGACTGGCGTGCGGGATTCGTGACCGCGTTCGGTCTCGGCGACACGCTGCGGCCCGCGGCCGTCGTCGGTGCAGGAACTCTTGCCACGGGAGCGGTGCTGATGGGAACGGGAACGAAGTTGGTCGCGGCGGCCGCGCTGAGTTGCGCCGCGTTCCTTGCATGGATCACGCTCGCAACGCCGCCCTCAGGTGGGGGCGTCGTGACGCTGCCGGCACCGGCTTCGTCGCCGGTCGCCGCGGCGACGCAGGCCGCAACCGCTGCTGCGCCCGCCGCCGGCGAGCGCACGATCGTGCGCGACGCGCAGCCGAGCGCGGCCGGGGCGGCGGCGCAACCGCTCGCGACCGTGCGCGGGCGCTGCGTCGACGAGAACGGCGCGCCGCTCGCGGGCGTCGACGTGCGGTTGACGAGCAACGCGCGCAGCAGCGAGTTGATGGACGCGTGGACGAAGGACCACGACCTGCCGCCGGACACCAAAGAGCAGCGGACGACGAGCAGCGATGGCGCGTTCGCGTTCGAGTTCTGGCCGCCGCCGCCGATGCAGTACGTCGTGTGGATTCGCGGCGAGGGGCGCGCCTTCGTGAAAGGGCGGGTCGAGGACGTGGTCGGCGGCCGCGAGCGCGACCTCGGCGACGTCGTCCTGCCGCCCGGCTCGCTGCTGCACGGCACCGTGCGCGACACGAACGGCGCGCCGGTGCCAGGCACCTACGTGACGTTCGCGAGGCAGGCGGAGGTGACAGGCATTCGTCCGGCTGCCGACTGCCAGGCGCTCACGCGCGACGACGGCGCGTTCGCGACCTACGAAGCGCTGCCGGCCGGCGAGTACACGGTGCGCGTGCGAGGCAGGAAGACGACGCCGAGCACGGTGACGATCGACGCCCAGAAGGCCGTCGTGACGATCGCGATCACGGTCGAGCCGCTTCCGGTGCGGCCGACGATCCGGGGCGTCGTCGTCGACGAGGCCGGGCAGCCGGTTGCGCGCGCGACGGTCGGCATCGGCGGCTACGGGCGGTTCCCGGTTTCCGATGGCGTCGGCTCGAGGACCGACGACGCAGGCGTCTTCACGTTGACGGGGCCCGAACGCTCGCCGCCGAAGGCCACGCTGTGCGTGCACCGGGACGGCTTCGAAGACCTCGTGCACGCTGAGCCGGTCGCGTGGGGGAGCGCTGACGTGCGGCTCGTGCTGCGGCGCGCGCTCGCGCTCGAAGTGTTCGCGGTCGCAGCCGGCGACGGCGCGCCGGTCGAGCAGTTCCAGGTGCGCGTCGTGTCGGACGGGTGGGACAGCCGGAACCTCGACGTGCGCGCGCGCGGCCGGCACCCCGGTGGCCGCGCGGTCGTCGAGGGCATCGCGCGTGGCGACTGGCTCGTCGTCGTCGAGCCGGCCGGCGACGAGCTCGCGCTCGCCGCGTTCGTGCCGGTGCACGTCGCCGATCCGGGCCCGGCGCGCGTCACCGTGCGGCTGCCGCGCGCGGTCGAGCAGCAGGTGAACGTGAAGACGGCCGCCGGCGAGCCGGTCGCCGGTACGCGCGTCGAACTCGCGCTGATGCGCGAAGGCGCGCCGTCGGGCGCTACGTACGCGCACCCGCTCACCTCGACGCAGTGGGCGCATCCGAACGTGGCGCTGCTGCTCGACGCGGCCATCACCGATGCGCAGGGCAACGTGCGCCTGCGTGGGCCTGCGGACCAGCAGCTCGTGCTGTTCGCGCGCGGCCCCGGTCACGTGCCGGCCGTGCTGCACCCTGTGCAACTCGACGCGAACGCGCCGCTCGAGCTCACGGTCGGAACCGGCGGCTCGATCACCGGCAAGGTCGGCCCCGCGGAAGCGATCGCGGAGTTGCGGCGGGTCGGCGGCTTGCCGACGAGCGGCGCGGTTCCCGCGGCGAAGCGCTTCGTGTTGCCCGGCGTGCGCCTCTGGCGCACCGAGAGCGCGAACCGCCGCGCGTATTGGCCGGAGCAGTCGGTGACGATCGGGGACGACGGCACGTTCCGCATCGACGGCGCCGCGGCGGGGCAGTGGTGCGTCGACGTGACGTGGTGGACGCCGACGGACGCGGCGACGAGCATCAGTCAGCAGGCGCAGGTCGCGACGGTCGTGGTGCGCGACGGCGCGACGGTGGCGATCGAGCTCGACTTGTCGGCGCTGCTGCCGGGCGAGATCGACGGGCTCGTGCTGCACAACGGCGCGCCGGCCGTGGCGCGCGAGATGCAGTTCGAGCTCAGCGGCCCGAGTGGGACCAACACGGCCTTCGCGACGACCGACGCTGCGGGCCGCTTCCGGCTGCGCACGCGCTGCGGCGAGTATGTCGTCAGCGGCTACACGGCGAGCACGCGGCTCTCAGCGATCGAACGCGTGCGCGTCGTGGCGGGGCAGACGGTGGCGCAGACGTTCACGCTGCAATCGGGCACGTTGCGGTGCCGCGTGATCGACGAACAGGGCAAGCCCGTGTCCGGCGTGCGCGTCGACATGCTCGCCGAAGGCGCGGCACCGGGCCACGCCCGGTGGATGCCGCGCACCGACGACGCCGGCGTCACGAGCGTCGAGACGGCGATCGTTCCCGTGGTGCTGTCCGTGTTGCCCGAGAAGCTGCAGGATCCGGCCGCCCAGCGCGACGCGATTGCGCGTGGCGAGACCGATCCGTTCGCCGCGCAGCGAATCGAGCTCGGCCGCTACACGCCGAAGCCCGGCGAGACGACGGCGATCGAGCTGCGCCTGCCGGCGAGCTGGCGCCGCTGACCCGGCGGCGTCACTGCTTGTCGGCCTTCTTCACGTCTTCGTCGATCGCCTTGCGCACGAGCTGCGCGAGCTCGCCGCCGATCCACCCCTGGAAGTCGCGCCGGCTCGCGAGGCCCAGCATCGTCCACGTGGAGTCGACGTCCATCGTCAGCGACGCGCTGCGCACCGGCTTCGCCTGGTCCACGGGGTGCAGCTGCAGCGTCGCGGTGACCTTGCACTTGAACGCGGCCGATTTGTAGAGCGGCCACGGCGCGAACGGGGCGTCGCACGCGAGCGTGACGTCGCCGTGCAGGCTCGCGAGCATGGCAGGCCAACGACCCTGCAAGCCGGCTGCGAACGTCTCGCCGAGCACGCCGTCGGGCGCGTGTACGACGAGACCTGCGTTCGGCAGCAGCGGCTGCTCGGCATCCACCTGCCACCCGGTCGTCATCGTCGTGCGGTTGGTGCCCGACTGCGTCGCGGTCAGCCGCGCGCCGATGACGCCGCTCTCGCGCGCCATGGTCCAGGCGCCGAGGAACAGCAGGGGCGCCGCGAACCCCGCGACCCCGGCGAGTATTTGGCGCCTGCCGGCGCGCAGCGCCCACGGGCGGCCGTGCAGCGCACGCCACGAAGCGCGGCCGAGCAGCAGCACGGCGAGCATCATGGGCACGTGGATCAGTGCGATGGCGCTGCTCCAGAGCAGGCCGGTCATCGCGACGGCGGCGGCGACGACGATCACCGTGGCGGCGGCGATCCAGAACGAGAGGCGGTCGGTCAAGGTGTGGCGGCGCTACGAAGGCGAGCAAGGAGTACTG
>Ga0111538_10012240_pt1 | contig 11345 bp, 8 predicted proteins | sample SoiMethybrSBSTD1_FD_79669 | JGI IMG/M metagenome (GOLD analysis project Ga0111538, IMG submission 79669) | Bulk soil microbial communities from a Populus tree surrounding site in Tennessee, USA - Soil MetaG P. TD hybrid SBSTD1 (version 2)... | ecosystem: Environmental > Terrestrial > Soil > Tree... | reverse complement strand
GGCGGATCGCCGGCGGGGGCGTCCACCACGCTCGAAAACGCGCTGCGTGCCAGCTTGAATTCGCGCGCAGCGAGGTAGATCTCGCCGACCTCCACGCCGAGGCGAGCCTTCAGCGAGGGCTCGCGCACCCCGACGGCCGCGCGCGACAAGAGCCGCGCCGCTTCTTGCTGCTTGCCGAGCTGCGTGGATAAAGTGCGGTAACGCCGGCGTACCTCCTCGTCGCTCGGGTCGAGCGCCACCACGGCTTCGAACAGCGGAAGGGCGCCCGCGCCGTCGCCCAGCTTGTCTTGACGCATGATCCCGAGCCGCCGCTGCACGTCGGCGCGCTTCGGACCGCGCAGCGCCTCCATCGAGATCTCGAGCATCGCCGCCGACTCTGGGTACGTCTCCAGACGCTCATAAGCATCGGACAGCGCCGTCGCAGCGCGCCCTCCGAATGACTTGTGCGCAACGAGCCGGTGGGCAGCTCCACGCGCCTGCTCATGGGCGGGCGCCGTGCGCAGCACTTCCTCGATGTGCGGCAGCGCCCGATCGGGCTCCACCAAATCCCCCGCGTAGAGCGCGATGAGCCGCTCGCGAAGGCTGAGGGCGTCTTCGGCGCTCACGTCGGGGGCGGCGAGCTGCTGCTCGAGAAGCCGCCCGAGCTCGCGGAACTTGCCGGCGTTGCGCAGGCGATCTTCGAGCGACCGCCGCACCTTGCGATCGGACGGGTCGACCTTGAGAAGCTGCTGGTAGATCTTGATGACGCGATCGTGCTCTTCGGAAAAACCGTCGGCGAGCTCGGCCGCGCGGCGTAAAAGTGCGAGCTGCTCTTCCTTGTCTTGGCGGTGCACCGCGGCTTGCGCATAGACGTCGGCGAGCTTGAGCCCATTGCCGAGCGACGTGAGCACCGCTTCGATCTTGTCGAACGCCTGGGCGTGGCCAGGAACGAGCGCCAAGACCTGCTCGAGGTAGCCCACCGAGCCGTTCGGGTCGCTCATCACGTCGGCGAAGAAGAGCGCCGCGTGCATCAGGACCTCGCACTGCAGCGCTGTCGGCAAGAACTTGAGCTTGCGGTCCTGGGTCAAACGCTCGTAGGCGAGACCGAGGTTCGGAATGCGGCCGTCGCGTACGGCGGCCTCATGGAGCAACTCCCACAGCTCGGGGGAGCTTTGCCCGCGCGACAGCGTCGACACCAGCGTGTCGAGGACCTGAGCCTCGTCTTCCAGCTTGGTGCGTAGCCCGGAGGCCAGAGAATCAGTACGACTGGGAGGGCGTGTCGGGGGACGGGTCGGTGGCCGAGTGGAGCGAAATTTGGTGTCTTGCGCCATAGCTCCGCCGAGCCCAGATGGATGCGCACAAACACCCGGGGGGTGGTGGGGGGTGGTTAGCCTACCAAGCTTAAGCCGGCCTTTGCACTCCTATCGCTAGCCCATGAGCGCGTCGCTGCCACCGCGATCGAACGAGGCTTCGCGCTTCCCTACACTTCCGGACTGGACGGGTCCGATCCGTCCGCTGGCAAAGCGACGATGACGAGCCGTTCATTCGCACGTCGCCCAGCGTTGAGACCGGTGCTTTCTCGGCAGGCTGTCACTTTCTTCAAAACAACGACGCCGCGACTTCACCGAGGCACGCCATTCCGGCGTCGAGCTGCTCATCCGTCAGGTAGGGGGCGGGACCCAGGCGAAGAACCTCTCCGCGGTAGTCGGCCAGCACGCCGCGCCTCTGCAGTTCCTGACAGAGATCCCCCGCGCGCGGCGCATCGAGCGCGAGAAATCCCCCCAAACGGTCGAGCGAGATGGACAGATCCCGCCGAATTTTTCGCGGATCGACGGTGAGCGCATCGAATGCCGCCGCGAGGCGTCCGATCTGGTGCTGACTGACCTCGCGAAGGAACGCCGGCGTCAGCCCTTGCTCCTCGAAGAAGTCGAAGACCTTCGCGGCGCGGTAGTGACTCGTGGGGTCGTAGGTCGAGCCCGCGAAGCGCCCCCCCTCCTTTCCATAGGGAACGCGGCCGGAACCGACGGGCTCGGCGAGCGCATCGAACTCGGCGTACCAGCCGGTGATCACGGGGCGCAGCGCGACGTCGGGGGGACAGCGCAGAAAACAGTTCCCCTCCCCTAGTTGGCAGTACTTGTACCCCCCGCCGACGACGAAGGCGCGGCCCAACCCTTGCTCGGCGAGGGAAAAGGGGACTGCATTGAGCGCGTGATAGACATCGACCAGAAATGGCGCGCCGCGGCGTTCGCAAGCATCGAGCACGGCGCGGAGTTCAGGCACGATGTTCGCATTCGTAAAGAAGACGGCCGACACGATCACTGCCGCCGTTCGATCGTCGACCGCCGCGGCCAGTCGTTCCGCAACCGCGCCCGCGGGGCGATGCGGCACGCGCACCACTTCGATCCCTTCTTCGGCGAGGCGATCGAACTGACGGCGCACGGAGTGGAATTCGCCGTCGGTCGTGACCAACCGCGGGCGCCTTCGCAGGTCGAGCGCCGACAACCACTTCACGACGAGGTCGTGCGTGCTCGATGCGAGCGTGTACACACCGTCGGTGTCACCGAGCAGCCTCGCGAATCCCTTCTTCACGCGCGCGGCTTTGGCGAACGCGCGTTCCCATTTCTCGTCGACGTGCTCGGCGGCGTCCGCCCACGCGTCGAGCTGCCCCACGAGCCCGCAATCCGGCCACGCTTGGTGCGAATGCCCGGTGAAGAGCAGCCGCTTGTCGACGCCGAAGCGGGCGTAGTGCGGCGCGAGCGCATTGGGCGTGCGGTAAAGGTCGGCGGGATTCATGCGACGCGGCGCTAGCACTACTCTGCCAGCTTTTCGCTGCCAGATCGATCATCGATGTGGCGATGACCCCACGCAAACTGACCGGACAGCGCAATCTTCCATCGGAAAGCTGGAGTGGCGCTCGCGGCCCTTCCGACAGGCCGCGTGAAATCCGCCGGCCTCGCCGGGACGTTACGTTGGGGATGTGCGGCAATTGCCGATCGTGATCTGCTGCTGCCAAAAACCGGCGGAGTAGTGCTAGAGCTGGGAACGAATCGCCCAGAGGTCTGGGAAGACAGGGCGGTTCAAGGTCGTCATGAGATACGCCGCGCCGCTCGAGCCGCCGGTTCCGATTTTCGCGCCGAGGGTGCGCTCCACCATCTTCACGTGACGGTAGCGCCATTCCATGAGCCCTTCGTCGAGATCGACGAGACGTTCGCACAGCTCGCCGACCATCCCCTTGGCGCGGTACACCTCGATGAGCACCGCCTGGATCTCCGCGCTCGGCACGACGAGCGCCGAGGGATCGCGCGACAGCTGCGCATCGGGCACGGCATAGCCTTCGCGCTTGAGATAGCGGAGAAAGGCGTCCCATATGGTCGGCTCGCGAAGGCGCTGCTCGAGCTTGATGCGCTCGGGTGAACCTTCGTCGTAGCGCTCGAGCACCTTGGGGTTCTTCGCTCCAATCACGAACTCGAGCTCACGGAACTGATACGACTGAAGACCGCTCGCCGTGTCGAGGCGGTGGCGAAAGGACAGGAATTCGAGCGGCGTCATCGTCTCCAGCACGTCGACCTGAGCCACGACCACCTTGAGGATGGTGAGGACGCGCTTCAGTGTGTGGAGCGCGCGGGCAACCTCGCCGCGATCGAGAAGCTGCATGAGGTAATCGACCTCGTGCAGCATCTCTTTGAACCAGAGCTCGTAGACCTGGTGAATGATGATGAAGAGCGTCTCGTCGTGCTCCGGCCCGTCGGACATCGGAGTTTGCAGGACGAGAAGCTCCTTGAGCCTCAAATATTTGGCATACGTCGCGGCCATGGGCTCGCACCCTACCGCCAGGAAGGCTCCTTAACAACCTGCTCAATGCGCGGGAACGAGGCGCACCCGCTCGTCGTACAGCGCGGCCCCTTCCCCCATGTCCGTCGTCGCCGCGCGAACGAGGACGTTCGGGCAGCGCCCATCCCGCAAGTGCCCCCCTTTGGGAACGATGGCCACGTCGCGACGCTGCTTCGGGTCATGAACGACGCGCACGTCGAGCGCCCCCAAGGCCGACTCGAGCCGGCCGAGCCCCCCGTCCACGATCCCCGCGGCGGCCTCGGGATGCACGGTGACTGGGAGGATCCCTTCCGGTTTGCGAGCCCACTGCGAAGACTGCGAGTCGGCCGTCGAAAGGGACAAGAGCCAGAGTGGATAATCGGAGCGAGCCCCGGCCACCGCTTCGGCGGGGGGCGGCGCGGTCATCAAATTCATGCGCCCGGTCGCCGTCTTGAATTTGCGGTCCGCGAAAAGGACCTTGGCCGCGAACGGGTTTTGAACGGCACTGGCGTCGAGGTCGTCGACCTTGACGCCTTGCCGCCCGAGTCGCGGCGCCACCATGCGCTCTTTCCATTGGCGCGGTGTCCCGGCCATCACCTCGCCGAGCCCTAGCCGGTCCGCGAGCCCCTGCGCGATCTGGAGATCGCTCCTTACACCCGCGGGCGGCTCGACCACCGGCCGCGCCGTGGCGAGATAGTGATGACCATAAGCGCCGAGGAGATCGTCTTCCTCGAGCAGCGTCGTGGTGGGAAGCACGAGGTGCGCGAGGCGCGCGGTGTCCGTGAGAAACGAGTCGACGACCACCACGAACTCGCGCGTCCGCAGCGCCTCCGCGGTCTTCATCGAATCGGGGAGCATGGCCACCGGATTGGCCGCGGTGACCCACACCGCGCGTACGGGGGGATCTTTGGCGGCGAGGATCTCCTGTCCCAAGAGCGGCTCGCACAGCGTGCGCGGCGCGGCGGCCTTGCCGCGAATGAAGTCGAGATGAAAAGCGCCGCGGCGCTTGTGGTAATAGCTGACGCCGCCCCCGCTGATCCCGATGTTCCCGGAGATGGCCGACAGCGCGTCGAGGGCGCGCACGATGGCACCGCCGCTCATGCGACGCGCCATCCCCCAGCCGACGAGGATGGCGCACGGCTTCTCGGGGCCGAGACACCTCGCCAAATCCAGCGCGCGCGCCGCCGTGACGTCCGCGTCGGCGCACCATGCTTCGACCGAGCGCGAGAGGGCGAGCGCGCGAAACTCGTCGAAATGATCGCAAAACGCCGGCGCGTCGGGACAGGTCCATTCCTTTTCGAAGAGGAGCCGCGCGACCGCCATGGCCAGTGCGAAGTCCCCCGCCGGTCGCGGTTGCACGTAGTCGTGGGCGAGCGTGGCCGTCTGATGATGAACCGGGTCGACGAGCACGACACGCGCGCCGCGCTTCTTCGCGTCGAGCAGCACGGGGAGGGTGTGCGGGCTCGAGACGTGTACGTTTTTGCCCCAGATGAGGATGCTCTTCGCTTGTAAGAGGTCGAAGAGATCGTGCGCGTCTTCGTCGCCGAAATCGGCGAGCTGCGCCGCGTCGCCCGCCCCGGAGCAAATGTCGCCGCGCTTGATGGTGACCGGTCCGAACTTTTCGAAGAAGTAATCGCTAAGGTGCTTGAGCAGCCCGAGCGACCCACCGCTGCGGTAATGGAAGATCGCGGCCGGTCCCGACTCGTCGCGAATCCGGCGGAGGCGCGCCGCACACAAGTCGAGCGCCTCGTTCCAGCCGATGGGGGCAAACTCGCCGTTCGCCTGTCGCAGCATCGGAGACAAGAGACGGTCCGGAGAATACTGCGTCGGGAGATAATGGCTCGTGCGATAACACAAGAACCCGCGCGTCACGGGGTGGTCGGGATCGCCGGCCAAGCGCGTGACTTTGCCACCTTCCACGGTCGCGACGATCGAACAAGCGTCGGGGCAGTCGCGATTGCAAGTGGTGCGACGCTGCTCGCTCACGACGCCAACTTAGCGGATACGGGCCCCCCGAGCCAGCGACCACGGCGGACCAATCCACAACTGAGCGGTGAGCCAAAGGCCCCCGCGGAGACCTACCTTACGGACTAGGGATGCGCGACGGCGATTCGGGCAGCGCGGTGAGCTTGGTCACGGCTTCCACGAGAAGCTCGGGCTTGAAGGGCTTGATGATCCAAGCCTTGGCGCCGGCTTTCTTGGCGCGCTCCACCTTGTCGACGCGCGACTCGGTCGTGAGCATCAGGATGGGGAGCTTGGGGTACTGTCCGCGCAGCACTTCGAGCATCTCCAACCCGTCGAGGCGCGGCATGTTGATGTCGCAGATGACGAGGCAGAGATCGGACGCCCGCTCACGAATGGTGAACGCGCCCATCAGGCCGTCCGAAGCTTCGAGCACTTCGTACCCGGCGCCGCGCAGAATCGATGCGACGTGGGCACGAATGGTCTCCGAGTCGTCGATGACCAGGACCGTTCTAGCCCCTCGGGCACCCGTTTCGGTCTTCAGTGACATGCTTGCCGGAATGCTCATAGGAGTATCAACCCGCCTGGGCCTTGCGGCACCTCTTGAGGAGGAACGGTGTCGCCCGTACGAGCGAGGTCGACGTTCGACGTAACGACGAACATGAGCGCTACCTCGCCCCCCGATGAGCGAAGAACGAGCGTGCGAGCATCTCCCCCGGGTGCCGTTTGCGGCAAGTGCGCCGCGGGATCGGTGAACTCGTAGGAGAAATCGACGCCATGGCGGATGAGCTTCGTCTTCATACCGCCGAGGATCTGATTGGCGATTTCGCGCGCGAAATCGGAGAGCGGAATGGGCACTTCGGGGGGGACCGGGGTGGCGCGGCCGAGCAATTCGCGCGTCGCGCAAACCGTGAGCCCCCCTTGGATGCGATCGCCGCCGAAATAGACCGAACCCGCGACGTGCTCGCCTTCACCGAGAACCGGCGTCCAATGCGCTTCGTCGTGCAAGCTGACGCCGTAATGCTCGAAGAGCTCGATGGCGGTGCTCGACAAGAGAAAGCGCCAGTTCGCCCACTGGTCATCCTCCATGGATGGCTCCTGTCTGCGAACGAGTCCGCACTTCTACCAATTTTACCCGACCCGTACCCATGTCCACTCCAGTTCGGCATTTCTTCAATTAGCTTTAATTGAGAACAGCGGCGCCGAGCGTCGCTGTAAGCAAACATCCCACCGTGGCGCGAGAGGTGAGCAGCCCTTGAATTCTTATTCAAGGGTTGAACGTGGTGAGCCGTAAGGCTCGAATAAGCGGATGAGCGTGCGCACTTCACACAGGCCCCAGACTTGCGCTCGGGTCTCTGCCCCAATCCGGGCGACGGAAGGCTGAGGTCATGGTTTCGGTCGGGAGCAAGCTGAGTGCGGCGACGATCGCGCTCGCTCTCGTCGTCACGGCCGGGATCTACGTCAAGCTCAGCCGCTATCAGCGGGAAAACCTGCTCAGCTCCAAGGAGCTGGCCGCCTCCGCCGTGACCCGCCTTTTTGCCGACTCGTGCGCGGCGGCGGTCGTCTTCAACGACGACCCGGCCATCAACGAGGCGCTCTCCACCCTGGGTCGCAACCAGGAGATCCAAGGCGCGTCGGTGTGGAGCGTCGACCGCACCGGGCACATCAAGCAGAAGCTCGCCGAGCTTTCGCGCACCACCAAGGGTCTCGACGCTCCGACCGCGCTCCCCTCCGCCGCCGTCATCGAACGGCACCCCGATCGCGTCGTTCTCCATGCCCCCGTTCGCGACCAGAACGGCCAGCCAGTCGCCGTGACGACGATCACCTTCTCCCTCGAGCGCGAGAACGCCGCCATCGCCGATGTCGAGAAGCGCACCCTCATCGTATCGGTGGGCGTTGCCATCGGGCTCACCGTCGTCCTCATGTTCATGGCCCGCTTGGCCATCGTGCGGCCGCTCGCCAAATTGGTGGTGGCCGCCAAGAAGTTCGAAGAGGGGGGCGCCGGCGAAGTCGACGTCCATACCAACGACGAGATTGGCCGTCTGGCCTCGGCTTTCCGCAGCATGGGGACCGCCATTCGCCAGCGCGAAGAGCGCATCAACGCGCGCAATCGCGACATGCGCCTCGTTCTCGACAACGTCGAGCAAGGGTTCATCACGCTCGACATCGAAGGAACGATGTCCGACGAGCACTCGAAGATCGTCGACGATTGGTTCGGCGTGCCCAAGGGGGCGATGCCGTTCTGGGACTATCTAGCGCGCGTCGACCCCGCCAAGGGTCAGTGGTTCCAGTTCGGCTGGGATTCCCTGCGTGAGAACGTTCTCCCTCTCGCGCTTTCGCTCGATCAGCTCCCCCGCGTCGTCCACAAGGACAGCCAGACGTTCGAGCTCGCTTACCGCCCCATCTTGCGCGGCGCAGAGCTCGACAAGACGATCGTGGTCATCACCGACGTCACCGCGCGCGTCGAGCGCGAGCGCGCCGAGCAGGCGCAGCGCGAGATGATGAGCATCTTCCATCACATCCTTTCCGATCGCCTCGCGCTCGAAGAGTTCTTCAACGAGGCGACGACGCTCGTCGACGCCGTGGTCGGCTCGAACGGCGGCGACCACGGGCTCATCACCCGGCACGTGCACACGTTGAAGGGTAACTGCGCCCTCTTCGGCATCGAAAGCGTGGCCACCTTCTGCCACACCCTCGAAGATCGATTGAAGGAGTCGCCCGAGCCGATTGGCTACAAGGAGAAGGAAGCGCTACGCGCTTTGTGGAACAAGGTGCTCGAGGTGCGCGCCCAGCTCGCCCAAAGGGAGGGCTTCATCGAGCTCGACCTCGAAGAGTACGACAACTTCTTGGAAGAGCTGCGCCGCCGCACCGACCACGGCGCGCTCGCCGCGACGGTGGCTTCGTGGAAATTCGAGCCGGCCAGCAAGCGCATGGCTTTACTCGGCGACCAAGTGCAGCGTCTCGCCACGCGGCTCGGCCGCGCCAAGGTCGAGGTCAAGAGCGAAGGCACGCTCCTGCGCTTGCCCGCGCGAAAATGGGGCCCGTTCTGGGCGGCGTTTGCGCACGTCATTCGCAACGCCGTCGACCACGGCATCGAGACCGTCGACGAGCGACTGCGCGCCGGCAAGCCCGAACAGGCGACGGTGACCCTGGCCGTCGCCCGCGACGGGCAGCACGTGATCGTGACGATTCGCGACGACGGGCGCGGCATCGATTGGGAGCGGATCACCACCGTCGCGCAAGAGCGCGGCCTGCCCCACGACACGAAGGCCGATCTCGAAGAGGCGCTGTTCACGGACGGCGTCACTTCCCGCATGGAGGTGACCGACGTCTCGGGGCGCGGCGTCGGTCTCGGCGCGGTGCGGGCCCTGGTCCGCCAGCTCGGCGGTCGCATCGAGCTCGAAAGCCAGCTCGGCAAAGGGACGACGTTCCGCTTCTTCATGCCCCTCGCCATGCTCACGGACGAAGGCGGCCCCCGCCGCCAAGGCTCCCTCCCCGACGGCCGCTGGTCCGCGAAGCCCACGGGCCCCGTCCGCGTCGCAGGCTAAGACGAGCCCGAGACCTCGACTGGGAGATCGACTGCCGTCGCCAAGGTGGGCCGCTGAACGCCCGGTGAGCGTCGGAGCGATGCCCCTTGCGCGCAAGGTGAAACATGTTCTACCTTGAATCGGAAAGCACATGATTCTCGACCGGTTTCGGCTGAAGGACAAAGTCGCCATCGTGACAGGCGCGAGCGCCGGGATCGGACGAGGGGCGGCGCTGGCACTCGCGGACGTGGGTGCTCACGTCGTGTGCGCCGCGCGCACGCAAGACACGCTCGATCGCGTTGCCGCGCAGGTGCGCGAGCGCGGCACCCGCGCGCTCGCCGTCCCCTGTGACGTCAATGACACCGCGCAGGTCGAAGGGCTCGTCGCGCGCGCGGTCACCGAATTCGGGCGCATCGACGTCGTCGTCAACAACGCCGGCGGCACGCCCCCCACGCCGGCCCTCGATCTCGAGGTGAGCGACTTCGAAGCGGCGTTTCATTTCAACGTGAGCTCGGCCTTTCTCCTCACGCGCCGCGCGGTTCCCCACATGGTCAAGAGCGGAGGGGGTGCGGTGGTGAACATCTCCAGCGCCCTTTCGCACATGGTGGAGCCGGGGTTCGTGGCCTATGGCACGGCGAAGGCCGCTCTTTCGCACATGACGCGGCTCCTCGCCCACGAGTTCGCGCCGCACGTTCGCGTCAATGCCCTCGCGGTGGGGGCCACCGAGACGGACGCCCTTTCGTGGGTCTTGAATGCATCCGAGGACCTACGCCAGCAAATGGTCGCGCTTACCCCCATGGCACGCTTGGGGACACCGGAAGACATTGCCTGCGCCATTCTTTTTCTCGCGTCTCCGGCGTCGAGCTGGGTGACGGGCAAGATCTTCGAAATCGACGGAGGCACGGTGGCTTCCAACTGGCCCATCAAGATGCCGAGCGGCTTACCATGAAATACCGCGTGATTCAGTGGGGCACGGGCAACGTGGGCACCTTCAGCCTGCGTACGATCATCGAGCACCCCGAGCTCGAGCTGGTCGGCGTATGCGTGCACAGCGACGCCAAGTCCGGCAAAGACGCGGGGGAGCTGTGCGGCCGCGCGCCCGTCGGGATCCGCGCCACGAACGACGTCGCGGCGATCCTGGCGCTCGACGCGGAATGTGTTTGCTACACCGCGACGGCCGATCTTCGCCCCTTCGAAGCCATCGAGGACATCTGCCGCATCCTCGAATCGGGCAAAGACGTCGTGTCGTGCTCGGTCGTGCCGCTCGTGCATCCGCCCTCGTTCATCCCCGAGCTCCGCGACAAGCTGGCCGAATCTTGCAAGAAGGGGGGCACGTCCTTCCTCACGTCGGGGATCGATCCCGGCTTCGGCAACGACATGTTCCCCCTCATGCTGAGCGGCCTTTGCGGCCACTGGCAAGAGGTGCGCGTCGTCGAAATCATCAACTACGCCACCTACAACCAACCGCAGGTCTTGTTCGAAACCATGGGTTTCGGCAAGCACATGGACGACACGCCGCTGCTTCTCACACCGGGTACGCTCGAGTTCGGCTGGGGGGGCACGGTCAACCTCTTGGCGGAGGGTCTCGGCGTCACGCTCGACGAAATCACCGCGTCCTACGAAAAGCTCCCCGCGACGAAGCCCATCCGCATCGGCGCGCACACCGTCGAGGTGGGGACCATGGCGGCGCTCCGTTTCGAGGTGCGCGGCATCGTGGGCGGCAAGCCGGCCATCGTCGTCGAGCACGTGACGCGCCTCGACGACGATCTGGCCCCCCATTGGCCCAAGGGCAACGGCTGCTATCGCGTCATCATCAAGGGCTACCCGACCATGCGCTGCGAGTTCGAATTCGAAGACGAGCGCGGCGACCACGCGGTGGGGGGCGTCATTCTGACGGCCACGCGTCTGGTCAATGCGATTCCTGCCGTCTACCGCGCGGCGCCTGGTTTGATCTCGGCTTTGGATCTACCGGTCATCACCGCCAAAGGGCTGTACCGGCCGGCGCCGTAGCGGCGTCGGTCGAAGCCCCCGCGTCCATTCTGCACACCAGCGGGAAGCACCCCGATC
>Ga0111538_10012239_pt1 | contig 11345 bp, 8 predicted proteins | sample SoiMethybrSBSTD1_FD_79669 | JGI IMG/M metagenome (GOLD analysis project Ga0111538, IMG submission 79669) | Bulk soil microbial communities from a Populus tree surrounding site in Tennessee, USA - Soil MetaG P. TD hybrid SBSTD1 (version 2)... | ecosystem: Environmental > Terrestrial > Soil > Tree... | reverse complement strand
TGAAATTACGGGTGGATCGTTCTTTAACAATTATCCCGGCGGGTCGGGTTTGATGAAAGGGGCGGTTTTCGGCCGGTTGGCAGGCACAAGCGCGGCTGACTTCGCCAAGACGAAGCGTGCCTAGCCCCGCTCAGTCGAAGAGACGATTAGTTTCGTTGAAGGAGTCGATGGTGCATTACCGACGCAAATCAAAATACTTCATTGGGGTCTCCCTTTTTATCAATTTGCTCGCCGTTCCCGTCTGGTCGCAGGACCGTGATGCGATGATTGCCAAGGCCAAAGAAGAAAAGGAGTTCGACTATTACAGCACCACGGATATCCGCGACGGTACGGCGATGGTCCATGCGTTCCAAAAAAAATATCCTTTTATCGAACCCAAGCTTTTGCGTCTCGGCAGCACGCAAGTCGTTGTCAAAGTTCTCCAGGAACACCGCGGCGGCGCGCATTTATTCGATGTGATCTCGGCGACCAGCTTTCAGTTCTACGAAATCTTCAAAGAAAATTTATTTCAAAAGTATGACTCACCGGAACGGCGCGCTTTTGCCGAGGACTTCAAGGACAAGGACGGTGTCTGGGTAAGCGCCTATCACAATGCCAGTGTCGTCGCCTATAACACCAAACTCTTGAAGCCGGTGGATCTGCCCAAAAGTTACGATGACCTGCTCGCTCCGAAGTGGAAGGGCAAAATGCTCATGGATAGCCGAGAGACCGAATGGTATGCGAGCATGCTGCAGATACTTGGCCAGGAAAAGGGCTTACGTCTCATGCGCGGCCTCGCCAAGCAAGATCTTAGTTTTCGTCCCGGACGTACACTGATTACTCAGGTCCTAAGCGCAGGCGAAGCGCCGCTAGCGGTCAATGACTATGACCACTTGGTGCAGGCTGCAAAGAAACTCGGTGGCCCGGTGGAGTCGCTACCCTTAACGCCGGTCGTTAGCCGGGTCACTCCGATCGCTTTGGGTCGCTATGCGCCCCATCCGAACGTGGGTAAGTTATTCATCGATTTTGCGCTTTCCGAAGAAGGACAAAAAATTCTTCGTAGTTTCGGGCGCAGCTCGGCGCGTAAAGGAATCGAGCCGGACGAGCTCCAGAAAAGAGGCATCAAGCTGTACGTCAGCGACATAAGTCTCGCGAAGGACTACGCGCGCTACGACAAAGAATTCAAAGAAATTTTCAACTTGAGATGATTCGCAGAGAAGCACGGAGTGAAGGCGCTTTGGTACTTTGCCACTGATGGGCTATCCATTATCAAAGCAGTCGCCACGATCGGCTTCCGCTAAAGGTTGTGAAATGTAGAGGAGAAACAAAAATGGCAACTGGCATTACTGAAACGCTCGCGGCGCACACAGCGAAGGTGCGTTATGAAGATATTCCACCCGAGGCGATTGAAAAAGCCAAGGATTGCATTCTCGACCAGGTCGGCGTCGAGCTCATCGGCTCGACGTTGGAATGGAACAAAATCGCTTATCGCTATGTCACCGATATGGGGGGGCGCGCCGAAAGTACCATCGTCAACTACGGCGCCAAGGCTCCGGTATTGGACGCCGCATTTGTCAACGCCACCTTCGGTCAAGGTTGCGAACTCGATGACGTCGGCTTTGCCGCCGGCGGGCATCTCGGCGCCGCTACGGTGCCGGTCGCGCTCGCGGTTTGTGAGAAACAGCGCAGCACCGGTAAAGATTTTCTTGCCGCGGTGGTCGTTGGATGCGACGTCATGTATAGGCTCCTTGCGGCGGTTCGGCCTTCATCCGGTAAGCGAGGGTTTCATAGTCATGGCATCGGCGCTCCTTTCGGTGCGATGACGACGGCGGCAAGACTGTTGCGTTTGAATGATGGACAAATACTGCATGCGTTCGGAATCGCTGGTATGCATTCCAGAGGCACGATGGAATACGATCAGACCGGAGGAGAAGTGAAAAGGGTGATCGCCGGTGTCGCCGCGCGCAGTGGCATCCAAGCGGCAATGCTCGCTCAACTCGGGCTCACGGGTCCACCGACCATTATCGAAGGCAAGCGGGGATTCTTGAAAGTATTTGCCGATCAGGTCGAGCCAGAGGAAATTACGCGCGATCTTGGCAGTGACTTTAAGATCATGCGGCTCTGGTTTAAGCTTTATCCCTGCGTCGCCACCGTACAGGGCGTCATTTACACGCTGACCAAGATGATCGAAGAACACCATTTCGGCGCGGACGACATCGATGAAATACGCGTTGGTATCTCTGAAACCTCGCTTTCGCACGGGGGCGCAATCTACGAACCGCACGATACTGCCAGCGCACAATTCAGTCTGCCGTTTTCGCTGGCGATCCGCTTATTGAAAAACGATAACGATCTGAGTTTTTACATGGACCCCAAACTGTGGACCGATCCAAAAGTGCTGGCTCTAGCGAAGAAAGTTAAGAGCTACGCTGATCCGAATGCCAAAAAGGATCAGAACTACAACACGACGATGGAAGTGAAACTCAACAGCGGTCAGAGCCACAAAGCGTTCGAAGCCTATCCGCCCGGTTCGCCGCTCAATATGGTCAGCCGTGAAGTGCTGAGAACGAAGTTTCGCAAAATGGCCGGCGCGGTGTTGGTCGAAGAGCGCGTTGAGCAATTAATCGAAGCCGTAGACCGGTTGGAAACCTACGAGGATGCGGCCAAACTCATTCCACTCGTTGTAAAGTGACAAAGTAAAGCGAACTTGCAGAGGTTTAGCGGGTTCTTAACAAGACGATCAAACGGATGCTGGAATTGAAGACGGCCTATCAATCAAGCGCGAATCAAAATTGATCCGCCTACTCTCTCCGAAGCACTGAGAAACTGCCTATCCGAGGCCCTATATCCTTTTATAGCACGTCTCCGTGCTCTCATAACTTCCAAATAGTGCCGAGCACGGGTGATCGGCGCGCACACGGATTGTATTTTCACGCGACTGGCTCTAACATATGCAGGTTTAGCGTAACGCAGAATGCCGTTGTGCGTCTGATTGGGTTACTTTCATCCGGCGCCTCATTTAACATTCGCGACGACGCAACTCTGTCAGTGGAGGCGACGCAAGTTGAAGCATCGTGAACTCGGTTTGATCCAAGGATTTCTTTTGTGCCTGCGCGATTCAGAAACCCTGCGATTGCAGAACAGCCGGTGGAAAAGAAATCTCTTGATATTTAGCAGTGGGGTTTGCCTTGAGATTGCCGCGCTACCATTTGCAGCCGGCTTAATGGGGTACGCGACGTCCTGGTATTTTTGGCTTTTGACGTGGCTGTTTGTGCCCTTAGGTCTGCTCGGTTTATATGCGAGTAGATTCGGCGGCGATCGTCTCGTCGAATGGCTTTTGGTTATTCCCAAGCTAGATCTGCGACTCTAAGGAATTAGGCCGAACCCTGGGCGCTGAGGTTGGAGAATGACAATCGAAGCTCGACTAACTTCGCCATCGCGGCGTTAATCGTAAATCAGAATCCGTGCCGTTCTATCTAATGGATGAATTCTAAAGCGATTGAGAACGCGATTAAAAAGATGATCACCCATTCCAACAATTCCATGCGCTGGTTCGTCGCCTGACCGGAGATTTTTTCGTAAATACTTTCGAGCGTCTGTAATTTGCGCAGAATGCTCGAGTCCCAGTCGTCGAGGTGAAACCGGCGATTGGCGATGCGATAGACGCGCGCCAGATACTGATCGCCAAGCAGTTTTAGCGTGTTATTGACGCCTTCGAATAAAGTGGCGTTGTCGACTTGCAGCTCGGCCAAGCTGCGCAGATCAGCGCTACTGGAGGCAAATGCGCGCTGTAGGCCCCACGATTGCCGTGGCAGCGTCGCGTAAGCTTGATTCAGGGCATGATCGAGCTTCTGGTCGACGTAGCGCATCTCCAGCAACTCCACATTGGCGAATTCGAGGACCGCGCGGACATCTTCGCCTTCGCGGTCGATGAGCAGCGCGGCGTTCCAATCGACCACCGTGACATCCTCGACGCCATAGGAAACACGCGCCGAGAGCGCGTCGTCAACCTCCTGATCGGAAAGCGTTTGACGCTCTGCGCGAAGAATCTGAGCGATTTGACGGGCATGCTTCGAGCAAAAAAGATTCGCGTCCAACGGTTCGTTAAGATTTTCGACATGGAAAATGACGTAGTCCTCGACGACCGAAGAGTGGTGCGGTTGCACGGCAGCATCCCCGATGGTTTTCAAGAGCCCTTCGACTCGCAACCGTGAATCTGCGAGCAGCGCTTCATTGTCGTAAAGCTCCTCGCTGAGAGTGAGCAAATCCTCAAACGGACCTTCAATCGGCAGCGAATAAATAACCGCCACCGCGCCGAAATCGTAAATCATTACCTCCGAGCTGGCGCGGGTGGCAAATTTGCCGACGCTAATCGGCTTGGTGTCCTGGTTCATTCTCAAAGGCGGTGGTTGATACTCGAAATAGCTCGGTGTGCGTCTCTTATGCGCGATGGTCGGCCGCTCAGTTTCCTCATCCGTGCGCCGTTCAGCTTTGGCGAGATCGATAGAACGCGCCGCATCGTACGCGAAGATTGCGTAGCATAACCCTTTTTGAATGTTTGCCGTCGAGATTGGCGGCGGCTGAAGTTCGGTGCTCATTCTCATTTCAATGTAGCACCGACAAACCTCAAGAAGGAAGTTCGCAGGACTAAAAATGCCAAGGGGCGCGGCTTATCGCGCCCCTTCGCAAATACAAATCGATGGGATGAAGTTAGTTCAACGACGGATCGCCGGCGATTTCTTTGGTAGCCGGGATTTGCGGCTTGCGTCGCGTCGGGTTGCGTAAGATTTGCAACGATTTCTGTTCGATCTGACGGATGCGCTCGCGCGTGACCGCAAACATGTCGCCCAGCTCTTCGAGAGTGTAATCGCGTTTTTCCTCGATGCCGAAACGCTTGCGCAAGACGGTTTCCTGTCGCGGCGTCAGAACCGCTAAAGCTTTTCGCACCTCGGACTGAAATAGCCCTTCCAAGGCCTGACTCTCTGGCTGGGGACGGACGCGATCTTCGACAAAGTCTCCGAGCTCGTCACCGTCTTCCCAAATTGGAGTTTGCAATGAAACAGGCTCGCCTTGCGTTTGCACCAGCTTGAGCAGTTCGGCAACGGACACGCGCATTTCTTTGGCGAGTTCCTCGGGGCGCGGATCGCGGCCCAATTTACGTTGCATCTCGCGCGCCGTTTGGATCACCTTGTTTCGCGACTCGACGCGATGCACCGGGACGCGAATTGTATGACCGGTATCGATCAGCCCGCGGGTAATGCCTTGTCGGATCCACCAAGTCGCATAGGTAGAGAAGCGAAAACCAAGTCGGTAATCGAACTTTTCCACCGCCCGCATTAACCCCAAATTGCCTTCCTGAACGAGATCGAGAAAACTCAAACCACGGTTGATATATTTCTTCGCGATGCTGACGACCAGACGCAAATTGGCTTCGGTGAATTCCTTTCGTGCCGCTTTGACACGGGCTTCGCCTTCGTGAATGCGCCGAGTTTGTTCCTTCAGTTGATTGGCTGTGAGTCCGGCGGTTTGTTCGATCCGCCGGATCTCGGATAGCGCGGCTTCTTTCTTGGCCCGCGAATGGCCTCGCGTTTGTGCTTCGAGTCCGATCATCCGCTCGGTCAGTCCGGTCAATTGCCCGATCATTCGTTCGATTTGTTCCGAAGAAAGCCGCAGCGCTTTGATCACGCCGAAGATTTTCACCAGCTGGGCATGTTCGTTTTGCAATAGACGATGGCGCGTCTGCTCGGACAAGCGCGCCCGGCGTAAATCAGCGCGGATTCGATCCCATTGCCGAAGCAGGCGGGCGAGCTTGGCTACCTGCTTTAATAACGGTTTGAGATCGACGGTGGTTTCGCGCTCCTCGTCCTCATCATCCGACTTGGCGATCACTTCCCGCAACTCTAGCTCTCCGGCACCGAGGGCCGCTCCTAGCGCTTCGATGCGGCGCAGAGCAAAGGGCGTGGAAAAGAGCGCCTCAAAAATTTGCTGATTGGCACTTTCTACCTCTTTCGCAAGCTCAATTTCCCGTTCACGGCTCAAGAGACGCACCGAGCCGATGTCCTGAAGATACTGCTGGACCGAACTGACCGAAGTATCGGCCTTGTCGGACTCGGCCTCCTCCTCATTGGCGGTTTCCTCAGAGGCTTCGATCTGAGCTGGAAAATCCTGATCCTGCTCCGGTAACTGTGCGACACCGAGATCCTCATTGCGCAAATCTTCATTTGCTTCTCTTTCGGTATCGAATGGTGGTGACATAATTCTCTCCTTATTTTGATGAGCCAACATCCATTCCATTAGACGTTGCTAACCCTCTCTAAGTTCGCATATTTTGCATCAAATTACCGTCTTTTTTGGAGAATTTTACGGCCAGAGGTCAGGCTTTTTGGGCCCTCATCAATAGTTGAATTCACTCAAGGACTTACGCTGGCAAATGAACGCAAGTTTTTTTAAGGTAAGGACGGTGCCTGGGGGTGTCAAGGGCAAATAACGAAATCTCTTCGAGTGATCCACTTTCGAAAGGGAAGCCAAAAGCCTGATTTTTTTCACACCTAGGGGAGATAATTTGACAATTGTCCATGAGCTCGAGTGACGTAGATCTGCTTTAAATCCGGCCAAGGCGACGGCGTCAACGCCATACTAGGCCCCGAGCCACTTCGGCAGAACCGTCGGAGATATTGACGAGGCTCTGGTGCAGAACATTTGTGAAAGCAAATTTGGCCTCGCGTTTTATGAGGCGTCCGATGTCATGGCGTCGTTGGAGCGGGGACCGACGAGGCGATGAGCAAGCCTTGACCGAAAAAAAGCGCGAGCGCATTACTTGGCGAAGGTTCTCAAGCGATTAAAACGGTGCCAGAGGTGTGCACTATCCGTTGTGCTACGGCCAATCCGATCGAAGTCGTAATCGTTGAAACCCGAACCGGGTCGCGGTATTCCGGGGGGGAGTTGACGGCAGCAAGAGCCAAGGCATCGAGATGAAAGCGCGTCGCTTGGCGTAACTCTTTGGTAAGTTGGGTTATAAATTATAGCTCGTTTTCGGGATGCCGAAATTCCTGATCTGTTACCTTTTGTGTCATCGGCCGTGTCAATTTACGACACGTGAGCGGCCAATGCACACCGTCACCGCGGTATTTGCAAAAACTTACAATCACTTAGAGAAACGTCGTGTTGGCACAGGCTCTGCTTAAACACCTTCCCATGGCTTATAAAGTTCTCGTCATCGAAGATAACACCGATTGCCGCGAGCTCTTCGCCACGATTATTCGCCATTTGGGCTTTCAGGTTATCGAAGCCGACGATGGGGAAGTGGGCGTGCAGAAGGCTTTGGCCGAGCAACCCGACCTGATTTTCATGGATCTCGGCATGCCGAGCATGAGTGGAATCGAGGCGACGGTTTGTCTGCGCGAGAGCGCGGTTACGAAAGATGTTCCAATTATAATTTGCACTGCCTGGATGGCACAAGACCACCGGGAAGCGGCTTTACGATTCGGTGCCCGCGAAGTAATCAGCAAGCCGGTCTCGCTGTATCAGCTCCAGACCTTGCTGCTGCGCTATTTCCCTACCCCAACTGAGGCCAGCCAGGCGCACTAATATCAAAAGCGAAAGCTAACTAGACTAAAGCGCTACGCCGCGCGCAAAACAAAGTTAATCCACTCGGCATCGGTTACTGCGATTCTGTATGCCCCCGGCGGTCAATCGCATTGGCAGGTGTTACAATCTGCCTATGTAAATCCCACTCTGTTCGCTTAAGCCGACAAAATAAAGTCTGTATCAACGGTCGCTTTGAGTGCGTGACGTTGCTTTTTCGGATCGGCTAGTGCTAAAAATCGACCAGATGCGTGAGCTGGACAGTTTGGCCGCTAAAGGTCGAAATTCGCTGTACACGCGGTCACGCATGTTTAAGTGAGAATGCGATCAGGAGGACTTTCATGAAACCACAAGAATGGCGGCAAAAACTAGGTGACTGCGTACGTTACCTATTTCTGTCGCCGGAGATGAAGCATTTCTACTCCACTCCCATGACGACAGCGCGGGCGCAGATTTACGTGCTGCAACTGGGTCTCTATGTGCGTCAGCGGCGCAATTTTTGGCCGCAGGTGGCCGCCAACTGTCCGGAGTTCGAGGTCAAACAGCGCATCATGGAGCATGAATACGAGGAACTGGTCGAAGACGAGCATTCAAAACACGGTCATCTGGATCTGATTTTTCGTCAAGGCAAGGAAGTAGGTCTAAGCGTGGACGATGTGCTTCAGGCCGAGCCATTGCCAACGACCAAGGCGGCGATCTACGGCTGGTTTTGGATCGCGCGTCAGCGTCCCTGGCAGGAGGCGATCGCCGCTTCGACCATCGCCGAATGGACCAATGACGATCGATTGCTCGGTGACATCGGCGGCGGCAACTGCACTCAGCTATACAAGATTTGGAAGCGAGATCTGAATTTTACTGACGCTCAGATGCCGAACTTCACCGCGCATAGCAAAGCCGATGTAAAGCATTCCGACATGTTCATCGACGTCCTCGAAAAATATGTCACGCCGGGCCGGGAGCAAGAAGTGCTCGACACCGCCAAGGAATCAATGGACCTCCATCGCGCTTACTTTGGCGGCATGGCCCACGCGATGTCGCAGGTGTCCTAGGATTGAAGAGAGGAGCTGAGCATGAAACTCGAGGAACTCGACCACCAACTGGAGAAAAACCAACTATCCGGATTCTGGCGCACCCGCGTGCCGGGTCATGCATCGGAGGCACCTTATCTATGGAAGTGGCAGCCGCTTCTCGATGGCCTGCTCAAAGCGAGCGAGACGATCGGTATCGAACAAGCCGAGCGGCGCGCCATCCGGCTGGTGAGCCCACATCTGCCGGTCAAATCAACCTCGCATACTCTGCAAGTGACTTTTTCAATCGTCAATCCGGGCGAAGTGGCGCGGGCGCACCGGCACAATATGGCGGCGATCCGATTTGTCGTGCAAGGCCGGGGCGCTTATACGGCGGTCGATGGCGAGAAATTTTTCATGGAAGAGGGCGACCTGATTCTCACGCCCAACTGGACCTGGCACGATCATCACAACGAGTCGCAAGACCCGATTATTTGGCTTGACGGCTTGGACGGGCCGTTAATTCAATCGTTCAATGTTCTCTTCTTCGAGGACGCGGAATTTCCTGAACAGCCGATCACGCGCCAAACTGGCGAATCGCTTAGCCGCATGGGCTTTGCGCGCCCGGTGAAAACAGAGCCCGGCCATTCGCGCGGCGTACCGTTTCGTTATGCTTGGAAGGACACGCACGCGGCGCTTAGAGCGATGGGCGACGGCGACCGCGATGCTTATGACGGGCGGTTGCTGCGGTATATCAATCCCGTCACCAGCGGCTACACCTATCCGACCATGTCCTGCGAGGTGCAGCTTTTCAAAGGCAAAGAATCGACTAAGACGCACCGTCATACCAGCACGGCGATCTACCATGTGGTTCGCGGCCAGGGACGGACCCGAGTTGGCGAGGGTTACTTGGAGTGGCAGCAGGGTGACACTTTCGTGGTGCCGCTCTGGCAGTGGCATGCGCACGAGAATATCTCGAATGATGAGGCGGTCCTGTTTTCCATCAATGACCGCCCGATCATGGATTCGTTGCAGCTGCATCGCGAAGAATCGACAAACTAACCGCTCGCGATCTTTTTCTTTGACTACGCTGCAAAAGAACTATGGCTCCTCCCATAAAAATTCGTCTCGCGAGCCGCGCCTATGACGGAACGCTGCCGATCCTGCGCGGACACAAAAGTGTTCCCGGCTTTGAATTCGACGTCACCGAGACTGAAGATGTGCCGGGGATGTTCGCGGGCATGTTCAAGGGGCAGTACGATATTTCCGAGATGTCGCTCGGCGAATTGATTTACTACACTTCGAGGGACAAAGCCGACTTCGTCGCGGTGCCGGTTTTTCCGTCGCGCATGTTTCGCCACGGCTTCATTTTCGTCCGAAAAAATTCCGGCATTAGCCAACCCTCGGATTTAAACGGCAAGAAACTCGGCTTTCTTCGCTGGGTACAGACCGCGGCGATTTGGATGCGGGGGATGCTGGTCGACGAATACGGGGTGTCGGCGAAAAATTCGCAATGGTATGTCGCTTCGATGCATCATTGGGATGACCACGATCCCGGTGCAACGGTCGAGCCACGCGACGGCTCCATAATCCACGCAATTGAAAACAGCGGCAAGAATACGTCCGAGCGGGCTTGCCGCGCGCTGTTCGAAGGCCAAGTCGATGCGCTGGGTGTTACCGAGTCGCAGCTGCCGACCCTGCTGGCCAACGATTCGGTGCAAAGATTGTTTGGCAACTCGCGCGACGTCGAAGCAGCCTATTTTCACAAGACCAAAATCTTACCGATCATGCACGTGCTGGCGTTACAAAAAAATATCGCAGACCGCTATCCCGAATTGCCGGAGAAGCTATTTCGGCTTTACACCGACGCGAAGCGCTGGGCGCAGCGCTGGCGGCGGGCAATTCCCAGCTTGGTCGAAGCGTGGCCCAATCATTATCTGACCGAGGAGCAGCGGATTTTTAGCACGGATCCCTGGGCATATGGACTCGAGGCGAACCGGCATGTGCTCGATACTTTTCTGAGCTATTGTCATGCTCAAGGCATTAGCGCGAGAAACCTTGCGCCGGCGGATATTTTTCATCCCGGCACCGTAAAGCTCGTCGAGTAACATAGGCAGTTTATCTAGGGAGAACATTATGGCGACTGCAACGGCGATTAGACCGACCACGACAGAGTCCTGCAATTTGCGCGACTGGCTCAAGGAAGTCAAAAAGCTCGAGCAATTGGAGCAAATCTCGGGCGCGCATTGGGATTTGGAAATCGGCGCGCTGACGGAAATAATTCTCGAGAGAATTTCCACGCCGCCGGCGGTTATTTTCGACCAAGTTCCGGGTTTCGATCCCAACCGCCGCGTCCTCGCGAACATGCTCGAAACCCTGGAGCGTACCGCTCTGACGCTGAATCTGCCGGTGGAGTTAAAAACCATTCCTTTGATCGATGCTCTGCGCGCGAAATTGCGGGCGATGCAGCCGATCAAGGCGAACGTGGTTAAGAGCGGTCCGGTCTTCGAAAACATCGAGCGCGACAACGAAGTCGATCTCATGAAGTTTCCGGTGCCGCGATGGCATGCGGGTGACGGCGGCCGCTACCTCGGCACAGCGCACTTGGTGGTTACCCGCGATCCTGAAACCGGCACCGAAAACGTCGGTTGCTACCGCGTGATGCTGCAGGACAAGGACAAGGTCGGTCTTTACATCTCACCGGGAAAGCACGGCAAGATTCATTATGAAAAAGCGATGAAGGCCGGCAAGCCGTTCCCGGTGGCGATGGCGTTT
>Ga0111538_10012237_pt1 | contig 11345 bp, 10 predicted proteins | sample SoiMethybrSBSTD1_FD_79669 | JGI IMG/M metagenome (GOLD analysis project Ga0111538, IMG submission 79669) | Bulk soil microbial communities from a Populus tree surrounding site in Tennessee, USA - Soil MetaG P. TD hybrid SBSTD1 (version 2)... | ecosystem: Environmental > Terrestrial > Soil >... | reverse complement strand
CTGAAGCTGGACCCGGACGCGGCCCACCTGCTCGAGGACCCGCGCACCTTCGTGTTTTCGGTGCTCAACGGCACCTACGTGTGGCTGGACAACGTGCTCTACGAGGAGGAGCTGGCCAAGCGCGGAAAGTCGGGCTACACGGAGATCTACTTCGACGACCTGGCCGTGCGGGTGGGCCCCATCATGCGCGCCCGCCTGAGCGAGGCCGCCGGCCGCGCGGGCAGCTTCTGGTACACGGCCTGGACGAGCGCCGGGCGGCCGGATCTGAAATGAGCTACCATGGCCCGGCGCGCCGGCTGCACCTGGGCCGCTGAGCGCGCGCCAACCGCTATCGCCAGTTCTTGCCGGGCACTCCTGTCGTCTCCGACGCCACGCTCATCGAGCGTTGTCTCAGCCATGACAACGCGGCCTGGGATGAGATCATGGGCCGCTATCGGCGGCGGGTCTTCCACATTGCCTACAAGTTCACGGGCAAACACGACCAGGCCGAGGACCTGACCCAGGAGATCTTCCTCAAGGTCTTCAAGAGCCTCGACAAGTTCCACCGCGACGCCGACTTCGGCACCTGGCTGACCAGCGTGGCCCGCAACTACTGCATCGACCACTACCGGGCCAGCAAGCGCGAGCGCGAGGTCATGACGGAAGACCTGCTGGCCTTCGACCAGGCCGTGGCCTCCTCCGGCAACCCCCAGCGGCGCCTGGAGGAGAGCGATCGGCGCACCTTCCTGCGCAACGGCCTGCAGCGGCTGCCCGACAAGCTGCGGGAGGCGGTGGTGCTGCGCGACCTGCAGGGCCTCAGCTACCAGGAGATGGCCGACCGGCTGGGCCTGCCCGAGGGCACGGTGAAGAGCCGCATCAACCGGGGACGGGAGGAGCTGGCCCGCCTGCTCCTGCGCGCCCAGCAGCCGACCCGCCGCAGCGGCCCGCGCCGTGGCGGGCGCATCGACGCACGGAGGTAGACATGCAACTGGCGGTGGACCGCAGCGGTGACGTGCACATCCTGCGCGTGCGGGAGACGAAGCTCACCTATCCCCACCTGGCCGCCTTCCTGGCCGAGGTGCGGCGGCTGGTGGAAGAGGGCACACGCAAGCTGGTCATCGACCTGCAGCAGGTGAGCTACGTGGACAGCGCCAGCATCGGCTGCCTCATGGACATCCGCCGCCTGCTGGCCGAACAGGGGGGCGAGATCCGCCTCTCCGGCCTGCAGCCGCGGGTGGAGACCATGATCTCCATGACCGGGGTCAACCGCATCATCGACGTCCACCGCGAGGAAGCGGCGGCGGTGGCCTCGCTGGCCGCGGGGCGGGACGAAGGCGATGCGTAAGGTCGCCCTCTCCACCGGATTCCATCTCGACCTGGACGGAGACCTCCTGGCCCTCCTGGAGGCGCTGTACCGCGAGGTCACGCTGAAACACGCGCTGGACGTGTCCTTCCAGGACATGATGCGCGAGGTGCAGGGGCTGGTGGACCAGATGGACGAGGAGGAGCGGCGCCGCTACCTGGTGGAGAGCATCTTCCTGAACTCGGTCACCTACGAAAACGAGATGCTGGACGCCTTCATGCGCCGCCTGACCGAGAAGAAGAAGCGCCCGCGGGGCAAAGAGGAGAGCAAGGGCCGCTGATGCGGCGAGGGGCGACGCTGCCGTTCCTCCTCGCCGCCCCCCTCCTGGCCTGCGGCCCGGCCTCCCCTCCGCCTCCCGCCCAGGGCGCTCCCCCGGCCACCTTCGCGCCCGCGCCCGTCCTCTCGGTGGAGCCGGCCGCCTTCGACTTCGGGCGCGTGCTGCCCCGCCGGCAGCTGCAGAGGCAGTTCACCCTGCGCAACCTCACCAAGGAGCCCCTGGCCATCACCTCCGTGGTCACCGACTGCGGGTGCCTGGTGGTGGGCGACTACGCGCGCGTGCTGGCCCCCGGGGCCTCGGCCCCCCTCACGCTGCTGCTCACCACGCCCGAGGAGACGGGGCCGCTGCTGCGCAACGTGGTGGTGCACACGGGCGCTCCGCGCGAGCAGAGCGTGGGCCTCACGTTGAAGGCGGTGGTGGCGGAGGAGCCGGGGCCGGGCTAGAGCTCGGCGAACAGCGCGTGGGCCGGACGGGCGGCCGGACGCGGGCGGACCAGCATCCAGCTCTCGAGCCGGGCCACCAGCGCGCGCACCAGGCCCACGTGCAGGGCGTGGCCGGCGCGGTGGGCCTCCAGGCGGGCGCGCAGGGGATGGCCGAGCAGGGCCAGGTCGCCCACGGCGTCGAGCACCTTGTGGCGCACGAACTCGTCCTCGAAGCGCAGCTCGCCGTTCACCACCCCGCTCTCGTCGAGCACGATGGCGTTGTCGACGCTGCCGCCCTTGGCCAGGCCCTGGCGGCGCAGGGCCTCCACCTCGCTCAGGAAGCCGAAGGTGCGGGCGGGCGCGATCTGCTCCACGAAGCTCTCCAGCGTGAGGTCGAGCTCCAGGGACTGGCGGCGCAGCAGCGGGTGCTCGAAGGAGATCTCGTAGCTCACGCTGAAGGCGGGGGCCGGCACCAGGCGGGCCCACTTGCCGGTCGCGCGCACCTCCACCGGCTCCAGCAGGACGATGACCTCGCGCTCCAGGGGCAGCGTGCGCAGGCCGGCCTGGTGGAGCAGGAGCACGAAGGGCGCGGAGCTGCCGTCCAGGATGGGCACCTCGGGGCCGTCCACCTCCACCCGCACGTCGTCCACGCCGATGGCGTAGAGCGCGGAGAGGAGGTGCTCGACGGTGCCCACGCTGGCCCCGTCGCGGCGCAGGGTGGTCGCGTAGTCGACGCCGTCGAGGTATTCGATGCAGGCCGGGATCTCGCTGCCCAGGTCGGTGCGCACGAAGCGGATGCCGTGGCCGGCGGGGGCGGGGAGGAGGCCGAGGTGGATCTGGAGGCCGGAGTGGAGGCCCACGCCGGTGCAATGGACTGCTTGTCGCAGCGTCCTTCTATAAGCCATGGAGAAACTCTGGCGCCCTCCCGCTGCAAGCGGCATTCCAGTCTGGGCCAGGGGTCTGAGCATTGAAACCATTGGGGTTAGAGGTTTCGGCCGACCACCGGTGGCGTTCCGGCCACACCGTCATCACGCCACGCTGTGGTGGACGGGCCACACCTAGAATCCCGTCCCGCCTGCCCGCTCGTGGGCCTTCCACGCCCCCTCGTCCAGGATGGTGCGGATCTCGCGCAGGGCCCGCTCCAGCTCCTCGTCGGTCGTGTAGAAGTGCGGCGAGACGCGGATGCCGGCCCCGGGCCGGTAGTCGACCACGATCTCGCGCCGGATCAGCTCGCGCGTCACCGCTTCGCCGTGGGGCACGTCGATGACCACCATGCCGCCCCGCTCCTCGGGCCGGGCCGCGGCCCGCACCGGGAAGCCGGCGGCGCGGGCCTGCTCCACCACCGCGCCCACCTGGCGCTGCGACTTGGCCCGGATGGCCGCCGTGCCCACCGCCTCCACCACCTCGTAGCCGCCGCGGGCCGCGTAGAGCGCGGGCACCGACGGCGTGCCGTGCTGGAAGCGGGCCGCGCCCTCCGCCCACTCGTGCTCCAGCTCGAAGGAGAAGGGCCGGGCGTGGGCGGCCCAGCCGGTGAGGCGCGGGCGCAGGCGGTCCTGCAGGCGCGGGGCCACGTAGAGGTAGCCGGCCCCCGGCCCGCCGCACAGCCACTTCACCGAGCCGCCGGTGGCGAAGTCCACGTCCCAGGCCGTCACGTCCACGGGCACCGTGCCCGCCGACTGGTAGAGGTCGGCCAGCACGTAGGCGCCCACTTCGTGTGCGCGCTTCGTGATGGCGGCCACGTCCTGGATGGCGCCGCTGCGGAAGATGACGTGCGAGAGCGGCACCAGCAGCGTCGTCTCGTCGATGGCCTCCAGGAAGCGCTCCAGGGGGACGGAGATGCCGTCGTCGCTCTTCACGGTGACCAGGCGCGCGCCCAGCTGCTGGTGGGCCTCGTACACGTAGAGCACGGAGGGGAAGTTCAGCTCCTCGCACACGATCTTGTTGCGGGGCCCCGAGAGGTCGAAGCAGGACAGCACCAGCGACTGGCACACGGACACGTTCTGGTGCATCACCACCGAGCCGGCGGGGGCGCCGATGATGCGGCCCAGCGTGTCGCCCACCGTGAGGGGCAGCCGCCACCATCCCTCCGCCCAGGCGCGCACGCCGCGCTCCTTCCAGCTGCGCGTGTATTCGGCCAGGTGCGTCTCGGCCGCCCGCGGCATGGCCCCCAGCGAATGGCTCACCAGGTAGGTGCAGCCCTCCAGGATGGGGAACTGGTCGCGCCAGCTCAGGAGCGGGTCGGCGCTCACGCCTCCGCCTCCTGCAGGGCCGTGCGCAGGAAGCGGGCGGTGTGGCCCTTGCGCGAGGCGGCCACCTGCTCCGGCGTGCCGGCGGCGACCACGCGCCCGCCCCCCGGCCCGGCCTCGGGGCCGAGGTCGATCACCCAGTCGGCCGACTTGATCATGTCGAGATTGTGCTCCACCAGGACCACGGTGTTGCCGGAGTCCACCAGCCGCCCCAGCACGTGCAGGAGCTTGCGCACGTCGTCGAAGTGGAGGCCGGTGGTCGGCTCGTCGAGGATGTAGAGCGTGCGCCCGGTCTCGCGCCGGGCCAGCTCCCGGGCCAGCTTCACGCGCTGGGCCTCGCCGCCCGACAGGGTGGACGCGCTCTGGCCCAGGCGCAGGTAGCCGAGGCCCACGTCCCGGAGCGTGGAGAGCAGGCGGGCCAGGCGCGGGTGCGCGCCCAGGACCTCCTGCGACTCCTCCACCGACATGTCCAGCACGTCGGCGATGGTGCGCCCGTGGTAGAGGATCTCCAGCGTCTCGCGGCTGTAGCGCTGGCCGCGGCAGGTGGTGCAGCCCACGTAGACGTCGGGCAGGAAGTGCATGGCGATGGCGCGCACGCCGTCGCCCTGGCAGGCCTCGCAGCGCCCGCCCTTCACGTTGAAGGAGAAGCGGCCGGGCTTGTAGCCGCGGGCCCGGGCCTCCGGCACCATCGAGAACAGCTCGCGGATGAAGGCGAAGGCGCCGGTGTAGGTGGCGGGGTTGGAGCGGGGCGTGCGCCCGATGGGGCTCTGGTCGATGGCGATGACCTTGTCCACCGCCTCCGCGCCCTCCAGGGCCCGGTGGCGGCCGGGCTCCAGGGACGAGCCGTGCAGGCGCGCGGCCAGCGCCCGGTGCAGGATCTCTTCCACCAGGGTCGACTTGCCGGCCCCGCTGACGCCGGTCACGGCCGTGATCACGCCCAGCGGGAAGGACACGTCCTGGTCGCGCAGGTTGTGGGCCCGGGCCCCGCGCACGGTGAGCCAGCCCTGGGCCTCGCGCCGGCGGGCGGGCAGGGCCACCCGCAGCTCGCGGCGCAGGTAGCGCCCGGTGAGGCTGCCGTTGAGCTCGGAGGGCGGTCCCTGGTACATGAGGCTGCCGCCGGCGAGGCCGGCCCCTTCGCCCAGGTCCACGATCCAGTCCGAGGCCCTGATGGTCTGCTCGTCGTGCTCCACCACCACCACCGTGTTGCCGTGGTCGCGGATGGCGCGCAGCGTGTCCAGGAGCTGCTCCGAGTCGCGCGGGTGCAGGCCCACGGTGGGCTCGTCCAGCACGTAGAGCACGCCCTGCAGGCGCGCGCCCATCTGGCCGGCCAGGCGGATGCGGTGGGCCTCGCCGCTGCTGAGGGTGGTGGTGGGGCGGTCCAGGCTCAGGTAGCCCACCCCCACCGACTCCAGGAAGCCCAGGCGCCCGGCGATCTCCTGCAGCAGGCGGTCGGCCACCGGCCGCTCGCGGTCGGGGAAGCGCAGCTCGGCGAAGGCCTGGCGGGCCTCGGCGATGGAGAGGCGCGCGTATTCGGCCAGGTTGCGGCCGCCCACGCGCACGGCCAGGCTCTCCTTGCGCAGGCGGGCCCCGCCGCAGGCCGAACACACCTTCTCCGACACGTATGGGCGCAGGTCCTCGAAGGCGGCCGCGCTCTCGCGCTCGTGGCCGTCTTCGCCCTCCGACTGGCGCAAGGCCAGGACCCCGGCCAGCTTGCGCGAGAGGGAGGGCAGGACGCCGGCGAAGTGGGCGTCGCCCTGCAGCAGGGCCTGGCGGGCCCGCTTGGACAGCTCGCGCAGCGGCGCCTCCAGCGAGAAGGAGTAGCGGGCGGCCAGCTCCTCCAGCGCGTCGCGCACCAGGCGCGAGCCGTGGCGCTGCCAGGGGAGCACCGCCCCGTCCATGAGCGAGCGGCCCTCGTCGGGGATGACCTTGCGCGCGTCCACCGCCCAGCGCACGCCCAGGCCGTCGCAGGCCGGGCAGGCCCCGTAGGGGCTGTTGAAGGAGAAGGCGCGCGGCACCAGCTCGGTGACCGAGACGTCGCACTCCACGCAGGCCAGGCGGCGGGAGTAGGTGCGCTCGCCGCTGCCCTCCACGGCCACCGTGACCAGGTCCTGGGCCAGGCCCATGGCCTTCTCCAGCGCGTCGCGCAGGCGGACCTGGGCATCGGGGCGCACCACCAGCCGCTCGATCACGAGGTCGATCTGGTGGTTGCGGCGGGGGTCGAGGTCCAGCGGCTCCGAGAGGTCGCGCAGGCGCCCGTCCACCCGGGCCCGGCGCAGGCCGCGGGCCACCCACTGCCCGCGCTCCTGGCGGAAGGCTCCCTTGCGGCCGCGCACCACCGGGGCCAGCACGGTGAGGGCCGTGCCCACCACGCCCGCCAGCAGCCGCTGCGTCATCTGCTCCGCGCTCTGGGAGCGGATGGGCCGCTCGCAGCGGGGGCAGTGCGGCCGGCCCAGGGCCGAGAAGAGCACGCGCAGGTGGTCGTAGATCTCGGTCACGGTGGCCACCGTGGAGCGGGGGTGGGAGAGCAGGGTGCGCTGCTCGATGGCGATGGCGGGCGAGAGGCCGCTGATCGACTCCACGGCCGGCTTGTCCATCTGCTCCAGGAACTGGCGGGCGTACGCGCCCAGGCTCTCCACGTAGCGCCGCTGGCCTTCGGCATAGAGGGTGTCGAAGGCCAGGGAGCTCTTGCCCGAGCCGGAGGGGCCCGTGATCACCACCAGGCGGCCGCGGGGCAGCTCGCAGTCGAGGTTCTTGAGGTTGTGAACCCGCGCGCCGCGGATGACGATCTGGTCCTCGCGCTCGGCCATGTCCTCCTGCCGCACTGGGGGCTTCCCGCCACTTCGTGGCTTCGCCCCCCGGCCCCAACCACCCACCGCGCGCGGGCGGCCCTCAGCGGGCTCCGCGGCGAACCAAACAAAAGGGAAATTCTACCAGAGGGCGGCGGGCGGCCCCCGCTTGGCGGACGGCCCGCGGTCTGCTACAGTTATCGGCTTCGCACTGGGCAGGCCGGTCCTCTGCCGGGAGGTCGTCTTCAGATGAGCAACAAGAAGCCAGTCGTGGAGCGTCGCGCCAGCGCCGGGCTGGAAGCCTTCGAGAAGGGCGTGCGCTTCCTGGGCAAGAAGGACTTCGAGCGGGCCCGCGAGGTGTTCGACGAGCTGATCGGCGCCCACCCGGAGGAGCGCGACGTGCTGGAGCGGGCCCGCGCCTACCGCGCGGTCTGCGACCGCGCCCTGACCGAGGCCAAGCGCACCCCCTTCAAGCCCAAGACCTTCGAGGACCTGCTGCAGTACGGCGTGTTCCTGCACAACCGGGCCGAGTTCGAGGAGGCCCTGCGCTACCTCCGCCAGGCGGTGGAGATGCACCCCAAGAACGATCACGCCCTCTACTGCCTGGCCGCCACCTCGGCCCGGGCCGGCGACACGCCCAGCGCGCTCAAGGCCCTGCGCGGGGCCATCGCCGCCAGCACCTCCAACCGGGCCCAGGCCCGCAGCGATCCCGACTTCGATCCCATCCGCGACGACGAGGGCTTCGTGGAGATCGTCTACTCCACCGCCTCCAGCTAGCCCAGGGCCGGCCGTACGAACGCGCGCGCGCTTCCCGGGCCACCGCGGAGCGCGTGCTAGCATCGATGACGTGAGCCTTCCGCCGCCGCAAGCGCTGCTCCTGGCCGCCGGCAAGGGCACGCGCATGAAGAGCGCGCGGCCCAAGGTGCTGCACCGCGTGCTGGGGCTGCCCCTGCTCGAACACGTGCGGCGCGCGGTGGCCGCGGTGGGCGCCGATCCCGTCACGGCCGTGGTGGGCCACCAGGCGGAGGCGGTGCGGGAGGCCTTCGCGCCCCTCGGCCTGCACTTCGTGCACCAGGAGCCCCAGAAGGGCACCGGCCATGCCGTGCAGTGCGCCCGCGAGGAGTTCGCGGCCCGGCCCGAGCGCACGCTGCTGGTGCTCAACGGCGACCTGCCCCTGCTGCGGGGGGAGACGCTGCGGCACCTGCTGGAGGTGCACCGCGCGTGCCGCGCCGCCGCCACCCTGCTCACGGTGGTGCTGGACGACCCCGGCGCCTACGGCCGCGTCCTGCGCAACGCCGACGGGCAGGTGCGGGCCATCGTGGAGGCCCGCGACGCCAGCGAGCAGGAGCGGTCGGTGCGCGAGATCAACGCCGGCATCTACGCCTTCGAGGTGCCCGACCTCCTGGGCGTGCTCTCCGGCCTGCAGCCGCAGAACGCGCAGGGCGAGTACTACATCACCGACCTGGTGGGCCTGCTCAGCTCGGCCGGGCGGGCCGTGCACGCCGTGGCCGCCGCCGACCCCACCGAGGCCCTGGGCGTGAACTCGCTGCAGGAGCTGGCCGAAGCCTCGGCCCTCCTGCAGCGGCGGCGCAACGGCGCCCTCATGGCGGCGGGGGTGGTCATCGAGGACCCGTCCAGCACCTGGGTGGGCCTGGACGTGGAGGTGGCGCCCGACGCCGTGCTGCGCGCGGGCACCCACCTGGAGGGACACACGCGCGTGGGCGAAGGGGCCAGCGTGGGCCCCTTCGCGCGCCTGGTCGACAGCGCGGTGGGAGCCGGTGCCTCAATCCTCGACCATTGCCTGCTGCTGGAGGCGGTGGTGGAGGAGGGCGCGTCCATCGGGCCCTTCGCCCACCTGCGCCCGCAGACGCGGGTGGGCCGCAAGGCCAAGGTGGGCAACTTCGTGGAGATCAAGAAGTCGGTGCTGGGCGCGGGAACCAAGGTGCCCCACCTCTCCTACGTGGGCGACGCCGTCGTGGGCGAGGCCGTGAACGTCGGCGCGGGCACCATCACCTGCAACTACGACGGCACCCACAAGCACCCCACCCGCATCGAGAGCGGCGCCTTCGTGGGCTCCAACTCCACGCTGGTGGCGCCGGTGACGGTGGGCGAAGGCGCCTACGTGGGCGCGGGCAGCACCATCACCGAAGACGTGCCCAAGGGGGCCCTGGCCCTGGGCCGGGGCCGGCAGGTGGTGAAGGACGGCTGGGCGGCGGCGCGGCGCGCGCCGCGCGGGGGCAAATAGATGTGCGGCATCGTGGGCTACGTCGGATCGCGGGACGCGGTGCCGGTGATCGTGGAGGGCCTGCGCCGGCTGGAGTACCGGGGCTACGACTCGGCGGGCGTGGCCGTGGTGTGCGAGGGCCGGCTGGCCCGGCGGCGCTCGGCCGGCAAGCTGCGCAACCTGGAGGAGGCGCTGCGCGCGGAGCCCCTCTCCGGCCAGTTCGGCCTGGGCCACACGCGCTGGGCCACCCACGGCCGGCCCAGTGAGGAGAACGCCCACCCGCACCAGGACTGCCAGGGCCGGGTGGTGGTGGTGCACAACGGCATCATCGAGAACTACCTGCCCCTGAAGCAGCGCCTGGCCGCCGCCGGCCACCGCTTCGTCACCCAGACCGACACCGAGGTGGTGGCCCACCTGGTGGAGAGCCACCTCCAGGAGGCCGGAGGCTTCGAGGCCGCCGTGCGCCGGGCGGTGGCCGAGCTGGAGGGCATCTACGCCCTGGTGCTCATGGACGCCCAGGACCCGCAGCGGCTGATCGGCGCGCGGCGCGGCCCGCCGCTGGTGGTGGGCCTGGGCGAGGGCGAGAACTTCCTGGCCTCCGACGTGCCCGCCCTGCTGTCCTACACGCGGGAGTTCTTCTTCCTCGACGACGGCGAGATGGTGACCATCACCCCGCGCGCGGTGCACATCACCAACGCCGCCGGCCAGACGGTGACGCGTGCCCCCCAGCGCATCACCTGGGACCCGGTGCAGGCCGAAAAGGGCGGCTACCGCCACTTCATGCTCAAGGAGATCCACGAGCAGCCGCGGGCGGTGCGCGACACGCTCCTGGGCCGCATCGGGCTGGAGGAGGGCGAGGTCCACCTGGAGGAGCTGGGAGCGGCCGCGGCCGAGCTGGCGCGCGTGCGGCGCGTGCTGCTGCTGGCCTGCGGCACCAGCTGGCACGCCGCCCTGGTGGCCAAGTTCCTGCTCGAGCAGGTGGCCGGGGTGCCGGCGGAGGTGGACTACGGCAGCGAGTTCCGCTACCGCACGCCCATCGTGGGCGAAGACACGCTGGCCGTGGCCATCAGCCAGAGCGGCGAGACGGCCGACACCCTGGCCGCCTTCCGCGAGGCCAAGGACAAGGGCGCCCTGCCCATCGCCATCTGCAACGTGCAGGGCTCCATGCTCACCCGCGAGGCCCGGGGCACGCTGCTCACCCACGCCGGGCCGGAGATCGGCGTGGCCTCCACCAAGGCCTTCACGGCCCAGATCGCCGCCCTCTGCCTGCTGGCCCTCCACCTGGGCCGCCTGCGCGGGTCGCTTTCGCCGGCGCGCTGCCGGGAGCTGCTCGACCAGCTGGCCCGCGTGCCCCACCTCATGGAGAACGCGCTGCTGGCCAGCGGGCGCATCGACGAGCTGAGCAAGCCGCTCTCCAAGGCCCAGGGCTTCCTGTTCCTGGGCCGGGGCATCAACTACCCCATCGCCCTCGAGGGCGCGCTGAAGATGAAGGAGATCTCCTACATCCACGCCGAGGGCTACCCGGCCGGGGAGATGAAACACGGCCCCATCGCGCTCATCGACGAGAACCTGCCCGTGGCCACCCTCTGCCTGCCCGGCCGCACCTACGACAAGATGCTCTCCAACGTGCAGGAGGTGAAGGCACGGGGCGGGCGGGTGCTGGCCATCGTGGCCCAGGGCGACACCCAGGTGCGCTCCATCCTGGAGCAGCCCCACGACATCATCATCGACGTGCCGCCCATCGACGAGCTGTGGTCGCCGCTGCTGTCCGTGATCCCGCTCCAGCTCCTGGCCTACCACGTGGCCGTGCGCGCCGGCCGCGACGTGGACCAGCCCAGGAACCTGGCCAAGTCCGTGACCGTCGAGTAGCAGCGGCAACGGACAAAGACGCCACAGAGGCACAGAGCCACAGAGGTTTTTGGGGCTCATCAGCGGACGTCTCTCGCACGGGCGGCGTGTTATGTTGACGGCTTGACCCCTTTTCCGTTTCTCTGTGCCTCTGTGACTCGGTGGCGTCTTTTCCGTTGCCTTGGCCGTGGCCATGAGTG
>Ga0111538_10012236_pt1 | contig 11346 bp, 5 predicted proteins | sample SoiMethybrSBSTD1_FD_79669 | JGI IMG/M metagenome (GOLD analysis project Ga0111538, IMG submission 79669) | Bulk soil microbial communities from a Populus tree surrounding site in Tennessee, USA - Soil MetaG P. TD hybrid SBSTD1 (version 2)... | ecosystem: Environmental > Terrestrial > Soil > Tree... | reverse complement strand
GGGATGAGCTTCGTCGTCAAGTATCCCGATCGCAGCGCGCTGCTCGAGCCGATGATCGAGTTCGCGCGCGAAGAGCTCGAGCACTTTCACATAATGTACAAGCTCGTCGCGGCGCGCGGGCTCAAGCTCGTCGACGACTACCGCGATCCTTACGTGAACGGCCTGCGCGGGCACGTGCGCACCAACGGCGATCTGCTCCTGCTCGACCGCTTGCTGGTGGCGGGGATCGTCGAGGCGCGCGGCTGCGAGCGGCTACACCTAGTGGCGGAAGCCCTGCCCGATACCGATCCGGAGCTGAAGCGCGTTTACCTTGATTTGGCCCGGGCCGAATCGCGCCATCACGGGCTCTTCTTCCGCTTCGCGCGGCAGTATTTCGGCGAAACGACGGTCGCCGAGCGCGCCGGGCAGTTGCTCGACATCGAGGCCGAGCTCGTCGAGCGGCTGCCTCACCGCGCCGCCGTGCATTGAAGACGCCGAGCGTCCTCGCGGGTTACCTCGCGCGCTGGGCCGAACCGGTCGGCGCGATCGCGGCGCAGGTCCCGGGACGGTATGCGCACGTGCTCGTGGTGCCCGCGCTCTGCGAAAGCGCGGCGTTGCTCGACGGATATCGGGCCGCTGGAGGAGGCGTGCTGTGCATCGTCGTGGTCAACGCGGCCGAGGACGCCGACCCGAGCGCGTTCGAGCAGAATCAGCGACTGCTCGACGAGCTTCGTGATCGGCTCGAGCGGCCGCGGTTGATCCACGAAGCGCCGGCGGTGTGGATCGGGTCGCACGGCGCGCTCGACGTGCTGGTGCTCGACCGCAACAGTCCCGGCTTTCGCCTGCCGGCGCGGCAGGGGGTCGGCCTGGCGCGGCGCCTGGGGTGCGATCTCGCGGCACACCTGAAGGCGCGCGGCGTTTTCAGCGGCCGGCTGATCGGCTGCAGTGATGGCGACGCGACGCTGCCGGCCGATTACTTCGCGCGGATCGAAGCGGCGAGCGCGGAAGAGCTTTCGGCGCTCGTGTTTCCGTTCCGTCACGAGCCGACTGGAGTCGAGACGGTGGACCTCGCCACGGCGCGCTACGACCTTTCCCTTCGCTACTACGTGCTCGGGTTGGCTTCGGCCGGCTCGCCGTACGCATTCCAGACTCTGGGCAGCACGATCGCGGTCGACGTCGACGCGTACGCCAAGGTTCGCGGTTTTCCGAGGCTGCGGGCGGGCGAAGACTTCTACCTGCTTTGCAAGCTCGCCAAGGTGGCGCCGATTCTGCGGGCGCGCGGCGAGCCGATCCGCATTGCCGCGCGGCGGTCGGCGCGCGTGCCGTTCGGCACCGGTGCGGCGGTGGCCAAGCTCGAGACGCGGCCCCTCACGGTGTACGCGCCGCGGAGCTTCGCGCTGCTCGGCGCCTGGCTGCGTGGTCTCGAAGTGTTTTCGAGGGTTCGCGATCTGGGGCAGGCGCGCTCGGCGTTGTCGGATCTCTCCGCCGACGAGCGCGCTGCGCTCGAGGCCGCGCTCGCGGATCTCGGTGCCGATCAGGCTTTGCTCGAGGCCAGCCGCAACACGCCGGGATCGGGGCTCTTGCGGCGCCTTCACACCTGGTTCGATGGCTTTCGCACCCTGAAGCTGATCCACGCGCTTCGCGACCGCGCGCTGCCCGACGTGACTTGGTTCGAGGCGCTCCACTCGGCGCCGTTTCTGGCCCCCGCGGTGCCGCGCGCGAACCTTTCGACGGCCCTGGCGGAGCTCGAGCAAGCGGCTTCGCCCCGCATCGGTCCGACGCTGCTCGACTGAGGCTGTCACCCGCGAGCTACACTCATCAGCCCGCTCGCGCGTTCACACTCGCCGGCCGCAACCGAGGTTAAGTATCGAATAAAGTGCGAATTTCGTCTTCGGCACGACGGTTGCTGAAGGCGGGGGGGCCATGAGTCCGGGGCGCTCGGCGGTAGCCGCCGCTTTCTTTCTTGCTTGCTCGTTGGCCGGCGCTCCCGCGCAGGCGATGGGTCGGGTGCTCGCGCCCACGGGGAGCGTGATCAAAGGTCCGGAGCTCCGCGTCGCGATCGCGCTTTCGCCGGAGCAGACGAGCGTGTGGTGGTCGCTTTCACTGGCGCAGCCCAAACGGCGGATCGCGCTGGTGGTGCCGGTGCGTCCCGGCGCGGCGGTGGATCCGGCGAGCGCGGCCTGGTTCCTTGCTCTGGACCGCGCAACCGCGCCGCGCGTCGTGCTCACGGATGGGACGCCCCCGCGCTGCAACGGCGAGCCGGGCTCGGTCGTGCACGATACGAGCATGGAGCTCGGGTGGCACGAAGTGGGTGTCTCGGAGCTCGCCGTGCTGTCGTCGCTCGACGGCGTGCGCGACTTCGCCGAAAGCCACGGCTTCGGCTATCAAGCTGCCGATCAGCAGGCGCTGAGTCCGTACGCGTCGAGCCACCAATTCATCGCGCTCTACTACGATATTCCTGAGGAAGGCGCTTGGACCGAAACCCTGCGCATGACGCTGCGAGGTTCGGCGCCCGAGCTCCCGCTCGACTTGTTCCAGGAGACCAACGTGACGGCAACGATCTGGACGGTGGCTGCCGGGCGCGCCGCGCTGCCACCCGGTCTGGAACTCGAGTCGGCCCACCTGGGCACGGTGTGGAACCTCGCGCGCGGCAAGAGCGATTACCTGACGCGACGAGCCGATGCGCTCGAGGCGCAGAGGCTGAGCGCGTCGGTGATCGAGGCCAGCAGCAGCGAGCGCTGGTTCGAGTGGCAGGTCGCCCACGGATCTTCGACGATTCCGCCCATCGTTGGGGGCTACTTCACCGGATCCGCGTCGGAGAGCGAGTGCAACGCGCGCGCGCTCGAAGGGTGGGCGACGGGGCTCCCGGTGGCCCGCGCCTGCGCGCCGGGGCAGCTTGCGGTGGTGGGTAGCGAGCCGCCGTGCGTACCGGAGTCAGTCGCGGGCAAGACCGATCCGGAGCAATTGACCTGCGGCGCTCTCGACGATCTCGCGCTGGCCCTGGCCGGGCTCACGCCGGATCGAGCCTTTGTCACGCGGCACACCGGCCTTTTCAAAGAGCGCTCGCCGCAGCGGATCGCGATCAGCGCTACTGGCGCGCCGGTTTCGCCGGTGGTTTCGGTCGACGCGGTCGACGTCAGTGGCTGCAGGTCCCCGAGCGGCGCGGGAGGGACGTTCGGCGTGGGTGGCGTGGGTGGCGCAGGCGGCGCGAGCGGAGCGCCGGGGGGCGGCTTCGGTGGCTGGAACGGCGACGGCGGCAGCGGCGGCGTGCCCGGCGGAGGCTGGATCGAGCCCGAGCCCGGTCCGCCCGTCATCGTTCACGATCATTCTCACGTCGGCTGCTCGAGCTCGGTCGATGGCAGCTGCTCGGGTGATTCGCGCTCGGGCGACGACGGCGGCGGCGACAGCTGCAGCAGCGACAGCGGTAACGACGATAGCTGCAGCGGCGACAGCGGCAGCGACACCGACGCCGACGAAGCCGACAGCGAGGGTTGTGGCTGCGACTCCGAAGAAGCAGACGACACGGGTGGCGGCGACGACTGCAGCAGCGACTCTTCGAGCGAAGGCGGCGAGGACTGCAGCGGGGACTCCGGTGGGGACAGCTGCAGCGGCGACAGCGGTGGCGACTGCGGTGGCGGCGAAGTGTCGATCGCGCCAGGAGTGATCGGCGTCGGCGTGGTGCGGAGCGCCGTCGCCGTGTGCGCGTTGCCGCGCAAGAAGGCGTTTCGCCCGCGTATCAGCGCCGCGGTTCTGCTGCTGGCCGGCGTTGCGTTGTGTGTGCGACGGCGCGGCAGGCCGACGCGCTACCCAGCGGCCTGACGCCGCGCTCGACACGGGCATTTCTGCACAAGCGTGGCGACTTTGGCGCCCGCGTGGCAGAGCGGCTCAAGGGGTGATCACGGACTCCGGCGTGAAACGCGTCGCCGGGAAGCTCGCAGGCGCTTCGATCCGCGGTGCTGCGATCAGGGCGCCGTCTCGCTTGCGACGCCACGCGCCTGCGACGAAGTACAAAGTGCCGTCCGCGGTGTAGTACTTTTGCCAGGGCGCGAAGTACGCTCCGGCGGGGGGGACGACCCAGCCGCCGCGCTGCCACACGTAGTAGCGGCCGCGCCAGTTCCACTGTCCATCGATCCAGACCAATCCCGCGCGGGGCGCGGGGGGAATCACTTCCGGAGCCGCGGCCGGCGGTGGATACGGCACTTCCATGTACTCGGAGGGTGGGTGAGGTCCCGTCGCTGGCTCGGGCAATGTCGAGCCGCAGTTCAGCAGAGCGCAACTCACCACGAGCGCGGCGCCGCACGTCCAGCTCTTGCCCGAGATCATCGAGAGAATTTCAGGTTCGCAAGAACGGTGCCACGGGGCAGAGGAGCTGGTTTGAAGCTTGCAAGTGGTTCGCCCTGCACTTCGGACTTGGAGCTCCGGTGCGAATTCGAACGTGCGACTTTTCATCGGTCCATCCATGGCCCGCTATTCGGTGGCGTCCATTCTCGGCACCCTTACGACCCTGGGTTGCGCATCGATCCCGAAAGGGCGAGCGGCCGTCGACGAGGTGGACTTCGAGGGCAACGAAGAGCTCGCTGACGGCGAGATCGAAGGCAGGCTCGCCACGCGGGAGAGCCCGGCTTTCTTGGGTGTGTTCGAGGGCGTCGTCTACGACTACGAGATTTTCAACATCTACGTTCTCCAGCGCGATCTCGAGCGGGTCGAACGCTACTACCGCGCGCGCGGGTTCTACAGGGTGCGCGTCCGCGCGGGCCGCGTTTTCTACGACGACGACGGCAAGCACGTGCGGGTGCGCATCCACGTCGAGGAGGGACCGCCAACGCTCGTCCGCCGGCTCGAGGTGCGCGGGCTCGCGGGTCTACCCCGCGCACAGGCTCGCGAGATCGAGAAGGAAATCTTGCCGGTTCTCAAACTCGGCGATCGCTTCGACGAAGCGCGCTTCGCCGAGCTCGAAGACAAGCTGAAGCGCGCCCTCACCGCCCGCGGCTACGCGTTCGCAAAGGTCACACGCAGCGCCGAGGTCGACTTGCCGCGCAATTACGCGTCGCTCGCTTACGACGTGGATGTAGGACCGTCCGCCAGCGTCGGCGCCGTGACCTTCGAAGGACTCGGCGAGCTGCCGGAGCGACCGCTGCGAGCGGCGTTCGGCGTCAAGGCGGGGGACGCCTTCTCCAGCGCCGAGCTCGAATCCGGCCAGCAGGCACTGCTCGACATCGGCATCTTCAGCACGGTGCGCGTCGAGCCGGTGCTCGACGATGCCGCCAAAAGCTCGCGCATCGTTCCGGTGCGGGTCAGGCTCGAGCCGTCCCGATTGCGCGGGCTGCGGTTCGGCGGCGGTCTCCAGATCGACGCACTGCGCACCGACGTTCACGCGGTGGCCGGCTGGGAGGATCGCAATTTTCTGGGAGGTCTCCGGCGCTTCAACATCGAATTCAAGCCCGGCGTGGTGCTTTATCCCACGCGCATCACGGGCTTTCAGTTCCCGACCGATTTCTTGCTCGAGGAAAAGCTGCGCATCGAGTTGCGCCAGCCCGGTTTCATCGAAGCTCGCACCAATGGCTTCGTGCGCACGGAGTTCAACATCTTTCCGGTGCTGCTCACCACCGACTTCGATCCCAACGCGCCGGTGATCGGGTACCGCGAGCTCCGCGGTGCGGTCGGGCTCGATCGCAAGTTCGGTCGCATCTACGTCAGCCCGAGCCAGAACGTTCAGTCGAACATGCCGTTTTCTTATATCGGTGTGCTCGATCCGGATCTGAACCCCTACTTGATCTCGTACCCGGAGCTGTTCACGAGCCTCGACCTGCGTGACGACGCAGTCAGTCCGCACAAGGGGGCATTTGTCGAAACCGATCTGACGTACGCGGGGCTCGGCGGCGATGCTCGCGACTTCAAGGTGCGGGCCGAGGTCCGGGGCTATGTTCCGCTCGGCAAGCCGGTAACGCTGGGGCTGCGCGCCACGGCCGGCGTGTTGTTCCCGCAGAACTACGGTGCTTCGATCGCGTCCGTCGCGGCGGGCGACATCCCGCCCCCCGAGGTCGATCGAGCGGGCTGGGTGCGCGACTCCCAGCTGGTCCTGGCCCGCGGCTTTTTTTCCGGCGGTCCCGCGTCGAACCGCGGCTATGCGCTGCGTGAGGTCGGACCCCACGGTCCGATTCCGTTTTACAGCCCCGATCTCGGGCCCGAAGAGATCGCCATCCGCTGCAGGCCCGGCGATCCGGCATTCAGTTTGGCGACCTGCGAGCTCCCGCTCGGCGGCTTCACACTCTGGGAGGCATCGGCCGAGGTGCGCTTCGGAGTGATGGGGCCGCTCGACGGCGTCGTGTTCTGCGACGCGAGTGACGTCTCGCCGAACGAAGTCGATTTTCGCTTCGATCGCCCGCACCTCTCCTGCGGTCCGGGCCTTCGCTACGGGACGCCGGTCGGTCCAATCCGTCTCGATCTCGGGTATCGGCTGCCGGGCCTGCAAACGCTCGGCACCGACGACAGCGGGGAGGGGACGCCGTCCACGATCTTCGGCCTTCCGATCGCGATCAGCCTCGGCATCGGGGAGACGTTCTGATGGCGCGGCGTCATTCTTTTCTGCGCGCCCTCGGCTGGCTCGGCAAGCTGCTGCTCGGGCTCGTGATCTTCGTGCTGATGGCGCTCGACGTGGCGTTCATCGCGCTCGAGCTGCCGGTCGGCCAGCGACTCGTGCTCGACCGGGTGAACCGGCTCCTGGCTTCGCAATTTCGCGGCACGCTGCGGCTCGACTCCGTGCGCGACGTCGACTTTGCGGGTGCGCGTGGCGTCCAGGCCACGCTTTTCGATCCCGAGGGCCGGGAGATCGCCCAGCTGCGCGGCGTCGATTCGACGATCGATCTGTTTGCCCTGCTCGAATCGTTGGTCAAAAAGGGGCCGCTCAGGGTCCACGTTCGAACCGCCGAGATCGCGGACGGCGCCGTGCTGCTCGTGACGGACGCGCGGGACGAGCTGACGATCGCCACCAGCTTCGAGCCCAGAAATCCACGCCCGGAGCACGCCGAGCCCGGAACCGAGGTCGACTTCGAGCTCCGGTCGCTGCGGATCCACCACAGCTGGGTGCGCGGCGCGATCGGGGAGGTGCCGGTCGACGCCGATCTGACGGAGCTCGACGCCGCGCTCGGCTACGACCCTCGCGGGTTCTCGCTCGACGTGACCCGCGCGCGGCTCGCGGCGCGCGGGCTTCCGCAAGCGGCCAACCCGGAGGGAGTCGTTTCCGGCACGCTGCTCGCGCCCGAAGCCGGCGGCGTCGAGGCCGCTGTCGAATTCGACGGCAAGGCGCGCGGGGTTCCGCTCGTGCTCGCGGCGCGCCTCGCGAACGACGGGCTGGCGGCGCGGCTCGAGGTGCCGCACGCCGATCCCGGCGCTGTGCACGAGCTCATTCCCGAGCTGATGCCGCGCGATCCGGCGCGAGCGGTCGTGGTTCTGGCGGGGAGCTGGCAGAAAGCCGACTTCAGCGCCGAGCTTGCGACCGGTAAATCCGAGCTCTCGGTGAGCGGCGACGCCCAATTGAAGCCGCGTTTCGAGCTCGGAGCGAAGCTCTCGGCAAAGGCCCTGGACCTCGAGGCGCTCCACCCGGAGCTGCCGGCGCTGCGCAGCGACGCCGTGGCGACCGTCGCGCTGCGGAAAAGCCCGGGCCGCCGCCTGGAGGGCGATCTGAACCTCGCGACGCGCCGGCTCACACTGGGCGGGAAGCGCTTTCCGGATGCGCTGCTCGACGCCGATCTGCGCGACGACGTCGTGAGCGGTACGCTGAGACTTCCCGCTGCCGGTCCCGACAACCACTTGAACTTTCGGGTAGCGGGCCTTTTCGATCACGGCGCGCTCGATGTGCACGCGAGCGCACGGGTAAAGCTCGAGGATCTGCGCAAGGTCGCTGCCCTGCCGCCGGACTTGCGCGGCACGGGCAGCGGCTGGGTCCGCGGGCGCATCGATCGCAAGCGGCGCGTGGTCGACGCGTCGGTCGCCGGCGAATTTGCCCAGCTCTTCGTAGCGGATACGTCCGCCCGCCGCGGCGTGTTCGAGGCCGACGTGACCGGCCCGCTCGACAATCCACGCCTCTCATTGAAAGCCCGTTTCGACGGCGTGGCTCGGCCCCACCTCGAGCTCGAACGCGTGGACGTCGACGCCAACGGTCCGCTCACGCAGACTCGGTTGCGCGTCGAGGCCCGCGAAGCCAAGGGTCGATACCTGTCTGCTCGCGCCGACGTCGACCTGTCGCGGCAGATCGCCCGCAATATCGATGTCGACGTCAAGGACGGCGGAGTCGGCCTGCGCGCGCAGGCCAAGAGTGTCGCATTGCGCGATCGCGGCGTGGTGGTCGACCGCATGCGCATCGAGGGCGCCGGAGATCTCGAGCTCTCGGTGCGAGCCCTTCCGGGCGCGACGCTGATTCAGGGCAAAGGCCGGGACGTCAATCTCGGCCGGATCGCCCGGCTCCTCGGCGTCGAAACGCGCATCGCCTCCGGTGGCGCGAGCTTCGACGTCGATCTGCGCGTCGCCGGGCGCAACATCGACGGTCGGGCGAACGCGCGCATTCAGCGGGCGCTGATCGGCGGCATCGGGCCGGTCGACGCTTCGCTCGACTTCGAGAGCGCGGCCGGGAAGATCGACGCTGAAGCAACGGTCAGCATGAAGCCCGCGCTGGACCTGACGTTCCGGGCCGACGCGCTGCGCTTCGGAAACCCCGGTCCGTCGCTCGCCGGTTTGAAGCGAGCGTCGGGGCACATCGAGCTCGACGCCAGCGCCGACCTCGGCGAGCTGCCCGAGCATGTGCTCGAACTTTTGCCGGTCGGTCGCGCGCGCGGCAAGCTGCGCCTGGCGCTGGATGCGGCGCGCCGCGATCCCGCTGCGTCGGCCGACCTGCGCCTCTACATGGACAGCGCCGGACTCGAGCTCGAAGGCGAGTCCTCGGCGGCGCCGATCCAGGACCGGGAGGAAGCGATACGTAGAAAACCGTGGCGGCTAGCAGAGCTGGACGCCAACGTGGAGCTGCGAGTGGTCGGCGGTAACGCGAACAGCAGCCTGCTCGCGATGATTCGCGACCGGCGAGGGTCGCTGATCGACCTCCAGGCGGCAGCCCCGCTGACCCTCGAGGACGTGCTCGCCGGCGGCTTGCGGGAGCGCATCGCGGATCTTCCGGTGGAAGCGCGGGTTGCCGTTCCTCGCCGCAAGCTCTCCGATCTGCCGGCGCTGCTCCGTCCGACTTACGTCGCGGGAACGCTCGCGCTCGAGGCGGAGACGCGCGGGCCGCTTTCGAATCCGAACCTGGGGCTCGACTTTCGCGTCGACGATCTGCGCTCCAAGGATCCGAACCGGCGCTTCTCCTTGGATTTCCGCACTCGAGCGCGTTACGTCGAGCACCACGCCGAAGTCGTGCTCGAAGCCTCGAATCGCGGCCAGCCGCTGGCGCAGGTGCGGGCGTGGGGGGACGGCAAGCTCGCCGACTTCGCGCGCGGCGAGAACTTCGTCGCCTCCGGCCGCGCGCTGCTGCGCGGCGTTCCGCTAGCCGCCCTGCCGATACTGCGCGAGCGCCAGGTGCGCGGCAAGCTGTTCGGCGACGTCGCGATCGACGACATCGGCAAGGACGGCAAAGCGCGCGCCTCGCTCTCGACGCGGGACCTGAAGTTCGGCGCGCTCACGGTTCAGGGCGCGAAGCTCGACCTGCGCGCCGAGAACGGGCAGCTTCACGCCAAGGCCAATATCGATCACACCGGCGGCTACGCGCGTGCCGATATCGATTCCGGCATCCTGTGGGGCCAGCGCCCGATGCTCGAGATCGACAACACGCGCCCGCTCGACGCCAAGATCAAGGCCAAGGACTTCCGCGCCGCGGTGCTCCTGCCGTTCGTTCACGACATTTTCAGCGAGCTCGACGGCAAGCTCAACGCGGACCTGCATTTTCGCAAAACTGAGGGCAAGACCGAAGTGCTCGGGAAGGCCGACTTCGACGACGGCACGCTGCAGGTTCCGGCGGTCGGCCAGGAGTTCCGCCGCGTCCACGCGCGCGCTCGCGCGGAGCCCGGTGGCGTGCTCAAGATCGACGACGCCACGGCGCACGCGCTCACCGGCAAGATTCGCGCGGCGGCGGCCGCCCGCTTCGAAGGCCTGAGCCTGCAGGCCATGAACGCGAAGGTGCAGGTCGCCCAGAAAAACCAAGTTCCCGTGACGTCCCAGGGCGTGGTGCTGGGCGAGGCCTGGGGCACTGCCGACATGAATCTCCGCCGCGAGCCCGAGCGGAACACGACGCGGGTCGCGATCAAGGTGCCGAGCTTCCACCTCGAGCTCACCCAGGTGGCGCGCTCTGAGCTCCAGCAGCTCGACGATCCGGAGCGGGTGCACATCGGGGTACAGCTCGACGCGGGAAAGTTTCGTGCCCTGCCGCTACAACCGCTACACGAAAGCCCTGATCGCGAGAGTCGGCTGGTGTTCGACATCGAGCTGGGCAACGACGTCTGGGTGCGCCGCGGCACGACGGTGCGCGCGAAGCTGAGCGGCCGGCTGAAGGTCAGCGTTCAGGAGCGCATCCTGGCGCGCGGGCAGATCGAGCTATCGAAGGGCATGATCGACGTCCAGGGCAAGCGCTTCGAGGTCGAGCGCGGCATCATCACGTTCAAGAACGAGGATCCGTCGAATCCGCTCGTGGTCGCGACGGCGCGCTGGGATTCTCCCGACGGCTTTCGCGTGTTCGCCGACTACACCGGGCGTGCCAAGAACGGCAAGCTCACGCTGCGTTCGGAGCCGCCGCTGTCGCAGGACGAAATCCTGAGTCTCTTGTTGTTCGGAGCACCCGACGGCTCGTTCGGCGTCGAGACGGGGGTACCTGGACAGCCTGGAACGGAAGAGTCGGGAAAGGGGCAAGAGGCCGCGCTCGCCGTGGGTGTGGCTGGTGGCGCGGCGACGCAGGGGCTGAACCGGGCGATCGGCGATTTGACCACGCTCGACGTGACGACTCGCGTCGACACCACTTACGGCGATCCTCGGCCCCAGGTCGTGGTCCAGCTCACGCGCCGGCTCGCCGCGCAGCTGAGCTACGCGGTCGGCGACCCTCCCCCCGGTCAGACTCCCGATCGCACCTTTTTGACGCTGGATCTGCGGCTCGGCACGCGCTGGTCGCTGGCGACGACGTTCGGGGACCGCGGCGCGAGCATGCTCGATCTCTTGTGGCGTTACAGGTACTGATCCGGGCTATGCTCGGCCGACGCCGATGCTCGCGATTTCGAAGATCCTGACGCCGGTCGACTACTCGCCGTGCTCGCGCGCCGCGCTCGAGCACGCGCTGTTCTTCGCCGCGCGCTTCGGTGCGAAGATCGACGTGATGCACGTCTGGGACGTGCCGCCCTC
>Ga0111538_10012233_pt1 | contig 11346 bp, 8 predicted proteins | sample SoiMethybrSBSTD1_FD_79669 | JGI IMG/M metagenome (GOLD analysis project Ga0111538, IMG submission 79669) | Bulk soil microbial communities from a Populus tree surrounding site in Tennessee, USA - Soil MetaG P. TD hybrid SBSTD1 (version 2)... | ecosystem: Environmental > Terrestrial > Soil > Tree... | reverse complement strand
CGGAAACCACGCTCCTGGCCTTCTGGATTCCCTTCGTTGCTGCAGACTTGGGGAATTTCTTCGGCGGCGGTTGGTCGAGCTGGTTGATCAATCGTGGCTGGTCGGTTGGGTGGGCTCGAAAGGCAGTCGTCATCTTTGGAGGAATCGGGGTCACAGCCCTCATCCCTGCGACGTTCGCTTCAAATCTCTTTGTGATTGCCGGTCTATTCGCGATCGCGACGTTTGCCTACGCTTCATTTTCAACCATCGCCCTGGTTCTTCCCTCGGACTTGTTTAAGAGCGACTCCGTTGCCTCGGTCAGTGGGATGAGCGGCACAGCGGCCGGCATACTCACCATCGTCTCGACCTTCCTTATCGGGAAAATTGCCGATTCGTACTCCTTCAAACCCATTTTGATAGCAGCCAGCCTCATTCCCCTGACGGGGGTCTTCGTAGTATTGGCCCTCGTGCGAAACACCAAGGCGACTGAGAAAGGTCTGGTTCACAGAATTTAGGAGGCGAACCGCGTGGAGAAGGAACTCTCAAAAAACTGGTTTGGTAGGGACGCGGTGCTCCGCGTCCCTACCACTGCATTTCATCACAGCTCCAAGGTCCTCTGACCTCAAATCTTAATAAAGATCTTCCTCTGATAGAGCCAGTAGCACAGGTACCACAACAGAGCCCAAACTGTTAGGCTGGCAATAATGTTTGCCGGCAATTCGCCGGTCCAGCCGAAGAGTCCCATCGCGAAAGGTTTTACGATTCGACCCAGCCAATGTGCCCCGCCGGTTTCGGTAAACAGATAAATGAAAAGAGAATTCATCCCTACATAGCAGAAGAACCTGGCCCAATTCTGGACCTTCTTCACATCAATCAACCAATAAGAAAAAGCTAAGGCGAGTAGGCACCAGCCACCACTGACAATCACGAAAGAACTGGTGCAGATGCGCTTGATGATGGGCGTGACGGGATTGAGCGCATAGCCGGCTATCACGCCGATCAGACCTGCAATCACCAGGATCTTGATCTTCTGCCACTGGAGTCGCTCACTCTTGAGGAGCTGTCCAGCCAGCACTCCCCACATCGTGTGCGCTGTGGTGGGCACCGCGTTGAAGGCCACCCAGTGGCCGCGCGAGAGCTTGCCCATCAGCAACAGGTCGACGTAAGAGCCGAAGTTATGGTCTGGCACAAATGCCTCGTTGAATCCAGGCACCGACCACAGGCGATAGGCCAGTTCGGTGATCGCCAGCAGCCCGAACGTAAACGCAATTTGTGTCGCATTCGACTTTCGCATCATCAGGAACGCGACCAGATACGTGAAGGACAGTTGAGCCAGCACGTTCCACAGCTCGAAGGTCAGTCTTCCCGGCCCGATGCAGTAGAGCCCCCAGCCGAACAACAGCAGCAGGAAGGAGCGCTGGAGCGCACGGCGAAAGGTAGTTGCCCAACTGTCACCCTGCTCCCAGCGCCTGCCAATCGAAAACGGCATGGCGACGCCGACGATGAACATGAAGAACGGTTGGATCAGGTCCCAGAACCTCAGCCCGTTCCACGGATGATGATGGAACTGCGTGCCGATGGCGTTGATGAGAGTCCCATTGAGTTCGGGAGCCACGAGAAACTCATAAATCTCGGTGCTTTCGGCAATCAGCAGAAACATCGTAAAGCCCCTGAAGAAATCGAGCGACATCAGCCGGCTTTGAGGACCAAGAGTGATCTCGGAACTCTTGGCAGCGGCCTGTTTCTTATCTGGTTGTGTCTGCAGCTCGCGAGCTGCCGTCTGAGTGATCTCCATCGTGGAACTCCCTGGTCAAGTTGCTCGTGGTTGCTTCGGGCAAAGCGGGAAGCATCACCAGCATGCCAAGAACGCTAAAGGCGAAAACCATTTCGAACACACATCCGTTGCTATGACTCTGGCCGTGACGATTACCAGGAAGCCGCGAGCTTAGACCCGTTCGCCAAGGCAATAACAGAGGCCGTCTGGTGCAACTACGAAAAACACTTTGTAAGCAGTTTTGCCATGCTGGTCGATGCGGAAGCCAGTGTCTTCTTTTTCCAAGCCATTCGATTTCAATTCATCGAAGGCTGCCTCGGGTCGAGTCGCCTCCATTCTCGGCGAGACCTATCTGAATGACATCTCTACCGAGAATGGCAGACCTACAGGGCGCATCTTTGCGCGATACCACCTGGAACCCCATGATTGTCTCGTAGAAAGGAATGGCAGCGTCCACATTTTTCACTGGCAGGTTCATTGCGTCGTCGAGATAGGGATAAGCAGACATAAAGACAGCTTTCATTTTGGTTCCCTTAAGCTATGAAATCAGTTCCGGTCTGTCCCGCTCTGGCTCATTCGCACTGACCGTTGCTCGAAGACCCTTCAACAGCGCCACAACTCACTCAACCACGGTGATCACCTGAGGGACGCACGCTCGGCTCCAGCGTGGTCAATAGCGACTGCGAGCAGCACGAAGGCAGTGACGCCACCATCGGGCCATGTGATTCCCGCAGCCCGTGCCAGCTGTAAAGTCAGAGTTGGTCAACCGGGCTCTCTATCATAAGACCCATCGAAGTGAACCTGCGTGTTGCCTTTAGGAGAGTCTCCCTATCGCTCAATATGTCCTTGCGAAGAAGACTGTATGCTGTTTGGAGGGCCGCACAGAAGTCTTCGAGGTTGAGGATAATCTTCCCGTGAGGCGTCCTCTCGAAGTGTAAACCTGCTTTGTTGTTGTCGGTGAAGACATATGTTCCACCCTCTGCATAGGAGTGGACAAGACCGCATCCTAGGTCCCGCCACAGGTCCTCGGCATTGTATTTGGGCATGTACTTCCCAACAAAATCTTTGAAGCGCTTCCCAGACCCCTTCTTGACAGTCTCCTTGTCGATCCCGCTATGGAAACTAGCCATCGCGTCGATGAAGCATGCCCCAAGGATGAACCCAGCGAGTTTCGCAGAGCCTTGAACGCTTGCGCGCTCGATGTCCTTGTATGCCCATCCGTACAGGTACTTGTCAAGCAGCTGGACGAGCTGTCCTGCAGAAGGATCGGTCTGATCAGACATGCGGAAGTATGCCTCCCACGTTTTACTTTGGAGCAACACCCATCTTCAAGAGATCACGACAGATGAAACAATGCGGGAGCCGCTCATGTGTCCACTGACGTCCGAGCGGCGATTGTATGCAAGCCGGCTGGACTCAAGGTCGTTTCAGTGCAGCGTCTATCACTTCTTCACGATCGCTGCGGCTCCACGCAGCATGAATCTGATCTTCGGGCAAGCCGCCTATGCGCCCGAGAAGACAAAACGCAGGGTAGGCGTGCCCAGCGCTCTTCCAACGGGCCATTTCGATGAGAGAGCGGACCGCTCGCTTCCGCAAACTCTTGAGCAACGACGAGTCACGATTGCTGGTGAGCTCCATCAGCGAAAAAGACGCTTTATTCCGGTCTGTCCAGACGAGGGAGTTAAGGAGCCGGATGAAGGGTCTCGTTGGAACACGAATCTTAAGCTCCGGCCACCGTGATCCATACTGGCTGATGATCCCCAACGCACGCATCGAGTTGTTGCGAACCTCTTCGGATGGATCTCTCATCCCATAGACGAGGTCTTCGACCACGTCCTGCTTGTCGGGGGCGTAACCCAGGACCTCAGCAGCGAGAGCCCGATGCCCTTCAGCGGCTGAATGACGCAGCACCTGACGAAGCCGCCTCAGATCACGGGCTGCGTAGACGACGAAACGCTCCTGGATGGCACGCGCGGTTGGGTCGTGCATCAGTGCATGCCCGTTCGAATCATCCTCGCCCGCATCACCCCGCAGAGCTGCCAGATGGATGGCCTTGTCAAAGTCGCCTCCCGCCTGGACCACGTCGTCAGACAAGCGGATGCTCCCTTGAGGAGCTGACCGGAACTGCAAGGCGGGCCTTCCTTGCTCTTCGATTCCGACAAATAGGATGGTCCTGCCACCAGTGCAACAGATGCGACTCACTCGGGCAGCGAGGACACCCGGCAACGCCTTCAGTCGATGCTCAGCCTCCGTCACCAAGTCTGGAACCGGGTCGCCTTCCACAATCTTCAGAGCTTCGCGTCCTTGGCTCTCGGACACATCGCGCAAGCCGTAGAAGTCGATGATCCCGATACGTGTATCCTGACCAACTGCGGGCTCGGCTAGGGCGAATAATATAAGAACGACGCCGAGTATTATCACTGCGGGCCTCATCCATTTGAGCGAGTACTCGTGAAATTCGATGTGTGTCCGGTTGTGAGGCTCGACAAGCTGATCGTGATTCACCCGGTTAGACGCTGGACACGGGGGCACCCAACATTCTAGAAGTAGGCTGGGCGGGAAAGCAATCGGAGCTTAGCTATCGGGCCAAGCAAGGAAAAGACTCGCTGGCGTGGGTTACGCCCCCGTCCCTGTCGTCATGCCAGCTAACAAGGCTGTGGTGTCGAAATCAATGATTGGTTCAACGAGGAGGCTAGAAAGAGGTAGACTGACGCGATTGTCACGATGGATGAAAGTGTGGGAGGTGCGCTCTGCGCGGCGATGCTCTTGAGTGATCAACCCCACCACGGTCGCCGCTGGGACAGCACCTCCCACATTCAGCAGGGTATTTTTGAGGAGAACAATCGATGAAGAATCGAATCAGTCGGCGATATTTTATCGGCAGCACTGCGGCGAGTCTGGCGGGAACGGCGTCAACCATGAGTGCTCTGTCGTATGCTCGAATTAACGGAGCGAACGAGCGCGTCAACCTGGCATTTCTAGGTTGCGGCAGTCGCAGCCGAGGCCACCGAAACATGGTGGAGATGTGTCAGAAGGAGAAGAACCTTGGGGTGGTGGCGGTGTGCGACATCTGGGCGCTGAATCGTGAGCGCGCTACGGCCGACTGCAAGCGCCGCTTCGGCGGCGATGTGAAACAGTTCAAATACTCCGAACAATTGCTGGCCATGCCGGAGTTGGATGGAGTGATGATCGCCACCGGTGATCACCAGCATGCCAAGATTCTGGTGGAAGTGGTGAAAGCCGGGAAGGACTGCTATTGCGAAAAGCCGATGGCCATTGACCTGGAGGACGCGAAGCTGGCTCGGGCGGCGGTCCTTGGTTCCAAACAAGTAGTGCAGATGGGATCGCAGTGGTTGAGCGACCCGTATCAGATCAAAGTCCGAGAGATTGTGCAGTCGGGGAAACTGGGGCAGATCACAAAAATCGAGCAGGTGTGGAACGACAACGGACCCCGCTGGCACGATCCGAAAGACCCTGACGTGGCGGCCATTCGCAAGGAAGACACGGACTGGAATCGCTGGTTGCTCGGGAAACCGGATACACCCTTCGATCCCTGGAAGTATTTCGAGTTTCGCATTTTTCGCGATTACTCAGGCGGCATCACCAGCCAGTGGCTGAGTCACGCTATCGGACTGGTGCATTTCTACACTGGCACTGCCATTCCAGACTCCATGGTTGCGAACGGAGGCATCCTCGCCTGGCCGGACATTCGGCAGAATCCGGATACCTTCCAGTGTCTCGCGACCTACGCCGAAGCGCGACTTCTGTATTCCTACTCGTCCAGCTACGGCAACCGCTTCGGAGATTACAGTTGTATTCGCGGCAAGGAAGGCACGCTTTACGCTCAGGGCGGGGAAGGCAGCCCACGTTGGTTCTTGATTCCGGAGCAGTCAAGAGAAGACGCGTTCGACCGTTTCGAAGGTCTGGGCGCAATGGTGAAGAAGGGGAAAGCCCAGTTGGTAACGGTTCCAGGCAGCGAACGGGAGCTGCCACCCACGCACTTGAGTGACGACAGCAAGCCGCACCTGAACAACTGGATTGACTGTATGCGCGCACGGAATCCGAAGACGAACGGGCATATCGAAACCGGCTTCTGGCATTCCGTCGGGGCGATCATGGCTACGCGCGCCTACCGGGAAGGGAAGAAGATGACCTGGGACCGGAGTAAGGAAGACATTGTGGCTCACCCCTTGGGAGGATAGGAGGCTCGGCGTGCATCGATTCCATCGATTTGCATCCGTGATGCTCACGAGTCTTCTGGCGGTGTTGCTTGGCATCATAAATGTAGTTTCTGCAGCGTTTCAGACGGATCGTATGAAGAAAAACTTTAACTTAGGGTCGTTGCCACCGCCGCAGTTTGCTGACCCGGATCGCACTCGAAAGCTATCGGCGGCATTCCCTGAGGTGGAGCGCATCTTCGCTGCTTGGGTTCAGCAAAGGCACATGCCTGGCGCGGTGGTGGGCATTCTGATTGACGGCGAACTGGCTTGGGTGAAGACCTCGGGCGTTCGTGAACTCGACGGCCGCGCACCCGTCACGCCGGATACCGTCTTCCGGATTGCTTCGATGACGAAGAGCTTTACGGCATTGGCGATCCTCAAGCTACGCGACGAAGGAAAACTTTCGCTCGACGATCCAGTCGCACGTTACATGCCCGCGGCAGCCGACCTGCCGTATCCGACCAAGGACTCGCCTGCGCTGAGCATCCGCCACCTGCTGACGCACTCGGAGGGATTTCCGGAAGACAATCCTTGGGGTGACCAGCAACTTGCCCGGAGCGAGGAGACGATGCATGCGTGGATCCGCGCAGGAATCCCTTTCTCTAACGCTCCAGGCATGGCCTATGAGTATTCGAATTTTGGTTTTGCGATTCTAGGGCAGGTGGTGGCGAAAGCGTCAGGCCAGCGCTATGACGAATACATCCGCAAAGAAATTCTGGAACCGCTCCAGATGAGTGCCTCAACCTTCGAAGCGTCGGAGGTTCCGCGGGATCGTATTGCTCTTGGATACCGTTGGGACGACAACACCTGGAAGAGTGAGCCCCCGCTCGGGCATGGCGCATTCGGCGCGATGGGTGGTCTTTGGACGTCGGCACATGATCTGGCCCGTTACGTGAGCTTCCTGATGTCTGCGTTCCCGCCGCGCGACGATCCGGAGAAGGGCCCTGTAGAGCGAAGTAGCGTGCGCGAGATGCAGCAGGTGGGGCGTTCCCAGGCAGCATCGGCATTTCGCAGAACTGTGGATGCTCCGCTCGAACTGAACGTTGGTGCCTACGGTTACGGCCTTGGGGTATCGCAGAGTTGCCGCTTCGGGTATTCCATTGCCCACGGCGGAGGGCTGCCAGGCTACGGTTCGCTGATGCGTTGGCTGCCGGAGTACGGCGTTGGACTCATCGCCATGGGGAATGTCACATACGCCTCGTTCGGCGACATGTTCAATGATGCCCTGGCCGCGCTACAACGGACTGGAGCGCTTCAGCCTCGCATGGTAGTGCCTTCGCCGGCTCTCGTGTCGGCGCAGAAGGATGTCTCACAGTTGGTGATGAAGTGGGATGATGCGTTGGCGGCGCGAATTGCGGCCGACAATCTGTTCCTCGATGAAACAGCCGACCGACGAGCGGCGCGAATTCGAGATCTGAACGAGAAGCATGGTGTCTGCCGGCCGGTAGCAACGATTGAGGCCGAGAATGCACTGCGGGGAAAATGGCGGATGCCGTGCGAGCGCGGATGGGTGGACGTGGCAATCACGCTTGCGCCGACGATGCCACCCCGAGTTCAGTATCTCCGAGTTCAGGGAGTCTCGCCGCTAGCCCCGGAAGCCGTCAAGGCAATCGAAACAATTGTGGGGCTGAGGAACGCGTGGGATGGAAAGGTCGTCAGCTCTCTTGTGGCGCCTGGTTTGGATATTGCACGGATGCGGCGTCAAGTGGGTGCGGCCGCGGCATGGGGAGTCTGCAAGATGGGTGAGGCGGTGGCGGGTGACGGCAGCAGCGAGAGCACGGTGAAACTGTCCTGCGACAGCGGAACGCTTAGCGTGAGCGTTTCGCTGGATCCCAACACGCATCGTTTAACGAATCTCCAGTTGGCGCCAACGCGCGATCAACGTTGTGTTCCGTGAGGATGCCATCGCTGGTCAGGTGGCGCCACGGGCCGCTCTCGACCAGCCGAGGAGGTTGCATCAGCAAACCCCTGAAGTCCCCCCTTGTCCAAGGGGGACGCTTGCTTTCGTTGTGGTGGGAGGCAAATCCAAACAGGGGATGTCCAACGCTGCGCCGCTGCACAGTGTGAAAGACTTCTCTCCGTGCACCCCTGCTCGCTTCGCTCGCTGTCCCCCTTGCAAGGGGGAAAAAGGAGGTCGCAAAAACTGACTTGCGATTCTACTGGGGAAGTCTCGAGGCTTGGCGGGACACAAACTGCCAACCTCCTTTGTTTTTCGCCCACACGTGCGTAACGAGGAGGTTGGCCACGCCGGTTTGCTTCGTTTTGATGGTGGCTTTGTGGTTAGTAATGACTACATCCCCGTACTGCCGGACCGTCGTGTCCCGGAAGTCAATCGATTCATAGGTGGCGGAGCCGGACGTTACCGCTTGGATGACTTCCGCTTTAGTTTCATTCTTGCTGCTCGAGTGGATGTAAACCAAATCATCAGCCAGCAGCTTTTCCAAAGCGGCTTTGTCGTGTTTTATCATTGCATCAACGTATGCCTGCTCTGCGGCGAGGACAGCCTTCTTCGCGTCTTCCTTCGGCGTTCCTCCGAACACGGTCGTAGTTCCCAGTGTGCAGAGAGTTACAATCAACCATGTCTTCATAGTTTTGCTCCTTGTTTTGATTTAGGTGCGCTGCGTTGGTGATACTCAACCTCTGGTCTCCCCGACCCAGTTGGTCGCCACTCTTGATCAGGTCTAGCGAAATCCGATGGTCGAGTTGCGGGCGAAATTGATGAGCATGTCGGGAAACATTCCGAACTGCAGGACGCCAAATACGGAAAGAGCAATTACCGAGATTGTGGAAGGAGTCATTGCCACCGGTGACCAGTCGTCGGCCGGTTCGTTCATGTACATCACGACAATCACGTGGAGATAGTAGTAAACGGAAATCGCGCTGTTGATGACGCCTATGATCGTGAGCCAGACGAAATGGGATTCGAGTGCAGCGCGGAAGATGAAGAACTTTCCCGCAAAGCCCGCTGTCAGCGGAATTCCCGCCAGGGACAATAAAAGGATGGAAAGAGCGGCAGCCAGGCCAGGTTGTTTGAAGCCCAGTCCTGCGAAATCATCAATGTGGGATTTCTGATCGCCCTTGCGACCAACCAATGCGACGATGGTGAAGGCGCCAATGTTCATCAACGCATAGGCCAGCGTGTAAAAAAGGATCGCGGCAACTCCCTCCTGGTTGCGTGTCGTCACGGCGACAAGGATGTAGCCGGCATGCGCAATGGAGGAGTAAGCCAGCATTCGCTTGATGTTTGACTGAACAATCGCGACACAGTTTCCGACAGTCATCGTCAGTACTGCCGACAGCCAGACTAACCCCAGCCATTTGCCGTAGGTTGCAGGGAAGGCCACCATGAGAACGCGAATGAGGATTGCGAAGCCCGCAGCTTTGGGACCGACCGACATGAAAGCTGTGATGGGAGTCGGCGCACCTTCGTAAACATCGGGCGTCCACACATGAAAGGGAACCACTGCGACTTTGAAACCGAAGCCGACAAAGAGCAAACCGACCGCTGCGTAAATCAAGGTCATGCTTGCCGAACCAGAGGCGATCTCGCGTCCGATCAGCTCGAGATTCGTCGTTCGAGTCGCTCCGTAGGCCAGAGCGATGCCATAGAGCAAGAAAGCAGAAGAAAACGAGCCGAGCAGGAAGTACTTCAACGCTGATTCGTTTGACTTGGGATCGGTGCGCTTAATGCCCAGCAGGATGTAGGAAGAGATGGACAAAGTTTCCAAGCCCAGGAAAATCATGATGAGCTCATTGGAGGCCACCATCAGGTTCATTCCCACAATTGCAAAGAGCACCAAAGCCTGGAACTCGCCCACCGCAAGGTTCTCGCGGGCGATGTAGCCGGACGAAGCCAAGATGGTGAGTCCGCCAATGATGAGAAATGTGATGCGGAAGAAAATGCTGAAGTCATCGACCACAATCATTCCCGAAAAGAAACTTCCGTCTTCGCCCACCAATCCCAAAGTAAACACGGCCGTGACGGCGATGCCGATGAGAGCAATGCCCGTCGCAACATGTCGCTTCGATTTAGTGAGGAAGGTGTCCAGCAGAATGATGGCAATGCCAAAAATCGATAGACTGATTTCAGGGAAGATTTGCTGAATTTCCAGAGCCAAGCTGCCTTGCATGAGTTCGAGTGAATTCCTTATGAATGAATCGGCTATGTTACAAAACCTCTAGTTCTTGACGACTACAGCGGACGACTTGAGATGATGCAGTACCTGGTTCACCGAAGTGTCCATCCTTCTCAAGAACGACTCGGAGTAGATTCCCATCCAGAAGATGAGTGCAACCAGCGGCAAAAGGATGAGCTTTTCCCTGAAGTCCAGATCGACCAGTTTCTTGTTCTTCGGATTTGTGATTTCACCGAAGATGACGCGCTGATACATCCACAGCATATAGACCGCGGAGAGAATGACGCCCGAGGTGGCGACCACAGCGAACGTGACATTCGCATTGAATGCGCCCAGCAGGATTAAGAACTCTCCGACGAAACCGTTCAACAGCGGCAGACCAATCGACGAAAACGTGACGATCATAAAGATCGTCGAGAAGACAGGCAGGGGATCGGCGAGTCCGCCAAATTCATCGATGAGCCGCGTATGTCTGCGGTCATAAATCATTCCGACTAAGAGGAATAGAGCCCCTGTTGAAATGCCATGGTTTAACATCTGGTACATCGCCCCTTGCAAGCCCTGCTCGTTCAACGCGAAAATTCCCAGAACAACAAATCCAAGATGGCTGACCGAGGAGTAGGCGACTAGTTTCTTGATGTCGGTTTGCACCATTGCCACGAGCGCACCGTACACGATACCCACGACAGCCAGCAAAGAGATGAATGGCGTGAGTTCGCGCGTGGCTTCGGGAAACATAGGCAGGCAAAAACGCACGATTCCATAGGTGCCCATCTTCAGCAGCACGCCCGCCAGAATCACGGAGCCGGCCGTGGGCGCCTCAACGTGGGCATCCGGTAACCACGTATGGAGCGGGAACAGCGGAACCTTGATGGCGAACGCGAAGAAGAAAGCCAGGAAGAGCCAGTATTGCTGCGTCGGGTTGAGAACCAGATTTCCGCTTTGCAGGTTTGCCAGAATCGAAGGAAAGTCAAAGGTCGTGGCGCCGTTCAGAAAGTAAAGGGCGATGATGGCCACCAGCATGAGCACCGAACCCACCATCGTGTAGAGGAAAAACTTGACGGCGGCGTAGATGCGGCGCTGCCCGCCCCAGACGCCAATCAGGAAGTACATGGGCACCAACATCACTTCCCAGAAAACGTAGAAAAGGAAAAAGTCGAGGGCGGCAAAAACCCCAATCATGCCGGTTTCCAGCATCAGCATGAAGAGGTAGTACTCACGGACTCGCTTCTCAATG
>Ga0111538_10012229_pt1 | contig 11349 bp, 8 predicted proteins | sample SoiMethybrSBSTD1_FD_79669 | JGI IMG/M metagenome (GOLD analysis project Ga0111538, IMG submission 79669) | Bulk soil microbial communities from a Populus tree surrounding site in Tennessee, USA - Soil MetaG P. TD hybrid SBSTD1 (version 2)... | ecosystem: Environmental > Terrestrial > Soil > Tree... | reverse complement strand
GGACGGCATTGCTTCAAATCATCCCACAACCCAAAGAGAAACATTAAGAAAGATCCGGACAGCAAGGCTCCGATCAACCGTGTCTCTTCCGACATACTCAATGAAATTACGTCCGACAATTGAAGGCTGTCGTTTCTGGCAATGAGCCAAGCAACTCCTAGTAAAAAGGCTGGGAAAAATCCGACCCCGCCATGCAGGGCTGTCGGCTTTTTATGCCAGCGATCTGCACGCGGCAACACCATCCAGCCGTAACGTCCGCCCAGGTATCGCATGAGCTGAGTCCCTAGAAGAGAACAAAGAAAAACCATGGCGAGTACAACTGCCAATTCAGCCTGGTCTTGTAGATTCCACATATCAAATGCCTTCATGAAGAGCCTCCTAACCGTAAGCCGCCATCACTGTTTTGATCACCGATCGTTCCTCGAACTCTTGTTCGACCTTTGCCCGTCCGGCTTTTCCCATCCGTTCGCGTAGAGCTGGATCTTGAATGAGTCGGATCATCGCTTCTGCTAAAGCCTTTACATCCTTTACAGGAACCAAATAACCATTGACTCCATTCTCCACCACTTCTCGGCATCCCACGTTTTCAGTCGTAATGATCGGTTTTGCCATCGCGGCCGCCTCCAATAGGGCCCGCGGCGTTCCCTCACGGTAGTACGATGGGAGCGTGACCACATCGGCCTGGGCTATCACCGGTCGAACGTCGGATGTCTCACCAAGCCACCTAACGACTCCTGCGTCTTGCCAACGAGCCAGCTCACTGACCGATACTACTGTGGGATTTCTCTCATCCCGAGGCCCCAGTAATTGAAACTGGGAAGTCGGAAATTTCTCCTTTACAAGGCGAGCCGCTTCCACGAACTCCTGGACCCCCTTAACACGCAACAAGCGAGCGACCATGAGAAATGTGACCGGCTTGTCGGGCAAGCGGACGCTCGCAAAGGAAGGACTGAAGAACGAACAATCAACACCTGAGCCAGGCAACAGGCCAGCTTTTTTCCGCTGAACCAGACCATAACTGATGAAATAGTCGAGGTCGTCGGGGTTTTGAAAGAAAGTAAAGTGAGCGCAGGCCAGTGCAATCGAGTACAGCCGTTTGACGACATGCCGAAGCCATGCTCTATCGTTCTGCACAAAGACCTGACCCAAACCTGTTACAGTATTCACAATCCTGGGAACTCCTGCGAGACGTGCAGCAATGCTCCCATAGATAACCGGCTTAATCGTGAAGTGATGGACAACAGCTGGTTGCTCACATCGATATAAACGGTAAAGAGTCCAAAAGAGCTTAAGGTCAGCCGATGGATTGATCACATGCTTATCTACAGGGAGGGCAATGAAGGGAATTCCTAAATCCAAGATATGTTTCTCAAATCCATCACCACCTGCACCACCACCCATGACTATGTGTCCCTCGTTTTTCAGAGCCCGAAGCAGGCCGGCTCTGAAGTTATAGAGAGTCCATGCACAGCGTGATACGAGGATGATTTTCTTCACGCTATCTTGAGGAGTTTTGAGTATTGGAAGTGTCAGGGGAATTCGTGGACAGCGGATCAAGAGCCCGTTTCAACACCACCGTTGATTCTTCATCCGAGGATGCAGAACCACATCAAACTCAGATATGAGCAATTCGTCGGTCGATATGCTACGAAATGCTTCAGCGAATTTATTCCTCGGCGTGGGCAACTGCTGCCACCTATTGGCTTGTACTACCTCAACATCGAAACCTGACTTTTCGAAAATGCCAAGCATTTCACCATAACGAATTCGATTCGTATAAAAACCAGCGTTCGCCATGAAATCCGATTCCCAGACATGCTTCTGGAATCTCAAATTATTCAGCGCTCCTCCCAGATGGTCCTTCAGATCGATATGATGGGAGCAGACGCCATCAGGGCGAATCACACGACGCCATTCTCTAACAACGTCCTGAAATTCTCCCTCCTTGATATGCTCTAGAACGCTTTGGGACCAAATAAGGTCGAGGGATTCGTCTGGAATTGCGCGTAAGGACAATAGGCCTGATGTTCCATAGATCGCATGACAGCGGCTCAGAAGTTCATTCAACGAGTTTACACCTTCAATTTTCACTGGATTCAAATCATGTTCCTGGAGGAACGCCGCCATAGCACGATACGGCTTCAAATCAGACTGAGCAAAAGCGCCTGTGTCGATAAGATAGCAGGCAGATGCCCCAAGTGCGTGAGCAATTATTGCAGAGGCGAGTGAATCGCCAGGCCCGAGTTCCAATACAGCAAAATCCTTTCCCTGTCTGGCGAATTTAACACGGTCGAAGTGTTGCCTAAATACCCTGTAAGCATATGCCGGCTGCTCCATGGTACCGAGTTCAAATATACCTACACGCCGCCAATATTTGTATGCGATCGGTACGCGAGATAGGACCAACTTGGCTCCGACTTTGGCCCACCAAGGAAGTCTTGTTTTTATCGAAGCTATAAGGTTCAACGAGCTATTTCTGACCGCGCATATCTTTGTTAAGGACAGATGACCCTACACAACATTCGGCGTCAATTTCGTTAGGGCCGACCGTGGGCATTCCACCACCCTTGGAACATCAAAACATCCCACAGCAGATATGACCAATCATGTTTGCCTGACAGATGCTCAACCCACTTCTCTCGGATGGGCTTGGCGTGAAAAACACCTTCCTTGTCGAGACGTCGTTCATCTAACAGTTCTTCTGCCCAGTCTCGTAATGGTCCTCGCAACCAGGAATCCATGGGAATGCCAAATCCCATCTTGGGACGATCAAACAACTGATGGGGTACATATCTTTGCAGAACCTGCCGCAATAACCATTTGCCTTGCCGCCCCCGAATTTTCATTGATATCGGGACCTGCCAGGCAAACTCAACAATCCGATGATCCAAAAGTGGCAAGCGGGCCTCGAGACTCACTGCCATGCTTGCGCGATCTAGTTTGACCAGGAGATCGTCGGGTAAATATGTAATGGTGTCCAAATACATCATTCGTTTCGTGAAATCTGAAAGATCTGCCCACTGAGCACGATCAGTGAGGAGGGATTTAGGCTCTACCGCCCCCGAAACCACTGTGGACGGTTCTTCCCAATGGGAAAGAAGATTTCGATAGATAGAATCCTTGTCATCCATCTTTAAGATCCGAGCAAGCTTTTGAAGCTTGTCGACGGTATTCTGTTGTATGGGGAGGACTGCGCCCATGAGGCGAAAAACAGCATCTCCTATCAGAGGTGCGGTAAGGTTTATGCCCTTTCCTAAAAGGCGCCTGAAGCCCATAGGCATCCAACCGACTCCTTGTAAAATGCTCCGCCCATAAAGATAACGAGTGTAGCCTCCAAACAACTCATCTCCCCCATCACCTGAAAGGCTGACCGTGACATTTCGACGGGCCAGTTGTGAGACCAGGAAGGTAGGGATCTGTGAAGAATCGGCAAACGGCTCGTCATACATGGTGGGTAGCAACGGGATGACGGCGATGGCTTGCTCAGGCGATACATACAGTTCGGTATGCTCGGTGCCAAGGTGCCGTGCTACCATCTTGGCGTAGATGGCCTCGTCGTAGCTGCGCTCGTTAAAGCCAATCGAAAATGTCTTGATCGGCCTGGTACTTTGGGCCTGCATCAGCGCAACCACGGTAGATGAATCAATGCCGCCTGAGAGACATGCTCCCAGAGGCACATCGGCAACCATTCGGAGTCGGACTGCACCCCTCAGAAGATGGTCAAGATGATCAATCGCTTCTTTTTCCGACAACTTGGTTTCTTGAGCCGCGCCCCTTTCCGCGATAGCTTTTACAGTCCAATAGGGAACTGGTCTTGCTGTTCGTTCTGTATCTCTAAAATCAAGGGTAAGGATTGTCCCCGGCGGAAGCTTGAAGATACCTTGGTAGATTGAATAGGGGGACGGAACATACATATGGCGCATCAACAGGGCGACCACATTGCGGCTAATGTCCGCTCTAAAAGATGGGTAAGCCTTCAGGGCTTTTAGTTCTGAAGCGAAGAAGAACGTTTTTCCCGATCGACCGTAATAGAGAGGTTTTTCGCCGAGCCTGTCCCGCCCCAAATACAGTTTGCGTGTAGTTCGATCCCATAGGCCAAATGCGAACATTCCATTACAGCGAGAGATGGCTGCCTCTACTCCCCACTGACTTATACCCGCCAAAAGTACCTCGGTGTCACTGTGACCACGGAACCGGTGACCGGTTTGTTCAAGCTCGTGGCGAAGTTCAGCGAAGTTATAAATTTCTCCATTGTAGGTGACCACATAGCGCCCATCCGCCGACACCATGGGCTGGTGACCATGCGGGGAGAGATCAAGAATCGAAAGTCTGGCATGGCCAAGAGCCAGTCCGCACTGCTGATCAACCCAGATTCCCGACGCGTCCGGACCACGGTGATGCATTGCTTGGACCATGGGTGGGAGAACCGCTTGTAGATCTACACCGTGATGATCGAGAACACCAACTATTCCGCACATAGCTTTTTGAATCCAATGACACACCAATATGGCATAGAGTCATTGAACGTGATCCGTTCAAGGCCAGCCTCTTTCATCATCTGCAAGATCTGTTCTGCCGTGAAGCGCTTCTCCAATCGTGTGCCGAAACGGTCTAAAGCATCAGTCCGCATGGTGTAAAAGTTTCTACGCCGGTACCAAGAAAGCGGAAGCGCTTCCACATTGAAGCCCAGGCGCTCGAGCAGAAATGAGGCACGAGCGAGAGGCCAATAAACCAGGGCTGCAATAATCTGGCTCAATGTATAGCGAAGAAGAAATGGGCACCGGCTAATACCTGTGCGAACAACATTGCTCGCTCTCCAAATCATACGAAACCACAGTGGTCGATTATCAAAAGCATAATAGAGATATAGAAGCAGCGGCGCTCCCGCCTTCAGCTTACGCACGCACGAACGAATACCGGCAGCGGTGTCAGGAATGTGATGAAGCACACCGAGGGCGTAGCCAAAATCATTAGAGTTGTCAGCAAGCGGAATATGGTCGACTGAGGCTAAATGAAAAACACAGTTGGACAGGTCACTAAGATTTTGCATGGCGACGCTCAGAGCCGCTTCGCTTGGATCAATGCAGTGTAAGCGTGTCACTCTCTGACTAACGAAACGAGCCCATCGACCGCTGCCACAACCGAGATCAAATCCGATGGCCTGAGGTGGAAGCGTATTCCATGGAAAGACTCGGAAGAACTGGTCGAACATATTTTGAAGGTCTGTGAAGGATGCAGTTTGCTGATCAAATTGTGTCCATTCTTCCCCGAAGGCTTTGACAACGCCATGATCAATATTTTCATGCGTGTAGCCTTCCATCATGGATGGCTAGGCCTCGTTTCTCCGCAGACCACAGCTTGGGACACTGCATTGGTAAGCGATAGATAGAGCTGTTCATACCGGATCGCCATGGCATTGATGTCAAACTGATCAGCAATGCGTGCTCTAGCTCTCACTCCCAACTGTTTCCTCATTTCGGCCCCGCCCTCAATCAACTGGCTCAGAGCCTTTGCAAATGCTTCAGGATTACGCGGCGGCACGACCTTCCCAGTCGGCCCGACAATCTGAGCTGAGTCGCCGACATCGGTCACTACGCAAGGCACACCACAAGCCATCGCTTCACCGATGGCATTAGAGAATCCCTCACCGGAGGCAGAAGAGCACGCGATATCAAAGGCGGCTGTGATTCTTCGAATATCATGACGCGGCCCGAGGAGTCGCAGATAGCGAGACAGTCCATAGTCTTCAATTATTCGAGTGAGCTCCACATTCTCCTCACTCACACGAGTTCCACAAAGAACGAAATAGGCGTGTGAATGTTTGGCATGGACCTGCCGTGCGGCAGTAAGGAACGTATGATGATCTTTCATATGGTCATAGCGGGCGACAAAGCCGATGATCATTGCTTCCTTAGGCAATCTACATTCCATGCGAAGCCATTCGCGAGCGGAGGAGTCTGGTTGAAACCGATCGAGGTCAAATCCATTGGGTATGAACTCAAACCGCTTGGGGTGGTAGCCTAGGCTAGCATGTGCTTCGCGACCAGCCTGTGAATTCACAACGACCACATCAGGAATAGCGGAGAGGCGAGATAGTATTCGCACAACGAATTTCGAAAGCTTTGGATAATACCGCATGTCAACCCAAGAGCAACGCAGATTCCATGCCAACAGCGGAACATTGGCCAGCTTTCCAACCAGCAAACCTAGCAGATCCGCGTGGTACAACCACGTCTGAACTATTTGGGGCCGTTCAATCCGAATAAGCCTCCAGAGTTTCCAGACTGCAGAAGGCGACGGAACACTCCGTCTCATACCGAGGCTATAGACACGAATGCCTTGGGCGCGAATCATCTCTCCGACGGGACCCGCAACTATTAATGACACGACGCAGTGCTCGAACCGTTTTCGGTCCGTTCGAGCGAGCAAGTTGGCAAGCTGCATCTCGGTGCCGCCAACTTCCAACGAACTAATCAGATGAAGAACTTTGAACATCCCAATTTAGAAGCGAGGGAAGACGTTAGGCTCTTGCAGTGGACTGCCTGTTGAAGCTTTCCGCGAAGACCCGAGATGGGGAATGATTTCGCACGAAAAGTATCGCGTTTCTCTTAACGTAGGGAAAGGCAGACATTGTTTCCGACTTGCATGCGATACGTTTGGGAAGAACTCAAAGGTGATATATGTTCACACTCCTAGAGTTTTGAACAGACTCTTGCCACTCTCTCGAGGTGACCACTAGTAAGCTTCCGCAAATTGCCGTAGCGTTTCGGCCAATTTGGGAGCCACAACATCAACTGAATAATTTTGCAGGACAGTTTGCCGCCCATTGCCTCCCATTTCTATCCGTTGTCCCATATCTTCTAACAGCGATTGCAAGGCATTCACCCAATCATCAGTGGTCTTAGCACCAAACCCAATTCTTCCATGAGATAACACTTCGATATTCATCCCGACTGGCGAAACCACAACGGGTATTCCACACGCCATGTATGTCAGCATTTTGAAACTACATTTGCCCTGTTCCCACGAAGAATCATCAAGCGGCATAATACCAACAGACATTCCATGAATCGCTGACACTTCGTTCTCGGGCGTCCACCGAACAAATTCGACTTTGCTTCCTGGAATTTCTTGAAATGATGGGAAGGAATCGGACACAACCCTAAGCTTGCTGTCTGGAATATTTTTTAACACTTGGGACAACGCTGGCTCGATACGATAGAGATACTTAAACCCTGCGCTCATGCCGGACCAGCCGATAATTGGTTTCTCCGCTGGACGACCCTGCACAAATTTATCCGTATCTACCCCAGTGGGAATCATGGTCACCCTAGGACCCCACTGACGAAACTGTTCCGTCAGGAAAGTGTTTCCACAAATAATGCCTTCACATCGGCCAGCCAAGCGGGCGGCAAATTGGCCGCGACGATGCAGCCAAATGGCATCGTCGACATCCAGTACGCGCGGCCGCTTCGTCAGTGGCTCTAATGTTTCAAATGTTGAAAGCATTTCTCTTTGCAAGAAAGTCAAATCATAGCTATACGACTTCAAGATACTTGGTATTCGGCTTGCTAAAGTGCCAATGGCCCAGAGCGGCCGCGCAATATGCATTTTGGGAGGATATGTGCCCAATGTGGCTGGAAATTCCGTAACCTTAATCCCATAGTCATGCAGTCGTTCGATGTACTGTCTGATTCGAAACCGTGCACTTGGAACATTATGGCCCCCAGTAAAACAAGCGACCTTAAGCACTAGGCCCTCTTTGTTCCCGAAGTGGCACGATGGAAAGAGAGAATCGCGAGAACCCATAATATACAAGATAAAAGAAAACCAACATTTTAATGTATAGGTTCAACGCTAAAAGAAAATGCTCAGCGTGAATACTTAATACGAGACCCACCGCATTCATACTGTAGAGTGCCATCGCCAAGTGATTCCCACGCCTCGCATAGCTATAGATCCAAGTTAAAAGACTCCCCAAGAGAAAGAGTCCTATTGTCACGCCAAGCCACCCATAATCCTTGAAATAGGAAAAATAGATTGTATAGACATTCGTCTCTTCGGTTTGAGAGATGCGAGTGTACTCTGCATGAAGAGAGGGGATTGTAAAGTGCGCTCCAAGTCCGTTTGCGGTTTCCAAAAAGAACCTATTGATATGCTGTACAGATTCAAGATTGTTAGGTGATTGGAATACGTCTTCAAATGCAACTAATCCGCCGAGCCAATAAGTCCTAACTCCTTCTAGGAGTAGTTGTATCGTTTCGATTGAAAACTCCATATCTTCGTAGCCATAATTTACAAAAAATAGCCCGACTGCAAATAAGACAAGAGCCAAAATCACGGCGGTTCCCATTGCTATAAAATTCATATTTCCTGCACGCATCGATGATATAAATGACAAAGCAAGGATCAGCCTAACCATGCCACCCTTGGTTCCCGTAAGTGCCCCATATAGAATTGCAAGCAAGATTGACAAGTAAGATCGCCATCTCCTTGAAAACGTACCATCATTCTCGAAGTGCATTGCCAAAGCAAGAAACAGTGATAAGTAGACCAAATTCTTGATGAGGCTAAAATCGCGATCGCTCGACTCCGTACCCCTAACAGCTATTTCGCGCTGCTTAGCAAAATATTGCGGATCGGACAAATCCACGTCCGTCGCGATGCTCTGATAATAGAATGGTAACCCGATGACAAGAACAAGGAAGACAACATCAAGAATTCTACGGACCCTTATCCGCTGCCTTGGTGTGAATTGAACAATGTTTTTGCTTTTTAGATCATCGACAACAAAGAGTGCCCATCCGCCGATACTAAACACCAACGCACCAACAATAAAGACCATTAGTGCATCCGACGAAACGGCGTAAAAAGTATCACCGGAAAGCGCTAGGCCGATTAGGGTGAGGAACCAGACTGCTGTAAACAAAGCTGGAGGATAAAGTATATTCTTTGAAACAAAATAATTCCCCGCTAACAGCAAGCCCAGGATCAAGATAGCCAAGTAAATCATTGCCGTGTTTTGTCAGCCCTATAAAGTTGGTAGCCAGGATCAATGATATGGCCATGTCGCATGAAGCAGGACTTTGGCTTGATAAAATTCACCATGAAGTCAAAATGGATGTTAAATGCCGACCTTAGCTTTTTCAGTGCTGACACTCAGGTTGCTCATTAACCTGATATCTTGCAGGATGGGTCAATGCGAGGGTACTGATCCGGCCTTAGATTGCGAGAGTAATTTCCTATCAATTGGATGCTTGTTCTAAAGTACAAAGCTACTATAAAGAAAGCATATGCAGTAATTCCTAGAACAATTTGTATACAAAGTTCTCCAGAACCACGCCATGCAATGGTCGGCCAAAGGACTACGGCCATGCCAATAGAGGCTATGATCACCTTGTGACTATCTTTTGGATACGGCAACGGGAAGACCTTACGGCCAAGACGCCAACTCGACACGAATCCAATGACAAACGCGCCCAACGTGCCGAATGCCGCCCCTAACAGCCCATACCTGGGAATCAAAAGTAGATTTAGGACGATATTTGCCAAAGCAGTGATAGTCATTATCCACGCGTGCATGCGCATTTGTCGGCCTAGCTGAAAGCTATAGTCCAAGTAAAATGCCTTGAATGCTCCTATGAATGTTGCCAGGGCGACCCAAGGAATTATTTGTCCTCCCGCTTCGCGAAACTCCAAACCCAGTGTAACAAGAGCCACGTTGTCAGCAAGCATAACCAAACCTACAGTTGCGGGAAGCGATATAGCTAGAAGCAAGAGGGCGGCTTCCCTGAGTTGGGCCTGAGCCTCTTCAATTTTCTTTTTCTCGATTGCGTTAACGACTAACGGAAAAGCAGCGAGATGTACGATGCTCATCAGCATGCCCAAAGACTGCTGCGGAAGATCATACGCTGCGGCATAACTACCAACTGCTGTTGCATCCATAAACCAACCCAGGAAATAGCGGTCAGATGTACCAACCACAATCGTTAGCATAAATGTCACAGTCAAAGGGGCGCCGTATTCCATGAGCTTCCTGAGCAGTGCTACATTGTGATGTCCAAATGAGATTCCTTTCCAATTCTTCCAAGCAAGAAGTGAGGACGCTAGCAAACCGAAGGCTAGTCCCAAGAGAACACCAGCCACACCCAAACCAAGATAAAACAGTGCTGCTCCAGCACTGATCGCGAGCAAGGCTTTACTGGAGCAGATCAACCCATAGTGAATTGGGGAGAACTGTGTGTTTACAAGCCTTAGGTTCAGATCAAACCACGCTTGTGCCCACCCAATAAGGACCGTCAAAGCGGTAAGCAAACAAAGGATTGGGTCGGGCCAAAGCCAGAGCGACGCTACGGCCCCTGCCAGCACCCCCGTAATCATGACCAACGCTAGGAACCAGCTGAGCGTTGTGGAAAGCAGTTCCTCCGAATGACTCTCCTGCGCCGGAAAGAACCGTCCAAGACTTAAGTTGAGCCATTGAAAACAGACGGCGTTTATGAGGCCTGCTGATGCGATGACAAGGGCATAGTGTCCGTACTGGTCAGCTGTCATTAGCCGAGTAAAGAGGGCCAAGGTGAGCAGACTAACCGCGCCCGGAATAATCCGGCCCAAGAGATATAGGGCGCTGTGCTGAATTAACATAATCGTGAGGGGGGGGCAGATGCCGAAGCCGCTAGTAAGGTGACTCCACGGGCAATAAGAGAAAGAGAGGCGGCAGATACGCCGGTTGATAATGGTTGAGGTGCTAGACCTTGGCTTCTAGTTGGCTCTTCTCGTATTCAATAATGGATTCCAGCATTTCCACGAGATCACGCGTGGGCTGATAGCCGATCAATCGGCGAATCTTCGCAATATCCGGAAGTCGTCTGGGCATATCCTCAAACCCTGCTTCATAGACCTCTTCATAAGGCAAGAAGACAATTTCGGATGTACTTTTTGTTACTTCCTTGATCAAGCCTGCCAAGTTGTATACCGATATCTCCTTCGTGTGTCCGATATTGAATATCTGCCCGTAGGCTTCTGGATGTTCAATAAGTTTTGCCATGGCGCCAACGACATCCTTGACCCACGTAAAGGAGCGGCATTGCTCACCATCGCCATACACAGTGATTGGTTCCCCCAATAATGCTTGCTTCACAAACCGAGGCACGACCATCCCATACTGTCCGGTCTGCCTGGGACCGATGGTGTTGAACAGTCGTACGACGATAGTGGGCAGGCCTTTTTCCTTGAAATAAGCTTGAGCGAGAAACTCGTCGATGATTTTTGATGCGGCATAACACCAGCGCGCCTTCGAAGTCGGTCCTAACAGGAGATCTTGATCTTCGTTGAACGGAGTCTGAGTTTGTT
>Ga0111538_10012227_pt1 | contig 11349 bp, 11 predicted proteins | sample SoiMethybrSBSTD1_FD_79669 | JGI IMG/M metagenome (GOLD analysis project Ga0111538, IMG submission 79669) | Bulk soil microbial communities from a Populus tree surrounding site in Tennessee, USA - Soil MetaG P. TD hybrid SBSTD1 (version 2)... | ecosystem: Environmental > Terrestrial > Soil >... | reverse complement strand
CCGCCGAGCGTGATCGGCTCGCCGTCGACGGTAAAGCCGCGCACGCCGAGGACGTTGTGCAGCGTCAGGCCGTACTTCAGGCAATGCACGCCGCCCGAATTCTCGGCGACGTTGCCGCCGATGCTGCAGGCGATCTGGCTCGACGGATCGGGCGCGTAGTAGAGGCCGTGCGGCGCGGCGAGCTCGGAGATCGCCGCGTTGCGCACGCCGGGCTGCACCACTGCGATACGCGCGGCGGGGTCGATGCGCACCGGGCGCATGAATTTCGCCATCGACAGCAGCACGCCGTCTCCCGGCGGCAGCGCGCCGCCCGAAAGCCCCGTCCCCGCGCCGCGCGGCACGACCGGGACGCCCAGCGCGTGGCAGGTCTTCAGGATCTGCCGGACCTGCTCCTCGGTCTCGGGCAGCGCGACCACCATCGGCAGCTGCCGATAGGCGGTCAGGCCGTCGCACTCGTAGGGCCGGGTGTCTTCCTCTTCGTGCAGGACCGCGCGCGCGGGCAGGAAGCCGCGCAGCGCGTTTACGACAGGTAGGCGCGAGCCCACTTCAATCCCTCGACCGTGTCACCCTTCGGATTGTATTCCGCGCCGATCCAGCCCGAATAACCGAGCGCGTCGATGTGGCGCAGCAGGAAATCGAAGTTGAGCTCGCCGGTGCCGGGCTCGTTGCGCGCCGGCACGTCGGCGATCTGCATGTGTCCGATGCGCGGCAGCAGCCGCTCGATGGTCTTCGCCAGGTCGCCTTCCATGATCTGCATGTGATAGAGGTCGTACTGCAGGAAGGCGTTGCCCTCGCCGACCGCGTTCAGCACGTCGATCGCCTGCTGCGAGCGGTTGAGGATGAAGCCGGGCACGGTGCGCGTACTTACCGGCTCGAGCATCAGTTGCAGGCCGGCCTCGCCGAGCTTGCGCGCCGCATAGCGCAGGTTGCCGACCAGCGCGTCGATATGCTCCTTGTCCGCGGCCGCGATCCCCGAGATGCAGTTGAGGCGCGGGCAGCCCGCCGCCCTGGCGTACTCGATGCCGCGGGCGACGTTGTCGCGGAACTCGCGCTCGCGCCCGGGCAGGCAGGCGATGCCGCGCTCGATTTTCGGATCGCCGCCGAGCGGCAGGTTGTGCAGCACGACTTCGACGCCGGCGTCGCGCACGCGACGCGCCACCTCGGCGGCGTCGTGCTCGTACGGAAACTGGTATTCGACGGCGCGGAACCCCGCCTTCCTCGCTGCCGCGAAGCGGTCGAGGAAATCGAGCTGCGGAAAGAGCATCGAGACGTTAGCGGCGAGCTTTGGCATATGCGAGCATAGCTCCAGGAATATGGAAGCTGCAGCAACGATTCCGTGGTGGGTCTGGCCGATCGCGCTCGCCACGGTCGGGTTCCTCATCGGCGTGGTGGCGGTGCTCGCCGGGATCGGCGGCGGGGTGCTGTTCGTGCCGATCGTCGGCAGCTTCTTTCCCTTCCACCTCGATTTCGTGCGCGGCGCCGGGCTGCTCTTCGCCCTCGCCGGCACGCTCGCCGCAGGCCCGCAGCTCCTGAGGAGCGGCATGGCGAGCCTGCGCCTGGTGATGCCGCTCGGCCTCGCCGGCTCGATCTGCTCGGTTGCCGGCGCGATCGTCGGCCTGGGCATGAATGCAGACCTGCTGCAGGCGCTGCTCGGCGTGCTGGTGATCGCGATCGCTTTCGTCATCTGGCTCACCCGCTCCGCGGAGGTCGGCATCGTCGACCCCGACGCGCTCGCGCGCATGCTGAAGCTCGAAGGCCGCTTCACCGATCCCGCGGCCGGCACGCGCATCGACTGGAAGACGCACCGCACGCTGGCCGGCTTCGCCGCCTTCGGCGCGATCGGCTTCCTCGGCGGCGTGTTCGGACTCGGCGCGGGCTTCGCCAACGTGCCGGCGCTCAACCTGCTGATGGCGGCGCCGCTCAAGGTCGCGGTCGGCTCGAGCGCGCTGATCATCTCGATCATCAACAGCTCCGCCGCATGGGTCTACATCCATCGCGGCGCGGTACTGCCGCTGCTGGTGGTGCCGTCGATCCTCGGCGTGATGCTCGGCTCGCGCCTGGGCGCGCGCCTGCTCGAGACCGTGCCGGCGAAGCAGGTGCGTTGGCTGGTGATCGTCGTCATGCTGGTCGCCGGCTTCCGCGCGCTTCTCAGGGGGACCGGGCTATGGATCTGATGCAGGCGACCTACGCGCGCTGGCTCGACATCGCCACGCGCATCGGCTTCGCCGTTTCGCTGGTAGCGTTCCTCCTTTACGTGAGCGGCGCGATCGAGCCGCTGGTGCCGCTCGAGCAGCTGCCGCAGCTCTGGAACCTGCCGGCGAGCCGGTTCGTGGCGCTCACCGGCGAGCCGACCGGCTGGGGCTGGCTGGCGCTGCTCGCCAAGTCCGACTTCCTCAACCTCGGTGCGGTGGCCCTGTTCGGCGTGGTCACCCTGGTTTGCTACGCGCGCATCGTGCCGCTGCTCTTCGCCGCCGGGGAGCGGCCGCAGGCTTACATCGCCCTTGCGCAGGTGGTGGTGCTCGCCGCCGCGGCGGCCGGATTTTTCACGGGCGGGCGCTGACGGTGCTAGACTTTTCGCCTCCGAACCCGGTCAACGACAAGGAAAAACCATGGCTGCGTTCTTCTCCTCGCTGAATCGAACCATCATTGCCGGCATCGTGATCGTGTTGATCATGATCGGCGTCGCCGGCACCTTCCCGTCCTTCGGGCAGATGAGCTACTGGCAGTTCTTCATGCGCTGGCTGCACATCCTGTCCGGCGTGATGTGGATCGGCCTGCTCTGGTACTTCAACTTCGTGCAGACACCGTCGATGCCGAAGATCCCCGACGAGCAGAAGCCGGCGGTAAGCAAGGTGATCGCGCCGACCGCGCTGTTCTGGTTCCGGTGGGGCGCCATGGCGACGCTGGTCACCGGCGCGCTGCTCGCCTGGATGAACGGCTACCTGCTCCAGGCGTTGTCGCTGCAGAAGCCGTTCACCGCCATCGGCGTGGGCGCGTGGCTGGCCATCATCATGTGGTTCAACGTCTGGTTCATCATCTGGCCGAACCAGAAGAAGGCGCTCGGCATCGTCACGGTGACGCCGGAAGAGAAGGCCGCCGCCGCGAAGCTCGCCGGCATGACCTCGCGCATCAACACGATGCTGTCGATTCCGATGCTGTACTGCATGGCAGCGCAGTCGCACGGCGGGTTCTGAAGGCGCTCGATCGCCGCACTCGCCTCTGGAAGGTCTGGTGGCTGCTCGGCACGCCGGTCGCGTGCGGCGCGGCCGCGCTGGTCTTCTTCGCCGAGGAGCTGCGCCTCGCGATGCGACCGGGATGGGCGGACCTGCTCGACATCGTGCGCATCGCCCTCGTCTGGCTTTGGTGCTGGCTGGCGTGGACTTGCGCTCGCAACGTTGAGCGGCAATTCTGGACGCCCCTCGCCCGCGTGACGCTGGCGGTGGGGTTCATTTTCATGGTGGCCATCTGATGCGTTTCGCTTTGCTCGCCCTCGCCTTCGTGGCCACGACCGCCGCAGGAGAGATTCGTCTCAAGGAACAGGCCTTCTACCCGGAAGGTCCCGCCTTCGTCGGCGGCGCGCTGTATTGGGCGGAGATGCCGACCAACCGCATCCGCCGCTACAAGGACGGCAAGACGGTGACGGTGTGGGAGGAAGCGGGCTGCGGGCCGACCTCGATCAAGCCCGACGGTCGCGGCGGATTCTGGATCCTCTGCCACCTTGCGCACATGGTGCTGCGAGTCAACGGGAACTTCCAGCTGGTGAAGCGCCTCGAAACGGACGGCGTGGGCCGGCGTCTCGCCTATCCCAACGATGCGACGGTCGACCGTCGCGGCCAGCTCTACTTCACGTCTTCAGGGGTCTTCAGCCTGCGCGCTCCTTCGGAAGGTGCCGTGTATTTCGTCGATCTGCAGGACCAGCCGCATCGCGTCGCGGAGGGCCTGCGCTACGCGAACGGCATCCGCATCGACGAGAAACGCTCGCGCCTCTACGTTTCCGAGCACCTCGCGCGGCGCGTGCTGGTGATGAGCGTCGCCAGGCCCGGCGAGGTCGGCGCGCCGAGCGTGTTCTTCGACCTCTCGGCGCTGCCGCCTGCGTCGGTCGAGTATCCGCTCGCCGGCCCCGACGGCATCCTGCTCGACGACAAGGGACGCCTCTACGTCGCCGAATACGGCGCGAGCCGCGTGATGCTGCTGTCAACCGAAGGCAAGCTGCTGCGCGTTATTCCGGTGCCGATGCAGTTCGTCACCAATTTCGCCGCGCTCCCGACCGGCCAGATCGTCGTCGTCGGCGCGTTCCAGAACGAGCAGCCGCCGATGCAGGGCCTGGTCACGACGCTGCCGCACTGACATGACGATGCACCGCGGCGCGCTGTTCGCCACCAGCTTCTATGCCGGCCTCGCCACCATGGCGTTCGAGATGGTGCTCGGCCGTGCCCTCGTGCCCTATTTCGGCGGCACGATCTACACCTGGGGCGCACTGATCGCGGTATTCCTGCTCGGCATGTCGTTCGGCTTCTTCGCCGGCGGGCGGCTCGCCGACCGCTTTCCGCGCATCTCGCTGGTGAGCGAGCTTCTCATTGCCGGCGGCGTGGCGATTCTCTGCACGCCGCTCTACGCCGAGCCGCTGTGCCTCGCGCTGCTGGACGGGATCGAAGACGTACGCGTCGGCGCGCTGGTGGCGTCGCTGGCGATGGCGTTTCTGCCGGCGCTGCTGTTCGCGGCGGTGAGCCCGGTGGTGGTGCGCCTCGCGCTCGTGGATGTCGCGCACTCCGGCACCACGGTCGGCGCCATGTCCGGCCTGAACACCGTGGGCAGCATCATCGGCACGATCGGCACCAGCTTCTTCCTCGTGCCGGTGATCGGCTCGCGCGCCATCTTCTACCTGTTGGGTGCGGTCACCATTGCCTGCGCCGTTGCCCTGCTCTCGCTGCGTGGCAAGGCGCGCTCGACGGCCCCCGCGATCCTCGCGCTCGCCGCCCTGCTCACCGCCCAGCCCGAGACAGCCCGGGCGCAGGTGTCGGTCATGGCGCCCGACGGCGTGATCGAGAAAGTCGAGTCCGAATACAACAACGTATTCGTGATCAAGCAGGGGCAGATGCTGTACATGAACTTCGGCTACCAGAACAGCCAGTACGTCGAGTCGGTGTACGACATGCTCGATCGCGGCGCGCTGGCGGCGCGCTACACGCGCTACATGACCCTCGCGCCGGTCTACGTCGAGCGCTTCGAGCGCGCAGCGTTCGTCGGACTCGGCGGCGGCCGCACCGCCAGCTACCTCGTCGACAGCTTCCCGCAGCTCAGCCTGGAGATCGCCGAGCTCGATCCCGAGGTGATCCGCCTGGCGAAGAAGTATTTCGGCGTGAAGGAAAGCGGGCGGCTGAAGCTCAACGCGCAGGACGGCCGCATCTTCCTCACCCGCTCGAAGAACACCTATGACGCGGTTTTCCTCGACGCCTACCGCGGGCCGTTCGTGCCCTTCCACCTGCTCACCCGGGAGTATTTCGAGATCATCAAGCGGCACCTGCGGCCGGGCGGCGTGGTGGCGCAGAACGTCGAGCCCACCACCATGGTGCTCGACAGCGCGATCCGCACGATCGGCGCGGTGTTCAAGAACGTCGAGACCTACGAAGCGGGCGGCAACGTGGTGATCATCGCCTACGACGGCGAGCCGATCCCGCCGGCGAAGCTGCGCGAGCGCGCCGCCGCGCTGACCAAGCAGCACAAGCTGCGCTACAGCCTGGTGGAGCTGCTGGCGGCGAAGCGCGACATCAAGCCGCAGGCGGGAGCGAAGCTGCTGACCGACGACTTCGCGCCGGTGGAGATGCTGAAGACCATCAAGCGGCACAACGAACGCCGCCCCTGAAAAGAAAAAGGCCGGCAAGGCCGGCCTTTTTTGCTCTTGCGAAGAGCGAGTTACTTCTTGTCTTCGGCTTTCTTCTTGGAAGCTTTCTTCTCGCTCTTCTTGGCGGCTTTCTTGTCCGACTTCTTCTCCATCTTGTCCATCTTGTCGCCTTTTTGCGCGCCGGCATGCGAGGCGGCGAAGGCGGAGGCGCTCACGACCGCGAACATCGCGGCGACGATCACGGTGATCAGCTTGCTCATCTAAATCTCCTGTTTAGTTTTCGAAACGGGGTCGACGCGACGTGGCCCGCTCCCGCGACCGCATAACGCACTACATCGCGGGCGGTTGACCGCGGATCCAGCCTCCCTGGAGGTGGAACCCGGCGCAGATTCTACAGACAGTGAATAACACGTCATTGGGATGTGATAACCTATTGTTTTATAAGGCTTGTGCTTCCCATCGTGCACCGTTTTGCCGCTATAGCCCTGCTGGTGGCCGCCCCGGCGTGGGCGGCCCCCTATGTCCCGAGCGAGGACGCGGCGGTACTCGAGCGGCTGCCGACGCGGCGCGGCGACCCTGCGATGGCCGAGCTGCGGCGGCTGCGCGCCGCGCTGGCGGCGGCGCCGACGAACAGCGACACCGCGACTCGCCTCGCGCAAGCCTATTTCGATCTCGCCAACGCGGAAGGCGACCCGCGCTATGTCGGATACGCCAGCGCCGCCTTGAAGCCGTGGGAAAGCAGCGACGATGCGCCCGCCGAGGTCCTCTTCACGCGTGGCCTGCTCAAGCAATACCGCCATGATTTCGCCGCCGCGCTGAAGGACTTCGCGGGCGCGATCGAGCGCGAGCCCGGGCACATCGGCGCGCACGCGTGGCGCGCCGCGATCTTCATGGTGCAGGCCGACTATCGCGCCGCCGAGCGCGAATGCGCCGCGCTCACCGAGATCGCGAGCGAGCTGATGAGTACCGGCTGCATCGCCTACGTCGAGGCTACCACCGGGAAAACGCGCGCCGCCTACCAGCGCCTGGCAGCGGCGCTGGAGCGCCGGCCGAACGCGTCCGCCGAGACCCGCCTGTGGACGCTGACACGCCTGGCGGAAATGGCCTGGCGCCTCGGCGACGCGGCGCTCGCCCAGCGGCACTTCGACGAGGCGCTGAAGCTCGGCGTGACCGACAACTTCCTGCTCGCCGCTTATGCCGACTTCCTGCTCGAGCAGGGCCGGCCGAAGGACGTGGTGACGCTGCTGCAGGACTGGGTGCGCTCCGACACGCTGCTGCTGCGCCTGGCGATCGCCGAGCAGGCGCTGAAGCTTCCCGGCGCGCGGGGGCACTCGCAGGCGCTCGCCGAGCGCTTCGCCGCGGCCGGATTGCGCGGCGAGCGGCTGCACATGGGCGAGGAAGCGCGCTTCCTGCTCGACGTGAAGGGCGACGCGCGCGCGGCGCTCGCAGTGGCGGCGGAAAACTGGAAGGAGCAGCGCGAGCCGCGCGACGCCCTGATCGTGCTCGAGGCGGCGATCGCGGCGCGCGACCCGAAAGCGGCCGAGCCGGTGCTGAAGTGGCTGGATGAGACGCGCTTCGAGGGCGGACGCCTGCGCCGCGCCGCGGCGGCGCTGCGATGAGGGCTCTGCTGCTCGCCGCATTGCTGGCTGCAGGCTCGGCGCACGCGCACAAGCCGAGCGACAGCTACCTCACGCTCTTCGCCGACGGTCACAGCGTCCGCGGGCAGTGGGACATAGCGCTGCGCGACCTCGAGTACGCCGTCGGCCTCGACGCCGACGGCGACGGCGCGATCACCTGGGGCGAACTGAAGGCGAAGCACGCCGAGATCGACGCCTACGCACTGGCACGGCTCGCGCTGCGCGCCGATGGCGCCGCGTGCGAGCTGCAGCCGGCCGAGCACCTCGTGGACGAGCACTCGGACGGTGCCTACGCCGTGCTGCGCTTTGCCGCGCGCTGCCCGGCCGAAAGCTTCAAGGCGGTGGCGGTCGAGTACAGCCTGTTCTTCGATCTCGATCCGACGCACCGCGGCCTGCTGCGCGTCGAGCGCAACGGCGATACCACGACCGGCATCCTTTCGCCCGAGCGGCCCAGCCTCGAGGTCAGCGCCGAAGGCCGCTCCCGGTTGCATCAGTTCGCCGATTACGTGCGCGAGGGCGTGTGGCATATCTGGATCGGGTTCGATCACATCCTGTTCCTTGTGTCGTTGCTCCTGCCTTCCGTGTTCATCCTTGCCAACAACCAGTGGGCGCCGGCGAACCGGTTTCGGGACACCTTCTGGGATGTGTTCAAGGTGGCGACGTCGTTTACGGTGGCGCACTCGATCACGCTCTCGCTCGCCGCGCTCTCGGTGATCACGCTGCCCTCCCGCCTGGTGGAATCGACGATCGCGCTCTCCGTGGTGCTTGCAGCATTGAACAATATCTGGCCGCTGGTCCACGGCCGCCGCTGGGCAGTGGCGTTCGGCTTCGGCCTGATCCACGGCTTCGGCTTCGCCAGCGTGCTCGCCGACCTCGGACTCCCACGCGATGCGCTGCTGCTCGCGCTGGTCGGTTTCAACGTTGGTGTTGAGCTAGGTCAACTGGCGATCATCGCGGCCTTCCTGCCGCTCGCCTTTGCCCTGCGCGACCGCTGGATCTACCGACGGGTGGTGTTCGTCGGCGGATCGGCGGCAATCGCGCTCGTCGCCGCTTTGTGGCTCGTGGAACGCGCGCTCGACGTGAAGCTTTATTAGAATGTCGGCCTCCCGCAACACCGATAACTAGGCAAAGGCGACTTCCGTGCCCTCCATCATTTCCAAGATCATCTACACACTGACCGACGAGGCGCCGCGCCTCGCGACCTATTCCCTGCTGCCCATCCTGCGCGCCTTCACCAAACCCGCGGGGATCATCGTCGAGGAAAGCGATATCTCCCTGGCCGCCCGCATCCTCGGCCAGTTCCCCGAATCCCTGAACCCGCACGAGCGCATCCCGGACAACCTCGCGGAACTCGGCAAGCTGACGCTGCAGCCCGAGGCCAACATCATCAAGCTGCCCAACATCAGCGCCCCGGTCGGCCAGCTCACGGCCGCGATCAAGGAGCTGCAGGCCAAGGGCTACAAGATCCCCGACTATCCCGACAGTCCGAAGAACGACGCGGAGAAAGCGATCAAGGCGAAGTATTCGAAGGTGCTCGGCAGCGCAGTGAATCCGGTGCTGCGCGAGGGCAACTCGGACCGCCGCGCCCCGCCCTCGGTCAAGAAATACGCACGCAAGAACCCGCATTCCATGGCGCCCTGGGACCCTGCTTCACGCACCCATGTCGCGCACATGCGCAGCGGCGACTTCTACCACGGCGAGAAGTCGATGACCCTGTCGCACGCGTGCGAGGTCCGCATGGACCTGGTCACGAGGAGCGGCAAGACGCTGGTGCTGCGCCCGGCGGTAAAGCTGCTCGAGGGCGAGGTCATCGACAGCATGTACATGAGCAAGAACGCGCTGTGCGCGTTCTTCGAGAAGGAGCTCGAGCACGCGAAGAAGCACGACCTGCTGTTCTCCCTGCACGTCAAGGCGACGATGATGAAGGTCTCGCACCCCATCGTGTTCGGGCACGCCGTGCGGGTGTTCTACCAGGACCTGTTCCTGAAGCACCGCAAGCTGTTCATCGAGCTCGGCGTCAACGTCAACAACGGCTTCGCCAACGTGCTGGAGAAGATCAAGACGCTGCCGGACGCCAAGCGCGCCGAGATCGAGGCCGACATCAAGGCCTGCGAGGCGAAGCGCCCGCGGCTGTCGATGGTCGATTCCGCGAAGGGCATCAGCAACCTCTACAACCCGAACGATGTCATCGTCGACGCCTCGATGCCGGCGATGATCCGCGCCGGCGGCGTGATGTGGGGCCCGGACGGCAAGATGTATGAAACCAAGGCGGTGCTGCCCGAGTCCACCTTCGCGCGCATCTACCAGGAGGTCATCAACTTCTGCAAGACCAACGGCGCCTTCGACCCGAAGACCATGGGCACGGTGCCGAACGTCGGCCTGATGGCGCAGCAGGCCGAGGAATACGGCTCGCACGACAAGACCTTCGAGATTCCGGAGGACGGCGTCGCGCGCATCGTCGACAACGCCGACGGCCACGTGCTGATGGAGCAGAAGGTCGAGGCGGGCGACATCTGGCGCATGTGCCAGACCAAGGACGCGGCGATCCGCGACTGGGTCAAGCTCGCGGTCACGCGCGCGCGCCAGTCCAACACGCCGGCGGTGTTCTGGCTGGACGAGTACCGTCCGCACGAGAACGAGATCATCAAGAAGGTGCGCCGTTACCTCAAGGATCACGACACCGCCGGCCTCGACATCCAGGTGATGTCGCAGGTCCGCGCCATGCGCTTCTCGCTGGAGCGCGTGATCCGCGGCAAGGACACCATCTCGGTGACCGGCAACATCCTGCGCGACTACCTTACCGATCTCTTCCCGATCATGGAGCTCGGCACCAGCGCGAAGATGCTGTCGATCGTGCCGCTGATGGCGGGTGGCGCCATGTTCGAGACCGGCGCCGGCGGCTCTGCGCCCAAGCACGTGCAGCAGCTGCAGGAGGAGAACCACCTGCGCTGGGATTCGCTCGGCGAGTTCATGGCGATCGCGGTGTCGCTGGAGGACGTCGGCTACAAGTATCAGAACAGAAAAGCCATGATCCTCGCCAGAACTCTCGATGAGGCGACCGGCAAGCTGCTCGACAACAACAAAGGGCCTTCCCCCAAGGCGGGCCAGATCGACAACCGCGGCAGCCATTTCTACCTCGCTTTGTACTGGGCGCAGGCGCTCGCCGCGCAGTCCGAAGACGCTGCTCTGAAGGCGTACTTCGCGCCGCTCGCGAAAAGCCTGGCGGAAAACGAGAAGAAGATCATCGATGAGCTCAACGCCGTGCAGGGCAAGCCGGCCGATGTCGGCGGTTATTACGCGTTCAGCGCGAGCAAGGCCGGGACCGTGATGCGCCCCAGCCAGACATTCAACGGCGCGATAGACGCGCTGGCGGGGTGAGCATCTAATCCGGGGGCATGGCCTACCAACACATCAAGGTTCCGTCCGGCGGCGAGAAGATCAAGGTCAACGCGGATTTCTCGCTCGCCGTTCCCGACAACCCGATCATCCCGTATATCGAGGGCGACGGCACCGGCGTCGACATCACGCCGGTGATGCTGAAGGTCGTCGACGCCGCCGTGAAGAAGGCCTACGGCAGCAAGAAGAAAATCGTCTGGATGGAGATGTTCGCCGGCGAGAAGTCCTGCAGGATCTACGGCGAGAACGTCTGGCTGCCCGAGGAGACGCTGGCCGCGGCCAGGGAGTACGTCGTCTCCATCAAGGGCCCGCTCACCACGCCGGTCGGCGGCGGCATCCGCTCAATCAACGTCGCGCTGCGCCAGGAGCTGGACCTCTATGTCTGCCTGCGCCCGGTGCGCTGGTTCAAGGGCGTGCCCTCGCCGCTGAAGAAGCCCGAAGACGTCGACATGGTGATCTTCCGCGAGAACTCGG
>Ga0111538_10012225_pt1 | contig 11350 bp, 8 predicted proteins | sample SoiMethybrSBSTD1_FD_79669 | JGI IMG/M metagenome (GOLD analysis project Ga0111538, IMG submission 79669) | Bulk soil microbial communities from a Populus tree surrounding site in Tennessee, USA - Soil MetaG P. TD hybrid SBSTD1 (version 2)... | ecosystem: Environmental > Terrestrial > Soil > Tree... | reverse complement strand
TCGTGCAGCATCACGCCGAAGCTGAAGATGTCGCTGCGATGGTCGGTGACCGCGCCCCGCACCTGCTCCGGTGACATGTATCCGACGGTGCCCATCACGACGCCCGGTTGGGTGAGAGCCGCAGGCACGGTCGCATCCAGAGATCCCGAAGGCGCCTGCGTCATGCGCGCCAGCCCGAAGTCGAGAATCTTCGCGCGCCCGTCGCGACTCACCAGGACGTTGTCCGGTTTCAGGTCGCGGTGCACGATGCCCGCCGCGTGCGCCGCCGCGAGGCCGCTGGCAATCTGCGCCGCAATGTCGAGAGTCTTCCGCAGTCCGAATCGCCTACCGCGAAGTGGTTCGCCTTCGACGAGCTCGCTGACGATGAAGCCGTTGCCGACGTCGTACACCGAGACGATGTTGGGGTGGCTCAGCGCGGCGACGGCGCGGGCTTCGATCTCGAAGCGCTGGCGGCGTGAGGGATCCGCAGCCAATTCCGCCGGCAATACCTTCAGGGCGACGTCGCGATTCAGCCGGGAATCCCGACCCGATAGACCTCGCCCATGCCGCCCGCGCCGAGGACGGAGAGGATCTCGTACGGGCCGAGGCGAGTGCCGGCAGTTAGTGGCACGCGTGGCGGATTCTAGCTCGGACAGGCTGGAATTACTCCTGACTGGTCGCCTTGGGGTAGATCTATCGGCGAGGCCGCCGGGAGGACGGAGTCCGATGCCGACCATTCATGAGACGTTTTCTAAATCCCTCCATCCTTCAATCCCCTCAGATCGCCGTCGGCATCCATGACTCCTGCGGTCAATGTCGCGACGAAGGCGGGCGTCGAGTTCGATCTGCTCGAGTACGAGCATCAGTCCGGCGCTGAGTCGTACGGATTGGAGGCAGCTTCCGCACTTGGCCTCGCCCCGGCGCTCGTCTTCAAGACACTCGTCGCGCAGGTGGATGGCCGGCTGTTCGTCGCGCTGGTTCCGGTCGACCGAGAACTCGATCTGAAAGCCCTGGCCGCCGCCGCCGGCGGTAAGCGCGCCGAGATGGCGCCGCTCGCGGCGGCGGAGAAAGCGACCGGCTATGTCGCCGGCGGAATCAGCGCGCTCGGGCAACGACGCCGGCTGCCGACGATCGTCGACGACAGCGCGCAACGGCTTGAGCGAATGTGCATCAGCGCCGGCCGGCGCGGTCTCGAGATGCGGTTGAAACCCGAGGATCTCGCCAGATTGACCTCGGCGCGATTCGCGCCGATCGCACGCGCCTGACGAATCAGTCGCGGACGACGATCGTCACGCACTCGAATGTCGGGGCGGGGGAATCCGGCGCCAGGAACAGCCACTTGAGCAAATCGCGATAGAAGCCAAACAGCGGAATGCTCGCGGCGATCTGGTTCCGCAGCTCCTCGCGCCGGGTCTTGAAGCCGGCATGGCTCTCTTTGGTGAGCCGTTCGCGCTCCTGGAGGTAGTTGGCCAGCGGCTGGACCTGGACCTCGATCATGGTGTCCCACCAGCTGAAGACCGACTTGATGGCTTCCCAGCCTGATGCCTTGATGCCTTCGCGGGGGTCCATGTAGTCCTTGACCTCCAGGCACTCGAGGCGAATCGTCGTCGGGCGGACGGGCACCTTGTGCTGCGCCAGACGCTCCGGTGACCATTGGAGTCCGATGAGCGCCTCTTGCAGTGCCCGCGCGCCCTCCTGATCGCCGACCACGAACTTCACCCCGAAGACGTCCTTGACGAACCGGTTCAGATGGCGCAGCTGCTTGTCCAGTTCGACCAGGCGGTCGAGGCCGAAAATCGTGTCAACCACCTTGTTCCAGATTTGCTCCTCGGCCTTGATGCGGCTGACCATCTTGTAGACGCGCCAGTCGTTCATCGCCTCGGGCTGATACTCGACGACGTTGGCGACCAGTCTGGCCCGGCTCCAGCGCCGGCCGTCGAAATAGCGGAAGCGGCGGACCTGGCGGTTGCCGAGATCGAGGTCGGTCTGGGAGTACAGATCTCGTGACGTGATGTCCTGGACGAGCGTGAACTTCTCCCCGGTGGTGATGACGCTGCCGATGGCGACGCTCTGAAGGGCGTAGCGGCCGTCAAGAAAGGTGTCGCAGGCCAGCTCGCAGAAGCGGTGGAGGCGTCCTTCGCCGTGCCGGATGAGGCGGGCGAACGCCGCCCGCACGTCCTGGAGCGTGGCCCGGCTGAACTCGAAGGTATGGCGCCGGTGCGGCGCCGCCTCGATATCACGCCGCATCGCGTCGAGATAGTCGACGAGATCGTTGACCAGCGGCTCGTTGGAGACGAGCCAGAGCGGCGACGCGGTGGCGCGCTCGCGTGCGGTAAGGGTATGCGGCAGGCGCACGATGTCGCGTTTCAGCAAGAACCACGCCCATCAGAGCATCGTCTCGATGGGCAAAACGTGCGGAGAAACGTCCCGTTCCCGCGGCTCACTCGAATCCTCTTCCCAACAAATGTGTCGAGTCCGCGGACTAATGTCGCAAGAATGTCCCCACCCGGGCCTAGTTCTTCGTCCGTCCGCTGGCCACGTAGCCATTGCGCGCCCGCACGCGATAATCGCCGTTCTTCGGCCGGACGCGGATGCTGTGATAGCGCCCATCGCCAGCGTGTGGTGACACGTAACCAAGGAGATACTGGTTGCTCAGCTCCTCCGCGATGCGCGCCGTGGCGCCCTCCAGATCGGCCGTCGTCTCGATGACTTCGGTCCGCCCGCCGCTCTGATCGGTGATCTCGCGGAGCGCCTGCGGGTTGACGCGGGTGTTGATCGCCTGACTGGCCCGGGCATCGATGGCGATGGCGTAGACGAAGGCGTCGCTGCGCAGCAGCGCGTTGCGCAGCTCGCGAATCGTCGTATCGGAGGCGGTATCGGCACCATCCGAGACGATGAGCAGGGCGGCCCGCTGACGGTTGCGCCGATCGAAGAGCGGCAGGCCGTTCATGACCGCGTCGTAGGCCGCGGTGGCGCCCGATGGCCGGATGCCGTCGAGGGCCGGGCGTACGACGTCCGGGTCGGCCGTCCAGTCGGTGAGCAGATGAGGTACGTGATTGAACGCCAGGACGAAAAACTCGTCCTGGCGGTCGAGCAGCTCGAACAGGAAGCGATCGATGGCCGCGCGGGCCTCCTGCAGGCGCACGCCGAACATGCTGTCGCTGGTATCCAGCAATACGCCGAGGCTCACCGGGACGCGCTGACCGACGAACTGCGTGATCGTCTGCCGCTCGCCGTCCTCGAAGATGTCGAACGCGTCACGGTCGAGACCGCGGACGAGACGGCCCTCCGCGTCCAACACCGTCACGTTCACGCTGGTGATGTCGACGCCGGAACGGAACAGCTTGCGCTCGTTGAACGCCGGATCCTGCGCCGCCAGCACCGCACAGCTGAGCGCTAGACCAACGAGAATCTGGACCGCTCGAAGCACCGCTTCCCCCGAACCTTAGGGGCCTGATTTGGCCGGAACCAGCGTGACCACTGTGTACCGATCGAGCGGCAGATACTTCTTGAACGTCTCCTGCAGCACCGCCGGCGTGACCGCATCGATCCGCTCGCGACGAGTCAGCACGTCGCGCGGGTTGCCGCCGAGCATGTGAATCGTCTGAAGGCGCCGCAGCCAATAGTTGTTCTGACTGAGCGCGGTCTCGTAGCCGCGGCGTGCCGATTCCTTGGCCCGGTTGGTCAGATCGGCGGAAGGGCCCTCGAGCTGAAGCCGCTTGACCTCCTGCAGCACGCGATCGGTCATCGCCTGAATGTTCTCCGGCGCAGCGCCGAACGTGACCTGGACGTGGCCGTCGCCGCGCTGCGGAAGCTGCTGCGCAAGACCAACCGACACCGTGTACGTCTGACCGAGCTCTTCGCGCAGCATGTCGCGGAGCGTCGTCTCGAGCACCGTCGTGGCGGCGATGACCCGTTCCTGCTCGACGGGATCGGCCGACGGGTCGGCATAGAAACTGATGGCGATCTGGCTCTTGGGCTCCTGGCCTTTCTCGACGGTGGCGCGCTCGATGGTGCCCGGGAACTTGATGGCCAGATCCTTGAACGACGCACTCCGCGTGCCGGTGGACGGCAGCGCGCCGACATACTGGGCGAGCTGAGGGATTGCGGACTCCACGTCGAACGCGCCAACCATGAAGAAGGTGAAGTCGGCAGCGTTGGCGAATCGCGCCGTATAGAACGACTGCATGGTCGTGCGGTCGAGGGTGTTGACGACATCGGTCGTCAGCGGTTGCGCCGTGTAGTGATGAGAGGTGTTGATCTGGTCGATGGTTTCGCCGAACACCTCGCCCGGGCTCCGGCCACGGTTGGCGACCATCGAGAGCAGTTGACGCTGCATCAGCGCAAACGCCTGAGCATCATCGCCGGGCGCCGTGAACTGGACGTAGAGCAGCTGGAGCGCTGTTTCGAGTTCCGACGGCGACGCCGATCCGTTGAAACCGTGGCTCGAAAGGCCGATGAAGGGTGCCGCCGCCGCCCGCTTGCCGGCGAGCAGCTTCTCGAGGTCAGTCGCCTTGATGCCGCCCGCGCCTGACAGCCCGACGTACGAGGTCGCGAGCGACGCTTCCGTGAAGTCGTCCGGCGCCGCAAGGGAGGCCCCGCCCGGTGCATACATCGCGAACACAACCTGATCGTTCTTGAAATCCGTCGGCTTGAGCCAGGCCTCGACGCCATTGGCGAACCGCACGATCGTCACGCCGAGGGCGGCGAGCGTTCGGCGGTCGGTGACACGTCCCGGCTCGGGCTTCTTTGCGAGGAGCTCGGTCGCGCCGCTTTCTTCGGTCCAGGCCGTGACCTCCTGAGCTTCGGCGCGCTGGAACGCGGCGCGCAGCTCGGTCTCGGTCGGGGCCGTCAGGCCCGCTTTCTCAGGTGCGGTCGCCAATATCACGCGGCTCTCGTCGGCGAGCCGCTGCCGCACGAGCGCCGAGACCTCTTCGAGCGTGATGCCCGGCATCACCTGCTGCACGAGGCGGTACTCGTACTCGATGCCGGGACTGGGCTCCTCGTTCAAGAACCACGAGACATACTCACCGGCAAACGAACCGCTTTCGGTCCGGTTCCGCTCGTTGAACGCGCGTTGATAGAACGAGATCATCGAACGCTTGGCGCGGTCCAGTTCGGGAGCGGTGAAACCGAACTGGCCGACGCGTCGTGCTTCGGTCAGGACCGCCGTGAGGCCAGCGGCGAGACCACCCTCCGGCACGCGCGCGCTCAAGTTATATGTGTCGACTGTTGGTGACAACCCGCTGCCGCCGGCGCCGGCGCTCAAGAACGGCGCATCGGGCTTGCGGGCCAGTTCCGCCAGTCGCTCGTTGAACATCCGATCGGCGAGGCGCTGGACGAGGCTGCGCCGGTAGTCACCGACGAGACGGTCGCGCTCCGCCGCGTGGCGCCGGATGAATTGCACCGACGACTGAGTGATCTCCGGGTCGGTCACGATGCTGAAGCGAAGGTCCGCAGAGAGAGGGATCGCGCCACTGGGCCGTGCGACTTCAGGGGCTCGCGCTTTCAGCGGTCCGAACGCGTCCCGGATGGCGACCTCGATCTGCGACGGTTCGATATCGCCGACGACGATCACGGCGATTTGGTCAGGCCGGTAGAACGTGTCGTAGAACGCCCGCAGACGCGCCACCGGGGCCGTCCGGAGAACCTCGGGCTTGCCGATGGGCAGACGCTCGGCGTAGCGCGACTGGTAGTACAGCACCGGCACCTGTTTATCGCGGACGCGCGACCCGGCGCCCAGTCTGCCGCGCCACTCTTCGATGACGACTCCACGTTCCTTTTCGACCTGCTCCGGATCGAGCGTCAACCCACCGGCGAAGTCCGACAGCGCGATGAGACCGCGGTTGACGACTTCGGCGGCATCCGTCGGCAGCTCCAGCATGTACACCGTTTCGTCGAAACTGGTATAGGCGTTGACGTGGGGACCGAGCCGCGCACCGGCCGACTCGAAGTACGACACAAGCTCTCCGGGCTTGAAGTGCGCGCTGCCGTTGAAGGCCATGTGCTCGATGAAATGCGCGAGCCCTTGCTGATCGTCAGCCTCGTCCAACGAACCCGCCTTCACGGCCAGGCGCAGGGCCACGCGCTTTGCCGGTTGATCGTTCCGGCGGATGACGAAGCGCAAGCCGTTTGGCAGCGTGCCGGTCCTCACCGTGGTGTCGAACGGGATGACCTGGTCGAGTGAGAGGGGAGCCGAGGGGGTTTGAGCAGCGGTCGGGAGCGAACCGAAGCAGGCGAATGCGAGAAGAAGCGAGAGGGCCGCGATGGCTCGACGACGAGTCACACCGCCCGCCCCACACAAAAATGAGGGCATGGGATGGATTATACGGGGCCAAGACCCGGCAGAATTGGGGAATGAGGGATTGAGGGAATGAGGGATTGAGGGAATCAGGGAATCAGGGAATCAGGGAATGGTGGTCTGGAGGATTCAGGGATAGCGCAACTTCAGAGCCCCGGTTCGCTCATTCCCCCGTTCCTCACTCTACATTCCCTCATTCCACATTCCCTCATTCCCTGATTCCCTCATTCCCTAATTGGGCGTAAGGCTCACATTCACCGGAGCGGTTTCGCCCCGCCGGATTTCGACCTCCATTGTCAGCGGGCGGAAGCCTGGCTTACGAACCTCGACTTGGTGGCGGCCCTCGCTCAACTGAACGATCAGGCGGTCGTCGTCGGAGGTGCCAGCCCATCGTTCCCCGTCGATGAGCACCTCGGCGTCAGGCGGTTGCACACGGATCGCCACCGATCCGGTCGTCTCCTGACGTTCTGGGCGGTCTGGCGCGTCAGGTCCACGACGTGGCTGAGGGCCCCGCCTGCCCGCGGGCGGCGCGGCGTTCCCGGCATCGGGAGGTGGCTCCGGCTCGGCGGCGGGTGTCGGTATCGGCTCGTTGGGTTCGCCCGCCGGCAGCGGAGCCAGCTCGTGCGTGAGTTTTCTCGAGCTATTGACGCTCAGATAGAGCCGCTCGTGCACGGAACGGTATCCTTCCTTGTAGATGACGATTTCATGCTGTCCCGGCAGCACGTGCAGCCGCTGGAACGTGCCGTCGAACTCGTCCACCACGCCAGCGTAGTAACCGTCGACGTACACCTGAGCATCTCGCGGCTTGACGTCGAGGCGGAGGCTGGCTTCGGGCGCCAGCGGATATGGATAGGGATAGGGATAGCCCCACTGGGCGCCGGCCGCTGTCGGCCAGGCGACGACTAACACCGCCATCGGCGCGAGGACCAAGACGGACTGGAAGTAGCAACGCACGTGGACTCCTGGCAGGTGCCGCGTACGCGCCCCGCAACCAGTGTGCCACGCGTAAACCCTCGGTTGGCCGGCGATCTCATCGATTTCGACATGTGAGAGTCCGGCATGATGCACAATCGCTGTCCGGCGCCGAGGACAGACGTCAGTCTGCCCGCTTTGGCTTGACACGACTTTTTTCGTTCGGGCATAGTGCTGCGAGTGTTCGGCGTCGTAGTGTTCGCGTGCGCTTGTTGTTGCAGCACTCTGTGTCCCGCGCCGATCGCGCTGCGCCAAACCCAGGAGCCGCCGGCCTGAAATCGCTCGGACGGCGAGGCTGCAGCCGACGGCCCGGAAGGCACGTGCTTTCCGGGCTGTTCTCGTTTTGGGCGCTCTGTGCGGTCGCCAGCCGCACCTCTCGAAGGGAGACGTCATGACCCCGTCGCGTCTGATCGCCGTCGTCAGCCTCGGATTGTCGATGGCCGGCTGTGTCTCCCCCGCCCAGCAGCTCGACGGCCGATGGGAGGGCACTGTTGTCGTCAACAAGGTCGAGATTCCGTTCCAGTTCGAGATCGTCGGCAACGGACCCGAGCTTCAAGCGTCGTTTTTCGACGGCGACATCAAAGTCACGTCGACCAGCGGCCAGCGCGAGCAGGACAACGTGCGCATCGCCTTCGATCAGTATGGGACGCGCATCGACGCGGTGTTGAAAGAGGATCGGCTCGAGGGTTCGTACAACCGTGGCACGCGCGGCGCCCCGTATCCATTCAGCGCGCAGCGTTCAGCCGATGCGCCGGCCACGGGCACTTCGGCGGCGCCTGACATCGCCGGCGAGTGGAAGATTCCGCGCGAGAGCAACAAAGGCGAGCAGGCCTGGCGGTTCCTCGTCAAGCAGAACGGCGACGACGTGTCAGCCGCGATTCTGCGCATCGACGGCGATACCGGCGCGCTCACCGGATCGTTCCGCGACGGAAAGTTCGTGGTCAGCCATTTCTCGGGAGCGCGGCCGTTGCTCCTCGAAATCACCCCGGTCGCGGACGGCAGCCTCGACATCGTGCAGAACAAGCAGACTCAGATGGTCGCGTATCGCCTGGACGATGCGCGCGCCCGGGCGGTCGGCGAACCCACCGATCCGATGGCGCACACGCGCGCGAAGGATCCGAACGCGGTGTTCACGTTCAATTTCCCCGACCTGGACGGCCGGATGGTCTCGAACACCGACGAGCGGTTTCAGAACAAGGTGCTCATGGTCAGCATGACGGGAAGCTGGTGCCCGAACTGCCACGACGAGGCACCGTTCCTGACCGAGCTGTACAAGAAGTATCGCGGTGAAGGTCTGGAGATTATTGCCTTCGCTTTCGAGGAGGCAGACCAGCTGAAGAATCCGGTCCGCCTCAAAGCGTTCATGAAGAACTTCGGCATCGAGTACCCGGTGCTGCTCGTGGGAATTCCCGACGATCTCGCCGAGAAGGTACCTCAGGCAGAGAACTTGAACGCGTTCCCGACGACGATCTTCGTGGGCCGTGACGGACGCATCAAGAGCATCCACGCCGGCTTCGCCAGCAAGGCCACGGGCGACATTTACGCCAAGGGCAAGGAAGAAATCACCGAAATCGTCGAAGGATTGTTGGCGCAGAAAGCCACCCGCACCAACTGAGACGCACCCGGCGTCAAACAAGAAAGGAAGGACAACAGAAACGGAGTGTGCCGTGTGGCTATTCGACTAGGCGACGAGGTGCCCGACTTTCAAGCCGATACGACCCAGGGTCGGATCGATTTCCTGCAGTGGAAGGGCAACAGCTGGGCCGTGCTCTTCTCTCATCCGCGCGACTTCACACCGGTCTGCACGACCGAACTTGGTGCCGTGGCCAAGTTGAAGCCAGAGTTCGAGAAGCGCAACACCAAAGTCATCGGATTGAGCGTCGACCCGCTCGATTCACACGATCGCTGGGCGCAGGATATCGAGGATGTGACCGGCGCCACGTTGAACTTTCCGCTCATCAGCGATGCTGACCGGAGCATCGCCGACAAGTACGACATGATCCATCCGAATGCGAGCGATACCGACGGTGCGCTCGGTGTTCATCATCGGCCCGGACAACAAGGTGAAATTGACCCTCACGTATCCGGCCAGCACCGGACGCAACTTCCTCGAGATCCTGCGGGTGCTCGATTCGTTGCAGCTCACCGCCAGGCATCAGGTGGCGACCCCCGCAGACTGGCAGGCCGGTGAGGACGTCATCATCGTGCCCGCCGTCAGCGACGAAGACGCTCAGAGGCGATTCCCGGGTTTCGTGGCCAAGAAGCCCTACCTGCGTGTCACACCGCAGCCGCGCGGCTAGCGAGTGTCAGAACAGCGGGCAAGCAGAACCGTCGAGACGATGCGCAGCGATGGGAAATAGCGCTTCCATCATCTCGCTCGCTCGCCTCCACGAGGCGATCGGAATTGACAGACCGACTGAACTTCGGGCAGACTGCCGATAGTGTCCCCCACTGAGCGCCGCGCTGCGTGTTGTTGTTGTCAGGCATCCGATGCCTCCGCACCGGCACGTACCTCGTGTGGGATCCGATAGCAACCAGTCACATCTGAATCCCCAGAGGATGTTCCGAAGCCCGGAGGCGGATCGCCGCTTCCGGGCTTTTTGCGTTCTGGCAGTTGTTCGTGACGTTGGCGAGGAAGGGCTCGATGGAATCGTACGGCATTGCGCTCGGGGTCATTACCTTTGGTGCGGCGATCGTCAACGGAGCCCTCGGCTATGGGTTTTCGTCGATCACCGTGCCTCTGGCGCTGCTCTTCCTGGCCAACCGAGTCCTTAACCCGGCGCTCGTCCCCATTGAGGTCGCGCTCAATGCGTATGTGCTCTGGGTCAACCGCGACGCATTGCCGACCGTCTGGCGCCGCGTCCTGCCGATCATCATTGGATTGCTTCCCGGCGTGCTGCTCGGCACGGCCATCGTCTCGCAGGTCAGTCCGGCGTGGCTGAAGTTCGGCACCTTCGTCGCGCTGCTGCCGCTCATCCTGCTGCAGGCAGCCGGATTCCGCCGCCAGCTTCGGTCGGAGCGATCGGTCGGTCTGGCGTTTGGCGGAGGCGTGGGCGTGCTCTACGCCGTCACCACGATTTCCGGGCCACCGCTGGCGGTGATGTTGAGCAATCAGGGCCTCACGAAGCGCGACTTTCGGGCCGCCCTGGGATTCGTTCGGCTCGCCGAGTCGACTTTTACCGCGATCGCCTACGCCTACGCCGGGCTGTATAGCCGCGAGAGCATGGCGCTCATCCCGCTGATTCTTCCCAGCATCGCGTTCGGCGTGCCCATCGGCGCCTATCTCATTCAGCACATCCGGCCCGAGACATTCCGGCGTGTGTGTATGAGCTTTGACGCGTGGGTCGTCGGCTTCGGCATCTCGACGCTGCTGCACGATCTACGTCTCGTCGAAGGCCTGGCAGCGTACAACGTGCTCGCCGCAGTGATTGTCGTGGATGCCTTCCTGCTTTACCGGTTCTTCGCGGTGCACGCACCACTGGAGGCCGCCGCCGAGGCATTCGACACGTCGCGAGACCACGCCGCGCACTCCGTGGGCGGAAATCTGCAGTTTCCGTCGCCGAGCCGCTGACGCTCCCCAGGCGCCGGCCGCTGATTCCGCGAGGCCGGGTTCCGTTGCCCGATGACGGCTACGTTCCGCACGAAATCCGGGTGAAATTGCTGGGAAATATCGCGTTTCACCCGATCAGCGCTGCTCCGGGAACCCCCTGGAAGAGCTCGCCCGCCAGCCTGCAGCATTGGCCGCCATTCGCGATATCATGCGCGAAACCGAAGCGGTCGCTACGAGGCGTGCCGATGCCGACCACGCGACCGCTTACGCTTGTGCTTAGATGCTCGATGAAAAGAGCTGCAGCGCGAAAACCTTCAGCTGAGCGGAGGACGACGTGAAGATTAACAGTCGGTGGTTCCAGCTCATCGCCTCGCTGATCGCGATGATCATGATTGCGAATCTCCAGTACTCCTGGACGCTGTTCGTGAGGCCGATGCAGCAATCCACCGGATGGAAACTGTCGGACATTCAGTGGGCCTTCACGCTGTTCGTGCTCTTCCAGACCTGGGTGCAACCGGCGCAGGGCTTCCTCATCGATCGTCTCGGCC
>Ga0111538_10012224_pt1 | contig 11351 bp, 11 predicted proteins | sample SoiMethybrSBSTD1_FD_79669 | JGI IMG/M metagenome (GOLD analysis project Ga0111538, IMG submission 79669) | Bulk soil microbial communities from a Populus tree surrounding site in Tennessee, USA - Soil MetaG P. TD hybrid SBSTD1 (version 2)... | ecosystem: Environmental > Terrestrial > Soil >... | reverse complement strand
GGGACCAAGCTCGGCGCTACCAGTGTCGCCGAATGTTTGGCGCGCAAGACACAAGCGCTCCAGGTTCCGCCGCCGGGGCGACCGATCCGAGTGAAGGTGGCGATCAAGCTCTGGCCCGGTGACGCGCCGGTGCCGTCGATCGGTTTGCCCGATGGAACCAGGTTCGAAAATCTTGGCCGGCTCGATCAGGCAGCGGTTACGAGCGCGACCGCCTCCGCGACGCCGGACATCGCGGCGTGCTACGCGGCCGCTCTCGATCGCGACGCTGGCCTCTGGGGCCGCGTCGAACTGCGGGTGGACCTGGATGAACGCGGTCGCGTTCGCCGCGTCGCCGAAAACGAAAGCCATTTCCCCGACCGCGAGGTCGTGCAGTGCGCGGTCGGGGCACTTACGCAAGTTGCGTTTCCGGCGCCGAAGGACGGCCCGCTCTCCTTCGTCTACGCGATCCGGCTCGGCCAACCGCCTCCGACGACAAATGATTCGCAAGCGATCGCGCCGATCGATGCTTCACCTGCAAAAAGCGTCGTAACAGACGATAATAACTAGACTTTGTCGAGCGCTGTCTACCCATTCGATCGTTGGCCGCGAGCCGAAAACGAGCGCTCGCGCGTCGTAGCGCGGTGGAGTGTGGCTTGGCTGGGCGAAATGGGTGTGGGAAGTTCGCGCCCGTCGCGGCCGTAGCCCGCTTCAAACGGAAAGCCGCACTAGCCCCATCGGATTCTCACAGCCGGTTGTAAGGAGGGTTTCGGAGACATGCGATCCACGCGAACGTTGAAACTGTATGCCGCTTTCATGCTCTGCTCGCTCGGCGGAATGGCCGCGCTCGGTTGCCAGGCCGAGGCTCAAATCGGCGCGCAAGCCGAGACTCCCCCGCCGCCACCGCCTCCGCCCCCTCCGCCGCCGGACGGTGATGGCGACGGCATTCTCGACGCCGACGACAAGTGCCCGACCGAAAAGGAAGACGGGAAACCGCCGTCGGCGAACGACGGCTGCCCGGTCAAGGACACCGACGGCGACGGCGTGACCGACGACGTCGACAAGTGCGTCGACCAGCCCGAGACGAAGAACGACTTCGAGGACGAGGACGGCTGCCCGGACACGAAGCCGCTCGTTCAGCTCGTGGGCACCGAGGTCAAGATCAACCAGAAGATTCAGTTCAAGCACAACTCGGCGAAGGTCGAGCCGGAGTCCAAGGCGATCCTCGATGCGGTCGCCGACATCTTGAAGAAGCACCCCGAGCTTCAGCTCGTCGAAGTGGGTGGCCACGCTTCCAAGGAAGGCGACCCGAAGCACAACCAGAAGCTCACGCAGCAGCGCGTCGAGTCGGTGAGCAAGGAGCTCACGGGCCGCGGCATCGAGAAGACCCGCCTGCTCTCGCAGGGCTACGGCTTCTATTGCTTGCTCGACCCGGGCACGACCGAGGAAGCCAACGAGAAGAACCGTCGCGTCGAGTTCAAGATCCTGATGAAGGACAGCAAGCCGACGGATCAGGTCGACAAGCGAGGTTGCGACGAGGCGGTCAAGGCGGGCATCAAGCCGAAGTCGCTGACCGAGCCGCCGAAGGCCGCGGAGAAGAAGCCGGAAGCCGCGAGCAAGGCCGAGGCGAAGCCCGCCACCAAGGCTGCGGAGAAGAAGCCGGAAGCCGCACCGAAGTCGGCTACCGACGCCAAGCCGGCGATGAAGCCCGCGGAGAAGAAGCCGGAGGCCGCGCCGAAGGCCGCCGAGCCCAAGCCCGCTCCCACGCCCGCTCCTACGCCCGCTCCCAAGGCGGCACCGGCACCGGCTCCCGCACCGGCCCCAGCGCCCGCGCCGGCCAAGCCGGCACCCGAGAAAAAGCCGTAAGACGGCAAAGCCGCTTGCGCAAGCGCTCGGGCGCGACCATCGATTGAGTGGTCGCGCCCGAGTCTTTTTGTGCCGGACGCCCTTGAGGAGACGCCCCCGTGCGCTGGTTACTGCCGCTGTTCTTCGTGATCCCGCTGATCGAGCTGTACTTGCTGCTCTGGACGGGCTCGAAGATCGGCTTCTGGCCGACGGTGGCGTCGACGCTCGCCGCCGCCCTGCTCGGCAGCTACCTCGCGAAGCGCGAGGGGCTGAAAGTGTGGCGCGAGTGGCAGCAAGCGCTCAACGAGCTGCGACCCCCCGCGCAGGGCGTGATCGACGGGATCCTGGTGCTGGTCGGCGCCGCGCTTTTGATCGCACCCGGATTTCTGACCGACATCATCGGTCTGGTGCTGCTGTTCGCGCCGACCCGGCGCGTCGTGGCGAGCCTGGTGCGGCGGGCAGTCAACCGCCGGATCGATCGGGGATCGATCCGGCTAGAGACCCTCGATTTCCGCCCGGGTCCACCGCGAGCCGGAGACGTCGTCGAAACCACGGGCGAGTCGCTCGACGACCAGCCCGAGGTCCGCGACGAAAAGCCAGCGCTCCGCTGATCGCTCAGCCGCCGTCCCTGGCGCCGGTGCCGCCCGCGCCGCCGGTGCCGGCCGCGCCGCCGGTGCCGCCCGTGCCCGCACAGCTCTGAATGCCGCGCTCCGGGCCGCCGTCCGCAGCGGTGCCACCCACCGTGCAGTAGCCGCGACGCTTGGTCGCCTGAACGATATCGGCGTTGTCGATCGCGACGCAGATCGTGTCGGGGTTCACGGCGCTGCAATCGGCGTTGCAGTTGCAGAGCTTCGCGCAAGAGCCGAGATCGCCGCCACCGGGCCCGCCCATGTCGCCGATCAGCGTCGAGCTGAACAGGCAGAGCCCCGGTGCCGGCGTGCCCGAAGCGGGACCCGCCCAGCCGCACGCGGGCAGCGCGCCGAGCGTGCACTGCTCTGCGCAGAGATGGGTGAGCGGCTCGCCACCCGAGCTCTCCACGAGACCGATGCACCGCCCGCGGCACTCGTCCGCACCGCCGTCACTCGTGTCGGCGCAGAGTGAGCCGAGCGCCTTGCCCGGCCGCGCCATGGAGTCGCACATGCCGGTCCTCGGGTTGCAGAACAACCCGGTCCCGCAGTCCGCGTCGGCGTTGCACTGAGGCAAGCACGCCGGAATTACCCGGAGACACATGTTCGAGCCTCCGATGTCGCAGATTGCTCCGGTACCGCAGGCCCGGTCGCTGGTGCACGGCGTGTCCGTCGGTCCGAATACCGGACCACAAGCCACTTCGTCGCTGCCGCGGCACTTGTTGGGATTCGACTCGCTGCCCTCGGGACCGAACGTGCAGCCCTGCATGCAGAAGGACCCGGTGTCGAAACCCAGGCAAATCACGTTCTCACCGAAGTCTGCGCACGAACCGGCGTCGCCGCTGCAATCCGCGCTGCAGTAACCGCGCGCCGGACCGGAGCCGTCGAAGCGTCCCGATCCGGCCGTGATGCACATCAACCCCTGACCGCAGTCGGTGTCCATGGTGCAGGCCGCGCCGATCCGCGTCCTCGTGCTGGAGCCACCAGTGCCACCCGCGCCTCCCGAACCAGAGGCCCCGCCAGTACCACCACCGGTTCCGGCCGCGCCGCCGGTGATGATTGATCCGGTGCCTCCTTTGCCGCCCTTCGCGTTGTTGTCGTCGTCATTGCCGCAGCTGACGGCGCTCGCCGCAGTGAGCGCGGACCAGAGTCCCAAACCGACGAAAGCCAATCTTGTTCGCATGTCGCCTAAGCCTCCTGACAGACGGCCCTTACTCCTGGCGCCTCTCCAACACCCCTAGCCTTACTTCCCGGCTTCGCGGCCGCAACCTCGATTCTCGCGTACCCGCAGTGTTTTTGCGCTGCTCGAGCACCGGGAGGTGGCTACTGACCGGAATCTTCGTTGGACGTGCGATCCTTAACGCTCATTCTTTGTCCGCTTGAAACTGGCGCGTTGCGCCACGATTTGCGGCAAAAGCCCGGCATTCGACGCGTCGAGCCACGCGCTTGACAGCCTGCGATCTCGCGGCCCAGTGTGCGGACAGTGACGCAAGCCAGCCCACCCGAGAGCGAGGCCAGCCAGGAGCTGGTCGGACGCGTGCTCGCCGAGCGCTTTCGCGTCGATGCCCTGATCGGCACCGGCGCGATGGGCGCGGTGTACCGGGCGCTTCACGTGCACACCAGGAAGCAGGTCGCGATCAAGCTCCTGCACCGCGAGCTGACCGGCGTGGAAGAAGTCGTGGCGCGCTTCGAGCGCGAAGCCGTCGCGGCCGGCCGCGTCGAGCACCCGAACGTCGCGGGCGCCCTCGATTTCGGGCGGCTCGAAGACGGCACTTTCTATCTCGTGCTCGAGTACGTCGCCGGCCAGCGGCTGCGCAACGTGTTGAGCGCAGGACCGCTGCCGCCGGCGCGCGCCGTCGCGATCGCGCGCCAGGTCGCGCTCGCGCTCGGCGCGGCCCATGCCGCGGGCGTCGTGCACCGCGATCTGAAGCCGGACAACGTGATGCTGCTCGATCGCGACGGGGGCGACTGGGTAAAGGTGCTCGACTTCGGGGTCGCCAAGATACCCACGGACGCCGGCGCGGCGCAGCTCACGCGCATGGGCACCATCATCGGCACTCCGGACTACATGTCACCCGAGCAGGCGCTCGGTCACACCGTCGATCACCGCGCGGATCTCTACGCGCTCGGGGTGATGCTGTACGAGATGGTCACGGGTCGGACGCCTTTCGCGGCGGACGATGTCACGCAAGTCTTGATGGCGCAGATCACGCAGCCGCCCGAGCCGCTGCCGCCCAGCGTGCCGGCTCCGTTGCGAACGCTCGTCGATCGACTGCTGGCGAAGGATCCCGCGGACCGCTTGCAGAGCGCAGACGAAGCGGTCGCTGCGCTCGAAACACTGCTGGCCACGAGCAGCCCGCCGCCGCCCGCGAGCGCCCCGCTGTCCTACGCGATCGCAGCGAGCTCTGCGACGCCGGCGACGACCGATCTCGGGAGCGCACCGCGACGGATCCCGCGGGCCGTCTGGGGCGTGGGCGCGGCGGTCTTGGTCGTACTCGCCTTCTTGCTCACGATGTCGATGACGCGCGGCGAGTCGCCGCCGCTGCTGCTCGGCTCGTCGCAAGCCCCACCGCGCCTGCGCGGCGTCGCAAACGGGTTGGAACCCACTCCGGCTGCCACGGACACGCCGCAAGTGGACCCCGCCGTTTCGACCGGGGAGGAACCCGACCCGCCGCCTCCCGCCGCCAAACCCGCCGCCACCGGCAAGGCCACGGCGAAACCGGCGAAGCCCGCCGCCAAGAAGCCGGCAGCCAAGAAGCCGCAGAAGCGCCGCACCGGTCCGGGCGGGATCTACATCCCGCCGCCGAGCGAGTGGTTCTGAACATCACCCCTCGGGATGATTAACGCGAATCGGGGGGGGCGGAGGTCAGTGGACCTCGCACTCGCTCCAGTGGCCGTCGTCGCAGTAGCGCACGCCTTCGACGCAGTTCTTGACCGAGCCTTGCGACGGCAGGTTGATCCGGCATTCCTTGGCGTCGCCAGGCTCGCATTCCTTGCGGTCGCCCGGGTCCGCCGCGGGCTTGTTGTTGCGGTCGGTTTGATTATCGAGGTCGTGCGTTTCGGCCTGCGCGTTGTCCACGCCCACGTAACCCGGCCGATCGTCGTCCGCACCACCACAAGCGCTCGCGAGCACGGCGAAGGCGAAAATTGCCGTCGCGCGAACCAGCGTGTGAGGGACCAGGGCGTTCGAACCGAGCTTGATGGACATGACGTGAGCCTTCTGCTTTCGCATTGAAAATAGGTGCGGGGCCACTCGTGGCAACGGTGGATTGCGATCGCGGATAAGGGCCGAAAGCATGACAATTTTCGGCACTTCTTCGTCCGAAGCGTCTCGACGGGAGACGCCTCGGACATGTGGGCCACACTGCTACCGTCAGGCGACGGGGCGAAGCATCACGATCGAGTAACCAATCGCGGGGATCTTGCCGCGATTCGCGTACGAGTGCCGCTGATCGCCGCGGAAAACCACGACGTCGCCGGCCACCAGCGGATAAGCCTGCCCGGAAGCCACGAGTTCGATCTCGCCCGCTTCGCAAGCCAGGTATTCCCGCGTCCCCGGGGTATGCGGCACGCCGATCAGCCGTGATCCCGGCGCGATTTCGATGCGCTCGATCAACATGCCCGGGATTTTGTCGGGGAGCAGTGAATTCACGCGCACGCCCGGCCGCTCGCGCGAAGGCAAGCTTCCCCGGGGGTAGTGTTTTACGTCGGCGCGCTCGCTCGCCAAAAGCTCTTCGATCGGAACTTGAAGCGCCGCGGCAGCGCCGTGCAACACGGAAAGCGTCGGGTTTGCAGCGCTCGACTCGAGGTTTGCCCAGGTCGCCCGCGGCAGCCCGGCCAGCTTGGCCACCTGGGCCTGCGTCATACCGCGAGCCGAACGCAGCTGGCGCACGTTCCGGGCGAGTCGTTCGGCGAGCTCCTCGCTGAAGGGACGGTGCAATGACATTCGGACAGCATATTGGCACAATTTCCAAATTAAGCGCACGCGCGACCAAGCTTTTTGCCATGGCTACATCGAACACGTTTCGCCCGGCCGGCGCGGGCGGCGCACTGAAGGACAAGGCGTGCCTGATCAGCGGAGCCAGCCGCGGGCTCGGCGCGGCGCTGGCGCGCGAGCTCGCCGCGCAGGGGGCGCGCCTGGCCCTGGTCGCGCGCGAAGAAGCGCCGCTCGCGGCGCTCGCGAGGGAGCTCCGCGACGGCGGCGCGGAGGCACACGCGCTGGCCTTCGACATCGCCGACAAGTCGTCGACCTACCGGCTCGCCGGCGCGGCCGCGGCCTTGATCGGACCGGTCGATGTGCTGGTCCACAATGCGAGCACGCTCGGACCGACGCCGCTCAGGCTGCTGCTCGACACCGAGTGCGAGGACCTCGCCCGCGTGCTGGAGGTGAATCTGGTCGGCCCGTTTCGCTTGAGCAAAGTGATCGCGGGCTCGATGGCGCTGCGCGACAGCGGCGTGATCGTTCACGTGAGCTCGGATGCCGCGGTCGCGGCCTACGCGCGCTGGGGCGCCTATTCGGTCTCCAAAGCCGCCTCCGACCACCTCGCCCGCCTCTGGGCCGCGGAGCTCGAGGGCACCAAGGTTCGCATCTTCAGCTTCGATCCTGGAGAGATGGACACGGCGATGCATCGAGCGGCGCTGCCCGATGCAGACCCCGCGACGCTGCGCACGCCCGAGAGCGTCGCCGTCCGCTTGCGTCAATTGATCGCCGAAGCCGATCAGATTCCGAACGGAGCGCGGGTAGGCGTGGAAGGGAGCGTCGCCGCATGACGCCCCTGGCCATCGATGCGACGCCGGCCGCGGCGCGCGCCGCCGGCTGGCCGCGCGCCACGGATTCCGAGCGGCTGCTCGACGTCGACGTCGCGACTCGGCGCTTTCGTGACGTCGCCATCACCGAGCTGCCGAGCCTGTTCGAGCCCGGCGATCTGGTCGTCGTCAATGACGCGGCAACGCTGCCTGCGTCGTTGTTTGCCGAGAGCCCGGACGGCGAACGACTCGAGGTCCGGCTGCTGGGTGAAAACGTCGATCGCGCGACGTTCGACGCGCTCCTCTTCGGGCCCGGCGACTGGCGTACGCCGACTGAACGTAGGCCCTTGCCGCCGCGGCTCGTGCCGGGAGCGACGCTGCGCTTCGCGGCCGATCTCTGCGCCGAGGTGCTGGCGATCGACGCCGAGCGCTTCGTCGAACTCCGCTTCGCGGGGGACCGCGATGCGTTCTGGCCGGCGCTTTACCGCCACGGAAAACCGATTCAGTACTCGCACGTGTCGGGACCGCTCGAGCTGTGGCAAGTCCAGACCCGCTTCGCGGCACGGCCTTGGGCCAGCGAGCTGCCCTCGGCCGGGCGCCCGCTGAGCTGGGAATCGTTGCTCGCACTGCGCCGCCGCGGCGTAGGCCTCGCCGGCGTGACGCACGCCGCGGGCTTGTCGTCCACCGGCTCGAGCGAGCTCGATCGGCGCTTGCCGCGCGCGGAGCGTTACGAGATCCCGGAGGCGACCTGCGCGGCGATCGAGCGCACCCAGGCCGCCGGCGGCTGCGTGATCGCCGTCGGGACGACCGTGGTGCGCGCTCTGGAGGCGAGCGCCGCGAGCGCTCGCGGGCTCGCGCCCGGACCCGGCGTAGCCGAGCTCCGGATCGGACCGGGCTTTCGGCCGCGCGTCGCCGACGGCGTGTTGACCGGATTGCACGAGCCGGGCACGAGCCACTTTTCGCTGCTCGAGGCGTTTGCCCCGAGAAGCCTGCTCGAACGCGCCTATCGCCACTCGCTGCGGGCGGGCTACTTGCACCACGAGTTCGGCGACAGCTGGCTCGTGTGCTGATCAGCGGCGCAGACGAATCGAGCTCACCGTGTGATCCGCCGCCTTTTCGAGGATCAAGTGCGCCCGCTCGCGGGTGGGCAGGATGTTTTCGCGCAAGTTGACCCCGTTGATCTCGCGCCAGATCCGCGCCGCGGTCTCGCGTGCCTGCGCTTCGGTGAGCTCCGCATAGCGATGAAAGTACGAGCTCGGGTCCTTGAAGCGGCCCTCGCACAGCGCCAAAAATCGCTCGACGTACCAGGCTTCGACGTGTGCTTCCGCGGCGTCGACGTAGATCGAAAAATCGACGTAATCGGAGACGAAAGTGCGGGGCGGCGAACCGTCGGGACGCACGCCGGTCGACAGCACGTTGAGCCCCTCGAGGATCATGATGTCGGGCTGCTCGACCACTTGCTCCTCGCCGGGCACGATGTCGTAGATCAAGTGCGAGTAGAGCGGCGCCCGCACCGAAGCGTCGCCCGATTTGATGCGGGCCATGAACTCCACGAGCCGTCTCAGGTCATAGCTTTCGGGAAACCCCTTTTTTTCCATCAAGCCTTTTTCAGCGAGCACGCGGTTCGGAAACAAGAAGCCGTCGGTCGTGACCAGCGCGACGCTCGGATGATCGGGCCAGCGCGCCAGCAGCGCCTGCAACACGCGCGCGGTCGTGCTCTTGCCGACGGCGACACTGCCCGCGATCGCCACCACGTAGGGCGTGCGCGACGGCTGGTTGCCCAGAAACGTGTCGCTGACGGCGTGCAGCGCCTGAGAGGCGCGGACGTAGAGGTTGATCAGACGTGAGAGCGGCAGGTACACCTCGGCGACCTCATCGAGCGCGATGCGCTCGTTGATGCCGCGCAGCAGCACCAGATCGCCTTCGGTGAGCAGGAGCGGCGTCGCGGCCCGCAGGCGCGCCCACTCCGACCGCGAGAAACTCGTGTAACGCGAGGCGCTCACCCGGGCTTCATATCATTCCCCGCCCCGGATCACTCGACCTCGACCCGGATCGACGACGTGCCCTGGGGGCTCTGCGCCTTTCGCGCCTGCTCGACCGAGGCGGGCTCCCCGGCGATCAACCAGCCCGGCGTCGGATGCTCGTCGAAGCGCGCCGCGAGCTCGGAAAAGTGAGTGCCCGCGGCGAGCTGCCGCGGCGCGATCAACTCGACGAAACTGCCGTCTTCCCCGAGCAAGCCGGCCGCGACCGCGCCCTGTACGTCCACCGCGATCTCGATCCGCAGCGCATCGCCCGGGCGCACCGTGACCGAACCGACGAAGCGCGCCTGCTCCCCGGCGCGCTCGCGGATCACCGCGAGCGGTCGCGCGCCCTTGAAGCGGACCGACTCGCCGGGCGCCGACGAGCCTGCCGGCCCGGGACCGGGTTCGCCGCCCGGGTGGACGCTCCTCGCCCGCACCATCAGCACGAGCGCGACGGCCATCAGCAGCGCCGGCGCCACGGCGACCATCGGCCGCCAGCGGAAGCTCGGGCTGGCCGTGCCGGCGCGGGTTCGAGTCTCGATTTCGCGGGCGAAGTCCGCTGCGCGGGGTGCGGTGCCAGCAAAATCAGCCGCCGCGCGACGAAGCTCCGCGACGTGCGCCCGGCACGCCGCACACTCCGCGAGGTGCGTGCTGGTCGCGGCATCGTCGTCTCCAGCGGCCAGGGCCTCGAGTCGTTCGGCCCGCGGGTGATCGCTCATGCGCTGTTCTCCGCTCGGGGCGTCGCGAGCACGTGGCGTGCGCGATCGCGGATCGATTGCACACGCTTGTTCACGGTGACCCGCGACAGCTCGAGCTCGGCGGCGATTTCGCCCTGCGTCAGGCCGTCGACGAATGCCATCACGCAGATGCGCTGGTCGCGCTCGTCGAGCTCGCCAATCACGGCCAGCGCCGCGCTGCGCTCCTCGAGCGCGACCGCCGGGTGGACCCCCGTGACGTCATCCATCGATCCCGCGGCGACCGCGCGCACCTTGCCGCGCCGGATCGCGTCGAAGCACACGCTGTCGGCGATCCGGTAGAGCCACGCCAGCGGCCGCTCCAGGTCCGCGTGCAGCTCTTCGTGCCGCAGCACTCTGACGAACACGTCGTGCAACGCGTCCTCCGCGGCGGAGCGCTGGCGCAGGATGAGCTGGCAGCGTCGCAGCACGAAAAAGCCGTACCGCTGGTACAGGCGAGCCACCTCGCCGAGATCGTGCTCTGCCGCCGGCACGCGCTACACGCTACCATCGCGTCCGGCACGGCCAGTCCGGGGGTATCGGCTGGGGCCGCAGCGGCTTGTGTTCATTGGATTCGAGCTCCATTCTGCCGATTGCATCCGAAGACGCGCCAGAGCCCCAAACTGTAAAGCCAGCCCCACGAAATTATCGCCTCCCCTCGCGACGCCAGCCCGCTAGTCCGCCGCGTCGCGCCAGCGCCGCGCCAGGTGATACTCGAGCACGTCGCGCAAAAGGCCGATCTGCGCGCAGTGGTCGAGCTTGTCGTTGCCGGCATAGCCGCGCACGTGAAAGCCGCCGCGCACGTACCAGCTGACCAGATCGAGCCCGGGCGGATCCGTCGGGCGCGGGAGGCTCGGCTTGGGGCGTCCGCCGAGCCGCCAGATCAGAAAGTTCGCGGTCTCGGTCGTCGACGCGTAGCCCGGCGGAATGATCGACGAGTGCGACACGAACATGAAGCGCCGGCCCGCGGCTGCCTCTCGCGCGAAGTCGACGAACGGCCCAAGCTGCAGGTCTGCCTGCGCGTAGCCCGAATGAAGTCCATCGAGGAGGATCACGCTGTCCACGACGTTTCGACCGTAGGGCTGATCCAGGATTGCGCCGACCGCCCCGTAACCGGCGCTCCACGCGCTCAACCCGATGAAGCGCGCGTGGACGTCGGGGTTCCCGGTGCGGCGAGCGATCGCCCGCTCTACGCTCGCCACCAGCTGCGCGAACGTTTCGGGACCGGAGAACGCACTCGCGTACGCCCCCGAGCCGTTGCCGAGGTCGATGCCGACGAGCACCGCGCGCTCCATGACCTGGACCCACTCCTTGCGCGCCGCCTCGTGGCCGTGAAAGTGAAACACGACGTCGAAGTGGTCTCGCAGTGGCTCCACGTGCTTCGGCACGATCAGCTGGCCCAT
>Ga0111538_10012223_pt1 | contig 11352 bp, 9 predicted proteins | sample SoiMethybrSBSTD1_FD_79669 | JGI IMG/M metagenome (GOLD analysis project Ga0111538, IMG submission 79669) | Bulk soil microbial communities from a Populus tree surrounding site in Tennessee, USA - Soil MetaG P. TD hybrid SBSTD1 (version 2)... | ecosystem: Environmental > Terrestrial > Soil > Tree... | reverse complement strand
GGGAGAGTGCGACCAGCCCGAACGCTGTATGCCCGGCTGACGGTGCGGACGGCCTTGTTCACGTACCGCATGACGACGCGCCGGATCGTACGCCGCGTGTCGGCGGTCATGGCGGCGGCCGCGGCCGCTCTCCGTCCCGAGCTGGTCCGGCTCGCGGCGAGCCGCTACGCGCACCGGATGCTGGATGCGGCGCGCGCGCGGCTACCCGGCCCGGCGGTCTGAACCCGGGAGCCGCGCGAAGCGGTCGCGCAGCTGCTGCGGCGTCATTCCTCCGGCCGCCGCCAGCGCGACGACCCATTCGGCATCGGCAAAGTCGCTCTGCTCGAGTCGCACCATGTACCGGCGCGCCACGCGATAGTCGTAGCCTCGCACGTCGACGGCGCGGCGGAGCCCTTTCCCCGTGGCGGGATCGACGCAGTCCGCCAGCGCAATCGCACGCGGGGCGCCGTTCTGTAGCGTGATCACCGCCGACGGGCCGCCCGCGACGAGGTTCCGTACCGCCGCGTAGCCGAGGTCACGCGCGTATTCGGCCTCCATGGGGAGGGGCGGTGCGCAGCGGAGCTCGTATCCGATCGTCTTGTCGACCATGCTCACCTTGATCCCGCGCCGTTCGAGACGGAGCGTGACCTCGTTGATCACCTTGCGGCCCAGATCCACTTCCGTGACGCGGATGTTCCCCTGCGCATCGCGGTCCACGTCCTCCAGCTCGGCCACCTCCCTCGGATCGAAACGCTCGACGAGCGCTTCGCTGAGGATCGCGACCCCGTAGCTCTTCCCCATCGCGCGGCGCTTGATGATGCTCCCCTCGACGATGTCGGCGACGTCGGCGAGGCTCACGACGCCGCCGACGAACTCTTCCGGAATGACGGTGCAGGTGGCGCTGACCGCCTTGCCGATCCCGAGCGTCAGGTGGCCCGTCGGCCGTCCCATGGTCACCGCCAGATACCAGCGTCCGCCGGTGCGTGCCTCCTCCATGAGGTTCTTCACGAGCTGAACCCCGACGTGGCGCGCGGTCTCGAACCCCAACGTCGGCAGCTGGCTCGGAATGGCGAGGTCGTTGTCGATGCTCTTGGGCACCAGCGCCACCCTGATGCGCCCGCCACTCTGCCGCTCCACCGCCACCACGCTGCGCACCAGGTCGTCTCCGCCGACGGCCACCAACCCGTCGATGGCCAGCTTTCGGAGCGCGTCCACGGCATTGCCGAGACGCGCGGCGTCCGCCCCCACGTCGGTTCGCGAGGCTCCCAGCATCACGCCGCCGGTGAGATGCGCTCGGCTCACCTCGTCGATGGTCATCTCGTGCTGCTCGTCGGTGTAGCGCTGGGCGAGGAAGTGGAATCCGTCGTGGAAGCCGATGGGGGTACACCCGAGCTTCACGGCTTCGATCACCGTCGCCGCGATCACGGCGTTGGTGCCGGGAGCCGGGCCGCCGCCCACCACGATCCCGATGCGCTTCATCACGCCGTCTGCCCTTCGAAGCGCGCGCGCAGCCGATCGCTGTCGAGGTTGGCTGCCTCCGCCAGCCTCTCCACCCATGCGGCGTCGCGGAAGTCCTCCGGCTCCAGACGCAGCATGTACTCCCGCGCCACCCGATAGCCATCGCTCCGGATGTCCACGTTGCGCACCCGGGTGCGGCCCTCCGCCGTACGCATGTCCTCGAATCGGATCGGGATCAGCCGTCCGTCCTGGACGGACACCATGGCACCGCTCCCACCCTCCTCGAGAAACCGCACCGCACCGTGTCCGAGGTCTCGGCAGTACGCCGCGTCGAATGCGATCGGATCGGCGCAGCGCAGCTCGTATCCGATCTGCTTGTTGATCAGCGTGAGGCGGATGCCACGTTGGCTGAAACGGCCCTGCACCTCCACCTTGATCTTGCGCGCCAAGTCCACCTCCGCAAGGCGGATGTGTCCGTGCTCGTCGCGTTCCACGTCCTGCAGCTCGGCCAGCTCCTCGGGATCCAGCTTCTCGATCAGTCCCTCCGCCATCACCACCACCCCATGATGGTGTCCCAGCGCGCGTCTCTTGATGATCGCCCCTTCGACGATGTCGCACATCAGGGCGAAGGGGATGGTGGCGGAGGCGAACTCCTCGGCGATGATCGTCAGCGTGGCGCCCGCCGCCTTGCCGATCCCGAGCGCCAGGTGGCCGGCCTGCCGGCCCATGGCGACCACGACGTACCAGCGTCGCGTCGACCGCGCGTCTTCCATGAGGTTCCGCACCAGCTCGGCTCCCACGTGACGGGCGGTCTGGAATCCGAACGTGGGGATGTGCTCCGGCAGCGGAAGGTCGTTGTCGATCGTCTTGGGGACATGCACCGTTCGTATGCGTCCTCCGCTCGCGCGGACGACGTGGCTGGACGAGAGGGCGGTGTCATCGCCACCGATGGTGACCAGATGGGTCACGCGCAGCCCGTCCAGCGCAGAGACGACCGCGGCCATCGTCTCGGCACTCTTGGTGGGATTGTCCCGCGCGGTGCCGAGGACCGAGCCGCCGGTCAGATGGATCCGCGACACGTCGTCGATGCGGAGCTCCCGCACGCGGTCGGTGTCCCCGCGCATGAGGTGACGGAAGCCCTCCGGCACGCCCAGCACCCTGAAGCCGCAGTTGATGGCCTCGATGACGGCCGCGGAGATGACGGAGTTGATGCCCGGCGCCGGCCCGCCTCCGACGATGATCGCGAGCGTTCTCGTGGAATCCATCGGCCATCGTCCTCCCGTGTGAGTGTCAGTCGAAGTACTCGTAATGCAGATGCCGGAGGCGATCCGGCACCGGCGTCACCGCCGGCAGCGCGACGTCGCCGTACGGCGTGTGCAGCATCTCCGCCGGGTCGTAGAAGTGCAGATAGAAGCAGACGCGAAAGTCCGCGCGTCCGGGCTGGGCGAAGTCGCGGGCGATGACCTCGTCCGTATGCGCGTCGAAGTACACCGCGGCGTAGGGCGCCTGCTCGAGCGGACCGTGCCAGAAGCGCGTCAGGGTGAAGCGTCGCGGTGCGTGACGGACGCGAAGCTCGACGAGCGCGAGCGACGACAGCTCGTCCTCGGCCATCCTGACGTCGCCGTGACACTCCATGGCGGCGCGGTAGGCCGCCTCGTCGGCGTGCACCTCGTATGCCCCGATCGCCTCGATGATGGTCTTCCACGCGGGCATCGTTGGAGACTATAGGGCCCGGCCCGCCGTTTCGGAATCCGATCCGAAAGTGCTACGCACGCCCGCCATGAGCGCGACGAAGAGTGCTGGGGCCCTCGCCGCCGAACGCGACCTCGCCGTGCGCGCGGCTCGTGAGGCCGGCGCCATCGTGCGGCACTGGTACGAGCGCCCCATCACGGTCACCGAGAAGGGCCCCGATCATCCGCTCACCCGCGCCGACCTCGAGGCCAACGCCTGCATCCGCGACCACGTGAGCACGGCCTTCCCCGACGACGGCTGGCTCTCCGAGGAGACCGCCGACTCGAGCGAGCGGCTCTCCCGACGGCGGGTGTGGGTCGTCGACCCGCTCGACGGCACCAAGGAGTTCATCCAGCACATCCCCGAGTTCTGCGTCTGCATCGCGCTCGTGGAGGCGGGACGGCCGATCCTCGGCGTCAGCTACAACCCCGCCACGGACCGGCTCTACGTCGCCGTCCGCGGCGCCGGCACCACCCTCAACGGCGAGCCGGCCCGCGTCTCGACGCAGGCCCACCTCGCCGACGCCGTCGTCATGGCGAGCCGCTCCGAGGACAAGCGCCGCGAGTGGGATCCATTCAAGCCGCTCATGCGGGTGACGCTGACCGGCAGCGTCGCCTTCAAGCTCGCCGAGCTCTCGACGGGCAACGGCGACGCCACCTTCACGCTCACGCCGAAGAACGAATGGGACATCTGCGCCGGCTCGATCCTCGTCGAGGAAGCGGGCGGGCGCGTGACCGGGCTCGAGGGCGAGCCGCTGGTGTTCAACCAGGCATCGCCGCTCCGTCCCGGGATGATCGCGTCGAACGCGGTGCTGCACGACGCGCTGCTGAAGGTGACTCGCCAGCACCGCTGACCGCCAGCCGATGATCTTCGCCTTCGGCGACTTCGAGCTCGACGAGAGCCTCTACCAGCTCAGGCGGCGGGGTGAGGTCGTACGGCTCGAGCCGAAGGTCTTCGACGTGCTGGCCTATCTCGTTCGGCAGCGCGACCGCGTCGTCGCGAAGGACGAGCTCCTGGCGCGGCTCTGGCCCGGGGAGTTCGTGAGCGAGACCGTGCTGCCCCGCTGCATCACCGCCGCACGGAAGGCCGTCGGGGACGATCCGGCCGGGCAGAAGGTGATCCAGACGGTGCACGGCCGCGGCTATCGCTTCGTGGCGAGCGTCGCGGACGACGTGAAGCGCGTACGCGCCGACGACGGCGCGGGAGCCGAGCGGCCGACGGGCGCCTTCGTCGGCCGCGAGCAGGCGATGGCCGAGCTGTGCGCCGCCCTCGAGGATGCGCTCGAGGGGCGCGGGCGCCTCGTGTTCCTCGTCGGCGAGCCCGGCATAGGCAAGACGCGCACCGCCGAGGAGCTCGGCGCGATCGCCCGGCAGCGTGGCGCGCGCGTGTACGGCGGCCGCTGCTACGAGGACGACGGATCGCCGGCGTTCTGGCCGTGGGTCCAGGTTCTCCGCGGATGCGTCCGCGACGTCGAGCCGCGGCAGCTCGCGTCGGAGCTCGGCGCCGCGGCGGTCGACGTCGCCGAGCTCGTGCCGGAGCTGCGGCAGAGCCCTCCCCCACCTGCCGGCGCCGCCGGCGCTGCCGCCAGAGCAGGCCCGCTTCCGGCTGTTCGACGGCGTGACGAGGTTCCTCGGCATGGTCGCCCGCGCGCGGCCGCTGGTCGTGGTCCTCGACGACCTCCACTGGGCGGACAAGGCCTCGCTGCTGCTCCTCCAGTTCCTGGCGCGCGAGATCCGCGATGCCCACGTCCTGCTCGTCGGGACGTATCGCGACGTCGAGCTGCGGCGGCAGCATCCGCTCGCGCAGGTCCTCGGCGACCTGGCCCGCGAGCCGCTGTGCTCGCGCACCCTCCTCCGCGGCCTCGGCGAGACGGACGTCGAGCGCTACGTTGCGGCCATCCTCGGCTCGAAGCCGTCCGCGGGCATGGTCGCGGAGGTGCATCGCATGACGGAGGGGAATCCCTTCTTCGTCGGCGAGGTCGTGCGCCTGCTGCTCGCCGAGGGGCGCCTCGCGCAGGGGGCGTCGCTCCGCGGCCTGCTGCCGCAGGGAGTGCGTGAGGCCATCGGCCGGCGCCTGAACGCCCTCTCCGAGGAGTGCAACCGCGTGCTCACGCTCGCGGCCGTGATCGGCCGCGAGTTCGACCTCACCGTCCTCGAGCGCGTCGCCGAGCTGCCGCGCGAGCGGCTCCTCGAGCTGCTCGACGAGGCCACGGGCACCCGCATCCTCGCGGAGCCGGCCGGCGCCGGCGGCCGCTACTCTTTCTCCCACACGCTCATCCGCGAGACGCTGTACGAGGAGCTCACGATGCCGCTCCGCGTGCGCTGGCACCGCCGCGTCGGCACCACGCTCGAGGAGCTTCATCGGACGAACCTCGAGCCGCGCCTGCCGGAGCTCGCGCACCACTTCTTCCAGGCCGCGCCGGGCGGCGAGGCGGAGAAGGCGATCGACTTCGCCACCCGGGCCGCCGAGCGGGCGCTCCGGCTCGCGGCGTACGAGGAGGCGGCGGCGCACTACGAGCGGGCGCTCCAGGCCTTCGAGCTGAATCCCGGTGACGACGCCGTTCGCTGCGGCCTCCTCCTCGCGCTCGGCGACGCGCAGTCGGCTTCCGGCGAGCGCGAGAAGTCGCGCGCGACGTTCCAGCGCGCGGCCACGCTGGCACGGGGGCTCGGGCGGCCCGCGGACTTCGCGCGCGCGGCCCTCGGCTTCGGCGGCCGCGGCGAGATGGGCATGCCGCGCGACGACGCGCTCCTCGCGCTGCTCGACGAGGCGCTCCGCATGCTCGGCGACGGGGAGCCGGCGCTCCGCGTGCGCCTGCTCGCCCGCCTCGTCGGCACGGCACCCTACTGCGATTCTCTGGAGACGCGCCGCACGCTCAGCCAGCAGGCGGTGGCGCTGGCGCAGCAGACCGGCGAGCGCGACACGATGCTCGTGGCGCTCGCGGCCCGGGCGTGGGCGCTGCTCGGGCCCGACCACGTCGAGGAGCGGCTCCGGGTGGCGACCGAGCTGCTGCGCATCGCCGAGGAGAGCGGCGACCGCCCGATGGTGCTCTACGGCCACGAGTTCCGCATGGGCGTCTTCCTCGCGCTCGGGGACATCCCGGCCGCGGACCGCGAGATCGACGCCGCCGCACGCGTGGCCGAGGAGACGCACCTGCCGGTCTACTCGTGGTTCGCCACCTGGTGGCGCGCGAGCCGCGCGCTCTGCGACGGCCGCTTCGACGAGGCGGAGCGGCTCCGCGAGGAGGCGTTGGCCATCGGGCAGCGCATCCAGCATCCGGGCGCGATGGCGATCGCGCAGGGACAGGTGCTCTGGCTCGGCGTCGAGCGCGGCCGCGCGTTCGAGGTCTTCGAGGAAGGGTTCCAGTTCCTGCTCGACTACTATCCGCCGGCGATGACCGCCCTCCGCGCGGGCGAGGCCGCCTACCGCGCCGAGGCCGGCGAGATGGACGAGGCGCGCCGCTGCTTCGAGACCCTCGCCGCCCACGACTTCGCGGACATCCCCCGCGACGAGCACTGGCTCGTCACGCTGACCACGCTGGCGCTGGCGTGCGCGCCGCTGCGCGACGCCCGCCGCGCCGCCATCCTCTACGGGCAACTCCGTCCCTTCGCGCAGCGGAACGTCGTGCACGACCTCCTGCGGACGTACAGCGGCTCGGTCTCCATGCCGCTCGGGCTCCTCGCCGAGGCGATGGGGAACCTCGACGCCGCGGTCCGCCACTTCGAGGACGCCCTGAAGATGAATACCCGGATCGGCGGGCGACCGTTCCTCGCCCGGACACAGTACGAGTATGCGCGCATGTTGCTGGCCCGCGGACGCGCCGCCGACCGCCGCCGCGCCGCCGCGCTCCTCGACGAGTCGCTCGCGTGCTGCCGGGAGCTCGGGCTCGGGGAGTCCCGCACGAAGATCACCGCGGAGCTTCGCCGGCGGGCCGATCCTCAAGGAGTCCGAAGGAAATCATCAAGCGCGCGTCGGGACTGAAACACGCCCCGTGGGTATCCTCGGGATCGTCGAAAGGAGGCGTCCCATGACGGAACCCATTTCCCCCGGCCAGCCCTTGGAGGTCCCACCCCCGGCGGTGACGCCCCGGATCGAATGGGGCCGCGCCTGGCGTGCGATGCGGCGCCTGATGACCCATCCCGAGGAGACGGAGCAGGCGTTCGAGACAATCGCGGCCCTGTCGGGCCGCGACTTCGAGCGGCTCTTCCAGCGCTTCGTGGCGCATCCCGATGGACGGGCGATGTACCGCGAACGGCCGTCGCTCTTCGCCACCGTGACCAACCGCGCGGCCCTGCGCGCGATGCCGGCGGGCAGCTTCGGGCGCGCGTATGCCGAGTTCATGGACGTCGCCGGGCTCGACGCACAGGGGCTGCTCGACGCCCAGAGCAGGTCCGAGTCCGAGAGCCGCTGGGACGACAGCGATCCCGGGCGCGAGTGGTTCGGCGACCGCCTGCGGGACATGCACGACCTCTGGCACGTGCTGACCGGCTACGGTCGCGACGAGGCAGGAGAGGCGGCGAACCTCGCGTTCACCTTCGCGCACACGCCGTTCCGGGGCGTCGCGCTGATCCTCTTCGGAATCGCAATCAGCCCGCTGCCGGACGGCACGGGGCGCGTCGCCTGGCTCCGCTACCTCTACAGCGCGTGGAGGCGCGGACGGCGGAGCGTGTGGCTGCCGGCGGTGCGCTACGAGCAGCTTCTGCCGCGCCCGCTCGAAGAGGTGCGGAGAACGCTGCGCATCGCGGCCGCGGACGCCGTGCATCCCGAGGGCGTCATCGTCGCGAGCATGTACTCAACGCAGCCCGCGGGCGCGTAGCACGGCGAAGGCGCGGGCCGGGAAGTCGCTCATGAGGCCGTCGACGCCGAGGTCGAGGAGACGCTCCATCTCGGGCTCGTCGTTGACGGTCCACACGTGCACCTCGAGCCCGCGTGCATGGGCGGCGGCGACGGACTCGGGCGTCACGAGCTCGATGCCGCCGTAGGCCGCCGGGACCTGGAGCGCCCGGGCCTGCGGCTGCCATCCGGCGATCTGGCCGTCGCGGAGCCGGTAGATGAAGTCCGCGACCTCCTCGGCCGAGGCGCTGGTCACCATGTCGGGCGCGGCGGCTCTGATGCGCGCCATGATCGCCCCCTCCTCCGCGGCTAGGAGCGTCCGCTCGCGCGCCCCGAAGCGATCGAGCGTCGCGAGGACGGCCGCCTCGAGCGGCGGATCCATCTGCTTCACCTCGATGTTCAGGGGAACGTCGGGAAAGGCCTCGAGGAGCTCAGCCAGCGTCGGGACGACGATGCCGCGTCCGCGCGCGCCCGGGAAGTGGTGGCCCGCGTCGAGGCGCCGCACCTCCGCGAGGCCGAGCGCCCGCACGGGCCCGCTGCCGTCGGTGGTCCGGTCCAGCGTCTCGTCGTGCAGCACCACGACGACGCCGTCCGCCGTGCCGTGCACGTCGAGCTCGAGGCGATCGGCGCCCGCGGCGAGCCCGGCGGCGAACGCCGGGATGGTATTCTCCGGCTCCAGGCCCGAGGCGCCTCGGTGTGCGAAGAGACGCGGGCGCGGGCCGTCGAAGTATCGCGTCCGGCTACTCCCGGACGGCGGTCGAGCGCATCGACACGGTGAGCGGGCCGCCGGCGACGGGCAGGCCGGCGAGCTCGCGCATGACCGTCCTGCTCACGCGATCGAAGCTCCGACGCGCGCTCTCCGGAACCCCGCCGCCCGCGGCGCCGGTGAGCGCGATGGGATCGACGTATTCGCCGCCGCGCTCGATCGCGAAGTGGAGATGCGGCCCCGTGGCGAGCCCGCTGGCGCCGACGTAGCCGATCACCTGGCCGCGCTCGACGGCGTCGCCCTCCTCGAGCCGCCCGGCGATGCGCGAGAGATGTCCGTACGTGGAGGTGAGCCCATCCGAGTGCTCGATCCGCACCGTCTGGCCGAGCTGTCCGTAGCGGCCGCGGGTGACGACGGTACCGCCGGCGACCGCGCGGACCGGCGTGCCCGTCGGCGCCGCGAAGTCCACCCCGAGGTGCGGACGCACGATCTTCAGCAGCGGATGGCGCCGGCTCCCCGAGAACTGCGACGTGATCTCCGTGAACTCGACCGGGTAGCGCAGGAACTCACGCGATACCGGATCGCCGCTGGGACGGAAGTAGCCGCCGCGGCCGTCGGCATCCTCGAACAGCACGGCGGCGACCGTGCGGCCCCGGCTGCTGATCGATGCCGCGAGCACCTTCCCCGTCTCGGGGCGGAGCCCGCCGGCCTGCCAGATGTTCTCGTAGAGGACGCGGAAGTCGTCGCCGCGCCGCAGGTCGCCCGCGAGATCGAGCTCCCAGCCGAAGATGTCGGCGAGCTCGGACACGACACTCTGGGGGAGTCCGGCGCGGGCGGCATCCTCCTGGAAGCTCCGCTCGATCCGTCCTGCGACGCCCTTCACCTCGATGAAGTACGGCAGGCCGGCCCGCTCGGCGGTGATGCCCCTCGCGGTGCGCTCCAGCACGAGCAGCGAGCGATCGTCGATCTCGTAGCGGATGCCCTCGAGCGCGCGCGTGGCGCGGTCGAAGCGCAGCGTGAGGCCGTGCCGCGGGCGGATGGCGCGGAGGTCGTAGACGTTCGCGGCGGCGCGGAGCCACGCGCCGGCCTCGCCGGGACCGAGCCCGCGCGCCGTCAGCAGGCGCCCGAGCGTGTCCCCGAGGCGGACGTGGACGTGCTCCTCGACCGTGCCGCGGCTGCCCCGCGTCGGCACGGCGTCGGGGCGCTTCACCTCCGGCACCGCCGAGACCGGGCGTCTCGCGGGCTTCGCCTTCTTCCGGCTCGTCGTGCCCGCGCGTGAGACCACGGGGTAGAGGACCGCCACCACACATGCCAGGGCCACCAATCGTCGCGTCGACGTCGGCACGCTCCTCGGCACGGTTGATCGCGCTACCACCCTGTCGTCCTCCGATGAGGCCGCGCCCCAGGGAGCGCGACACGCGTCGAACCTACAAAGATTTCGCGTTGCGCGCGGAGTCGTGCCAAACGCGAGCGCACTTGTCAACCTTCGGTACGCAGTTTGCCCAGCGCCGGGGCGGCTGTTAATCCCCTCTCCATGCGCATCGCAGCCCTCGATGTGGGCGACGCGCGCATCGGGGTCGCCGTCAGCGACGAGTTGGGGATCACCGCTCAGGGCGTCGGGGTGGTCCAGCGGGTGGGCGGCCGGCGCGACCTGGAGGCCCTCTCGCAGATGCTCGCGCCCTACGCCCCCGAGCGTCTCGTGGTGGGCCTGCCGCTCAACATGAACGGGACCGAGGGGCCACAGGCCTCGCGCGTTCGCGCCTTCGCCGACAAGGCCGCGGCCCATCTGGGCCTGCCGGTCGAGTTCTGGGACGAGCGCCTCACCACGGTCGCGGCGGAGCGCATCCTCCTCGAGGGCGACGTGAGCCGCCGCCGCCGCCGCGAGCTCGTCGACCGCGTGGCCGCTACGCTCATCCTCGAGGGATTCCTCGCGCGCCACCGGTGAGGGTCCTCTGGCGGCTGGGGCTCCTGGCCCTCGTGCTCGGGGCCGCGCTCGCGGCGGCAACGGCGTTCGAGCTGCGCCGGCCCGGCCCGGTGCTCGATGCGCCCGTCACGATCAGCGTCGCCCAGGGAGACCGCCTCGGGGCGGTCGCGCGGGATCTGGCCGATCGAGGAGTCCTCCGCTACGCGCTGCCGCTCGTCGTGTGGGCGCGCCTCACGCGGCGGGACCGCGGCATCCACTACGGTGAGTTCACGATCTCGACGCGCCAGACACCGCTCGAGCTCCTCGCCCGGCTCACGGGGAAGCCCGACCCGCCGCAGCCGGTGACGATTCCGGAGGGGCTGTCGGTGCGCGAGGTGGTGGCGCTCCTCGCGGACGCGGGCTTCGGCTCGGAGGAGAGCTTCCACTGCCTCCTCCAGGACGCGGAGTTCCTCGACTCGGCGAGCCTCCCGGCGGCCGGGCCCGAGGGCTATCTCTTCCCGGACACGTACGCCTTCCCGCGGTCGACGTCGCCGGAGTTCATCCTGCGCACGATGATTCACCGCTTCCAGGAGGTGAGCGGCGCCGAGTTCGCGCGCCAGGCCGCGCGCCTCGCGCTGAGCGAGCACGAGGCCGTGACGCTCGCGTCGCTCGTCGAGGAGGAGACGGCGGTGCCGGACGAGCGGCGGCTCGTCGCGGCCGTGTTCGTCAACCGGCTCCGGCGGGG
>Ga0111538_10012222_pt1 | contig 11352 bp, 10 predicted proteins | sample SoiMethybrSBSTD1_FD_79669 | JGI IMG/M metagenome (GOLD analysis project Ga0111538, IMG submission 79669) | Bulk soil microbial communities from a Populus tree surrounding site in Tennessee, USA - Soil MetaG P. TD hybrid SBSTD1 (version 2)... | ecosystem: Environmental > Terrestrial > Soil >... | reverse complement strand
GCCGGGCTCGCGGAAGGCCGGGATGCACGCCATGGGCTTGCCGGTCAGCTCGCGCAGCGACCGGCCGTCGGGGTTGTCGCCGGCGTAGAAGGCCATGTGCGCGCCGGGGCGGGCGACCACCTCGAAGGTGGGGTTCGGGATGAACTCGGTGAGCCGGTCGCGCACGACGAGCTTCTTGCGGCCGCCGAGCTCGACGAACCGGATCAGGTCGCGGTGCGGGGCCGGAAGGTGCCGGGTCAGCGCGTCCTCGGTCTCGTAGAGGTGGTTGTCGGCATCGAAGACGGGGAAGTCGACTCCCGGGACCATGGGCACGTTGTACTACGCCGTGCAGCGAGGCTCCACCGATCGCGACAGTCACGCTCTCGCGATTCGGCAACCGGGGTTCCCTCCCACCCGCCGCGGGATCTGACGGAGAATCAGATCGTCGCGGGGGCCGACCCTAAGCTCGTGCGCATGACCAGCTACGAGACGTTGTCGGTGGCGAAGGACGACGGCATCGCCTGGGTGTCGCTCGACCGGCCGGCGGTGCGCAACGCCATCAACAAGCAGATGCAGGCCGAGCTGCACGAGGTGTGGCACGGCTTCCGCTACGACGACGACGTGCGCTGCATCGTGCTGACCGGCGAGGGCGCGGCGTTCTGCACGGGCATCGACCGCGCCGAGGCCGTCTCCGACGAGAACAACGCCTCGATGGCTGCCGGCGACTTCCCCGACTACCCGACGCCGTGGATGTACGACGACCCGGGCCGCGACGTCGGCCCCAAGTCGTGCGACCTCTGGAAGCCGGTGATCGCCGCCGTGCAGGGCATGGCCTGCGGGGGAGCGTTCTACCTGCTCGGCGAGGTCGAGTTCATCATCGCCGCCGACGACGCCGTGTTCTTCGACCCCCACGTCACGTACGGCATGACCGCGGCCTTCGAGCCGATGCAGATGCTGTCCAAGATGCCCTTCCACGAGATCATGCGCCTGTCGCTGCTGGGCGCGCACGAGCGGATGTCGGCCGAGCGGGCGCGGGAGATCGGCCTCGTGTCCGAGGTCGTGCCCCGCGACGACCTGCGCGAGCGGGCCGGGTGGGCCGCCCGGGTCATCGCCGATGCACCACCGCTGGTCGTGCAGGGCACGATGCGGGCCCTGTGGACCGCGCTCGAGGTGCCGCGCACGCAGGCGATCGGGCTCGCCAACCTGTTCACCCGCATCGGGTCGGACGCCGCCGCGTTCAAGGCCGGGCAGGACCGGTTCTCGGCGGGCGAACGCCCGCAGTGGCGCCTGCGCTGACGGTGGGGGAGCGGGCGGGCCGACCGCGGCGGCGTCAGCGGACGGCGTGCACCGGGACGTTCGAGTAGCCGGCCACGTTCGACATGTGCACCCGGCGCAGGCCGGTCTCGTCGACCTCGAGCCGCTGCCAGCGCCGGGCGAGCTCCTCGAGGGCGATGCGGCTCTCCATGCGGGCGAGGGCGGCGCCGAGGCAGGCGTGCACGCCGTGGCCCAGGCCGATGGCGACGTTGGCGGGGCGCCGCACGTCGACGTCGTCGGGGCGGTCGAACGCCCTCGGATCGCGGGTGGCCGCTCCGGTGAGCAGCAGCACCGGGTGACCGGCGGGGATGGTGCCGCCCTCGAACGTGCGGTCCTCGACCGAGAACCGGCCCTGGTACTGGGACGGCGGGAGGTAGCGCAGGACCTCCTCGACGGCCGACGGGATCGTGCCGGGGTCGTCGCGCACGATGCGCCACTGGTCGGGGTGCCGCGAGAACAGCACCGCGGCGTTGCCCAGCAGCTTCGTCACCGTCTCGGCCCCGGCGCCCCCCAGCAGGCTCGCGAACCCGGCGATCTCGGCGTCGTCGAGCCCGGTCTCGGTGCCGTCGCCGCGATCGACGGTGACCTGGGTCAGCCGCGACAGCATGTCGTCGGCGGGGTTGCGCCGCTTCTCGGCCGAGAGCTCGTAGAAGTAGATGCCCGACGCCTGGGCCGCGGCCGCGCCCTCGGGCGTCGGGTCCATCTGTCCCCGCTCGCGGTGCAGGCTCACGTCGATCCACTCGCGGACCTGCTGGCGATCGCCCTCGGGCACGCCGAGCATGCGGGCGATGATCTCGACGGGGAACAGGGCCGAGAAGTCGGCCACCGCGTCGAAGCGGTCCTCGCCGGCCAGCCGGTCGAGGAAGCCGCACACGACCTCGCGGATCATCGGTTCGAGGGCGGTGACGGCCCGGGGCGTGAACACCCTGCTGACCAGCTTGCGGAACCGGTCGTGCTCGGGCGGGTCCATCATGATGATCATCCGGAAGCTGCGGATGAGCTCGGGATCCTTGGACAGCGTCGACAGGTCGACGCCGTGCGCGCTCGAGAAGCCCTGCCAGTCGCGGCTGGCGGCGACGACGTCGTCGAAGCGCGACAGCGCGTAGAACCCGTAGCGCTCGCTGCGGTACACGGGCGCCTCGTCGCGGAGGCGCCGGTACACCTCGGTCGGATCGTCGAAGTACTCGTCCGAGAACGGGTCGAAGTCGACGGCGACGGTGCTCATGGCGTGGGCTCCCCTCTGCCCGCACGGCCCCGGCGGGGCCGACGCGGGCGCTAGTTCACGTGCCGGGGCGCCACCGTGATCGACGGCACCGACAGCGTGGCGCCGCGGTCGAGCACGGCGTGCACCATCGCCACGAGGTGCTCGACGTCCATCAGGGCGCCGGCCATGTAGTTGCGGGACACCCAGACCGGGTGCACCTCGGCCATCAGGTCGAGGTCCCAGCCCGTCGGGAACCCCGTCATGGCGTCGCCCTCGCCGCCGGCGCAGTCGCCCACCACCACCCGCGTGAAGCCGATGCCGGGGTTCTCGCCGCGCCAGGCGTCGACCATCTTGTCGAGCGCCGCCTTGCTCACGGCGTAGGCGCCGAGGCCGGGCCAGGGCGGTGTGACCGAGCCGCTGACCGACGACAGGTAGACGGCGCAGCCGGACGACTCGGCGAGGTGCGGCACGGCCGCCGCGGTGACCAGCGCCGCTCCGGTGACGTTCGTGTCGAACGTGCGTCGCCACGCGTCGGCGTCGGTGTCGACCATCTTGGCCAGCACGCCGATGCCCGGCGTGTAGACGAGGGCGTCGATGCCACCGAGCCCGGCGGCCGCCTCGCCGATCGCGGCGCGGCACGACGCCTCGTCGGTGACGTCGCACTCGATGACGAGCGTGCCCGGGCCCGCCTCCTTGGCGGCGTCGTCGAGGCGCGACCGCCGGCGCGCCAGCAGCGCCACCTGGTCGCCACGTTGGGCGAGCCCGACCCCGATGCACCGCCCGAGCCCGCTCGAGGCACCCACGACCACGGTTCGCACGTTCGACCCCTCCTCGATAAGTGACCGGAATGTTAGACCAGACGCCCGCCCGGCCGGCAACCTGCGGCGCCGGCCGGCGCGGCTCAGCGGCCCAGGAAGCCCCGCTCGAAGACGTGGGCGGCGGCGTCGATGGTGGCGGCGGGCCGCTCCTGCGCCCCGAACGTCCCGAGCAGGGCGACGCTGACCACCGCCTCGGAGTCGACGTCGCCGAACCCGCGGGCGCGCAGGAAGTGCGCCATCCGACGCCGGCCCCAGTCGAGCGCGGCCGCGGAGTCGGAGCGGAACGTCGGATCGTGGCCCGCGGCGTCGGCCCAGACCCGGATGATGGCCGCCTCCCCCGCCTGGGTGGCGTTGTAGCGCCGGAGCCAGCGACGGATGGCGGCCGTGCGGGCCGCACCGTCGGACGCGGCGGCGGGGATGTCGGCGAGGGCGGTCGAGACGGTGCGGATCGCCTCGACGGCGAGGACCTGCACGAGCCGGTCCTTGCTGTCGAAGTAGCGGTAGAACGCTCCCTTCGACAGCCCGGCGGCGGAGACGACGTCGTTGATGCGCGTGTCGTGGTAGCCGCGGGACAGGAACAGGGTGCGCCCGGCGTCCGTCAGCGCCTGGAGGGTGCGCCGACCGGCTGGGGTCAGGTTGCGGGTCGCCCCGTCACGCTGGAGGGCCTCGCCGAGCGCCGGGCTGAACTCGAGCGCCGGCGGGCGCCGGCGCGCCGGTGGGTGCACGTTGCAGGCCTGGAGGCCGAACAGCGTGCGGTGCACGACGTCGGCGAGCGCGTCCTCCACCCGTTCGCGGGGGTAGGCCGCGGGGGTGGCGGCTCGCAGGATGGCCGCGTTGTCGAAGGTGCGGGGGAGGCACCCGAGCAGGAGCGAGATCACCGGGTCGAGCTGGCGCGGGGGCAGGGTCGTGGCGGTCAGCCGCGACCGGAAGGCCGCCACGTGCCGCTCGCCCGTGCGCACCGAGCCGCCGGCCACGGCCGCGTCGCTCTCGGCCGCGGTCTGGAACACGAGGAAGACGGGCTCGTAGCGCTCGTAGACGTCGGAGTACCGGCCGACCCACGCCCGGAGGGCGCGCCACCCGTCGGCGTCGGGGGTGACCAGCCCGAGCGCCTCGGTCGATGCGCTGAGCTGGCGCGCCACCTGCCCCGCCAGGTGGCGGAAGACGTCCTCCTTGCCCGAGAAGTACTGGTAGAAGGAGGCCCGCGAGCATCCGGCGAGCTCGGTGATCCGGGCGACGCCGCACTGGTGGTACCCCTCCTCGCCGAAGACGCGCAGCGCGGCGTCGACGATGCGCTGCTGCGTGCGCTGGCCGCGGGCGCCGACGCGGGGGTTGTCGGAGAACGGGGCCCGCCGCACCACCTCGTCCGACGCGCCGTCGCCGCGCCGCTCGTCGTCGAGGGCGGTCGGTGCGGCGTCGGGTTCGGAGTGCGGAGGGGCCAATGCGTCACCTCGGGGAGATCGGCCGGGACGGGAGCGGCGGCGGGCCGGCCCCGCCGAACCGGGCCACGAGGCCTACTGGTCGGCCCGGACCTTGTCCTTGACCGCCGCCACGATCGGCGGGGCGTCGCGCCAGTTGGGGACGCCGGAGTCCTCCTCGGCGATCGGGTAGCCGTCGTCGTTGACCTGCGCCCAGTGGGAGTGGTTCAGCTCGTGCAGGGTGAAGCAGGCGTTGAGCGAGTTGTAGAAGCCCATGTTGTCGACGGTCTGGTTGACCGCCTCCTTGACGAGCAGCGACGTCATGGTGGGCACCCGGGCGATGCGCTGGGCGAGCTCGACCGTGCGGTCGCCGAGCTCGTCGGCCGGGAACACCTTGCTCACCATGCCGAGGGCATGGGCCTCGTCGGCGTCGATGGCGTCGCCCGTGAGCAGCAGCTCCTTGGCCTTGCGGGGCCCGAACTCCCACGGGTGGGCGAAGTACTCGACGCCGCACATGCCGAGGCGCGTGCCCACCACGTCGGCGAAGCGGGTGCCCTCGGCCGCGACGATGAGGTCGCACGCCCACAGCAGCATGAGGGCCGCTGCGTAGACGTCGCCGTGGGCCTGGCCGATCGTGATCTTGCGCAGGTTGCGCCAGCGGCGGGTGTTCTCGAAGAAGTAGTGCCACTCCTGCAGCATCAGGTTCTCGGCGCCCTTGCGGGTGCCGCCGTTGACCGAGCGCGTGGGGTGCTGGTTGGGGCCGGGCCCGTACTCCTCGACCGAGACCTTCGACCCCATGTCGTGGCCCGACGAGAACATCTTCCCGTTGCCGCCGAGGATCACCACCCGCACCTCGTCGTCGGCCTCGGCCCGGAGGAAGGCGTCGTTCAGCTCGACGAGCATGCCCCGGTTCTGGGCGTTGCGGGCCTCGGGCCGGTCCAACATGATGCGGGCGACACGCCCCTCGTCGAGCGTCTCGTACTGCACGAACTTGTCTTCGGCCATGTCCCCTCCGTCGCCGGGCGCCGCGGTCGTGTGCCGGCCTCTGTGGGCCGCACGGCGGGTGTGGCTGTGACCCTAGTGTTAGACAGCATACCCCACGCCAACTACGCTCCCCGGTCCGGAAAGTGACACGCTGCCACGGCACGTGCTCATCCCTGGGACGGACATCGAGGGGTTCCATGAAGCTGCGACCGGGTCAGAAGCTCCACAGTGCGGTGTGCGACGCGCAGGTCGTCGTCGTGAAGGCACCCGGGGCCGACGTCGAGATCGGCTGTGGCGGGGCGCCGTTGCTCGACGACGGCGAGTCCGACGCCGCCGCCACGCTCGACGCGTCGCTCGGCGACGGCCCGCTCCTCGGCAAGCGCTACGCGGACGACGACCTCGGGCTCGAGCTGCTCTGCACCCGCGCCGGCACGGGCGCGCTGACCGTCGACGGCCGGCCGCTCCAGCTCAAGGGCGCCAAGCCGCTGCCCTCGTCCGACTGAGCGGCGCATGAACCTGCTCCTGCTGCTCGACATGGTGGCCGCGGGCCGCGGCGACGAGGTCGCGGTGCAGGCCGGCGACGACCGGCTCACCGCGGGCGAGCTGCTGACGAGCGCGTGGACGGGGGCCGAGGTGGCGGCCGGGGCCCCGGCCCTGGCCTTCGTGGGCACCAACGGCCTCGCCTTCCCGATCGGGCTGTTCGCGGCGGCCGCGGCCGGCGTGCCGTTCGTGCCCCTCAACTACCGCCTCAGCCACGACCAGCTCGGCGCCCTGCTGGCGCCCCTCGGCGCCGGCACCCTCGTCGTCGCCGAGGGCGAGGCGGCCGCCTCGCTGGCGGCGCGAGGCCACCGCGTGGTCGACGCGGCCGAGTTCGTGGCGACCGCCCGGGCCGGCGGGGCGACCGGCGACGTGCCCGCCGACGGCGAGGGCCCGGCGGTGCTGCTCTACACGAGTGGCACGACGTCGGCGCCCAAGGCGGCCGTGCTGCGCCACCGGCACCTGACCTCGTACGTGATCGGCACGGTCGAGTTCGCGGGCGCGGGGCCCGGCGAGGCCGTGCTGGTGAGCGTGCCGCCCTACCACGTCGCCGGGCTGGCGAACCTGCTCAGCAACCTCTACCTGGGCCGCCGCATCGTGTACCTCGCCCAGTTCGACGCCGGCGCCTGGGTCGACGCGGTGCGGAGCGAGCGGATCACCAACGCGATGGTGGTCCCCACGATGCTGGCCCGCATCTGCGACGTGCTCGACGCCGACGCCGGCGGTCTGCCCAGCCTGCGGGCGCTGTCCTACGGCGGGGCCCGCACGCCCGCCACCGTGCTCCAGCACGTGATGGCGCTGCTGCCCGAGGTCGACCTCACCAACGCCTACGGGCTCACCGAGACCAGCTCGACGATCGCGGTCCTCGGGCCCGACGACCACCGGGCCGCCCGTGACGGCGACCCCGTGGCGACCGCCCGGCTGTCGTCGGCCGGACGGGTCCTGCCCACCGTCGAGATCGAGGTCCGCGGCGGGCTCGGCGAGCCCCTTCCCGCCGGCGAGGTGGGCGAGATCTGGGTGCGGGGCGAGCAGGTCTCGGGCGAGTACGCCGGCCGGGAGGCCCCGATCGACGCGGCCGGGTGGTTCCCGACGCGGGACCGCGGCCGGCTCGACGCCGACGGGTACCTGTTCATCGAGGGCCGGAGCGACGACACGATCATCCGCGGCGGCGAGAACATCGCGCCGGCCGAGATCGAGGAGGTGCTGCTCCAGCACCCCGACGTCGCGCAGTGCGCGGTGGTCGGCGTCCCCGACGACGAGTGGGGCCAGCGCATCGCCGCGGTGGTCGTGCTCCGGCCGGGCGCGGCCGTCGGCGCCGACGAGGTCCGGGCCTTCGCCCGCCGCTCGCTCCGCGGCGCCAAGACGCCCGACGTCGTGACCTTCGCCGAGGCGCTGCCCTTCACCGAGACGGGCAAGCTGCTGCGCCGGGTCGTCCAGGCCGACCTGCTCGCCACGAGCTGACCCGCCCCGGCCCGCCCCCAGGAGGGCCGCGGCGCGCGCGGACACGCGGGCAGCGAGCCTCGCCTCCCGAACGCCGCCGGCCCGCCCGGCCGGGCGGGACGACGGCGCCTGGATCCGCCCGCGGCTCGTCCCGCCCCGTCGCACCGGGTGCCGCCCGGTGCTACGGTCGTGACCCAGTTGTTAGTTATGAGCCCGGTGCACCGAGGGGGTCGGCATGGACATCAACGACATGGTGCTGGTGAGCGTCGACGATCACGTGGTCGAGCCGCCGCACCTGTTCGAGGGCCGGCTGCCGGCGCGCTACGCCGACCTGGCGCCGCGCTTCGTCACCCGAGACGACGGCACCAACGCCTGGGTCTACGAGGGCCAGGAGATCGCCAACGTGGCCCTGAACGCCGTGGCGGGCCGGCCGAAGGAGGAGTACGGCATGGAGCCGACGTCCTTCGCCGAGCTGCGGGCCGGCACCTACGACGTCGACGAGCGGGTCAAGGACATGGACGCCAACGGCGTCCTCGGCTCGCTGTGCTTCCCGTCGTTCCCGCAGTTCTGCGGCCAGCTCTTCGCCCGCACCGAGGACAAGGACGTCGCCCTGGCGATGATCCGGGCCTACAACGACTGGCACATCGACGAGTGGTGCGGCACCCACCCCGGCCGGTTCATCCCCTGCCCGCTGCCCGCCATCTGGGACCCCGAGGTGCTGGCCGCCGAGGTCCGGCGCACGGCGGCCAAGGGCGCCCACGCCGTCACCTTCTCCGAGAACCCGTCGAAGCTGGGGTGGCCGAGCATCCACTCCGACCACTGGGACCCGTTCTGGCAGGCGTGCAGCGACGAGGGCGTGGTCGTGTGCATGCACATCGGGTCGTCGTCGTCGCTGGTGATCACCTCTGCCGACGCCCCCATCGACTGCCTGATCACGCTGACGCCGATCAACATCGTGCAGGCCGCCACCGACATCGTCTGGTCGGGCATCCTCACCCGGTTCCCCGACCTGCGCATCGCCCTGTCCGAGGGCGGCATCGGCTGGATCCCGTACTTCCTCGAGCGCATCGACTACCAGTACCGCCAGCACCACCTGTGGACGGGGCAGGACTTCGGCGACCGGATGCCCAGCGAGGTGTTCAGCGACCGCGTGCTGACCTGCTTCATCGACGACCGGTTCGGCGTGCGGAACCGCGACGCCATCAACATGGACAACGTGATGTGGGAGTGCGACTACCCGCACTCCGACTCGACGTGGCCGTTCTCGCCCGAGCAGGTCGCCGAGCACTTCGACGCCTCGGTGAGCGACCACGACATCGACCGCATCACCCACCTCAACGCCATGAAGCACTTCTCGTTCGACCCCTTCACGCCCCTCGGGGGCCGCGAGAGCTGCACGGTCGGCGCCCTGCGCGCCCGCGCCGCCGGCCACGACGTGGCGATCCGGTCGGTGCGGCCCGACATGGTCGGCCAGCACGCCTCCCGGGCGGTCGACCTGGCCGTTCCCGGCAACTGACCGGGCCCGACCCAGCACCCCGCACCGCCGGCCCCCGGCCCCTCCGACCCAGAGCCCCGGCACCTCCGGTACGGGGTCAGTCGGGAGCGCCGAGGCGGGGGATGACCTTGCCGGCGATGAGCTCGAGGCTCTCCCACGCGAGGTCGGGATCGAGGCCGCCCATCAGCGGGTGCAGCAAGAGCGAGCCGGTCTCGCGGACCCGGGCGACGCACTCGTCGGGCGTGAGCACCACGTAGGCCCCGCTGGTGCGCAGCGAGTCGACGTCGTCGGTCATCTCGTAGGGCCCCCGCTCGTTGGCGCTGGCCAGCCACGATCCGTAGACGTTCGTGTCGTGGAGGGCGTGCGGGGCGATGCGGGCCCACGCCGCGTCGGGGTCGTCGGCGACGTGGACGAACCGGGGCTGTTCGAGCCCGGGCGCGGGCCCGACCTCCTGGCCGAGCTCGCGGCACGCCTCCTGGTAGTAGCCCCACACCGTGGCGTCGACGGGCAGGAACCCGAGTCCGAGGCGGGCGGCCCGTCGCGCCGCCGCCCGCGAGGCGCCGCCGAGCAGCAGGCCGGGGCCCTCGGGCCGCGCCGGCCGCGGCGTCACGCGGACGCGGCGGCCGCGGTAGGTGAACTCCTCGCCGGTCCAGGCGTTGCGGAGGACCTCGATGCCCTCCTCGAGCAGGGGGACGCGGTCGGCGAGCGTGCGGCCGAACATCGCCAGCTCCTCCTCGCGGTACCCGGCGCCGAGGATGAGGTCGACGCGGCCGCCGCTCGCCAGGTCGAGCACCGCCAGGTCCTCGGCCAGGCGGACGGGGTCGTAGAGCGGCACCACGAGGGCGGCGATCATGAGCCGCAGGGTGCGGGTGCGCCCGGCGATGGCGGCGGCCATCACCAGGGGAGAGGGGCAGTAGCCGTCGTCGGACCCGTGGTGCTCCGACAGCGTGGCCATGAGGAACCCGTTGTCCTCGGCCCATGCGCACTGGTCGAGGGCGGCGCGGTACAGCGCCTCGGCCGGCGCGCCGAACGACGGCGCCCGCAGGTCGTAGCGCAGCGACAGGAACGCAGCGATGTCGGTCATCGTGTCCTCTTCCCCTCCGATGGGTGACCAGTTCGTCAGACCGCGCGCGCCGCGCCCGGAACGGCGCCGGCGGTGGCGGTCGGGCCGACCGCCCGGGTCGTCGCGGTGACCGCCGGGCGGTCGTCGCCGCCCTCGTCGCGGACGTCGACCCGGCCGAGTCCGCCCCGGACGTCGGCGGTGGCCACCGCCGGCCCCGAGCGCACGGGGCGCAGGTAGCGCAGCGCCATCGACGACAGCGTGGCTCCGGGCGTGAGCGACAGCGCCGCCTCCTCTACCACGAGGGCGATCAGGCCGCCGTTGACGGTGCCGGCGGCGTTGAGGCCGTCGTCGGAGCGGGGCAGCGCCGCGACCCCGGCCCGACGCCTCTCGCATCCCGCCCGCTCGGCGAACGGACGGCGCAGGCGGCCCGTCGGCGACGGTGGCGAGTGCAGCGACAGGTCGCTCGGCAGCTCGACGCCGGGGTCGGGGGCGGCCATGAACGACGCGGTGCCGATCGCCACCGGCTCGCCGTCGCCGTCGGTGATGTCGACGCCGCTGACGACGACCGACCGCCCGGCCTTGAGCAGTCGCGCCACCGCGTGGATGGTGCCGTCGGACGGGGCCTGCCCGTGCACGTGCACGTCGAGCTCGAGGGTGACGGGGACGCGGGGTGCCAGCACCTGGATGGCGGCGAGGCCGGCCACGTGGTCGACCCACGTCGCCAGGATCGACGTGCGCAGGCTGGTCGTGCCGGGCGCCCACATCTCGGGGACGACCTGCGCCGTGCCGTGGATCTCGTCGCCCGCGCGCGCCACGGCGAAGCCGAGCTCGACCAGGATGTGCCCGGCGGCTCGCGGGTCGGCGTCGACGTCCACGCAGGTCCTCCTCCGGCGCCGGCGGCGCGTCCTCTCGGCGAACGGTGACCAGGATGTTAGTTCACCCGTTGCGAGAGTGCGGTTGTCGTCACCCGGTAGGCGGGTTCGCGAAAGGGGGGACGGCGGCGCCCGGGCGAGACCGGCTCGCCCGGCGTGACCCCGGGCGGTGCGCGACCCGGCTGTTAGCTTGAGGCCCGTGCGACCGGAGACTGCGCCCGACGGGCCGGC
>Ga0111538_10012221_pt1 | contig 11352 bp, 11 predicted proteins | sample SoiMethybrSBSTD1_FD_79669 | JGI IMG/M metagenome (GOLD analysis project Ga0111538, IMG submission 79669) | Bulk soil microbial communities from a Populus tree surrounding site in Tennessee, USA - Soil MetaG P. TD hybrid SBSTD1 (version 2)... | ecosystem: Environmental > Terrestrial > Soil >... | reverse complement strand
GTCGGCTCGTCCTGGCTGCTGTCGGCGGCCGGCCCGCTCGGCGTGACCGGGGCGATCCTGGCCGTCGCCAACGCCGAACCCGAATTGTCGATCCGCGCCTTCGCCGGTGACGTCGACGCGCAGCGGGCGCTCACGCCGGCCAACTCGCGGGCCACCGGACCAGCCGCCGTGAAGGCGATGCTCGCCGATCGTGGCGTGCCCACGCGGACGCGGGTCTGACGGTCCTGACGCCGGTCAGCGGTACCGGCGGTCGCCCCACACGTCCCAGTGCGTGACGACCTCGGCGGGCTTGCGCGGGGCGATGCCGAACTGTCCGCGTGGCCGGCCGACGGGCACGAGGGCGGCGATCTCGAAGCGCCCGTCCGGCACACCGAGCGCGGCCAGCACCTCGGTGGTGTGGATGCGGATCACGGTGGTCAGGGCGGTGCCGAGGCCGAGCGACCGGGCGGCGACGCAGAAGTTCTGCACCGCCGGGTAGACGCTGGCGTCGAGACGCCCGATGTCCATCTCGCCGTCCTCGTCGCGCGGCGTCCACGGGATCCTCGGCTGGAGGAACAGCACGACCGCCGGCGCTTGCGCCAGGTGGTCGGCGAGGTCGCGGCTGGCGTCGCGGGTGCGCCGCCACGACGCGGCCTGCGCCTCGTCACGGAACGACAGTGGCTCCGGCAGCGTCGCTTCGTAGCGATCGAACGCCCGCCGGTACCACCGCCCGGCCGCTTCCTTGGCCGCGGCGTCGATGAGCACGAGGTACTGCTGCGGCTGGACGTTGCCGCCGCTCGGCGCCTGCTGCGCTGCCGCCAGGCAGGTCCGCAGCTCGTCGTCGGACACGGCCTCGCCGGTGAAGCGCCGGATCGCCCGGGTGGTCATGATCGAGTCGATCGTCGCGTTGACGTCGCTGGCCACTCAGCGCCCCCGGAACGTCGGCTCGCGCCCCTCGACGAAGGCCTCGACGCCCTCGGCGTGGTCGGCGGACCCGAAGCACAGCATCTCCATCGCCGTCGAGACGTCGAAGCTCGTCAGCAGGGCCTGTTTGAGCTGGGCGTTCACCGCGATCTTGGTGCCCTGGACGGCCAGCGGCGCGCCGGCCGCGAGCCGGCGGGCCCAGTCCCGGGCCCGCTCGCTCACCTGGTCGGCGGGACACACCTCGGACGCCACGCCGAGCCGCCGCGCCTCCGCCGCGGTGAGCGGCTCTCCGAGCAGGAGGTGGCGCTTGGCGGCGAGTGGCCCGAGCAGCAGCGGCCAGACGGCGGCGCCCCCGTCCCCGGCGACGAGGCCGATGCGCACGTGGGGATCGACGATGATCGCCGTCTCCGCCATCACGATCACGTCGCACAGCAGCGCGACCGACGCCCCCAGCCCGGCTGCGGCGCCGTTGAGCCCGCACACGATGGGGATCTCGACGTCGAGCATGTCCCACACGATCTGCTTCGCCTCGCGTCGCAGGGCGTGGATGCTGTCGGTCGTCCGCAGCGAGGGGAGCCAGGCCATGTCGCCGCCGGCGGAGAAGGCCCGGCCGGCGCCGGTGAGCAGCACGGCCCGTGCCTCCGCCTCCGTCTTCAACGTCCGGAACAGCTCGCCGAGCTCGGCGTGGAGCGTGGCGTCCACGGCGTTCACGGGTGAGTCGGCGCGGTCGATGGTCGCGACCAGGATGTCGCCGTCCCGTTCGAGCCGGATCGACTTCATGCCCGCGCCGCCGCCCGCTGGGCCTCTCGCCAGCTCAGGCCCTGCTGCACGTCGACATCGTGGGGCAGGCCGAGCACGCGCTCGGCGACGATGTTGCGCTGGACCTCGCCGGTCCCTCCGCCGATCGTGAGCGCCCGGGAGAAGATGAAGCCGTCGTACCAGCCTTCGTGGTCGAGCGCCCGCGGCGGCCGCGACGGGGCCAGGCTCGTCGTGTCGGTCCCCGGAGTGAAGTCGGCGCCACCCGACCGGACCGTCCCGTCGCCGCCGGTGAGCATCCCCGCCGCTCCGACGAGGTCACGGGCCAGCTCCATCACGTGCTGGCCGTGCTCGTCCCCGAGCAGCTTGCGGATGCTCGCCTCCGGCCCCGGCTGCTCGCCCCGCAGGCGGGCGGAGACGGTGCGCATCCGGATCAGCTCGAGCACGGTGTGCTCGACGTAGACCCGGGCCAGGCGCTGGCGCATCGTCGGGTCGATGACCGGACCGTCGGCGCGCACCGCGGCCAGGAGATCGAGGGCGGTCGGCCCGGCGCCCCACAGCACGCCGCCGCTCGACAGCGAGATGCGCTCGTTGCCCAGCGTGACCTTGGCCAGGCGCCACCCGTCGTCGAGGTCACCGACGAGGTTCTCGGCCGGGATCCGGACGTCGGTGAAGAACACCTCGTTGAACGTGTGCCCACCGGTCATCTCGGTGATCGGGCGGATCTCGATGCCCGGCGCGTCCATCGGGCAGACAAAGTACGAAATCCCCTTGTGCTTCGGGAGATCGGGATCGGTGCGGGCGATCAGGATCCCGTACTTGGCGTACTGCGCTCCGCTCGTCCAGATCTTCTGTCCGTTGACCACGAACTCGTCGCCGTCGCGGACCACCCGCGTCGCCAGGCTGGCGAGGTCGCTCCCGCTGCCGGGCTCGGAGAAGAGCTGGCACCAGAACTCCTCGCCCGACAGGATCGGCCAGAGGTAGCGGTCCTTCTGCTCCTCCGTCCCGGCGTGGAGGATGGTCGGGCCGGCCCAGCCGATGCCGATCGGGTTCGACGGGCGCCGCACGCCCGCCTTCGCCAACTCGTCGTCGATCACGATCTGGTGGATCGGGTCGGCCTCGAGCCCCCACGGCCGCGGCCAGTGCGGCGCCACGTAGCCCGCCTCGGCGAGCTCGCGACCGCGTGGCGACGGATGGGCGGCGAGCCACTCGCGCACGGCGACGCGGCGGTCGTCGTCCTCGGCGGGCAGCTCGAAGTCCATCACGAGCGACGTTACGCGGCGCCCCGCCGGCCGCCCGCACGGGGGCGTTCGACGGCACGCCTATGGTTTCGGCATGCGGTTCGGGTTCGTGATCCCGTGGGCCGACGCCGACGAGATCGGAGACCTGGCCGCGGCCGCGGAGGAGTCCGGGTGGGACGGGGTCTTCGTGTGGGAACCGGTGTGGGGCGTCGACGCGTGGATCTCGCTCGCCGTGGCGGCGACCCGTACCACGCGGATCCGGCTCGGCACGCTGCTCACTCCTCCGTCACGACGGCGCCCGGCCGAGCTCGCCAGTCAGGTTGCCACCGTCGACCGGCTGTCGAAGGGTCGGGTGATCCTGTCCGTCGGGCTCGGTGCGATCGACAGCGGCTTCGAGGCCTTCGGCGAGGAGAGCGACAAGCGGGTCCGGGCCGAGCTGATGGACGAGTGCCTCGACATCGTCACCGGACTCTGGGCCGGCCAGCCGTTCTCCTACGCCGGCAAGCACTACACGATCTCACCGACGACCTTCCCGACGATCGGCCACACGGTGCAACAGCCGCGCCCGACGATCTGGTGCGTCGGCGTGCTCAACCGGCCGAGGACGATGGAGCGGGCGCGGCGGTGGGACGGGCTGCTCCCCCAGGTGCTCGTGGACGGGAATGGGGAACAGGCGTCGTTGGACGCCGTCGCCAAGTTCCGCGCCGAGCTCGGGGATCTCGGCGAGCGCCCCTACGACATCGTGATCGAGGGCAGTGGCTCCGAGCACTGCCCGGCGGCGTGGGCCGACGCCGGGGCGACGTGGTGGATCGAGTCGATGTGGGACGCCATCGGCGCCGCGGAGCCCGGCCTCGCCGCGCTCGATCGCCTGCGCGACGGACCACCTCGGTAGCCGCGACCGAACACCGCGACGTCGTGCGGGCATCTGCCAAGCTGATGCAGTGACGTACGAACGGCGCGAGCCGGATCAGGCGCCGGCGGAGCAGCGCAGCGGCCTGTCCCCGACCGTGATCGCGCTCGCGATCGTCGCCATTGTCGCGGTGATCTTCATCGTCCAGAACAGCTCGCGGACCGACGTCAACTTCCTGTTCTTCAACGTCAGGTCGCGGGTGTGGGTGGCACTGCTCGTCGCAATCGGGATCGGCGTCCTGCTCGACCGGCTGCTCATCGCCTGGTGGCGCCGTCGGCGGACGCGCTCCGACGCCTGACGACGCCAGATGCTCCACGTTCCCTCGTCCGACGGCGTCGTCGTCGCGGTCCACGACCTCGCCGGGTCGGACGGTCCCGACCGACCGGTGGTGCTCGTCGCCCACGCCACCGGCTTCCACGGCCACGCCTACCTCCCCGTCGCCGCCGCGCTCGCGCCTCGGTACCACACCGTCGCCTTCGACTTCCGCGGCCACGGCGAGACCGCGCTCGCCCCGGGGTGGGAGGTCGAGTGGGCGGGGTACGGCGACGACGCCGTCGCCGCCGCGGGTGCAGTCGCCGCCAGTGCCGGTGACCGGCCGCTGGTTGGCTTCGGGCACTCGATGGGCGGGACCGGGCTCCTACTCGCCGCGCATCGCCGCCCCGAGCTGTTCGGCCGGCTCGTCCTGTTCGAGCCGATCGTCCCGCCGATCGACACGGTCGACGCCCCGCCCGACAGCCACCCGGTGAGCGACCTCGTCACGGCGACGCGCCGCCGGCGCACGCTGTTCCCGACCATCGACGCCGCCCTCGACAACTACGCGTCCAAGCCGCCGATGAGCTCGTTCGATCCCGAGGCGCTCGAGGCCTACGTGCGCTACGGCTTCTTCCCCGACATGGACGGAGCCGGTGTGCGCCTCAAATGCGACCCCGAGCTGGAGGCGCGCACGTTCCTGGCCGGGACGACCCAGCGCACGTGGGAGCTGCTCGGCAAGATCACCGTCCCGGTGGTGGTCGCGTCCGGCCGGGTCGAGGACGGCGGACCGTCCCGGTTCGCCGAGGCCGTTGCCGACGCGCTCCCCCACGGAACGTTCGTCGAACTGCCCGAGCTCGACCACTTCGGACCGATGACCCATCCCCGGCTGATCGCCGAGCTGATCGCTGCCGAAACGGCCCGATTTCACAACTCTTGATGAGAACGCGCGCTTTTTCGCGGTTCTCATCAAGAGTTGGCCATTCACGCCATCCACGGCGCTGTTACACCCCCGTCGTACGATGGGTTCATGTTCGAGGTGCCGACGAGCTTGTCGCCGAGTCGGGTCGAGCAGTTCACGTCGTGCCCGCTCGCCTTTCGCTTCTCCAGCATCGAGAAGCTCCCCGAGGCGCCGGGCATCCACACCACCCGCGGCTCGCTGGTACACCGGGCGCTGGAGCTGGCCTACACCCGGCCGGCGGCCGAGCGCACGCCGGACGTGTTCCGCCGCGCTCTCGCCACCGCCCGGGCCGAGTACCGCGACCTGCCGGACTTCACCGGGCTCCGGCTGACCGACGAGGCGATCGCCGCCTTCGATGCTGCGTGTGATCGCCTCGTCGAGAACTACCTCCGGATGGAGGATCCGCGGGCGATCCACCCGATCGGCCTCGAACTGCGGCTGAGCGCGCGGGTCGGGACGCTCGAGCTGCGTGGGATCATCGACCGTCTCGAGCTCCGCGACGGCGGGCTCGTCGTCACCGACTACAAGACCGGCCGGGCCCCGTCGATCAACTGGGAGCAACGCCGGCTGGCCGGCGTGCACTTCTACTCGTTCCTGTGCGAGCAGGTGCTCGGCCGGCGACCGGTCGCCATCCGCCTGCTCTACCTCAGCAGCGGCGAGACGATCGAGGCGATCCCGTCCGACCAGTCGACCAGGTTCATCACCACCCGCACCACCGCTGTGTGGCGAGCGGTCGAGCGGGCGTGCGAGACCGGCGACTTCCGACCCCGCCCCGGCGCCCTGTGCGAGTCGTGCAGCTTCCGCCAGTGGTGCCCGGCGTTCGGCGGCGATCCGACGCTCGCCGCCGCCGAAGCGCTGGCGTTGCACGAGAGCAGCCTCGTCACCGCGTGATCAGCCCGGCCCATCCGAGTGTTGGACGTCGCCCGAGTGCTGGATGACCGCCAGGAGGGCGCCCGGCACTCGGATGCCCTGGCCCGGTTCGACAAGCTCGTGGACGACGCCCTCGAACGGGTCCGGGGGAACCCCGTCGCCGACACCGTGTTCACGACGGCATCGTGGCTGGGCGAGTTCAGCCTCGTCTGGCACGTCGCCAACGTCGCCCGTGGCCTCACCGGCGGAGCCCGCGCCCGCCAGGTGCCGGTCCTCGCCGTCCTGCTCGGCGCCGAGAGCCTGCTCGTCAACCAGGGCCTCAAGCGCCTCTTCCACCGCCGGCGACCGACCGTCGCCGGCGACCCCCGCTACCCGATTCGGCGCCCGGTGACGTCGTCGTTCCCGTCCGGTCACGCCAGCGCGGCAGCATTCAACGCCGTGCTCCTCACCGGCTGGGACGGGCGCCGGTCGGCACCCCTGTGGTGGGGACTGGCCCTCGTCGTCGCCACCAGCCGGGCCTACGTGCGGATCCACCACCCCTCCGACGTCGTCGCCGGCCTCGCCACGGGCGCCGCGCTCGGCGTCGCCGCCCGTCAGATCGTCCGCCGTCTCGAAATAGGTTGACGTCCACAAGGGTTGTATGACGCGTGACACGTGCCTTCGCCCTGACCTACGACTACCGCTGCCCCTACGCCCGGATCGCCCACGAGCATGTCCTCGCCGGGTTGCGCGCCGGCGCCGACTGGGAGGTCCGGTTCCTCCCGTTCTCGCTGGCCCAGGCGCACGTCGAGGAGGGCGAGCCGCCGGTGTGGTCCCGCCCAGAGGTGGATAGCGGGCTCCTCGCCCTCCAGGCGTCGGTGGCGGTGCGCGACACCCAGCCCGAGCACTTCCTCGACGTCCACCACGCCCTGTTCGAGCATCGCCACGTCGCCGCCGGTCAGCTGCGCGAGCGCGACGAGCTCACGCCCGTCCTGGCCGCCGCGGGCGCCGACGTCGACGCCGTCTGGGCCGAGGTCGACTCCGGTCGCCCCCTGGCAACCGTGGAGAAGGAGCACACCGGCTTCGTCGAGACACACAGTGTCTGGGGCGTACCGACGTTCGTCGTCGGTGACGCCGCCGTGTTCGTGCGCCTGCTCGAGCTTCCCGACGGCGACGGGCAACTCGCCGTCACGACCGTCGAGCGCGTCCTCGACCAGATCGCCTGGCCCAACCTCAACGAGTTCAAGCACACCTCGATCCCCCGCTGACCGGCGTCGTTTCACAACTCTTGATGGAAACGAACGTTTTTCGTTCGCTTCTCATCAAGAGTTGGGGAAATGGCACGTTCGGCCGGTTGTGCCAGGATTCCCGGCGTGGCTGACGCGGCCCTCGCCGACCGCCGGATGAGCGACTCCGAGGGCGTCATGTGGCGCCTCGAGAAGGATCCGTACCTCACGTCCAACTTCGCCACGGTGTCGGTGCTCGACCGCCCGCCCGACTTCGACCGGCTGCGCGCCCGCATGGACCGGGCGACCGAGGCCATCCCCCGCCTCCGGTGGCGGGTCCAGCCGGCACCGGTCAACCTGTCCGCCCCGACGTGGGTCGACGACCCCGACTTCGAGCTCGACGCCCATCTCCGTCGCATCGCGCTCCCGAAGCCCGGATCGCTGCGCCAGCTCCTCGACCTGGCGACGCTCATCACGCTCGACCCGTTCGAACGCACCCGGCCGCTGTGGCAGTTCACCGTGATCGAGGGCCTGCGCGGCGGCAAGGCCGCACTGGTGCAGAAGATGCACCACTCGATCACCGACGGCGAGGGCGGGGTGCAGATGGCGCTGCAGTACCTCGACCTCGCGCCGGACGCGCCCGAACCGGAACCGCTCGCCGACGTCGCCGCGGACGTCGTCGGTCCGCCGCCGGCGCCGACCACCGCCGAGATGGTCCGCGACCTTGTGGCCGGCGGCCTCCGCCTGCCGCTCGCCATCGCCCGCCAGGTGAAGGAGCTGCTCGCCGACCCGGCGGCGATCCCGGCCGCCACCCAGGCCGCGGTCGACACGATCCACAGCACCGTGTCGCAGCTCTCCGATGTCGACCAGGCCCGGTCCCCGCTGTGGCGGGCCCGCTCGCTCCGTCGCCGGCTCGAGGCCGTCCGCGCCCCGTTCGCGGAGACCAAGGACGCCGCCAGGCGCCTGGGCGGCTCGTTGAACACCGCCTTTGTCACCGCCGCCGCCGAGGCGGCCTCGCGCTACCACATCGAGCTCGGCGAGCCGGTGGAACACCTGCGGGCCTCGATGGCCGTCAGCACGCGGAACGAGGCATCGGGCGCCAACGCCTTCTCGCTCGTGCGGATGCTGGTGCCCACGGGCGAGATGCCGATCGCCGAGCGATTCGCTGCGATCAACGAGATCACCACCGCCGCCCGCGGCACCGGCGCGGCCGCATCCCTGGACACGATCTCCGCCATCGCCGGTGCGTTGCCGACGTCGATGATCACCCGACTGGTCCGCCAACAGACCCAGACGACCGACTTCGCCACATCCAACGTCCGCGGCTCGCCCGTTCCGGTGTACATCGCCGGCGCCCGGCTGCTCGAGAACTACCCGATCGGACCCCTCCTCGGAGTGGCGTTCAACCTGACCCTGCTCTCCTACGCCGGGAGCCTCGACATGGGTCTCAACGTCGACACCGCCGCGGTCGCCGACCCCGAGCGCCTGGCCAAGCTGCTCGACCGTGCCTTCACCGACCTGCAGAAGGCCTGACCCACCCGGTTCTTGCATCTACCCGTGCCCCTGGAGGGGCACGATCAGATGCAAGAACGGCGGGGCAACGTACGATCACCGCCGATGGAGCTCGAGGGTCGCCACGTCGTCGTCACCGGCGCGGCCAGGGGGATCGGTGCCGCGCTGGCCAGGCGCTTCCACGCCGACGGCGCCAGGGTCGTCATCGCCGACCTCGACGGCGTCGCCAACGTGGCCGACCAGCTCCCCCGCGCCGTGGGGGTCATCGCCGACGTCTCGACCGAGGCCGGCAACGTCGCGCTGATCGACCACGCCGAGTCGCTGTTCGGCCCCATCGACCTGTTCTTCGCCAACGCCGGTGTCGGCGTGGGTACCGACCTCGACACGTCGGAGGACACGTGGCGACACGCCTTCGACGTCAACGTCAACGCCCACCGGTGGGCCGCCAAGCACCTGCTCCCCGGCTGGCTCGCCCGCGGCGAGGGGTACTTCTGCTCGACCGCATCCGCGGCCGGCGTGCTGCTCCAGATCGGCTCGGCGCCGTACACCCTGACCAAGCGGGCGGCGGTGGCTTTCGCCGAGTGGCTCGCGGTGACCTACGGCGATCGAGGGCTGCGGGTGAGCTGTCTGTGCCCGCAGGGCGTCAACACCGACATGCTCCGGGCCGGTGAGCTGGGCGGCGGGGCGAGCGTGGTGCGGGCGGCCGGCGCGGTGCTCGAACCGGAGCAGGTCGCCGACGTCGTCGCCGCGGCGGTCGTCGACGAGACGTTCCTGATCCTCCCCCACCCCGAAGTCCACGACTACATGGTGCTCAAGGCGGACGACCCGGACCGCTGGCTGGCCGGCATGCGCCGGCTGCAAGCTCGATTTGGTGCCCGCTCCCCTTGAGACGGCGGTACGGTCGGAAACCGTGTCCGTTGACGGTCCCGCACCTTCCCCGCACGCCGACATCGCCACCCGCCTGATCGACGGCCGAACCTGGGCGGCCTGCCCGGCGGTGTCGCCCGACGGGCAGACGATCGCCTTCGTCGTGTCGACGATCAATCTCGGCGAGAACACCACGACCAGCCGGATCTGGCTCGCCGGTCCCGACGGGGATCCGACGCCCGTCACCAACGGGCCCCACGACGGCGGCCCCGCCTGGTCACCGGACGGCCGGTGGGTCGCCTTCGCGTCCGGGCGAGGCGAGAAGGAGCACGAGTCGACGCTCCACGTGCTGCCGGTCGACGGCCCGGGCGAGGTGCGCACGGTGGCGACGATGCCCGATGGGATCAACGACCTGGCGTGGTCACCGGACCGCAAGTGGCTGGCGTACACGAGCCGGACCCGCGATCCCCGGTACGACGCGAAGGACGAGCGGTGGCAGCCGCCGCGCAAGATCGAGACGTTCTTCACCCGCCTCGACGACGTGGGCTGGATCGTCGACCGACCGCTCCACGTGTACGTCGTGGCCGCCGACGGCACCGCACCGCCGCGCAACCTCACGCCGGGCTCGTTCCAGCACCAGGGCGTGGCCTGGCTCGCCGACTCGTCAGGCATCGTGACATCGTCGGCCCGCCACGAGACCTGGGACCGCGACTTCTGCGAGGACCTCTACGTCGTGCCGCTGGACGGCGACGTCCGCCCGCTGACCAAGCAGACCGGCAACTACGGCAGCCCGTCGGTGTCCCCCGACGGCACCCGCATCGCCTTCGTGGGCACCGACGACCCGAACACGTACCCCCAGAACGGCAAGGTCGGCGTCATCGACGTGACCGGCGGCCAGCACCGGTGGATCTCGACCGGGCTCGACCGCACGTTCGCCGCGTACCCCGGCCTGCGCCCTCCGGTGTGGATCGACGACGCGACCCTGCTCGCCGCGGCCGAGGACCGCGGTGAGACCCACGTCTACCGTCTCGCCGCCGACGGCTCGACTCCCCCCGAGCGGCTGACCAGCGGGCCGATCGTGGTCCAGTCCTTCGACGCCCAGGGTGGGCGCCTGGCCATGGCCCAGGCCGCCGTCGAGCACCCTGCCGAGATCGTGACCCTCGACGGCCCCATCACCGCGGTGACGCGCAGCCTCCTCGGCTGGGAGCGCTTCGCCGTCCCGACGACGGACGGCTCGGGCGAGATCGACGCCTGGATCATGCGGCCAGAGGGGTTCGAGTCGCGGCGCAAGTACCCGCTCCTGCTCAATGTCCACGGCGGACCGTTCACCCAGTACGGCGAGACGTTCTTCGACGAGGCCCAGATGCAGGCCGCGGCCGGGTTCGCCGTCCTGATGTGCAACCCGCGCGGCGGGAGCGGTCGGGACACGGCGTGGGGGCAGGCGATCATGGGGCCGAAGCACTCGGTGGTGCCCGGCACCGGATGGGGCAGCGTCGACGTCGACGACATCCTCGCCGTCCTCGACGACGCCCTCGCCCGGTACCGGTTCCTCGACGCCGACCGGGTGGGCATGCTCGGCGGGAGCTACGGCGGATTCATGGCCACCGTGCTCGCCGGGCGCCACAGCGACCGATTCCGCGCCATCTGCAGCGAGCGGGCGGTCAACAACATGGTCTCGGAGGAGTGGTCGAGCGACGTCGGCACGATCTTCCGCGTCGAGCACGGGCCGAGTCACCTCGACGACCCGGACGAGTACGTCCGGATGTCCCCCATCCGCTGGGTACGCGACATCGAGGTCCCGTTCCTGATCATGCACTCGGAGAACGACCTGCGCTGCCCGATCGTCCAGGCCGAGGAGCTCTTCGTGGCGATGCGGCT
>Ga0111538_10012220_pt1 | contig 11352 bp, 10 predicted proteins | sample SoiMethybrSBSTD1_FD_79669 | JGI IMG/M metagenome (GOLD analysis project Ga0111538, IMG submission 79669) | Bulk soil microbial communities from a Populus tree surrounding site in Tennessee, USA - Soil MetaG P. TD hybrid SBSTD1 (version 2)... | ecosystem: Environmental > Terrestrial > Soil >... | reverse complement strand
CCTGTCCCCAGAAACGGCAGACACGGCCCCAGGCTGAGGCTGTGCCAGAGCCGCCAGTCCCACAGACCCCCGCCCGCCGGCGCACGCGCCAGACCGCGCCCGCAGACTAGGAGGACCCCCTATGCCCACTACCCAACTGCCACTCTGGGCGATGGTGCTCATGATCGGCATGCCCGCCATCAGCATGCTCTTGTCCGCAGCGCTCTGGTGGCATGGTATACGCACCGTGGCGACGTATCACCAGGAAACGAGTAAGACCCTGAGCGACATCACAGCGATCGCTCAGGCCATTGCGGCCCAGACCCGAGAACTGTTGCGGCGTACAGAGCCGTGAAGGAGGATAGCCCTATGCCCCGCAACGACCTCAAAGCCTATACGAGCGTCATTGCGCGCTTGCCGCAAGAACTCGCTGACGAGGTGAAGCGCTACGCCCATGAGCACCGGTGTTCGGTCTCAGACCTCATCCGCGCTGGCCTGGAGATGCGCCTTGCTGCAGACAGCGCCCCTGCCACCCCTGGCACAAGCCGTGACACCGAGGTATTACAGGAGGTATTACACAGGATAGAGGCCCTAGCCCCTATGCTACGCGTGCAGCTTGAGGACACGGTACGCGCAACCATGCCAGAGGTATTACAGGAGGTATTACAACTGGGAAAGGTATTACAAGGTCATACCTCTATGCCTGAGTCCCTAGAAGACACATCCAGTGGAGGTACGACCGAGGTAGTACCACGTGTGGAGGTAATACAAGGTCATACCTCTGCGGCTCTGCAGAAAGGTCATACCGAGGTATTGCCCCATAGAAACGAGGTATTACAAGGTTATACCGAAGAAGGTAGTACCGAGGTAGTACCACGTGAAAGTGGAGGTATGACCGAGGTGGTACCTTATGACACCGCCAAGTACGTGCTTGGCAAACTCTGCCCTCGTAAGCATGCCTGGGGCAACACAGGAAAGTCGCTGCTCAGGCGCACGAATCGGCACTGCTGCGCCTGTGACCGGGAGAAGTTTCAGGAGCGCGGGAAAGTCCAGCGCCAGACCAGGAGACAGCAGCAACGCCAGCAGGAGGGACAGGGATGAGTACCAACGCTGAACTCTACGAGCAGGACTTTTACACCTGGTCTCTGACCACGGCCGCGGCGATTCGTAACGGTGAGTGGAAGGACCTCACGCCCCCCAGGGACCGCGCCTGGACAGCTCCTGTCACCGTGATATCCACGCTCGCATGCCTGCTCGTCGTTATGATAGGGATGACGGGCTGTGCGGCCATTGCCGCACTCCCCATTACGCTGCCGTCAGGGCCGTCAGGGTCAGGCCCGACGTCGGTGCTGACCCTCACCGAGGTCCATTTGCAGCAGCGCAATTATCGGGTGATACGGCTGAATGTGACGGGCACCAGTCAAGGCTTTGCGCTGCTGGGTCTGCTCATGCTGAAGCCCCCGGACGCTGCGGAGGCCTTTGCCAGTCTGTACGAGGATGGCAACCTGCGGGTGCTCATCGCGGAAAGGCGTGCCCTCGCCTTCGTCAATGTGATGCAGACCAGTAGTGCGCCTTACTTCCTGCTGTTTTCTCTGCCTCAAATCACCTTTCGGGTAGACGTGGTGGAATTTGTGGAGCCGTGATCCGTACACAGAGAGCTGGCAGGCCCTCGGAGCGCAGACAGAGAGGAGACACCCGTATGACTGCTCACAAATGTTCTGACAGATGAGGACGCGCCCCTAGGCGTGGCGCGGGATTCCTGGTGTTAAGGTGACTTGAACTGCGTGTACTAGAAAGCGCGACATAACTGCCTTTATCAGAAGCTCACTGGTCAGAGAGGAGAGATACGCGATGGATTGGTCTCCCGTCCTGGCTGAACTCCCGAAAGCAGTCCCTACTCTTCTTGGAGCCCTTGTCGGGGGCTTCTTAGCGCTGGCGGGTGGTGTCATTGCACAAAGCCTCACGCACCGTTTCACGCGCCAGCGCGATCATGAACGTCTTCTGCGTGAGAAAGCGGAAGCACTCATCGAGGTGCTGCACCAGTTCGAAAATTGGACGACGGCCAGGGTCGGTGCACTGTTGCGCCAGACGGACTATCAGACACCCTCGCCGTGGAACCAAGCCCATAGTCTTCAGGTACTCTACTTCCCACAGTTGGCACCACAGTTCGGTCCAATTCGAGAAGCTGTGATGTCGGTCTACCAGTTGCTGTTCAGGTTGCAGACCCACCCTATGGTCCCTGCGGAAGAGAAGGGAGAAGTTATGGTGGAAGTGCGAGATCTGGTCCTGCGTTACTACGACGCCGTAGATAGCACTACTGAGGCTATTCTGGCCACCTCCCCCTGGAAACCGCTGGGGCACTCGCCGCGTCGGCTGCCCACAGTCACCATAAAGGCGCCATGTCTCGACTGATCTAGCACCCATGGTTGGCGAAGGGAGGGCTCGTATGCCACGTCTCACACTGGTTATCGTTGCGCTGATGCTAGGCGGGAGTGTCCTGCTGGGCGGATGTTGCCCGCAGACAGGGTGCCCACCACCCCCACCGTTTGACTGGAACGCCCTGCCTTCCACGGGCGGGGGTGGGGGTTAGGGGTCGTGCACACGTCCGGCAGCGCATCCCGGCGCCCCGCCTGCACTGATCACGTAATGCCGCTTTGCTTACGAGTCCTGCCAGGATGCGCTGGTGGGACCGGACACACGCGAGAGGAGAGACCTATGGAAGAGACCACTGAGACCCAGACCCCTGATGTCCACACCGCCGCCACAGAGCTCCTCACCATGCTCTGCGAGCGCTACCCCGCGACCTTCCGGCACGAGGGGGAGCCCCCGCGGCCGCTGGCGATCGGGACCGGCGACCGCCTGATCGCCGAGCGCGCCCTGGAGCCGGCCCTTGTCCACACCGCTATGCGGCTCTACACCAGGCGCCACGCCTACAGACACGCCCTGGCCCAGGACGGCGCCATGCGCGTGGATCTCGACGGCCACGAGGTGGCACCGGTGAGCGAGGAGCACCAGGCCCTCGCACGCGCCCCTCACACCCACGTCGCTGTACCTGAGGCCCAGCCCCAGCCGGACACGGCGCCTATGATACTCACCCTCGACCTGTGGAAAGGACTACGCCCTATGCCTGTCGCCGCAACCTTGAAACTGGTACTCCGCGACCTGCCTGAGACCCGGGAGAGTGACGGCCTGGTCTACATGGCCCTCCAGAACGAACCACGGGGCTTGCCCAAGGGCGTCACCCTGGACAGTGGCCCGCTGTATCTCTCCTCGCCCGTGAAGGCGTGGAAGACGGCGTGCACGAAGGCCGAGCAGATACGCGCCAGCGGTACGCCCGCGCTGCTCATCGTCGAGGCGCATGTGGCGACGAAGGAAGGGGCACTCGTGGGTGTGGTCAAAGGAATACAGGTGATGGAGGGGAAGGCCACCGCGGCGCCCTCCGCATAGTGCTGAGGGGCACATGCGGGTGACTTAGACCTCTTGAACTAGCAACGGCTGCATAAATCCTGTTTTCAGAAGCTTTATCCCTCGCGCAGTAGTACAGGAGGTGTCCACCGATGCCAGCGTGTAATTACCACGTTTTTTGTGCCCTAACGGACGAAGCCGACCCAGCCGCAGGCTTCTGTATCCTCCATTCTCCTCAGGAGGACAAGGACCCAGACGCTTTTGCCAACACCATGAGAGTGCATCGGGAGACAAAGGGGGATCAATTTGATTGTATGGTTTTTCCGAAGACGGCTGACCTCCGCAACATGACCTTTGCTGGGGGGGCTTCCTTCTTTGGGGCGACCTTTGCTGGGCTGGCTTCCTTCCGGGGTGCGACCTTTGCTGGGAAGGCTTCCTTCGTCGGGACGACCTTTGCTGAGAGAGCTGTCTTCTTTGGGGCGGCCTTTGCCGGGGAGGCTTCCTTTGTCGGGACGACCTTCTCTGGGCAGGTCGACTTCGTCAACATGACCTTTGCTGGGGTGGTTGACTTCGGCGGGGCGACCTTTGCTGGGGTGGCTGACTTCGGCGGGGCGACCTTTGCTGAGGCAGCCCGCTTTACCGCGACCTTTGCTGGGGTGGCTGACTTCGGCGGGGCGACCTTTGCTAGGGTGGCTGACTTCGGCGGGACGATCTTTGCTGGGCCGGCCACCTTCACCAATGCAACCTTCTCTGGGCCGGCCACCTTCACCAATGCAACCTTCTCTGGGCCGGCCACCTTCACCAACGCAACCTTCTCTAGGCCGGCCACCTTCGATAAGATCTTTTTTGCAAGCGATGCTACCTTCAGCAGAAGCCATTTCTTTGGTAGAGCGCTGTTTTCCCCCAAACAAGTAGGAGAACGACAGAAGCTTCCAGTCTTTAGCGCAAATGCCACCGTTGATTTTCGCGACCTTGTTCTTGAGTCACCCGAGAGGCTCAGCTTTCGACATGCAGACTTCCAGACCTGTCGTTTCCTCAATACGGATCTCCGAAAGGTCGAGCTGACAGGGGCAGTCTGGCCCCAGCGAGGTCGTCGTCGAATCGTCTACGATGAAATTGCTCCCTACGCTCCAGATGAGCCATATCCCTGGGAGGAACTCGAGCGCCTCTATCGCGAACTGAAGCAAAACTATGATGAGCGCAGGAATTACCCGCGGGTGGGGGACTTTCATTACGGCGAAAAGGAGATGCAGCGGCGCAATCCCGGGACACCGCGGAGCCTCAAGGTCTTCCTCTGGCTCTACAGTCTCGTGAGTGGGTATGGTGAGCGCTTCCTCCGGCCCTTGTTCTGGGCGGGAGTGGTCTTAGTAGTGGGGACTTGGGCGTATCTGTGGTGGGGTCTGCAGCCCAAATCCTCTGAGATGACAGTCGCTCCTGCGAGGATAATCGCTCCTGAGAGAATAATCACCCCTGGAATAACCGAGCTCTTCCTCTTTCCTGATAAATCGACTCCACCGACCCGACTGGCCATCACCAATATCAGCGACTGGCTCAGTGCCATGAACTTCAGCCTGCGCGCCATGACGCTGCTGCGGCCAGATGATCTGGTGCCAGTCGGGGGGGCGAAATTTGTCTACACGCTGCAAAGCCTGCTCGGCCCGCTGTTCCTCGGGCTCTTCGCGTTGGCAGTGCGCCAGCGGCTGAAACACTAGCATCAGAGCAGCAAGAAGTTCCCACACGATCCCGTATGAGAAGCTTGCGTATCTCGGCAGCGCTGGCACATGGCATAACCTATTCATAGTCCTCACCCGGGCTCTAGCGCTAATGCATCGCTTCTAAGCTCGACTTTATCCATTTCGACAGGGCTTGAAACCCTGACAATACAACCCATTGATTGTTAGTAGCTTACATTTTTTGCATGTCGGGTGTAACAACCGACATACCAAAATCCAGGGACCGCATTGGAACCAAAAGCTTTTATTGACAATACCTCGTACCCAAATGGATAAAGTCGAGCTTAGAACAGACCTTAATGTGGTTTGTCTCATATCATGGGTTCATGGCACCTTTTGGTGATATGCCACTCCGGAATATCTTGGCATCCTATGTGGTTCTACCTTATAAATCTTCATACCCATGCGTGACTACCCTGCTGCTGTGGGGATACAGACGCTCCATTGTCCCAGAGATATTTCGATAGGAGGAGATCACCTTCATCTCGACACCAGCCACGATTGTTCTTGCCCGCTTGTTACCTGATGCCACGCTGCTGCGCCTCGAGGCGTGTGAGGTCGATGACACCGCGGCCCAGATCACGCTGCACATACGCTCGATGCCGACCAGCGTGCCCTGTCCGCTCTGCACCACCCCGGCGCGGCGTATCCACAGCCACTACGAGCGCACCCTGGCCGATCTCCCCTGGGCGCAGTATCGCGTGTGCCTCCAGCTACGCGTCCGCAAGTGGTTTTGCCGCAATCGCGCCTGCCGTCGCCGCATCTTTACCGAACGCCTGCCCACCATCGCGGCCTCCTGGGCGCGCCGCACCCTGCGGTTGGCCCAACGCCTGGTGGCGCTCGGCATCGCGTTGGGCGGGCAAGCCGGAGTGCACCTCGGCCGTGCGTGGGACCTGCGGGTGAGCCGGAACACCCTCCTGCGGCTGCTCCGCCAGCAGCCGGAGCCGGACGCCCCCACGCCCCGGGTGCTCGGCGTGGATGATTTCGCCCTGCGCAAACGGCACACCTATGGCACGATCCTGGTGGATCTGGAGCGCCGCCAGCCCGTGGCGCTCCTGCCGGAGCGCACGGCCGAGCCGGTGGCGCAGTGGCTGCGGGAGCATCCTGGCGTGGAGGTGATCGCCCGGGATCGGGCGAGCGCATATGCGGAGGGCGCACGGCAGGGCGCGTCCGAGGCGACCCAAGTTGCTGATCGCTTTCATTTGCTGCAGAATCTTCGGGAAGCGCTCGACCAGGTCTTCACCACCCATCACCACGCCCTTAATGCGGTCAATGAGGCGGTGTGCCAGCAGCCGATCCCGCTCCCCGATGGGACCGTCGCCGTGCCTGTACCACCCCCAGCCACGCCCCCGCTTGTCCAGCAGCAGGCCGCCCAGCGCGCGGCGCAGCGACAGGCGCGCTACGAGCAGGTCTGGACCCTCCACCGCCAGGGCTGGCCGCGCGTGGCCATTGCCGCCCAGGTGGGCTGCAGCTGTCGCACCATCGAGCGGTATCTGCACCTGCCGACGTGGCCGGTGCGGCAGCATCGCCGCCACTATGGACGCAGCATCGTCAACCCGTATCAGGCCTATATCCTGGAGCGCTGGAACGCTGGCTGCCACACGGCCATCCAACTGTTTCACGAACTCCAGGCGCGCGGGTACGCCGGGAGCTATCGCCGCGTCACGGCCTATGTCAGCCGCATCCGCCAGGCCCAGGGCCTCCCACCCCGCCGCCAGGGCCGGCGCCAGCTCCTGCCGGTGGTGGCGGAGCCGGTCGCCCAGCCCTTGACACCCCGCCGGGCGACGTGGCTGGTCCTGCGACGCGCAGCGCAACGCACGGAAGCCGAGGCGCAGCAGCTTGCCCAGCTCCATGCGCAGTCGGCCGAGGTCGCTGAAGCCATCGACCTCGCCCAGGATTTTGCGACCTTGGTGCGCCAGCGGCAGCCCGCGCAGCTCGATGCCTGGCTCCAGCGGGCGACAACCAGTGCGCTGGAAGCCATGCAACGCTTTGCCACCGGGCTCCGGGACGACTATGCGGCCGTCAGAGCTGGCGTGATGCTCCCGTGGTCCAATGGCCCGGTCGAGGGCCATATCAATCGCCTCAAGATGGTGAAGCGCCACATGTTTGGCCGGGCGCGTCTTGATCTCTTGCGCCGCCGCTTCGTGCTGGCTCCCCGCGAGAGGCAGGCCCAGGCGGTAGACCCACGTGCCCCGTCACAGGTGCACGCCACCGCGGCGTAGTCATGTCGGTCGCAACAGGCATGGCAGTAAGGTGTGGCCTCCCGCAGGGGTATCGCGGCATGCGAGGGGGCGCAGCCAGCCGTCGCAGTACCGTCCGGGCCAGCGTCGTACACGCGGGGGAGGCTGTCCCGTGAGGACAGCACGTGTCCTCTCTGGCTTGGCGGGCACCGCTGCACATTATACGTCTCTTCAGACTATCACCAAAAGCGGCCAAGAGCCATATCATGGCGGATTTCTGCCAGATAATGTGGCGCAAATTCCTCCGAAACCTTTGTAAATACAGAACAATGGCCCAAAAGGTTCTGCCACATAACCTGGCGTGGCCTTTTTTTCCCTTTTTACCCTCCTGTTGCCGCCCTCTCTCTACCGCCATATTATGTGGCAGAAAAAGGCTGATGCCCCCTAAGGTGGCGCCAATGGTGAGGCAAATGGTTCTGCCAGATAATGTGGCGCCACCCATTTTTTCGCAGATTTTTGTTGGGGCTGACACGAAAATCTCTGACCAACATATTTTTGGGTGGTCTCGCCATATTATGTGTCAGAAATGGCAGGCGTGCGCGGGGGAAACCAGGACATTTGCGGGTATATTGTCTCAGGCACTTCCACCTACCCCACACCCCTATGCCCTAGTAATCATTGTGTGTTAGAGTATATTATAGTCTAAAAGAGCCCAAGGTGTGTGGCGCCATATTATCAGGCGCCAATTCGCCACGAATCATGTCAAACCACACTTAATGTCAACTTTGGTGGGGGATCATTTTGTAATTGACTTTCGCAATTTTTTTCGTGAAAATAGAGGAGGCATAGGCAACGCCCCGGCGTGAGGACGCCGGGGCGCCGTATTGATAAACGTGTATGGCAAGTACACGCGCCTTCATGGGAAAGGCTACTATGGAGCATACCATAGCCCCAGCGCTCCGGACAACGCCACATTCCCCCGGCAGCTGCTACAGCGGCCCCACCGCTGAAGACCTCAACCACATCCCTGCTGTACTGAAAGCCCGGCGTCAGTGGCTCCTTTGGCGGGGCGAAGACCGCCTCGACGAGAAGACCGGGGAACTCAAACTCAACAAGATCCCTATTAACCCGCACACGTTACGAAACGCGGACACGACCGACCCGGCGACCTGGGGGAGCTACGAGCACTGCATTGAGGCTATGCCTGTGGCACTAGAGGGCTGGGAGCATGAGCACCCGGCTACCTACCGTGGCGGAGGCCTGGGATTCGTGTTTACCGCCGACGATCCCTACTGTGGGATCGACCTGGACAGGTGCCGCAATGTGGATACCGGCGACATTGAGCCATGGGCCAAAGAACGTATTGAGCACCTCGACAGTTACACCGAAACGACCCCCAGCAGCACAGGCCTGCATAGTATCGTCGAGGCCTCCTTACCCCCTCATGGCCGCAGAAAAGGCCATGTCGAGATGTACGACTATGCGCGCTTCTTTACCATGACCGGCTGGCATCTCCCTGGAACCCCGCCCACCATCGAACCACGGCAGGCGGCCCTGACCGCGTTCCACACTGCCGTCTTTGGCCGCACGAAGCGCGCGCCAGCCGGAGGGAGTATGCCCACCACAGCACCGACTGTGGACGATACCGCCCTGCTCGAGAAGGCCCGGGCTGCGAAGAATGGCCCGAAGTTCACGGCCCTGTGGAGCGGGGACACCTCTGCACACGACCATGATGATTCGTCGGCTGACCTGGCTCTCTGTTGCATGCTCGCCTTCTGGACGCAGGACCCGGCGCAGATCGACCGTCTCTTCCGGCACTCCGGACTCATACGGGACAAGTGGGACGAGAAGCGTGGCGCCCAGACCTACGGGGAGCGCACCATTGCTGAGGCCCTGGCACGGCAGAGCGAGCACTACCGACCACGCAGGACCGCCACGCCCCAGGCCCCAAAGACAGGGAACAACCCCCAGACCGACAGCCGTCCGGCAGCCGCGTCACGCCCCGATATCTTTCTCAATACCGAGATGACGCGCATTGTCGATGAAACCCAGGCCGCCCTGCTGGCGCTTCCAGAGGCCCCAATCATTTTCCAGCGCGCTAGGCATCTGGCCGTCATCGCCCGCGGCGTGAAGCCACCCAAATGGCTGCACCGACCCCAGGATATGCCGGTCATCCTCGACGCCAGCACGGCGCGCCTGACCGAGCTCGCCAGTCAGGCCGCAGAGTACTGGAAATGGGACAAGCGGGAGGAAGACTGGCAGCTTGCCCTCCCGCCCAAGTGGGTGATCGAGACACTGCAAAGCCGGCATACCTGGCACTTTCCTCTCCTTGAAGGCATCGTTACTAGCCCGACGCTCCGCCCCGATGGCAGCCTGCTCGATGTGCCCGGCTACGACGCAGAAACCGGGCTGTACCTGGACATGGGCGGGACGACCTTCCCGCCACTACCGGCACGCCCGACGCTCGATGATGCCCGCAGCGCCATCGGCCACGTGCAAGAGGCAGTGACGGACTTTCCCTTTACTGACACCTGGCACTTCAGCGCGACCCTAGCAGCCATGCTCTCGCTCGTCTGTCGCTTTGCCGTGATGGGCAATGTCCCGCTCTTCGCCATCCGCGCGAATACCCCCGGGAGCGGCAAAGGTCTTCTCGCCGATGTCATCAGTATTATCGGCACAGGCCGCGCCGCGCCGCGCTGGCCCCAGGTGACAGAGGACGAAGAGGAACGCAAGCGCCTGCTCACCGTCGCGCTCGCTGGGGACCCTTGCCTGCATATCGACAACGTAACCAGGCCCCTTGGTTCCCCTGCCTTGGATATGGCCCTCACGGCGCCGAGCTTTTCCGATCGCATTCTCGGCAAGCATGAGAGTCGAGAGGCACCCCTCTCTATGGTGTGGCTCGCCAGCGGCAACAACATGCAGTTCCATGGCGACACCGCCCGCCGCATTGTCCCGATCGACCTGGACCCCAAGATGGAGAAACCCGAGGAGCGCATCAACTTTACCCATGACCCGCTCACACCCTGGGTCCAGCGGCAGCGGCCCCGTCTCACCATGGCGGCTCTCACCATTGTCAAAGCCTACTTCGAGGCGGGCTGCCCCGCGCAAGGGCTCACACCCATGGGAAGCTTTGAGCAGTGGAGCGACCTCATACGCCAAGCCGTTGTGTGGGCAGGAGAACCAGACCCGAACGAAGGACGCAAGGACCTCCAGGCTGCAAGCAATCCGGAGTATGAGCAGCTCGCCATCCTCCTCGACGCCTGGGCACAGTGCTACCCCAAACATGACGCCTGGACACTCGCACAGGTGAAGGGGGATATCCAGGTCCGTACCACGGTCCCTCCACAACCGCCGAATACATGGAATGCACTGCAAGAAGCGCTGGGCACATGTGATCCGAAGTACGATGGGAAAAGCCTCAATACGAAGACACTGGGATATACGTTGCGTAAATTTGAAGGCCGCACGATTGCGGGGCAACGCTTTGTCACAGCGGGAAAACTCCATCAGGCCCAACGCTGGCGCGTGGAACCGCTCTGAACCATAGGTCTATTAGATATGGGAGGATGGGAGGATAGGGGAGGATGTTTACTTCGACGTGTGAAAAGTGTCAGAACGTAATCAGTACGTGTAAAAAGCGTATAAGTGTGTATGCGTATGACACTTTATAGAGAGTGGCCTAGTAATCCTCCCACATCCTCCCATCCTCCCATAGGACAAGGTAGTCTACAATGCGTGCGTCAATGTATTAGACAAGGAGAACCAATGCGACCCGTGTATGTCCGCAAACTGTTTGAGCTGCTGCGGGGGTTGGAGGTGGAGGTGTCACAAGCGGCCATGGCGCGACACTTGGGGGTCACGGACTCGACCATCTCTATGTGGGCCTCCGGTCAGCGGCCGCTGGCCAAACGCCAGAAAGAGGCGTTTATCGCCTTCGTCGCGGAGAGGATGACTGAGGCCTATGCTCCCTTGAAAGCCACGCTCGCGGCCGGGATCGCCCGCGCCCATCCCTTGCCAGAGATGGTCTCACCTCCCAACCTGGAGCACGGTCCTGG
>Ga0111538_10012219_pt1 | contig 11353 bp, 13 predicted proteins | sample SoiMethybrSBSTD1_FD_79669 | JGI IMG/M metagenome (GOLD analysis project Ga0111538, IMG submission 79669) | Bulk soil microbial communities from a Populus tree surrounding site in Tennessee, USA - Soil MetaG P. TD hybrid SBSTD1 (version 2)... | ecosystem: Environmental > Terrestrial > Soil >... | reverse complement strand
GCGGCCTGGGTGGCCGTGCGCTCGGTCGCGAGCGCCGGCAGCGCGAGACCCATGCCGACGCCGGCCATGACCTGCGGCGGGATGGTCCAGAGCACGTTGGCGTCAGGTGTTGACGCCAGCGCGCCGACGCCGCCGGCGATCAGCAGCGCGCCGGCGGCGGCTCGTACGGTGGCCGGACCGTTGATCCGCGACGCGAGGATCGCCGCGATCGGCAGCACCGTGACGGTGGCGGCGGCCGCGAGCGGTGTGGTGGACCAGCCCGTCACGAGCAGCAGGACGAGCAGGAACAGCACTCCGGTGAGCGCCGCGGAGACCAGTGCGAGCGTGGCGGCGGCGCTGGCGCTCGTCGAACCCCGGGCATTGAGGGGAGCGGGTCCGGCGCCGTTCGAGGGCGCGGTTGTCGACTTATCCGCGCTATGCGCGGGAAAGTCGACAACGGTCGCGGCCGCGACGCTCGCGGCGAGGGCGATCGGAACCTGCGCGAGGAAGATCGCTCGCCAGTCGAGCGCCTGGGTCAGCGCTCCGCCGAGCGCCGGCCCGGCCGCGAACCCGAACACCGCGGCGGCGTGCCACGCCCGCTGCCCCGCACCACCACCGTCGACGAGCGAGAAGACCGCGACCAGCACCACCGCCGCCCCACCTGCCTGCAGTGCGCGGAGCACCAGCAGAGCCTCCAGGGAGCCCGCCAGCCCGCAGCCCAACGAGGCCGCGGCGAATGCGGCCGCGCCGAGAGTGCCCAGGGTCTGCGGGCGCCCGGGGAGACGCGGGGTCAGCGGCAGCACCACGGCCAGCACGAGCGTGTAGACGCCCAGCACCGCGGCGGCGCCCTCGACCGACGCGTCGAGCTCGTCGATGATCGGCGGCAGCGCGAGCGTGACGATCGAGGCGTCGGCGAGCGCCAGGGCGGCGGCGAGGAGGAGGAGGGCGCGGCGGATACGCACATGCTGGCAATCTCCAGGCGGCAACCGCGAACGAGGAGGCTGAGATGGCTACACGCAACGCGAGCGCGACCTGGCGGGGCAACCTCAAGGAGGGTGAAGGGACGATGGCGCTCGGGTCCGGCGTCTGGGAGGGCCCGTTCAGCTTCAAGACCCGCTTCGAGGACGGCAACGGGACGAACCCCGAGGAGCTGATCGGGGCGGCCGAGGCGGGCTGCTTCACCATGGCGCTCTCGCACGCCCTGTCCGAGGCCGGCCACGTGCCCGACTCCGTCGAGACGCAGGCGAAGGTCCACATCCGCAACGTCGACGGCAACCCGACGATCGCCCAGATCGACCTGGAGACCCACGCGAAGGTCCCGGGCCTCGACGACGACACGTTCCAGCAGACCGCTCAGACGATCCGCGAGGTGTGCATCATCTCGCGCGCGCTCGCCGGCGTCGGGAACATCACGGTCGAGGCGAAGCTCGAGAGCTGATCACGTGTCCGCGAGCGCAGCCGGGTCGATCTCCTCGGTCGGCCCGGTGACCGCCCGCGCGATCGCCCACAGCACGAGGCCGAACGCGAGCAGCCCGCCCGCATAGGCGAAGATCACCGCGTCCTCGACGAGCTTCTGCACGATCAGCGCCGCGCACGACGCCGCGCCGAGCACGGGGAACGCGGTCCAGGCGCGGAAGTGCGGGCCGTCGGCCGGCGTGCGGCGGAGCACGAGCACCGCCACGTTGACGGCGACGAATGCGAACAGCAGGAGCAGGACCGTCGTGTCGGCGAGCGTCTCGAGGTCGCCGATGACGACGAGCACGCCGGCGATGGCGGCGCTCAGCAGCACGCCCGCCCACGGTGTCTTGCGCGTGCGGTGCACGCGCCCGAACCAGCGCGGGATCACGCCCTGCTGGGCCATGCCGTAGAGCAGTCGCGACGCCATGACCATGTTGATCAGCGCGCCGTTGACGAGCGCGAATAGCGCGATCGCCGCGAACACCTTCGTGTCGATCGCGAGCGGCCCGCGCTGCACCACCTCGAGCAGCGGCCCGTCCGACTCGGCGAGCGCGTCCGTCGGCACGGCCATCGACGCCACGACCGTGACGAGCATGTACACCGAGCCGGCGATCCCGAGCCCGACGAACAGCGAGCGCGGGAACGTGCGCGGCGCGTCGCGCGTCTCCTCGGCCACGTTGACGGAGTCCTCGAACCCGATCAGCGCATAGAACGCGAGCGAGGCGCCCGAGATCACGAGCAGCAGCGGCGTGTCGCCGTCTTTGAACTCCAGCGCGCGGCCCGGGTCGCCGCCGCCGTCGAGCAGCAGCGCCACGCCGATGACGGCGACGAGCAGCAGGCCCGCCAGCTCGATCAGTGTGCACCCGAGGTTGAACGAGACCGACTCCTTGATGCCGCGGAAGTTGATGAGGGCGAGCACCGCGATCACCACGAGCCCGACGAGCACCGTGTCGAGCTCGACGAACTCGGACAGGTAGTCGCCGCCGAACGCAGTCGCCAGCGTGGCCGCCGACGCCACGCCGGAGCTCATGACCGCGAACGCGATCAGGAACGTGAACAGCGGCAGCCGGAACGCGCGGTGCACGAACAGCGCGGCGCCGCCCGCGTGCGGCAGCTTGGACACGAGCTCGGCGTACGACGCGGCCGTGAACGCGGCCACCACGCCGGCGGCCAGGAACGCCGTCCAGATCGCGCCGCCGACCTTGTCGCCGACCTCACCGACCAGGGCGTAGATCCCACCGCCGAGGATGTCGCCGATGATGAAGAACAGCAGCATCGTGCGGGTGATGGCGGGCTTGAGCGGGCTCGACATGGCCCGCCCCTACCCGTCAGCGGTGTGCCGAGAACCGCGTCGAAGGCGCCGGCAGCGCCAGGAAGCGCGCGATCGTCACGCGCCGCAGCCGCGCCCGCGGGCCGGCGGCCTCGATCGCCTCGAGCACCCGCTGCATCGCCCGGTAGCCGAGCACGGCGTACGGGTCCGGCCGGCGCCCGTACTGCGCCTCGAACGCGTCCTCGAACGTGCGGTCGGGCCGCGGAGCGCTCGTGACGAACACCGACCGGCGGCGCACCGCACGCGGCAGGCGCGCCGCGATCCCGGCTCGCGTGAGCTCGTCCGGGAACACGATCCGCGCGCGCGGGTTCTCGCGCGCGAGCGCCTCGCCGACGCCGATCGCCGAGCGCAGGTCGTTGCCGGCGTAGACGATCCCGGTTGCGCGCGCGGGGTCGTCGACGATGCGGTCGCCGCCGGCGTTGCGCACCGCGTCGGCCAGCGCCTCCGGCACCTTCCCGGCCTCGACCTCGACGGCCACGCGCCGGCCCGCCGCGCGCACGAGCGTGCTCGCCTGGTCGATGTCGTCGCCGACCTCGCGCGCGAACGTCGGGTGGCCGGACGGGAACCAGTGCTCCGGCTCGCCGGGCGAGAGCGGATCGGTGAACCCCGGATAGCCGGCACCGAGGCTCACCTGCAGGACCCCGGCCGCATTGAGCAGCGGCACGGTGGTCATCGCCGTGCCCGACCGCAGGGTGCCGATCACCGCGATCGCCTGCGGGTCGCGGATCACCTGCTCGGCCGACGCCGCCGCCACCTTCACCGTCGCGTCGCGGCCGAGCGGCCCCTCGCCGATCGAGACGAAGTTGATCCCGAAGTCGCCGGCCCGGCCACCGGCCTGCGCGATCGCGAGCTTCTGGGCGTCGACCAGGTCGCGGCCCACTCCCTCGCCCGGCCGCGGCACCGACGAGTAGATCGTCAGGTTGGGACCGACGATGCGGCCGCCGCGTTCGATCGTGCTGCGGTCCGATCCACAGCCGACGAGCGCGGCGACCAGCGCCAGCGCGGCGAGGCGCCGGATCATCCTTCGAGCAGGACCGTGTCCTCGTGGGAGTACGGCGGCGAGCAGCAGCACAGCAGCACGAGCGGCTCGTCACCGGTGTTCCACAGCTTGTGCGCGACACCGGGCGCGATGACGACGGTGTCGCCGGCCCGCACGTCGGCCTCCTGGCCGCCCAGCCGCATCCGGCCGGCGCCGCCGACGAAGTGGTAGATCTCCTCCGAGGCCCGGTGGAAGTGCTCGAACGTCTCGCCGCCGACCGGCACGGTCGCCTCGGCCAGCGACTGGTTGACGGAGTTGCCCGACGGCACGCCCGCGAGCTCTCGGATGGTCGAGCCGTCAGCGGTGACGAACGGCTCTCGTTCTTCCAGACGGACGGTCTGCACGAGGCGCTCGACAGGGTAGACGACGCGGCTGAAGCGCCTCCGGCCGTGAGACCGGCCGGAGGCGCCACATGAATGAGCCTTGGTCACGAAGGGGAAGCGTGCCGCGGCTCAGGCGACGGCCCGACGGGCCGCCTTGGAGTCCAGCCGGCTGGCGACCCGGGCGGCGGCGTACGCCACCCGGCTGCGTACCGGCGGGGGGTGTTGCAGACGCGCGTGTCTTGACGCACGCTTGGCGGCGTTGACGCGCTCTGCGACGACGTCGTACGCCAGGGCCTGCTGGTTCAGCGAATGCATTTGGGATGGCTCCCTGTGTGGAATTGGACGAGGAGCCGCCCATGCCCTTACGTTGGACAGGACCGATGTGAGGTCACGGGCGGCGAGTGGTGCTGCCCGCGGACCTGAGAGATCAGTGACGCGCGAGCAGGAGCGGACGCCGGAGCACGCCGGCGCCCATGGGCGCGATGGCCCAATTGAACGTGTGGCGCGTGCTCTGCATCAGTCCTGCTCACCTCCCTCTCTACGAGTCGGTCGGTCGGTCGACGCAGGACCTTACAGGTCACCTGCGCGGAACTACAAGTGCGGCTAGCCGCACAACGGGTTCGAATCCGTCACGAACCGAGCGCGGTGAACTCGCCGGTCTCGAGCTGGCGCTCGACCTCTTCGTCGATCTGGTGCTCGGATGTCGCGGGGTCCGTGCGGCGTAGCTGCCAGGCGCGCAGCCGCCGCAGCTTGAGGATCTCGAGCACGTACACGAGGTAGACGCTGGCGGCCACCGCGATCGCGAAGCACAGGATCATCAGCGCGCTCCAGCCGGCGTCGAGATGCCCGCTGGTGTCCGAGTACGGGATGAAGCGCAGCGCGACGGCGAGCCCGGCCATCGTGATCGTCCACGCGTACAGGTACAGGACGGTCCGCCGCTGCGAGAAGCCGATCCGGTGGAAGCGATGGTGGAAGTGGTTGGAGTCGCCCCGGTAGACCGGCCGCCGGTACTTGATCCGCTTGGCGACCACGAAGCCGGTGTCGAGGAACGGCACGGCGAGGATCACGAGCGGGCCGACGAGCGCGACCAACGCGTTGGTCTTCAGGGTGCCCTCGACGATGACTGCGCCGAGCAGCAGCCCGAGCAGGTTGGAGCCGCAGTCGCCCATGAAAACGGACGCCGGGTGGAAGTTGTGGACGAGGAACCCGAGTGCGGCGCCGGCGGTGATCGCGGCGAGCACTCCAGCCACGTCGCGCCCGAGATCGAACGCGATGATCGAGAACGCGATCGCCGAGATCGCGCACACGCCGGCGGCGAGGCCGTCCACCCCATCTGAGAAGTTGACGACGTTCATGATCGCGACGAGGCCCAGCACGGTCAGCGGGCCGCCGAGGTCGCCGAACTCGATCGCTCCGAGGAAGGGGAACGTGATGTTGCGGACCACGACGTCCGCGTTCACGAGCATCAGCGCGGCGATGAGCTGGCCCGCGAGCTTGGCGGCGGGCGGCAGCTCGCGCCAGTCGTCCCACGCGCCGACGAGCGTGATGAACGCGGCCGCCGTCAGGATCCAGCGCACCCGCTCGCTGTCGGGCATGAACAGGAACGCAGCGATCAGCACGCCGGCGAAGATGGCCAGCCCGCCGAGCAGCGGGGTCGCCTCGCTCGCCAGCCCTCTGGCCTTCAGCGCGTCGACCGCACCGATACGCCGAGCCAGGCGGGCCACCGGCGGTGTGAGGAGCGCCGCGGCGGCGAAGGCAACCAGGAAGGCGTAGAGGGCTTCGCTTTCCATGTGCACGGAGAGGATCGCAGGGTCGGCGGCTGGCAGGTGTATGCGGTTCGGTGCCGAATCGGGATTGCGACGGCGGCATGGCGGGCAGATTCGCGCCGAGTCGCCCAACCCCATGGGAGACGTGACCCCGACACATCGCCGCCTCGCCGGCGCGTATCTCGCGCTCGGCGACGATCCCGAACCGCCGCTCGGACAGCGGTCCGTGCCGCGCGCCGTCGGCGCCTTGGCGGCGGCGATCACGCTCGCGCTGGCCGCGCCCCTCGCCTGGGCGGCCGCCGGCCCGGACCGCCCGCCCGCCGACCAGCCGGCCGCGACGCCGACCGGCAAGGCGGCGTTCGCGTTGGCGGCCGACGATGACGACGGCGACGCGTGACACCTGAGCCGACTCGTGCGATGTCCACGGTGGCCGAGCCGCCGCCGTGGGAGCAGGAGGAGCGGCACACGTGGGATCTCTCAGAGGGCGACGCGATCGCGCCCGGCCGGACCGTGCTGCGCCGCCTCGGCGGCGGGCGCCGCTACGAGGTGTTCCTGGTCTGGGACGACCGCCGGCTGGCCGTGCTGGTCGCGAAGGTCCTGCGGCCCGACCAGACGACCGACCCGGTCGCGCTGCGCGACCTCGCGTCCGAGGCGGACGCACTGGCCCGCCTGTCGCACCCGGTGATCGTCCGCGGCTTCGACGCCGTTACCGACGGCCGCTTCCCGCACCTGCTGCTCGAGCACCTGGAAGGCCCGACGCTACGCGAGCTGATCGCGCGCGACGGCGCGCTGGCGGTCGAGCAGGCGCTCCCGCTCGGGCTGCACGTGGCGTCGGCGCTCCACTACCTCGCCGTCGAGGGCATGGTGCACCTCGACGTCAAGCCCGAGAACGTCGTGATGGGCGCCCCGCCGCGGCTGATCGATCTGAGCGTGGCGCGCTCGGTCGAGGCCGCCCGCCGCCTGCGGAGTCCGATCGGGACCGACGGCTACATGGCCCCGGAGCAGTGCGACCCCGCGCGCGGCCCGCTCGGCCCGCCCGCCGACGTCTTCGGCCTGGCCGCCACGCTGCACCACGCGATCGGCGGGCGGAGGCCGTTCCCGCGGCGTGGCGAGGAGCGGTTCCCGCAGACGTCGCGCGATCCGGAGCCGTTGCCGCGGCGCGTGCCCGCGCCGCTGGGTTCGCTGCTCGCCGCCGCGCTGGCGCGCGACCCGCTCGCGCGGCCTACGGCCGCAGAGTTCGCGGCCGGGTTGGAGCCGTTGGTGGCGGCACTGCCGCGGCGGATGGTCCTCGGGCGGCGCTGACGCGCGTTCGAACTGCCGGGGCGCCGCTAGACCGCGGCGCCGACGCCCAGGTTCGCGTACAGCGGATACCGCTCCGCGACAGCCGCCACCCGGTCGGCCAGCTCATCCCGCGCCGCCTCGAAGTCCGGCTGCAGCGCCCGGGCGATCACGCGCCCGACCTCCGTGAAGTCGTCGGCCTGCAGCCCGCGGGTCGCCAGCGCCGGCGCGCCCACGCGCAGGCCGCTCGTGACCATCGGCGGGCGCGGGTCGAACGGCACGGCGTTGCGGTTGACGGTGATGCCGATGTCGTGGAGGCGGTCCTCGGCCTGCTGGCCGTCGAGCTCGGACTCGCGCAGGTCGACCAACACGAGGTGCACATCGGTCCCGCCCGTCAGGACGCTCACGCCGTGGCCGGCGCCGAGCAGCTCGTCGGCCACGGCCTTGGCGCCGGCCACGGTGCGGCGCTGGCGCTCGCGGAACGTCTCGCTCGCGGCGATCTTGAACGCCACGGCCTTGCCGGCGATCACGTGCTCGAGCGGCCCGCCCTGCTGGCCCGGGAAGACGGCCGAGTTGATCTTCTTGGCGTACTCCTCTTTGCACAGGATCGCGCCGCCGCGGGCGCCGCCGAGCGTCTTGTGGACCGTCGTCGTGACCACGTCGGCGTACTGGACCGGGTTCGGGTGCTCGCCGGCGGCGACGAGCCCGGCGAAGTGCGCCATGTCGACCATCAGCAGCGCGTCGACCTCGTCGGCGATTGCGCGGAAGCGCTCGAAGTCCAGGAACCGCGGGTAGGCCGACCACCCGGCGAGGAGCAGCTTCGGCCGCCGCTCCTTGGCGATCCGCTCGACCTCGTCCATGTCGATCCGGCTCGTCTCGCGGTCGACCTCGTAGGGCGCGATGTCGTAGAGCTTGCCCGACACGTTGATCTTCATCCCGTGCGTGAGATGGCCGCCGTGCGGGAGCGCGAGCCCCATGATCGTGTCGCCCGGGTCGAGCAGCGCGTGGTAGACGGCCGCGTTGGCCTGTGCACCGGCGTGCGGTTGCACGTTCGCGTGCTCGGCGCCGAACAGCGCCTTCGCGCGGTCGATCGCGAGCTGCTCGATCACGTCGACGTGCTCGCAGCCGCCGTAGTAGCGCTTACCGGGATAGCCCTCGGCGTACTTGTTCGTGAGCACGGAGCCCTGGCACTCGAGGATCGCCTGGGGCACGAAGTTCTCGGACGCGATCATCTCCAGCGTGCCTTGCTGGCGGCGGAGCTCGCCCTGGATCGCCTCGGCCACCTCAGGGTCGACGTCGGCGAGCGGGCGGTCGAAGTAATCGGGCTGCAGCTCGGTCATGCGACTGAACGTATCACCGCCTCAGGCACCGCCCCCGCACGCACGATCCGCCACGCGCCGTCGCGCTCGTAGTCGCGCAGGTCGATCACGGTCGACGGCGTGCCGGCCAGCTCGCCGCCGTCGATCACGAGGTCCGCGCCGTCGCGGATCGCCTGCGGTACGTCCGTCAGGCGCCGCGCGTCGAGGCCGCCCGCCAGGTTCGCCGAGGTCTGCAGGACCGGTGGTACGTCCGCGAACGCGGGCAGGTCCGGCGCCCGGAGCCCGAGCGTGCCCGCGCCGCCGGCGAGCGGATAGCGATCGCTCGGCACCAGGAACGTCACGGCCCCGGGCAGCAGCCGCTCGGCGAGCGCGCGCGTGCGCGCGCCGAGCTCGGGCAGGGCGGCGAGTGAGAAGAACATCACCGCCGCCGGCTTGTCGGGCGGGCGGCCCTTGAGCGCGTACAGCCGCGCGACGGCGTCCGCGTCAGACGGGTCGCACGCGAGCCCGTAGACCGTGTCGGCCGGGAAGACGACGACGCCGCCGGCCGCGATCGTCGCGGCGAAGCTCATCGCCGGCCGACGACGACGCGGTCGATGCCCGCGAGGTCCCGCACCACGTCGATCGAGTAGCCGACGAGCAGCGCCCCCACGGCCTCGGCCTGCCATCCGGGGATCTCGAAGGCGACGAACGGGACGCCGGCGATGGCGGAGACGAGCCGGTGATACACGTCAAGGCCGTCGTCGCCGCCGCCATACAGCGCGACGTCCGGCTCATAGCGTGTGAGCTCCGGCGCGAGGCGCTCCCCGGTGCGCACGTACGGCGGGTTGGAAACCACCGCGTCGATCGGGCCCGCGACGCCCTCGAGGAGATCGGTCTCGACGAACTCGACCGAGAGCCCGAGACGAGCCGCGTTCCCGCGCGCGACGGCCAGGGCGTCCGGCGAGATGTCGGTGGCGACGACACGCAGGTCCGGCCGCTCGTCGGCGAGCGCGAGCGCGATCGCCCCCGACCCCGTGCCGACGTCGACCACCCGCGCGCCCGCGGGCAGATCCAGCGCGGCCTCGACGACGTGCTCGGTCTCCGGCCGCGGGATCAGCACGCGCGAGTCGACCTCCAGCTCGAGCCGCCGAAAGCCCTTGCGGCCGAGGATGTACGCCACGGGCTCGCGCTGCGTACGGCGGCGCGCGAAGTCGCGGAACGTGCCGGCCTCGGACGGCGACAGCCCGCGCCGCGGGTCGGCGATCAGCGCCGCCCGGTCGACTCCCATCGCCTCCGCCAGCAGCACCTCGGCGTCGAGCCGCGGCGTGTCCACGCCCACAGCGGTGAGCGCGATCACCGCCGAGTCGAGCGCGTCGCTGACGACGGTTTCAGCCGGCCGCTTGGAGCTCAAGCCGCTTGCGCTTCTCGGCGTCCTGCAGCGAACCGGTGATCTCGTCGAGCTCGCCGGCCAGCACGGCGTCGAGGTTATGGACCGTCAGGCCCTCGACGCGGTGGTCGGTCACCCGGCGCTGCGGGAAGTTGTAGGTGCGGATCTTCTCCGCCCGCTCGCCGGTGCCGACCTGCGCTCGGCGGTCGGCGGCCAGCTCCGCCTGCTGCTCGGCGACCTTCATCTCGTACAGGCGCGCGCGCAGCACCTTCATCGCGCGCTCGCGGTTCTGCAGCTGCGACTTCTCATCCTGCATCGAGACCACCAGGCCGGTCGGCTTGTGCGTGATGCGGACCGCCGAGTCGGTGGTGTTGACGGACTGGCCGCCGGGGCCGCTCGACCGGTAGACGTCGATCTCGAGGTCGTTCTGATCGATCTCGACCTCGACGTCCTCGGCCTCGGGGAGCACCGCGACGGTGGCCGTGGAGGTGTGGATGCGGCCCTGCGACTCGGTCGCCGGCACGCGCTGCACGCGGTGCGTGCCGCCCTCGTACTTGAAGCGCGAGTAGGCGCCGTCGCCGCGGACCTCGAACGTGTACGAGCCGTCCGACGCGTCCATCGTCTCGGTGTGGAACCCGATGCGCTCGGCATAGCGGCTGAGCATCCGGTACAGGTCGCCCGCCCACAGACCGGCCTCGTCGCCGCCGGCCCCGCCGCGGATCTCGATGATGACGTTCTTGTCGTCGTTCGGATCGGGCTCGACCATCGCGAGCCGGATCTCCTCCTCCAGCTCCTCGATCCGCTCGCGCGAGGCGCGCAGCTCGTCGCGCAGCTCGGCGTCGTCCGCGCCCTCGTCGATCAGCTCCTGCGCGCCCTCGGCGTCGGACACCGCGCGCCGCCATTCCTCCGCGAGCTTCGCGGCGGGAGCCAGCTGATTGAACTGGCGGCCCGCGTCGGCGTACTTGGCGCGATCGGAGATGACGGCGGGATCCGCCATCTGCTCCTGCACCTCCGCGTAACGGGCCTCGATCTGCTCGACGAGCGATTCGATCATGGCCCGTCGAGTCTAGGCCACGACCTCCATGCCGACCTTGTCCTCGTCCGAGGCAGATCGGGGATCCTCGACCTCGAGCACGGCCTCCATCGCGGCGATCGCGACGGCGAGCTCCTCCAGATCGGGCTCACGGGTCGTGAGCTTCTGCAGCATCATGCCCGGCCACATCAGGGTCTGGACCCAGCGCTTGCGGCGGTTGCGACCGGCGAACTTGATGACCTCGAACGAGATACCGGCGATCAGCGGGACGCCGACGATCCGCGAGGCCACCAGCAGGTACCACTCCGGCAGGCCGAGCGGGGCGAAGACGAAGATCGCGACGATCATGACGATCAGCAGGAAGCTCGTGCCGCAACGCGGGTGCAGCCGCGAGTAGCGCTGCGCGTTCTCGGGCGTCAGCGGCTCGCCGGCCTCGAAGCAGGAGATCGTCTTGTGCTCGGC
>Ga0111538_10012218_pt1 | contig 11354 bp, 11 predicted proteins | sample SoiMethybrSBSTD1_FD_79669 | JGI IMG/M metagenome (GOLD analysis project Ga0111538, IMG submission 79669) | Bulk soil microbial communities from a Populus tree surrounding site in Tennessee, USA - Soil MetaG P. TD hybrid SBSTD1 (version 2)... | ecosystem: Environmental > Terrestrial > Soil >... | reverse complement strand
GGAGCGCCGCGCGGTGGTTTCGAGACTCGTCAAATGGCTGAAACCCGGTGGTTGGGTGATGCTCGAGGAACCTGATTTTTATCCGACCTGGGCGGTCGAGCCTCCGACGCAGCGTAAGTTCTGGAATGATTTCGTGAAATGGGCGGCAGCGCATCAGATCGACTATTACGTCGGACGCAATGTCGCACCGTGGCTCGCGCAGGAAGGGATGATTGATCTCTCCGCAGAAGGCCACACGATCGTGTACAACGGCGCCTCCGAGTTCGCCAAGTGGTGGATCTACAGCATTGCCGAAGTGGCAGAACAATTTCAAAAGGAAGCTGGCGTGTCGAGTGCCGTGCTGGACGAGTTCTACCGGCTGTATCAGGACCCGGATTATTGGACAATGAGCATCGCGTTCACGGCAACGACCGGCAAGGCGGTTCGTTAGCCGGCCAGCGAGCAGCACGTAGGCGGCGACACCCAATCGTGTGTCGTGGAGCACGTCGATCAAGGGAGGTTGTAACGTGACGAACCCGATCTGGACGACCATCGTCGGCATAGTGGCCGGCTTGATTGCAAAGCTGATGACGTCGGGTACCGGACCCGGTGGCCTGCTGGTCAAGCCGGTCGTCGGCGTTGCCGGCGCCTTCGCGGCGTCGTGGCTGATACCGGCCATCGGCCTCAACGTGAACAGTGGCGAGGCGCAAGGACTACTGGCGCCGGCGCTGGGGGCGGCGTTGTTTCTTGTTATCCAGCACCTCTTCACCAAGACGGGCCTGCAGTGATGCCGGCGTGCGCGCAGCAGTGCCTCCGCCCGCGTGGCGTTCAAGCTCGGCGTTGATCTGCGCGCCGAACAGCACGGTCAGCACCGTGAGGTAGCACCAGAACAGGAAGATCATCACCGATCCGAGCGATCCGAGCAGCGGATTCAGGTGCGTGAAGTGCGCTGCGTAGAACGACAGCAGCGCGGATCCCGCGAGCCAGATCGCCGCACTTGCCGATGCGCCCCACGTTACCCAGCGCCATTTCGCCACGCGCCGGGACGGGCCATAGCGGTACGCGACCGACAGCAACAGCATCATGCCGGCGATGAGCACCGGCCAGCGCGATGGCGGCGGCAGCGCCGTGCCCGCGGTGGACGAAACGGAAAACCCGGCGCCGGCGAAACCGACGATCAGGGTGAGCGCGCCGAGCACGAACGCGCCGCTCAGCAGGCACAAGCCTATCGCGAGCAACTGGCGATGCCAGAAGGTCCGCCGCTCGCGCTCGGCGTAGACGAGATTCAGCGCGACGATCAGCGCCCGCGCGCCGCGCGTTCCGCTCCACAGTGCCAGTGCGAGCGCCCCTGCCACCGTGGCGATCGACACTCCGCGCGAGCGCTCGGCAATCGCGTCGAGCTGCGCGATGACCACGACGTTGAAACTTTCGGGCAGATCAAGGCGCACCGACGAAAGCCATGCGAGGACATGCGTCTTGCCGAGCAGCGTCGCACCCACGATGACGACGAGCGTGAGCGCCGGAAAAAATGCCCATACCATGAAGAAGGCGATGCCGGCCGCGGCGAGCGACATGTTCTGCTCGACCATCGCGAGCGAACTTCTTCGCAGCACATCGCGCCAGCCACGGCGCGAGATCTCGGCGGGACTGCTGGCGCTGCCTTTCGTCTCAGGCAAGCGCCGTCCCGTAGAGCGCGACCAGTTTGCTCCACGCGCGTTCGGCATCAGGTCTGCTGTAGATCGGCGCACCACCCTGGACCGGCATGTCGGGCACGCACCAGCCGTGCTTCGCCGGATAGACTTCGATTTCGGCCGGGACGCCGGCGGACGCGAATGCTTCCTTCAGCTTGACCTTGGCGTCGGGCTGGCGCTCGTCGTCGTTGAACGCAACGCCGAAATACATCCGCGCCTTGATCTTCGGCGCGAGCAGGTGCGGGCTGTCGGGCTTGTCGGTCACGAGCCCGCCGCCGTGGAACGACGCGCCGGCGCCGATTCGCTCGGGCACCCGCGCCGCGGTCCGTACGACAAGCGGTCCTCCCATGCAATATCCCTGCGTGCCGATCTTCCTCGTGCGATCGACACGCGCGTGCGCATCGAGGAACGCGACGAACGCCACTGCATCTGTTTCGGCCGCACCCACCGCGTTGATCGACGCCATCAGCGGTCGCAACTTCGCCATGTCGGCGGCGTTCTGAAAATCGAACCCCGCCCCGCTCTCGTACATCGGCGCCTTTCCAATTCGATAAAACGGGTTCGGCACGAGCACGCTGTAGCCTTCGGCCGCGATGCGCTTGCCGATGTCGCGCATCGCCGGGCGCAAGCCGAATGCGTCGGGCCAAACCAGCACTCCGGCGTACGCCCCGCTCGCGGGGTGGATGAAGGCAGCATCGCAGGTCCCATCAGCCGTCTTGATCGTGACTTCGTCCTCGACCACCGGCAGCGAAGCCGCCAGTGCCGGTCCGGCGGCGGCCACGAGCCCGGCGGCTACCGACAGCGCGATGAAATCCCGGCGTGACGAGTCCGCCACCTCGTCCCGTCTGTGCCTGTGCTGCTCGTCGTCCATACCCGGCCTGGTCTTATACGCGCGGAATCCGTACGTGCGACGGCTCGTGCTTTCAGCCTGACGTCGCCGCCGGCGTAACGGCGGCCGCATACATGTTTTGCACGCGAACGCCGATAGGCACGCAGCCCGTCAGCAGTACCGCGAGCGCGAGCACGATCACTCTTCGCACGACGTTCTCCCGATGATGAACGAAGTGCCCGCGGCCGCGCGAGCCAAGCGCACGGCCACGGCACCGCGTGGATGTTCGACCAATTGCGCGGTCAGCGCCGCCCAGTCAGCTTCGCGAAGTCGCCCATGACCCGCTGCATCGATTCGAACGTGGATCCGCCGGACGACACGACGCCCTGCATCGCCGACACGACCTTCTGCATCTGGCTCATGTCGGGAAGCATCGCCATCGCGGCCTTGGTCTCCTTGACGCCGGGGACGCCTTCCATCTGTTCGCCGAGCAGCGAGAACAGCCGCTTCTGCATCTCGACGATCAGGTCGAACATCTCGCTCCAATAGTGCATGGATTTTTCCATCGCCTCCTGCGCGGCGCCCTGCCCCGCGGCCATCAGGCTTTGCGGATCGCGTGCCGCGGCAGCGGATTGCACGTGCTTCTTCTGGAATTCGCGCGCCTGTTCTTCGCCTTCGAACTGCTTCTTGCGCATCCGCGCCGTGCTCTCGATCGCCGTGTTGATGACGTTCAGCGCAAGCTGGGCATTCGCCTTGTAGAGTTCGATCGCCTGCTCGGGCGTCATCATCTTCGCCATCTTCGTCATGTCGCCGAACGCTTGCATCGACGGCATCGACGGCATCGCGGCGGCGCCCTTCGACGATGCCGGTTCTGCGGTCGCCATGCGGGGTGCGGAACGCTTGCGAGCCGGGCGCTTCCGCGCGGTCGGGGTGCCGGCGGGTGCTGCTGCTTTCTTGGCCATGTTAAGTGCTCCGTGAAATTGGACAACGGGGGCGGAAACTCCTGTGATGAAACGCCCGGACGGACAGTACGTCAAGTTGCTCGGGTCGACAACTTGCAAGGAACGCGCTCCCCTCAATCCCCGTTGTTTCGGCGTAGCGTCCGCATCTGCACACCGCCGACGCTGCACTGGGGACCGGGTCGGATGCGATCCAGATCCCCGAATTCGCGCGTCTGCGCCAAAGCAAAGGGGCAGCGTCGCGCTGCCCCTTTCTTGGCATTCGTGATCACGCCGTTCGTGGCAGCAGCAGCTTGTCCAGGGTGATCGGCAAATCGCGGATGCGCCGGCCCGTCGCGTGATACACGGCGTTCGACAACGCACCGGCAACACCCGTGATGCCGATCTCGCCGATGCCGCGGATGCCGAGCGGATTGAAGTTGAGATCCGGATTGTCGACGAACGTTACGTCGATATCCTGGATGTCTGCATTCACCGGCACGTGATATTCGGCGAGGTTCGCGTTGACGATGCGGCCCATGCGCGGATCCACGATCGTATGCTCCAGCAGCGCGAGGCTGATACCCCATACAATGCCGCCCCGCAACTGGCTCAGTGCCGTCTTCGCGTTCAACCGGCGGCCGACATCGTACGTGGCGACGACGCGCGGCACGCGAATCTCGCCAAGATCGCGATCGACGCTCACCTCGACGAACACGGCACCGAACGAGTGCGCGGCAAAGCGCTTGTCTTCGTCGCCGGGCTTGGCCTCCGCAGTCGCCTCGATCGGCGTACTGATTCTGCCGGCGAGTGCTGCGAGCCCTTCACGGCGACGCGACTCGTCTAGCGCGATGAGCCAGCCCCCGTCGAGCGTCGCGCGCTCGCGCGGCAAGCCATGCAGCGGCGAGCTGGGATCGGTCACCGCCCGCTCGATCAGCTGCGCGCGCAACTTCTGGCAGACCGCCTGCACGGCGGGACCCACGCTTGCCGCCGTCATCGAGCCACCGGACACGGGCGCTTGCGGCAGCGCCGTGTCGCCGAGCTCGAAGCGGACGTGGCTGACGGGTACGCCCAGCGATTCGGCGGCAACCTGCGTCATCACCGTGTAAGTGCCGGTACCGATGTCCTGCGACCCCGATTGAACGACGACCGTGCCATCGGGCTGCAGTGCCGCGCGGGCCGACGCCGCCATCCGATGCGCCGGATAAGTGGCCGTGCCCATGCCCCAGCCAACCATCGCGTTGCCCTTGAGCATTGCGCTTGTTGCCGACGGCCGCCGCGACCAGCCGAAGCGGTCTGCGGCCTGCGTGTAGCACTCCCGCAGATGCTTGCTCGAGAACGGCTTGCCGCTGTCGGCTTCCGCCTGCGCGTAGTTGCGCAGACGTAGTTCGACGGGATCGAGCTTCAGCGCATAAGCGAGCTCGTCGAGCGCGACCTCGAGGGCAAAGCTGCCCGTCGCCTCGCCCGGTGCGCGCTGGAAGGTCGGCGTGCCGGTGTGGAGCTTGACGAGCCGGTGCGTCGTCATGCCGTTCGGACACGCGTAGAGCATCTGCGTGATAAGCGCCGACGGCTCGACGAAGTCCTCGAAATCCGATGTGTGCGACACGACGTCGTGACGCACGTGGGTGAGCACACCACTGCGCGTCGCGCCAAGCGCGATCCGCTGCGACGTCTGCGGGCGACCACCGACCGGTCCGAACATCTGCTGCCGATCGACGACGATCTTGACCGGACGCTGCACTTTCCGCGCACAAATCGCCGCCAGCACGACGTGCGACCACACGGAGCCCTTGCAACCAAAGCCGCCGCCTACGAATGGCGAGATGACGCGCACGCTGGCCGACGGAATGCCAAGCGTCTTCGCTACGGTTTCACGAACGCCTGACACGTATTGGGTTGCGTCGTGCAACGTCAGGCGATCGCCTTCCCATTCGGCAACGGTCGCGTGCGGCTCGATGGGATTGTGGTTCTGCATGGGCGTCGAGCACGTGACGTCGACGCGCACCTCGGCCGCTCGCTGGGCGGCCTCGAAATCGCCCCACGTGACGTCGGGTGGCTTCCTGCCTGCCTCCTTGGGCTTGTATGCATCTGCGCGCGCCGCCGAGAAATCGGTGACGGCAGGCTGCGCGGCGTAGCTCGCACGGACGAGCGCCGCGGCATCCGTCGCATGCTCGAAAGTGTCGGCGACCACGACGGCGATCGGCTGGCGGTCGTAATGGACGACGTCGTCCTGCAGCAGCGACAGCACGCGTCCTGCCGGCGGCTTGACGGCTGCGCGGCCCTGCTCGGGCAGCTTCGGCGCATTGCGATGCGTGAGCACGAGCAGCACGCCCGGCGCGTGCTGCGCGCGGCTCGTATCGAGGTTGACGACGCGTCCGTGCGGAATGGTCGACAAAACCATCACGCCGTGGCACAGATTGGCCGGTCGGAACTCGGCCGCGTAGCGCGCAGCACCTGTCGTCTTCTGCGCACCGTCCGTGCGATCGAGCGGTGCGCCGATCACGCTCGTCTGGCCGTCGTCGTTCATGCCAAACCTCCTGCAATCGTGGCTGCGCGCACGACCGCGCGCTGTGCGAGCTCGACCTTGAATGCGTTGTCACGGTACGGCTGCGCGCCTTCGACAGCGGCGCGTCCGGCTGCGGCCATCGCCGCCGCATCGAGCGGACGTCCGATCAGCGCGTGCTCGGCCGCGCGCGCACGCCAGGGTCTGGGCGCAACGCCGCCGAGTGCGATACGCGCGTCACGCACGCGATTGCCGTCGACGTCGAGCGCCATCGCCACCGAAACGAGCGCGAATTCGTAGCTGGCCCGGTCGCGCACCTTGAGATAGTGCGAGTGCGCGGCGAAACGCGACGGCGGCAGCAACACCGCGGTGATGAGCTCGCCGTGGCGCAACTCCGTGTCTCGCTCGGGTGTCGTGCCGGGCAGCCGATGGAACGCGCTGATTGAAATCCGCCGCGTGCCCGCCGAGCCACGGACCTCGATCTCCGCGTCGAGCGCGGCAAGCGCCACGCACATGTCCGACGGATGAGTCGCGATGCATTGCTCGCTGGTGCCGAAGATCGCGTGGATGCGGTTCGATCCTTCGCGCGCGGCGCAGCCGGATCCGGGCTTGCGCTTGTTGCACGCGGCGAAGCCGACGTCGGTGAAATAATGGCAACGTGTGCGCTGCAGCAGGTTGCCGCCCACGGTGGCCATGTTGCGCAACTGTGGCGACGCGCCCGACACCAGCGCCTGCGACAACAGCGGATAGCGCTCGCGCACGGTGGCGTCGTTGGCGAGATCGCTGTTGCGGACGAGCGCGCCGATGCGCATGCGGCCGTCCGGCGATGTCTCCACGTCCTTCAGCGGCAGATGCGTGATGTCGACGAGCCGCGCAGGCTGCTCGACGTTGCCCTTCATCAGATCGAGCAGATTGGTGCCGCCGGCTAAGCAGCGCGTGTCGCGGTCGGCGAGCGCCTTGACGGCGGCGTCGACGGTAGCGGGTTGGACGTAGTCGAAGGCGCGCATCGTCATGCCCTCGTCGACGCGTCGCGGACGGCGGCGACGATGCCGACGTAGGCGCCGCAGCGACAGAGATTTCCGCTCATCCGCTCGCGGATCTCCGCATCGGTGAGATCCACGGGTAGCGTGCGGCGCACGTCGGCCGTTGCGGCGCTTACCGTGCCCGCACGCACCTCGGCGAGCATTGCGACCGCGGAGCAGATTTGCCCTGGCGTGCAATAGCCGCACTGGAATCCGTCGTGCTCGATGAACGCGGCCTGCACGGGATGCAGCGACGCGCCTTCGGCAAGCCCTTCGATCGTGCGAATGCGATCGCCCGTGTGCGCAATGGCGAGTGCCAGGCACGCATTGATGCGCCGGTCGTTGACAAGAACCGTGCACGCGCCGCACTGGCCGCGGTCGCAGCCTTTCTTCGTGCCGGCGAGGCCGATGTATTCGCGCAGCGCATCGAGCAGCGTCACGCGCGGCTCGAGCATCAGGTCGTAGTCATGGCCGTTGACGTTGAGCCGGACGGGCATTGGCGCCCCGGGTGTCCTCGCAGCGGCCTCGTGCGGCGTCGCTGCGATCGCCGCCACGGGTGCCAGGCTGGTTGCAAGCCCGGTCGTCAAGGCACCCGTTCCGTATAGGAAGCGTCGGCGCGCAGCACCTTCAGCAGTCAGTGTTTCGTCGTCGTCGTCGTTCATCGTGCACCTCCGAGCATTCGCTCATTGCAAGGTCCGTTCCGCGCGCGAATTCCGTTGTGGATCCGGCGCGTTACGTGTGTTGCCCACTGCTGCAACGCCATTCCTTTTTACGACCTCGGGCGCAACATTTACCAGTGAGACTCGAGGACTTGACTCGAGTTCGATCGCGGCTATAATCGTCATACCGCATGTTTATACGGTAGTGTCGATGAAGCCGAAAATACCCGTCAAGCGCGTTTCCGCATTGAAGTCGGCACCGCTGGCCGATCCGCCGCAACTGACATCGCGACAGCGGCAGATCCTCGACTGGATTCGCGCGTATCTCGAGACAACCGGCATGCCTCCCACACGCGCGGAAATCGCCACCGGACTCGGGTTCTCGACGCCAAGCTCAGCCGAAGATCACCTGCAGGCGCTTGCGCGCAAGGGTGCGATCGAAATGCTCCCCGGCGCTTCGCGCGGCTTGCGGCTGAAGGACATTCCCGGCATTCCCGTGCAAGGCACGTTGCCACTCGTGGGCCGGGTGGCGGCAGGCAATCCGATCCTCGCCGCCGAGAACATCGAAGCGCATTACCGAGTCGATCCAACGCTGTTCTCGCCGCGGGCCGACTACCTGCTCCGCGTGAGCGGGCGCAGCATGCAGGACGCCGGCATCCTCGACGGCGATCTGCTCGTCGTGCACCGGACGAGCGAGGCGCGCAACGGCCAGATCGTCGTTGCACGCATCGGCGCCGCGAGCGGCGACGAGGTGACCGTCAAGCGTTTCCGCCGGCGGGGGCGCGATGTCGTGCTGTCGCCGGAAAACAGTGCGTTCGAGCCGATCGTCGTCGATCCGCGGGTCACCGCGTTCGTCATCGAGGGCATCGGCGTAGGACTGGTCCGCAGCGGCAGCTGGTAGCACTGCGCGGACAGGGTTGCATCCATTCCCATCCAAGGAGGTTCCATGGTCTCGGCGATCCCGGACGGTTATCACAGTGTCACCCCTTACCTGATGGTGCGCGACGCGCAGCGTGCGCTTGCGTTCTATCGCGATGCATTCGGCGCGGCGGAATTGATGCGCTTCGAAGCGGGCGGACGCATCGCGCACGCCGAAGTGAAAATCGGCGATTCGCACGTGATGCTCGCCGACGAGAATCCCGACGAAGGCTTCGTGGGCCCGCAGACGCTCGGCGGCGCCGGCGCGAGCCTCATGCTCTATGTCGACGACGTCGACGCGACGTTCGCGCGTGCCCTCGCGGCAGGTGCCACGCAGCGGCGCGCCGTCGCCGACCAGTTCTACGGCGATCGCGTCGGCACGCTCGCCGATCCATTCGGGCACGTGTGGTCGATCGCCACGCACCGCGAGGACGTCTCCATCGACGAAGCGAAGCGCCGGATGGCGGAACTGATGAAGTGATCGCTGGCTTCGAGCAGCCGCTGAACAACTCACCTTCGGGAGCGCCCCCGTGTACACGCTGTATGGCAAGACCGGATCAGGATCCGCGGCGATCGAGGCCGCGCTCACGCTCACCCGCCAGCCGTTCCGGATCGTTGAAACGGCGACGTGGGAACAGAACGATGCCTATGCGGAACTGCTCGCGGTCAATCCGCTCGGACAGATTCCGACGTTGGTCCTCGACGACGGCACCGCGTTGTCCGAAAGCGCGGCAATCCTGATCCATCTCGGCACCGTCCATGACGACAGCACGCTCCTGCCGCGCGATCTGTCCGCGCGCGCACAGGCGGTACGTGGGCTCGTCTACATCGCCACCAACTGCTACGCGGCGATCAGCATCATCGACTACCCGGAGCGCTGGTGCGCAGAGGCCGACGCCGACGAAGCGGTGAAGGAGCGCATCCGCGCGGGCACGCGGGCGCGGTTGCATCGTCACTGGGAAATGTTTGCCGACGTCTTCAGCGCTACGCCCTGCCTTGGCGGCAGCGACTTGAGCGCGCTCGATCTTCTCGCCGCCGTCGTCAGCAAATGGTCGGGGGCTCGCCAGCACCTGGCGGGTCACCGACCGGCTTTCCACGAAACGCTGCAGCAGATCGAGTCCGTGCCGGATGTCGCGCCCATCTTCGCGCGTCACTGGCCACCACGCTGACGCCGGCCAGCGCTGCGAGCCGACTCACGGCGTTGACAGCGCCGCCGTCGCAGGCCGACAGTCGAGCCGCCCGGCTCGACACCGGGTCACCACCGTCCGGCTCCACCCATCAACACAAGGAGAACAATCATGGGTCTCGTACGCTTTGCCACCGCCTTTTGCGCCGCGCTGCTGCTGACGCTCGCGGCGCCTGCCAGCGCATGGAATCGCAGCCCTGCCACGCAGTTCGCCGCGCTGCCTCCCGGCACCGCGCATCCGGAAGGCATCACTGCCGATGCGCATGGCAACCTGTACGTCGCCAACTTCGACGTCAGCGGCAACACCTCCGTCGGCACGATCGTCGTGTTCGACCGTAACGGCCGCCTGCTGCGCACGCTGCAGATCGATAACGGCAGCCCGCTGCTGCTAGGCATCGGCTTCAATCCGGTAACTCACGACCTGCTCGTCTGCGACCTCGCCAAGCAGCAGGTACTGAAGGTCGATCCGCAAACCGGTGAGTCCAGCCAGTTCGCCGCGATCCCGGGAGGAACGGCCGGAGGGCCGAACGGACTCGCGTTCGACGCGGCCGGCAACGTCTACATCTCCGATTCGTTCCAGGCGACGATCTGGCGCACGTCGCCCGCCGGCGGCGTGCCTGCGGCATGGGTCAGCGACCCGTTGCTCGGCACCAGCGGCGTTCCGCCGTTCGGCGCCAACGGCATCGCGTTCAATCGCAACGCCTCGGCGATGCTCGTCGCCAACACCGGCAACGACACCGTCGTGCGCATCCCGTTGCCTGCGGGCCCGTCCGGCGCGCCCGGCACTCCGGAAGTGTTCGTGCATTCGATCAACGGCGCCGACGGCCTCGCCATCGACGCTGCGGATAACGTGTGGGTCGTGGCCAATCAGGCCGACGAGATCGTCGTGCTCGACCCGAGCGGCCGAGTCATTGCCAAGCTCGGCGATTTCGACGGCATCGATCGCCAGGGTGCTCCGGTAGGGCTGCTGTTTCCGGCGAGCCTCGTACGGGTGGACAACTTCATCTACGTGACCAACCTGGCGCTCGACCTGCGCAACTTCGGCCTGCCGCAGACGGTCGATTCGCAGTGGACGGCCGCGGTCACGCGACACACGATCGCGCGTATCAATGCGCATCTGCCGCCGGTGCGAGGCCAGTGACATCGGCCGCGCATTCGGCTGCGCTTGCCCGCCTGCTGGCGCATCCCGCCATCTGGCGCGGCGGCGATTGCGCATCCGAGCCGGCCAGCATCGCGTCCGGCTTTGCCGAGCTCGACGCAGCACTTCCGGGCGGCGGGTGGCCGCGTGGCGCGCTGACCGAGTTGCTGGTCGAGCGCGAAGGCATCGGGGAGTTGCGGCTCACGCTGCCGGCACTCGTGCGGCTGCAGGCCGAAGGGCGCAGCGTGGTCTGGGTTGCACCGCCGCATCGTCCCTACGCGCCTGCGCTCGCAGCGGCAGGGCTCGATCTCACCCGTCTCGTCGTCATCCGCGGCTGCAGCGCTGCCGAAGCGCTGTGGGCCTACGAACAGGCGCTGCGGGCGCCGGAATGCGGCGCCGCGTTCGGCTGGATGCAATCGCACGAGGATCGCGTACTGCGGCGGCTGCAGGTGGCTGCGCGAGAGGGCCGCACGTGGGGCGTGCTGTGGCGC
>Ga0111538_10012217_pt1 | contig 11354 bp, 12 predicted proteins | sample SoiMethybrSBSTD1_FD_79669 | JGI IMG/M metagenome (GOLD analysis project Ga0111538, IMG submission 79669) | Bulk soil microbial communities from a Populus tree surrounding site in Tennessee, USA - Soil MetaG P. TD hybrid SBSTD1 (version 2)... | ecosystem: Environmental > Terrestrial > Soil >... | reverse complement strand
ATCGAAAGGGAAGCTCCTGTAAGCCTTGCAATGCCGTCCGAACTTTGTTTTGACACTCGATAGGAACATACAGCAAAAGAAACCCCCCGCCCCCTGCGCCTGCGATCTTGCCGCCGATCGCGCCGGCTTCGCGCGCCGTCTCATACATTTCATTAATCCATCCATTGCTAATCGTGCCGGCCAAACGCTTTTTCAACTCCCAAGATTGATGGAGCAACAAGCCAAGGGCGTCAAAATTCCCCGTTTCAACAGCACAGCGCGCTTCATATGCCATGTGTTTGATTTCCCGCAATTCATTCAGACGGTCTTTCAGATTGCCTACTTGTTCATTTAGGATGGAGGAAGAATTACGAGTCATACCGGTAAAGAACAACATAAAATTATTATTTAATGCTCGTTGTGCTTCAGATGAGAGTTCGATCTTTTCCGAGGTGATTTGGCCATTCTGCGAGAACTCAAAAAAACGAAGACCGTCATATGCAGCAATGTACTGATCCTGAACGCCTATCGGCCGTTTTAGTATTTCGATTTCAATTTCACATGCCTCACGCGCCAACCTTTCAGCAGGGACTATCTCTCCCAAATAGGTATACATGGCATGCAAAGCACCAACCGTAACAGTACTAGATGAGCCCAGACCAGAGCCTTCTGAGGAATATCGCCCATTGTTGTAATTTCGACCCCACCATCAATTCTTGTGGTGCGCAGAGACTCCCGAATTAACTCGTGATGGATCTGATCAACCTTATCTACTATCTCAGTCTGTGTGTAACCAATGCGCAGCTTACGATCAAAACGTTCTTTTATGGTTACGAAAATATATTTATCTATAGCAGAACTTAAGACGCAGCCACCTTCCTGCATAAAGAATGCGCTAAAATCGGTACCTCCACCGAAGAAACTGATCCGTAATGGTGTCTGAACGATGATCAACCGGCTCTCTCCAAAACTCTAGATGCATAATGCGCCATATTTTATAAATTAATAAGCTCCCTTTGCTCTGAGTACAACTGGAATTGTCTGGAATAACAGCTGAAAATCGAGCCACAAGCTCCAATTACGAACATAATACATATCGAGACGAACGCGTTCTTCGTAGGATATATCGGAACGCCCACTAACTTGCCAGATCCCGGTAATCCCAGGCAGCACAGTAAGCAGATTCATAGCGAACTGCTTATACATAAGTGCCTCTTCAGGGGAAATCATTCGTGGGCCAACTAACGACATTTCACGTTTGAGCACATTGAACAATTGAGGAATCTCATCTAAACTATATTTCCTTAAGAACGCGCCGATGGTTGTAATCCGTGGATCGTTCTTCAATTTATGATTGGTTTCCAATTCTCTTTTCAATTCAGGGTGTAGATTAAAGATCTCATCACCATTTGTGACCATGGTGCGAAATTTCAAGGCATAGAACTGTTTGCCATTTAAACCCATCACCAGTCTTCTATGTAAAACCGGGCCTGGGGAACTAATTTTTATACAAAAGCCAATGAATAGAAGGAAAGGCGAAAGGACAATCAAGCTCAGGATTGCCAGCACATAATCGGAAATTAATTTCAAAACGCTATCGAAGCCGGCTAAACGCACCTTATTTACATACACCAAAGGAACATAAGCAAACTCGTTAATGGTTAAGCCAGTGGTAAGAATCTCGTACAATCCCGATGACATGCGAATATTGACCTTTTCCGAGACCCCGTAGGTTGTAAAAATATCGAGTAAATAATCACGCGTAGAAAATGCACTTGAAGCCAGTATTACTTCACCAATATTGCACTGCTCGATAATCTCACCCATTTTGTCAACGGAACCCAAACAGGGCAGATCATGGAACAAGGGAGAAGTCACGGGCTCCTTTTTATCGAGAAAACCGACTATATGCAGGCCGGATGTTTCCCAGCGGAGTAGCTGTTCTGCCAGCCAGCGCCCTTCCTCATTAGCTCCCACGATGACAGCAGGTGTGAGAAAATAACCGCGTTTGCGAAGACGATACATCTGTCTTCGCAACAAAAATCGCGCTCCCGCTACCATAAGGAATGTAAATACCCAGGAAATCAACAACCAGCCGCGCGCAACAATGAAATCTGGTGCCAGGAACCCCGCCAATACGATTATAAAGAAGCCTTCACTCGCAGAAGTAAATACCTTTGAATATTCACGAGTCCCGCCAAGTAGGTTGTCTTTAACGTAGAGACCATTAACTGCAAATATTGCCAGCCAAAGGAAAGGCACAGTATACAACAGATATCGATAATTCTCAAAAGAAACGACTGAAATTGGGTCAAACGGTCGCGCAAACCATTCAAAACGCAAGAAATAGGCCAGCCAGAAGGCAACAAAGGTTGCCACTACATCGGATGTGATCAGGCCGGTAATGTAAAATCGCCATTGTAAGTGAGGGGAAATGAGTGAATTGGCGTCTTTGATCTTTTTTGAGGCGATAGCATTGGAGGAACTTTTAATTGTAGTTCTAATGCTCATGAATCATCATGATCTTAACCAGAAAAAGAATTTTTACCACGGTATTTCTTAGCGCTGTAAAAAACTATATAAGACCAATGCTCCGCCATACCTACATTCGTTTAGAATTCGGATTAGGCGGTAATCAGCCGCAACTCTTATTCGGTTTTGTGTTGCGGCGTGAAATACTAGTGTGTAAACGGCTGCAACTGATTGGAAGATAATTCCAAACGCATCTTCTGACCTTGAAGTAACTCTAAAAATACGCGCACACGATCCTGACCTGATAAACGGCAATCGAACATTGCCTTGTAATTTGAAAATGGCCCATCGTTAATCACAACCCGATCCCCAGATTTGAATCGATCAATGTAGACATAATTCGATTCCGCAATATCTTCAATCTGCTTCTGAATTGTTCGAACGAGTGCATCCTCGATAGATGCCGGCTCTCCTCCATAGCATACAATGCCAGTCGATCCAGGTATCCGCCTTAGCTCAGAAACGGAAATCTGTTCCAAATCCACATGGATAAACAGGTAACCTGGAAAAAAGGGCTGCTCTTTCTGGGCTCGGGGATTGACAGGCTTGACACGGATCGAAGGGAAGAAAACCTCGATTCGCTGAATACGAAGTCTTTCACGAAGCGCTGCTTCTTTTCGGGGTTTACTATGCATTACATACCAATAAATCATTAAATATGCCCTTCTTAACGTTTGATTTATAGATCTCTATCGATGTAACTTCTAGCGTGTAAGGCCAAATTGATTATATACTTTTGGCGGGTGGGTATACTGGATGCTCAACCCTTGGCCCGATCAAATTACGCACGATCTGCGTAATCTGCTCCATTGATATCGAACAGACCGCCTGTCCTGTCAACAACACCTCATGGCTTTCAGGATCAACGCCGATCATCAGAACTCCTGGAAGTTCTTGCAGTTGCGCATATGGGAATTCTGATACCAAGGCTCTCGTGTCAAAAACAATCATGCTCGGGTCGAACGCGAGAAGTTCTGTCTCGGTTGCCGGCTTATTTACGGCGATTACTTCGAACTCTGCGATGCCCTTGAAAGTTGCCTGGACCCCAGCTAATACCAGTGAATTTCCATAGAACAAAACCTTGGGTTGCCTATCCATGAGAAATATAGGGTATCTTAACCAAGTCGGGTTCTTAATGTCATAAGCGTCAAAAAAAAGCGACAGTCTACCGAGATGGGTAGACTGTCGCTTCCGACAGGTTTAATGGCAATGCTAATCGTCAGGCTTCAGCCCTAACTTGCCAGCATAAGCTAACACTTGGTTGCGGTTCTGTAGGTGCAGGCAGGAGATGATTTCAGTCATGTGGAAGCGGACTGTGCGTTCGCTGATTGATAGCCTCTCGCCCACATCCCGGTACGTCAGGCCCTCTGCGACTAGACGCAATACTTCGGTTTGACGCTCCGTGAGTCCGTATGTCTTCTCTTTCTCGTCTGGGCGACCGGCAGGCCGAGGCAAACGGTCATCCTTACCGCTCAATTTTGCGAACTCGATCAGCAGCCGGCTAGCCAAACCGGGCGAGAACGGCGGGGTGCCCTGCTCTAATCCATGTAACCCCTCGATAAAGGCATCACCACTTATGCTCTTCAAGAGATAACCGGATGCGCCACTCTTAATGGATTCGAAGAGATCCTGATCTTCTGCAGATGTAGTTAACATCAGGATCTTGATCTCGGGCTGTAGTGCCTTAATTTGGCGAGTCGCCGATAAGCCATCACAGCGCGGCATACGGATGTCCATCAAGATCACATCAGGATGGAGTTCCTGCGCCAAAGCAATTGCCTCCACGCCGTCACTGGCAATGCCTAGCACGTCAATGCCATGAGCAGACAAGAAGTTGCTCAAACCCTCACTCATCAGACGATGGTCATCCACCACTAGAACGCGCATATTCGCCGCTCCTTTCCGGCACTTCCAATACCACCTCGGTTCCTTTTCCCGGTGTGCTCTGAATTTGCAGAGTACCATCTAATTGTCCAGCGCGCTCCTGCATAAATTGCAGACCAAAATGCTGGCCATGTACTGTTGTGAGATTGTTAGGGGAAAAGCCGTGGCCATCATCTCGAATAATTACGAAGATACGCCCGTCACCTGCCTCAAACTTCACCTGGACATGGTGAGCTTTGCTATGCTTACGTGCATTCGAGAGCGCTTCCTGCACGATACGAAAAATCTGCATTTGCACATCTGGCGAAAATGTTGTGCCGATCAGCGCTGAATCAATCGTCAGATCTGCCTTGATATCATAGTTGCAGGTGAAACCCTCTACATACTGCTGAACTACGGTGAAGAAGGGTCGATGAAAGGCAGGCGTGGTGCGCAGGTTCATAATATACTCGCGCATTTCGGCGTGTGTCTCGCGGATTAGGCGGCCGAGGCGATCCAGCTGTGTCGCAGCGGCCTCTCCCCTACCTTCGCGGGATAGTTTGGCAGCTGCATCGATTTGCATACCGGCATATCCCAATACTTGTCCAAGTGTGTCATGCAGATCGCGAGCCAGATGCTCGCGCTCTTGTAATGTTGCCAACGCTTGCTTTTGCACAATTAGCTTCGCCTGCGCCTGCTTTTGCTCGGTCACATCACTCAGCAGGATTAGGTGACCAGCATCACCCCCCCACCAATCTTTAAGCAATGATATTGTCAGTGTGTAATGCCGGACATTCTGTTTCGTCTCTAGGCTGAGCTCTATCTCCGTTTCGGCAGCATCAATCAGGTCCTCATTTGGATAGTCAGGGAGTAGCTCGCCGATCGGCCGTCCTATGGCACGCCCGGCCGACATCTCCAAGATCCGTTCCGCAGATGAGTTGAGACTAACCACTCGTCTGCGAGAATCCAAGACAAGCATGCCTGTCTGCATCTGCTGGAGGGCTATCTGGTGAGCGATGGGGACAGGGTTTAGAATATAATGACCGAATCGCACACTAGCGTGTACAAAGAAAAGAACTGCAACCACTAGCATTTCGGCAAGAAACGTAGAATCGCTAATACCGGCAGGCTCCAGCAGGAATATCATTCCTGCAGCAATTTGAGCTGTCGCCATCACAATCACTGGCCAGCGCTGCCGAGGGGAATGCATGAACAACCAGGCAAAGACTATAAGATTAACCAGACCCAACCCGTAAATATAGGCGAAAAAGAACCAGCTGCTCTGGTCATACAACGGAAGGAACGATCCATCAAACCCAAAATCGAGCCATTCCAAGCGATAGAGCTCATCGATCAGGATTGCCAGTATATTTAGCAGTGGCACAATGAATAGCAGGATCAAATTGCGGCGAGTCAACCAGCGCCGCGGCCAAGCAAATTCTAAGATAAAGCAGGTGATAAGAGTTATGGCAAGCGGCTGCCAGAAAGACTGGAACTTCACCCAGGAGATCTTTATATCAAGATCTATTGCCGCGTATTCCATGACCGAACCAATCGCCCACAGCGCGGTGAAAAGACTGGCAATTGCAAACGACAACGCACCGGGAATGCTACGGCCACGCCAACTGTAGACAGATAATGCGAATAACAAGAAGATCGTGAAAACAGGAAGCCAGATGTCCGGGGAGTATGGCCAAGTCATAACACCACCGCTAATAAGACAACTTATTATCCTAATGCCGCTGCGAAGAAACAATCGGCAACTTCGAATAAACAGTTAACCAACTATATTCAGTTTATCCGGCTTATCTTACTAAATTTACCTTCTTTATCCAATTCAGAATTACCTTACAAAACTTCAAACATTAGATCAACCTAGAAGGCTTATTAAGTAACGAGGTAGGCACAGTGATATATTTGCATCCAGACTAACTAGATCCCCCATATCATATTAATACATGACGGGTAATTCTATAAAAGGTTACATCTCTAACATGAGGAAATAATTTTGTTCTAGAGCAGGTGAACTTTACTTACGCAATTCTGTAACGTAGAAATCCATGAGGTATCTGCTAAAGTTATATCTCACCTCTCGCATTTCTACGTTACGAATAATATCCGATGACACGTTAATAGAAAGATATTTGTTTTATCTTTCCTGTTCATCTTGTGCCGCATGATGATCTCAAAATTTTGACTTTTCAACGAAATTGCAATTAGACTGACCGTGTCTCATGCTATACTCGTATTTAGGTAATTATTATCATTATAATCATTTTACAGCAACAGGTTTAGGATATGACAACTCTCTATGTAGGACCTGGCGGAAGCGATGCGAATAATGGTCTGAGTTGGGCAACACGTCGCCTGACTTTGAATGGGATAGAAGACAAACCTGTGGTGGCGGGCGATACGGTCTACGTGGGGCCGGGAGTCTATAGAGAAACCCTCACTGTCGATGTGGCCGGTTCGAGTGGCAGCCCAATTACGTATATCGGCGATCCGACCGGAGAGCACACTGACGGCATAGGTGGAGTTGTGCGGATCTCGGGCTCGAACAATGACCAGTCTGCAGTCAGGGGCAACTGCATCAACCTTCCGAATGCACGTTCCTTCCGTACCTTTCGGGGCTTTCAATTCGACGGTACCTCCGGTGCTCATGTCAACGTGCAGCCCAGTAGCAACAACCTCATTGTTGAGGACTGTGTCTTTTTGCCATGCTCCACGGGTTCTTCAGCGTGTGTGAATCTGCAGGGCACTGGTACAGGTCATATCATCCGGCGCGTTTTTATGATGAACCCTGGTCCAGGGATCCTGGCTACTCATACCGCTACTGTTAATGATACCGGGATGTTGTGGGAAAATTGTGTGGCGATCATTGGGGGTGTCGCCTACGCGTTTAGGTCTGACAGAGTGGGCGGGATCACGGTCAAAAACTGTACAGTTCTGGCGGCCGAGGTAGGCGTGCGGGTCAGCACGGCGCTGGCGGCCGGACAGACTATGCAGGTTTACAACTGTGTCATTACTGGCTGCAACCAAGGCCTGGTTGCCACGGTCACCGGCGAGCTTGTCGAAGACTTCAACAACGTCTTTGGAAATAACAATTCCCGGGTGAACGTCAACACTGGTGCAAACTCCGTCTCGTATCCGATCCTGTTCGATGTGCCGTTTTTGAAAACGGGCCATCATTTTGGCTCGTTCCTGGCTACGCCCTCGAATGCATCGCAAACAGCCAGGAAAGCAGGCACCGGCGAGAGCAGCGACGATCTGTACGGGATAGTTCGGCCCTCTATAAGCAGCAAGAAATCCTGGGGCGCGGTCCAGGGTACCGGGGCGGTACGGGAGACAACGATCGTGGATGGGGGTAGTGGAGCGTCGCTCAAGCTTCCGGACGCGGGTGAGCAGCTCTTGATGCGGATCCCTGTCACCAGTACGAGTACAACCATCTCACTCAAGGTCTACCGAGAAGCCAATTATGCCGGGACCAACCCACAGATGATCATCCGCCAGCCGGGGCAGTCTGACCGCACGACGACTGACGCCGGCGCCAGCGGTCAATGGAACACCCTTTCAGACACCTTTACGCCCGCGGCAGTGCCGCAATATGTGGACGTGATTATCAAATCTAACAACACGTCCACATCCGGCAGCTTTAACACATATTGGGACACACTTGGGGTGAGCTAATGGCAGAAGTCAATCCGAAACTCCTGGACGTATGGGTATCCGACACGATCTGGCCGAATATTGGCCCCCCAAAGACCGGAAATACAGGCACGCTGGATACATGGGTATCCGACATAATCTGGTTGGACGTCTACGCCGAGGCGGGTGCTACACCTCCCCCAGGCAACAATATCACGAACAAGGTCATTGACTATCAACGAATGAGGAAGTGATTTATGGCGCAATGGATCAAGCAGTCTACAGCATCTACAATCAAGTTAGGTCCTTTCCTGGACGATACGGATGGAAAGACCGCCGAGACAGGCCTGACCATTTCGCAGGCCGATATCCGGCTTTCCAAAAACGGTGGCGCCTTCGCCCAGTCGAGCAACGTTGCTGGGGCGACTCATAATGAGAACGGTTATTATGACGTTCCTCTGAATACCACCGATGCCAATACCCTTGGGACCCTGCGCGTGGCCGTCTCCAAAACTGGCGCGCTTCCCGTGTGGCAGGATTTTATGGTCGTGCCTGCGAATGTCTGGGATAGCATGTTCGGAGGTAGCGTACTCAACGTCAGTGTATCGACGCTGTCGAGCGGGGCGGTGGATTCGATCCTGGATGATCCGGTCGAAGGGACTTTTACGATGCGACAGCTTCTCCGGCTCATGGCATCGGCTCTCTTCGGCAAGGCATCTGGCGGTGGTACGGCTACGATCACCTTCCGAGATCTGGGCGACAGCAAGGACCGGATCACAGCGACTGTCACTTCTAACGGCAACCGGACGACTGTCGTTTTGGACGCTTCCTAATGGCTGACTACTGGCCCGATTCCTACAACCCGGATCGGGCCTGGCCGGATAACTACTGGCCGATTCCGGGCTCTGGCTCCGCCGATACCGCTACACCGAGCTATTGGCCTGCATTTTACGTTCCTGCCCGCACTTGGCCGGATGATTATTGGCCGATTCCGGGCTCTGGCACTCCCGATATTGCTACCCCGAGCTACTGGCCTGCATTTTACGTTCCTGCCCGCACTTGGCCGGATGACTACTGGCCCGTGCCCGCCTAGTATCTGGCTACTATCCTTACCATCAGGTAATCGGATGCGAACTGGAGCACTGGCACAGAGATGACGAAAACGTGCTGAGGCTGCTGGCAGCCACCTAGTGTTAATAGATCGGGCTGCGTCATCGTATTCAGCACCAGGCTCTGACCATCTTCTTGATGCTTGCAAGACTAGCTGATCTTCCCCATGCCAATATCGGCATTATAGACATTATCTGAAGAAGCCCTGTCTCTCTTTCAGCGACAGCACACCATCCGCTTCTCATCCCAAAATCAGTTCTATCCACTCACACCTCCCGAAGCGGCACCTTCACCGTGCGTCACCCGGGCTGCCGTTCGTGATTTGTTAGGCAAATCAAGCAGGTGTACTGTATATCCCCGTTCGAGCCGGTTTTTTGGGATGCTATTATGAGGGCGAGACGGCTTTCGGGAGCATGATATGCCCTTTTTGATTTCCTATTTTGAGCGTGCCCTGCTACCTATATGGTTTATTGACCTGGTAAAAAAAATATGATATCCTATTATCGACAATCTAGACATACTATATCTATTTGAAGCATGCTTTTCTTTCTTTTGCAATCTGGTCAATAGCGCAAGGAATTGAATGTTTAGGTTTCAATCCAACAACAATGCACAACTTAGAAGTTCTGGCCGCCTTGTAAATTTGACCCATGAGGCAGGCTAAAGAAGGTCACGATTTAGAAATCCTTCCAAACCTCCAAAACCATAGCACCTAAGAATTTCATCTATTTCGGATTCAGGATAGCAACCAGCTAGAGCTCATTTAGTTACATATTGCTCTATGACGTTCGTAACCTTTTTAGACGATAAACGTCATGATTTCAAGCCTAGTACCGTACAAGCATTTGCGTCTGATTCTTCTTACTAGACAATTGGCCAGCTTTTAGGGGATGCAAACAAGAAAGTGTGCAGTTTGACCGGCATCCTTTTGTCGGAATGGCGTAGCGCGGTAGTATGAAAATGCTGGTTGCCTTCTGGGGAGGATCTCATGGCAACTTTGAGCCATCAGGGTAGCTTATTTAGTTCGGAACGAACTATCTATGTCAATTTTTCTTTTAGATCCCACCCTTTCAATTAACTTTCAATAGCAGTTGATGCTCATACTCGTCCCAGTCTGGCTGCGCTCAAAGTGGACTCGCCAGGGCCGGTCATCTTTTGCCGTCGGTGAGGGGCATAAATCGACAGCTTTACGTTCGCACGATACACGTCAAAGGGGATGAAAGCATCGCATATTTTTCTGACCCACGCAAAGAACCAGCTTTGAACTATAAACTAAAAAACCTCAGTTAACGTGTCTGGGGCGCTCAGATGTCCTTAACGTGGAACACTTTTAGTCATACCCTACGAGAGATGTATCATATTGACAACTCTCTTTATGGGGATGCGCTAAAGGATAAATTTTACTAAATCTGGAGTAGTAAGATTATGAAAGCATTTTTACAAAGACGATGGGAAGCCTGGAAACGATTCGGCCGATTACTCGGTGATCTAATTGGCCGGGTGTTTCTAACTGTTTTTTACTTTACTTTGGCCATGCCATTCGGTTTAGGGGTGCGGCGATGGGGGGATCCGCTTGGGTTACATCCGCGTGGCCGCACAAAATGGTTGGAACGCAGAACGCAGGATCTGACTCTTAAGGATTCACGGAGGCTTTTCTAATGTTTATCTTGGGTATATCTTGTTATTACCATGACGCAGCCGCGGCTCTGTTACAAGACGGGATCCTGGTAGCCGCCGCGGAGGAAGAGCGCTTTACACGAAAAAAGCATGACTATAGCTTTCCAAGTCATGCCATCGATTTTTGCCTTCGCCAGGCCGGAATTTCAGGCCGTGACCTGGACTATGTGGTCTTCTATGAGAAGCCGCTGCTGAAATTTGAGCGGATCTTATTGACTACACTACAGACCTTCCCCCAGTCCTGGGCTGTATTCCGAGAGTCAATGATCACCTGGTTCAACGACAAGCTGTGGATCAAAGGTCAGCTCCTCACCAAGCTGAATATCCCGGATGAGAAACTGCTTTTCGTAGAGCACCATTTGAGCCATGCTGCCAGCTCCTTTTTCTGTTCTCCCTACGACGAAGCAGCCATTCTGACCATTGATGGAGTCGGAGAATGGACCACGACTGCACTCGGAAAAGCCACTGCGGACTGGGATGGAACAGGCAAGAATCATATCGAGCTGTTCAACGAAGTAAAGTTCCCCCATTCTCTTGGCCTTCTGTAT
>Ga0111538_10012216_pt1 | contig 11354 bp, 9 predicted proteins | sample SoiMethybrSBSTD1_FD_79669 | JGI IMG/M metagenome (GOLD analysis project Ga0111538, IMG submission 79669) | Bulk soil microbial communities from a Populus tree surrounding site in Tennessee, USA - Soil MetaG P. TD hybrid SBSTD1 (version 2)... | ecosystem: Environmental > Terrestrial > Soil > Tree... | reverse complement strand
GCGGCGCCTGCGCGGCCAGGTGCGCCATGAACGCGACCAGCCATGCCAGGGCGGCCGCAGTAATCCCTCTCCGTATGCTCATCCCTCACCTCGAACACCGCATGTTACTTCGGGCCGGGCAGGGCCTAAAGGCCCTGCCCCTACAAGCGCGCAACCAGCGGGCGTAACGACGTTCAGTGACCGCTGCTCACGCCGACGATCCACAGTTCATGCCGAGCTTCGTCCCAGTCGGCCGTGACCGTTCCGGCCGGGGCTTCGCCGAGATAGGCCGCGGGAATAGTCGAGGCCATCATCACGGCCTGCGCGATCGACAACCCGGTGAACCTCACGGTGTTGGCGATCGCTTTGTCCATGGTCAACGCCGATCCGGCGAGGTACGGGCTTCCCGGGAGCGCCACACGCCCGTCCTCGCGAAGCTCGCACTCGACACCGCCCAGCGCAAAGCGGCCCGGGGCACAGCCCGCGGCGGCGATCGCATCCGTCACCAGGATGGTGCGACCTTCCCCGTTCGCCCGGACCATCGCCTTGACCGTCGATCCTGGCAGATGATGACCGTCGACAATCAGGCTGATCAACACCTCGTCTGCTGCCAGTAATTCCCAGATCGGGTTGGGATGGCGCGGCAGCATCTGCGGGCAGCCGTTGCCGAGGTGGGTCGCGAGCGTCGCGCCGGCGGCAATTGCTGCGGCGATGGCCGCCGGGTCAGCGGCCGTGTGTCCGACCGCCACCCGCACGCCGGAATTGACGAGGTGCCCGATCAACTCGATGGCACCAGGAACCTCGGGCGCAAGCGTGACCAGGCGGATGCGGCGCTCGCAGGCGTCCTGGCGACGCTCGAAGTCCTCGATGGTCGCGGCCCTGACGTGCTCGCGAGGGTGTGCGCCGCGAGCGCCATCGAGAGGAGATATGTATGGCCCCTCCATGTGGAGTCCGGCGATCGCCGGGTCGTGCACCCGGGCCAGCACGCGCGCACTGGCTGAGAAGTCCTCGAAAGATGACGTGATCAGCGTGGGCAGACACCGGGTCACACCCGTGGACCGCATCCGCTCGAGCGCCTGTGCGACTGCATCAGGCGTCACCTCACGGCTGTTGAAGTCGACGCCCGCGAAGCCGTTGACCTGAAGGTCGAACAGCCCCGGCAGCTCCAGCCTCACGCCTCGTCGTCCTGGAGGATCGGCCCCCTCGCCTCCGGATTGAGCCCGGCCGCCGCATCACGATCGAGATACAGCGCGGCGTTCGGGTGCGTGCGCAGGATCGATGCAGGGACGGCTGGCGAGATCTGGCCTTCGATGGTTGCCTTCACGGCGTCCGCCTTGCGGGCGTCCGGCACGACGCAGACGATCTCCTTCGACTTCAGGATCTGCCGAATCGACATCGACACCGCCTGCGGCGGGACATCGTCCACGGATGCGAACCAGCCCTCGCCGGCCTGCTGCCGGCGGCATGCAGCATCGAGCGTGACGAGGATGTAAGGTTCGTCGGTGTCGAAATCCGCCGGCGGATCGTTGAACGCGAGATGGCCGTTCTCGCCAATCCCCACGAACGCCACGTCGATCGGGGCGCGGGTCACCTCGCGTCCGACCTTCGCCGCGGCGCCAGCGGCATCGCGTTCCGCATCGAGGAAGTGGAATCGGGGAATGCTGGTCTTGTCGATCAGGCGTTCGAGCAGGTACCGCCGGAAACTGGCGGGATGGTCGATCGGCAGACCGACGTATTCATCCAGGTGAAACATCTCGACGGCCTGCCAGTCGATGTCGGGTGACGCAGTCAGCGCTTCGAGGAAATCGAACTGCGAGGCGCCAGTGGCGGCGATAATCCGTGCCTCGCCTCGGGACGCAATTGCCTGGCTCATCACACGTGCCGCGTGCCGCGCGGCGGCCCGGCTCATGGTCAGTCGATCGGTATAGGTCTTGATTTTCATGCATTCTCTTTCCGTAGTCCGGGGTAGATTACTGTCGCCATGGCGGCAGCAGGTGCTTCTGAACTTTGCCCAGCGCCGTTCGCGGCAGCGCGTCCACGCGAACGAACGCGCGGGGCACTTTGAACGACGCCAGTGCGCGGCGGCAGCGGTCCTCGAGCGCAGGCGGATCAATAGGCTGGTCGGTTACGAGATACGCAACGGGCAGCTCGCCGCGCCGGGCGTCGGCAACCCCCACGACCACCGCTTCGCGTACGCCCGGGACCTCGAGAAGCAGCTCCTCTATTTCACGCGGGTAGATGTTGAAGCCGCCGGAGATTATCAGATCGGTCCGGCGTCCCCGCAGCGTGTAGTAGCCATCCTCGGAGCGCTCGGCGAGATCGCCGGTTCGAAACCAGCCGTCGACGAAGGCAGCCGCTGTCGCCTCAGGCTGGCGCCAATAACCGCTGAACACGTTGGGTCCCCGGACCAGCAGCTCTCCGACCTCGCCAGTGGCCGCCTCGGTCCCGTCGGGACGGATGATGCGCGTCGATAAACCGGGCAGCGGCATCCCAACGGAACCGGCCCGCCGTTCGCCCGCGTAGGGGTTGCTCAGGTTCATGAGCGTCTCGCTCATGCCGTAGCGCTCGAGGATGGTATGACCGAAGCGCGTGCGGAATTCGTCGAGGACGGCCGGCGGAAGCGGCGCGGAGCCGCTGACGAACAGACGCATCCTGGAGCCGATCACGTAGGCCAGTTCCCGCGGCAGCTCGAGCAGCCGCACGTACACGGTCGGCACACCGAAAAAAAGCGTGGGCTGAAAGGTCAGGAACCAGTCCGCCGCGCGCTCCGCGTCGAAGCGCTCGACCAGCCGCATCCGGCAGCCGCTCGCCAGCCACGTCATGAGCCCGTTCCCGAGACCATGAACATGAAACAACGGCAGCACGGCAAGATAACGGTCGCTCGCCGTGATCCGCCAGCAGGCGACGAGGTTGACCGTGTTGGCCAGGAAATTGTCGTGCGACAGCACCGCGCCCTTCGACCGACCGGTCGTGCCCGAAGTGTAGACGATCGCTGCGGGCGCGCCGCCATCGAGCCGGATGCGCACGTCATCGCCCGACTCGGCCGCCGCTTCCCGGGTGAGCTCGGTCACGTCGAGCGGGCTCGCCCCCCCGAATGCCTCGACTGCGTCGCGGGTGGTCACGACAACCCGGGGCTGAGCGTCGCCGAGAATGTGGCCAATCTCGCGCTCCCGATAGAGGATATTGATGGGGACGAGCACGAGACCCAGCTTGATGCAGGCGAGCAGCAGATCGACGAACTCGATGCGGTTCGAGAGGTACACACCGACCCGATCCCCTGCCTGGAGGCCGCGTCTGGCAAAGGCACGCGCCAGCCGGTTGCTGCGGGCATGAAGATCGCCGAACCGGAGCGTCGCCGGCTCTCCATCCGCGCCCTCGTACTCGATCGCCACGTCGTCGGCCTGGCCGAGCAGCGCCGAGGCGAACAGATCTGCGAGTTGCATTACCCGCGGGATTGTACCGTGAGGAACCGGACGACCTCGGCGTACGTCTTGGTGTCCATTGCCGCGACGACTGCGCGTGGCCGGAGGTGTGACCAATGTTCGACCACCTGACAAGGGACCTGGCCTACAGCGCCCGCGGCCTTTTCCGGGACCGCTCGTTCACGCTCACGACGGTTGCGACTCTGACGGTTGCGCTGTCACTGGTGACCGTCGTCTTCGCGATCTTCAACGCCTACGTGCTCCGGCCGTATGCGGTCCGCGATCCGAGCGCCTTATACGAGATTCGATGGAGCGCCCGACAGGACAAGCGATTCGCCGCAGGACGCATGTTCCGCTGGAACGACTACGACGAGCTGAGACAGCGGCAGGATCTCTTCGACGACGTGATCGCCGAGCGAAACCGCACGGTCTCCTCGGAAGGGCGGCAGCTGCTCGCGGCGTTCGTGTCGGGGAACTACTTCGAGGCACTCGGCGGTCGCGTACTCACCGGGCGCGGCCTCGCCTGGTTCGATGCGCGCACGCCTGACGGGGACCCGGTCGCCGTCCTCAGCTACAGAGCCTGGGTGCGCCTCTTCGACGCGGACCCTGCCGTCGTCGGCGGGACCGTCCGCCTCAACGAGCAGATCTTCACGGTCGTGGGCGTCATGCACGAGGAATTCTTCGGCCTGAACGACACGCCGCCGGATCTGTGGGTGCCCGTGACGATGTACGGCCCGGTCACGAGAGTGAACCTGTTCGGCACGAACCAGCCCCGGCACCTCGCGTTGATTGCGCGGGTGCGCCCCGACGTCACTCCCGAACAGGTGGCGGCGGTCCTCTCGCCGCAGATGCAGCGATTTACAGAGGAGCCGGGAACGGTCCGGGCGGAGGTCTATCCGCAGGCAACGCCGGCGCCGCTCACCGGCGAGCTGCTGGTGGTCCTGTCACCGGTGTTCGCCGCGTTCGTTTTGGTACTCGTGGCCGCGTGCGCGAACGTGTCCAATGTGATGCTCGCCCGGGCCAACGCCCGGCACCGCGAAATCGGCATCCGGCTGTCGCTCGGGGCAGGACGCTGGCGCGTCGTACGCCAGCTGGTGACCGAAGGACTGATGATTGCCGCGCTCTCGGTACTGGCGGCGCTTGGCGTCGCCAGCCTCGTCCTTCGGGCCGGGCTGGCGCTCTTCTTCCTGACGCTGCCGCCGTCGTTCTCTGCGGTCGCGCGGGTGCTGCCGCTCGACATCGATCACCGGGTATTCCTGTTCACGGCGATCGTGGCCGCGCTCGCCACGATCGTGTTCGCGGTCCTCCCGGCGCTGCAGGCGACGCGCCTCACGCTGACGAGCGCGCTTCGCGGAGAGTTCAGCTCCGGCGTGCGCGGCTCGCGGCTGCGCCACGTGCTGGTGATCAGCCAGGTGGCGGTCTCGCTCATCCTGATCATCGTCGCGGCAACGCTCGTCCGGAACGGAGTGACCTTGAGGGGTTACGAGACCGGCTTCGAGACCGGGCGTCTCGTGTCCATCCGGCCGGGAGGTCGCCTGCTGCAGTCCGCGTATCAGACGCTCGCGGCGAATCCCCGCGTCGAGCAGGTCGCGGTCACCAGCCGCAATCCGCTGATTGGCGAGCTATTCAAGTCGCCGGTGCGCAACCCGCAGGGAAACGGCATTGTGCCAATCTCGTACATGTTCGTGTCGCCCGACTACTTCTCGATGCTCCGGATTCCGATTACGCGTGGCCGCGGGTTCGAGCCAGACGAGGCGAGAGCCGAGGCGCGCGTCGCCGTGATCAGCGCTGCGGCGGCGCAGACGCTCTGGCCGGGCGCCGACCCGCTCGGCAAGACCGTCCGTGTCCTGATGGCGCAGGAGGTTCGCGACGGCGTGATGACACGGGGCAACCTGGTCTCAAACGCCGATATCCAGGACGCGGGCGAAGACGTGGTGGTGATCGGGGTTGCCGCAGACGTCGTGACCGGCCTCGTCTACGAGGGCCGCGGCGCGCACATGTACCTGCCGACAACTCCAAGTGGACCTCACGCAAAGGATCTGCTGGTCCGCGGGCGATCCGCGCAGGACATCCGGCTCGACACGCTCCAGGGCGCGCTGCGCGGGGTCGATCCCAATCCGCTGTCGTTCACGATTCTCTCCCTGGACGAAGCGCTCGCCCTGCAGACGTATCCAATGATGGTGGCGTCGTGGGTCGGGCTCCTGCTCAGCACGATCGCGCTGGCGCTGAGCGTTTCAGGACTTTACGGCGTGATGACGTACGGGTTGAGCCAACGGACCAAGGAGATCGGGATACGGATCGCACTCGGCGCCACGCCATTGCGCATCGTGCGCCTGGTGATGGCGGAGTCGGGACGGCTGGTCGCGATCGGCGCCGGCTTCGGATTGGTCCTGTCGTTCTCGGTGCTCGGAGTGTTGGCGGCCATCGTGCCGCTCGAGAACGTGTCGATTCTCGATGCGCCCGCGTTTGCCGCCGGCACCGCCATCATCGCCCTCGCCGCCGCGCTGGCGTCGTTCTTCCCGTCGCGGCGAGCGACACAGATCGATCCCTCGGAAGCGTTGCGGACAGAGGCGTAGACGTTCCGAAGACCCGCAGTCCGCAGCCCGCCGTCCGCAGTCCGCGGTTCGCAGTCCGGTTTGCGGATCGCGGGCTGCGGGCTGCGGATCGCGGAGACCGAGCTACACCCTCCGCAGCTTCGTTACCCTTCCGACTTCCACCCACTCGACAACGTAGATGTCGCCGTTGTGATCAAAGCAGGCGCCGTGCGGGCAGATGAACTGGCCGGGGATGAACTTATCGCGTGGCTCGCCGCGCAGCGGATACTTTCCGCCAGGGTTTGAATCCCCGAGCTGCGCGACGAGAGCGTTACTCTTGTCCATCAGCGTGACACGCCCGTCAAGGTCCGGTACGACGACCAATCCCTTGTGTTCGTGAAAGTGGCAGGGCAGGCGGAACCCCGGGATGAAGTCGATGTGCTTGCCCTCCAGGGTGAAGCGCTGGAGACGGTTGTTCCGGCGGTCGGCCACGACGAGCACCGGCGTCTTGCCCCGGTTGTCGATCCAGTTTCCGTGCGGCTCGGCCAGCTGCCCCGCCGCCGATCCGCGCCCGCCGAAGGTGCGGATGTACTCACCCTTCGAGTTGTACTGGTTGATGTAGGAGGAGCCGTAGCCGTCGCCGACATAGACATCGCCGTTGGGCGCAATCGCCACGTTCGTCGGATTGTAGCGAGCAGGCTTGCCGTCGGCGCCGGACCTGTATTCCGGAATGTCCGGCGGACCCTGTATCTTCCAGACCGGCTCCCCCTTCAGCGTCGTCTTCACGACGACCGCCTGCATCTCGGGCTGCGGCGTGTTCTTGGGATTCGCGGCGTTCGCGGTCAGGTAGAGGAACTCTTCACGTCCCTCCTTGCGGATGTGCAGCCCATGGGCGACGCCGCGGAACTCTTTGCCCCACGATCGGATGAACTTCCCGTTGTGATCGAACACCACCATCGTGTCCGCGCTGTCGCTCGTCGCGTGCACGGTGTGATGGATGTGAATGTTGGCCTGCGAGTCCTCGACCACGCCGTGCGTATTCCCCCACTTGATCTGCGGCGGCAACGCACCCCAATCGTGCGTGGCTTCGCAGCGGTACGCCCCCTCGCCCATGATCGGCTTCTTCGTCCCTCCCTTGTCCTGGACGTTGAGCAGGATGGGACCGAGTACGGGGCTCGCGACCGTGGTGGCGAGGAATTGGCGGCGGGTGGAAGTGGACATGGGGGGATTGTAGATCGGGGGTTCGGGGGTTCGGCGGTTCGGGGGCTCGGGGCTCGGACAGCGGCGCTATTCAGAGGCAACGAGCCGCTTGGACTTGTCCCGGCTGCCTCTGAGTACCACCGGCTCCGAGCCCCGAGTCCCGAGTCCCGAGCCCCGACTCGCCCACCCCGCGGCCCCGAACACCAGCAGATTGGCCGCAACGACCGGCGTCGCGCTAATCAGGAGCCCGTACACAACCCACATCAACGCGCCGACCATCTGAACGCGCTTCAGCGCATCGGCACGCTTGCACAGATACGAACCGACGAAGACGGCCGTCGCCAGCCAGCCCAGGTACTCGACCATCACGCCACTGCCTCGTCTTCATCAGCCAGCGCCAGGCGCAGACGGTCGGACTCGTCCGCCTGAACCCGCGTATCGCCGACGGTGACCCTGTCGGTGCGCGCCTTGTCCCACTGCGCCAGCGTCAGCCCGTTCGATTCGAACAACGTGCGAATCTCGCCCACGCCGCGGCCGAGCACATCCTCCAGGATCGGCACGGTCACGCTGAACGCATCGTCGCTGAGGATCGTGCGCCTCGCAATCCGGGCCAGCTGTGTGTTCTCCGACACCGCAATCGTGAACCCCGAGCGATTGTTGACGTGCAGCATCACGTGAACGTCCGAGCTGCCGTCGCCGATGTAGATCGTGCGATCAGGCGCGATGCCAAGACGCGCCTCCAGCTCCTCGAGCACAGCCACCTTGCCGTATCCCGCGGGCACCCGCCTGATGGAGCGCACTTCCCCGGTGATCTCGTCGTAGTCGAGCTCGGTGCCGAACACGTGCGTTGGATCGAGAATCCCTGCCAGGGCGGACTGAATGACCTCGCGCGGCGCCGCTGAGATCACGAAGAACGAGAACCGGACGCCTTCGAGGCCGCGATTGAGGAATTCGACCAGGGCAGGAATGTTGTGGCGGAGCCTGACACGCCGCCCGGTCTCGACCAGGTGCTCCCGCCGGACGCCGCGGAACTCGGGATCGTGACGAATCAGGTACGCGAGCTCGCCTCCCTGCTGAACGAGGTTGCTGCGGGCCAGCCCCTCGACCTTGTCCTGAAAGCCCTGGGCCCCCAGCAGCTCACTGAGAACCAGACCGGAATCGTTGAAACTGAGCGTCTGATCGAAATCCGACGCCACCAGAAAATGCCGTTGAACCGAAATCATGGTGTACCCCGCGCTGCTTTCCCGCCGGACTCTCACGGCCATGACGGCCCGGCGCGTGCTGACATAACAATAACACCAATGACAGCATAGCAGCCGCTTCAGCGATCAGCAATAAACAACGGATATTGTTACGATATTGTTGCCAATCCGACAAAGCTGATATATCATTTAGTCTATGGCCAAGGCGTCGGGCGTCGCCCCGAAATATCAGCAGGTCTACTCGGCCTTGCGCCGGGACATTCAGTCCGGCCGTCTGGCCAAGGGAGACCGCCTTCCCAGCGAGGCCGACCTCGTCCGGCTGTTCGGCGCCTCGCGGATCACCGTGGGCCGGGCGGTCCGCGACCTCCAGGCAGCAGGTCTCGTCGAGCGGCGGCCGGGTGCCGGGACGTTCGTCAAGATGCCGCAGGCTGCCGGCGGGCTGTCGTTCGGCCTGCTGATTCCGGATCTGGGTGAGACGGAGATCTTCGAGCCGATCTGCCAGGGAATGATGGCGTCGCCGCTCGCGGAGGAACACGCGCTCATCTGGGGCAGCTTGAGCGGACCTGGCGCGTCGCGCGAGGACGATGCGTGGCGGCTGTGCCGGCAATACATCGATCGCCGTGTGTCGGGGGTGTTCTTCGCGCCGCTCGAGATGACGCCGGGCAAAGACGGGGTGAACGAGCAGATCGCGCGAGCGCTCGATGCCGCCCGGATTCCAGTGGTGCTGCTCGACCGCACGGTCGTGCCCTATCCGCAGCGCGGGCATCACGATCTGATCGGGATCGATAACCGTCGCGCCGGCTACGTGATCACCGAGCACCTCGTGCAGCTCGGCGCCCGGCGGCTCGCATTCGTCGCGCCGCCGCATGCCGCAGCGACGGTCGACGCGCGCGCCGCAGGCTATCGCGAGGCGCTCTATGCGGCCGGCGCTCCAGTCGATCCTGCGCTGGTGCAGCGGATTGATCCGGAAGATGGCGAGGTCGTGAAACGGCTGATGGAGTCACGGCAACCGGATGCGATCGTCTGCGCCAACGACCGCACGGCCGCACGCATCATGCGCACGCTGCTCGGGCTTGGGTACAAGGTCCCGGCCGACGTCCGCATGGTCGGCATCGACGATGCCGATTTCGCCGAGTTGCTCCCGGTGCCGCTGACCACACTCCGTCAGCCCAGCCGGCAGATAGGCGACGTCGCGCTGGCCGCCATGCTGCAGCGCATCGCGCGGCGCGATCTGCCGACTCGGGACATCCTGCTGCACTGTGAATTGATCGTGAGGGAGTCGAGCGGGGGCTGATGCAGTGCCGTTACCGTTTCACATGAATGAAGATGCTGTCGAAGAGCGGCGCCGGCGCTCCCTTCACCGACGCAATCACGGCATGGCGTGACTGCTCGAACGGCACGCCGAGTGCGGTGGTCAGATCGCCAAGTACCGGCCGCGCCTCGTTGTGGAGGAACACGCCCCCCGGAGCGAGCATCGCGCTGATGTTCGCTGCCGCCAGCGCCAGCTGACGGTCGTCGAAATACGGAAGAATGTTGGTGGCAATCACCAGGTCGAACGGCGCGGCGGTCAGGCGTTCGGTGACGATGTCGAGCGGTTCGGCGCGAAGGACGCGGGCGAGCGCGGCGCTGACCTGGACCGACTTGCGAAGCCGGCCCTCGTCGTCCTCTTCGGCCCGGACCGCCTCCGGCGGCGACGACAGCCAGGTCCCGAGATCCGCGAAGTATTCGCGGTACTCCCGCGAGAACGTGAGCCCGTCTTTTTCGACGATGTCGGTGGCCAGCAGAAGCCGCTGCGGCGCGCTGCGGGCGCGGCGCAGGTGGTCGACGACGCGCGGGTTGATGTCTGCCGCCGTCACCTCGAGCTCTCCGGCGCGCGCGAGCCCGGTCGCGAGGAGCGCGTCGATCACGGCCCAGGGCTGATAACTCTCCGGCGGCGTGTCGCGAAGGCCGGTGCGCGGTGCGAGATCCAGTCCGGGGCCGACGACCAACACGCGCCGGATCCGCCGCTCGGCCGACAATCCCTTGAGGATCTGCAGCCCGAGATTCACGACATAGCCGGCTTCGACCGCCGTGTCGGTGCTGAGACCACGCGTCCGGTACAGCTCGGCCACCGCTGATGCCGGTGTGGCCGCACGCTGCGCGACGAACTCCTTCTCGTACACGAAGCGCATCGCGCGAAAGTACTCGCGCATCAGGCCGTCGTGCCGCTGGTTGCGATCCGGGAACGCCGTCTCGACCAGCGACTTGAAGTACATCAGACGAACATCGGGTGCGGGCTTGTCGAGCGCGCGCAATAACGCGCCGATCCGTCCGGTTACGTCGGCAGGCGCACGCGCGCCGTGCGCCAAGCCGTCCTCAAGAAAGGCCTTCCTCGTCGGCTCGTCCATCCCTTCGGCCAGCGCTTTCGCGCTGAGCGCGGGCTCGATCGGCGGCGATCCGGACAACCGGCGCGACTGCAGCAGAAAGAAGATCAGGTGATCGAGATCGCCTTCGCGGACACGGCGGACGTTCTCATCGTGCGTACGGGCGACGTAGTCTGCAAAGGACGCCGCCGTGAGCCCGAGACGCGACTGCACAGCCGCAACGTCGTCCCAGAGAATCCGACGCGCCTGGACCGGGGTCTGGGCTTGAATCGAGAGAGATAGCGCGGAAAGGGCGAGGAGAACCGGGAGAGGCAGTCGGGGAGGCATCGAACTGATCCTCCCCGACTGTAACCGACTAGAGGCCTTGACCGACTCGATTCCGAGTTCTTGAGTCACGTTTCGGTCAAGGCCGTCCGCGCGTCAGCGCGGCGTTACAAAGACAATGCGACCTAGCGAGGCGGAGCCTCCATGGTCTCAGGCGTAGCCTCGCTAGAACAGCAGACGGAATCCCAATTGGATGAACCGCTGGAAGTTCGACTGCGCGACGGTGTTGCGGTTGATGCGACCGAAATCCGCCGAGGACGTGGTCTGGTTGTACTGACGCTCGTCGTACTGCGGGGTGTTGAACACGTTGAACGCTTCGAGACGCACCTG
>Ga0111538_10012214_pt1 | contig 11356 bp, 10 predicted proteins | sample SoiMethybrSBSTD1_FD_79669 | JGI IMG/M metagenome (GOLD analysis project Ga0111538, IMG submission 79669) | Bulk soil microbial communities from a Populus tree surrounding site in Tennessee, USA - Soil MetaG P. TD hybrid SBSTD1 (version 2)... | ecosystem: Environmental > Terrestrial > Soil >... | reverse complement strand
GCCCGCGACGCGCTCAGCGCGCTCGCTCGACCCGGATGGCAACTCGCCGACATAGATGCTCACGTTACGCGTGAACAGAACTTCGCCGGAGGGCAGCAACTCGCCACTCGTATTCGCCAGACAGCCGAGCACGCGATCGGGGCCGAAGGCGCGCGCGAGCGCGTCGTTCTTCCACATGCCATTCTGGATGGAGAACGCCACTGCGATGTCGGCGTTACGCAGCGACTCGAGCGCTTCGGCAGTACCCGGCGTCTTCATCGCTACGATGAGCACGTCTGCGCCGCGCAGTTGCGAAGCGTCGGTGAGCACGTCGACCTTGGTTGCGAGCTCCGTGAGCCCTTTGATCCTCAGACCGTCGCTGCGCAGCTGCGCAGCGCGCCGCTCACGCACGAGCATCGTGACTGAGTGCCCCGCGCGCACGAGATGCGCGCCGAGAATCGAGCCGATCGCACCGGCGCCGAGAATCGCGAACCTGGTTGCAGAGGCCGTCATGGGAGGCGGCACGATAGCACCATTCGCGCGCTGCATGGCCGGCGATGCCAAGTTTGCATTGGTCTTCTCGGGCGCGGATTGTCAGGCTGAAGCCTGACCCACAGGTGCTCAATGACGCATGCGGATATTCCTGCCGGCTTCGCGCCGATCTTCCGGACCAGTCCGTTCCTGGAAACGATCGGGCCGCTGTACAGCGCCGGCTCCGGCGCTTTGCTGGTCATCGGCATGCGCGTGCAGGAGAAGCACGCGAACGCGCGCGGCACGTTGCACGGCGGCGTGCTCGCGTCGATCGCGGACGTCGCACTCGGTTACGGACTGGGCACGTCGACGAGTCCGCCGACGCGCATGGTGACCGCAAGCCTGAGTGTGGATTTCGCGGGCAGCGCGCAGGTGGGCGACTGGGTCGAGACATCGCTCGATATCCAGAAGGTCGGCTCGCGCATGGCGTTCGCGAACGTTTACTTCAGCGTCGGCAACGAGCGCATCGCGCGCGCCAGCGGCGTATTCCTCGTGCTGAAGCCTGCTTAGCCGCTGGCGGCTTTGCGCGCTGCTGCCTGCTCTTCTGCCGACTCCACGCCGAGCCGCTTGTGCATGAGCGGGCTGGTGGTCGTGTACTGCAGGTGCACTTTCTTGCCGGGCTCCAGGTATTCCTTGATCGCGAACGCGGCGAGCGCCGCTTCGTGGAAGCCCGACAGAATCAGCTTCTTCTTGCCGGCGTAGTGGTTGATGTCGCCCACCGCGTAAATGCCCGGCACGTTGGTCTGAAACTTCTCGGTGTCGACGCTGAGCTGGCGCTTGTTGATCTCCAGGCCCCAGTTCGCAATCGGCCCCAGCTTCGGATGCAGGCCGAAGAACACCAGCAGCTGATCCAGCTCCACGCGACGCACGACGCTGTCCGCGCCCTGCACGCTGAGAGACTTCAGCACGCCGTCGACTGCATTGACCTCTTTCGCCTGGCCGATCAGCACGTCGGCACGCTGCTCGTCGCGCAGCGAGTAGAGTTTCGCGACCGATGCGGGCGCGCCGCGGAACTCCGGCCGCCGATGCACGAGCACGATGCTGCGCGCGTGCTCGACGAGCGTCAGCGCCCAGTCGAGCGCGGAATCGCCGCCGCCCAGGATCACCACATCCTGGTCGGCGTAGGCACGCGGATCTTTGACCCGATAGTGGATGTACTTGCCTTCGAGCTCGGCCGCGCCCGGCACATCGAGCTTGCGCGGCTGGAACGAACCCACGCCGCCCGCGACCACGACGGCCCCGGCATCGAACACCGTGCCCACGCTGGTGACGACGCGGAAGCGGCCGTTCTCCTGCCGCGCAACTTCGGTGACCTCCTGGCCGAGGTGCAGGCCCGCGCCGAACGGCCGGATCTGCTCCAGCAAGCGATCGGTCAGCTCCTGGCCGGTGCACACCGGCACCGCCGGAATGTCGTAGATCGGCTTGTCGGGATAGAGCTCGACGCACTGGCCGCCGGGCGCCTTGAGCGAATCGATGACGTGCGCCTTCAGCCCGAGCAATCCCAGCTCGAACACCTGGAACAGGCCGCACGGCCCGGCGCCGACGATGACAACGTCGGTCTGGACCGGATGGCGCTCGAACTTAAGCGCGGAGTCGATGTGCATCGGCACGAGCAATCTCCCTCGGGGCAATTTCCGTGAACGGCACGGGCGGAACGAGATCCGCCGCGAGCGGCTGATCGAGCCCGGCCGCATCCAGCAGACCTTTCTCGGCGAGCCACTTGCGGTTGAACAAGCGCGACTGATACTTCGCGCCGGTATCGCAGAGCAGGGTCACGATCGTGTGACCGGGCCCGAGCCGCTTCGCGACCTGCGCCGCCGCGGCGACGTTCACACCGCTGGTGCTGCCCAGGAACAATCCTTCTTCGCGCAGCAGCTGAAACACGGTGCGCACGCATTCGACGTCGGTGACGTGCAGAGCATCGTCGAGCGGCGCGCCTTCGAGATTCGCAGTTACGCGGCCGATGCCGATGCCTTCGGTGATCGAGCCCGGCCCGGTAGCTTTGAGCTCGCCTTCGCGCACGAAATGATAGAGCGAGCTGCCTTGCGGATCGGCAAGCAGCGACAGCGGCTTCTTGCCTCGATGATTCGTCTGACGCGCGAGGAACCGCGAGACGCCGCCGAGCGTGCCGCCCGTGCCGGTGGCAGTGACGAACGCGTCGAGACGGCCCTCCGTCTGCTCCCAGATCTCCGGACCGGTCGTGCGCTCGTGCGTGTCGCGGTTCGCGGTGTTGTCGAACTGGTTGCCCCAGACCGCGCCGGGAATTTCCTCGGCGAGGCGGCGCGCCACTTTCTGATAGTGGTTCGGGTCGCTGTACGGCACCGTCTGGACGCGCAACACCTCGGCGCCGAGGGTCTCGATCATCTGGTACTTCTCGGGCGACTGGTTGTCCGGCATCACGATCACGAGCTTGTAACCGCGCGCGTTGCAAACGTGCGCGAATCCGATGCCGGTGTTGCCCGCCGTGCCCTCGACGATCGTGCCGCCGGGCAGGAGCCGGCCGCTGCGCTCGGCGTCATCGACGATGGCGCGCGCAGCGCGGTCCTTCACCGAGCCGCCGGGATTCATGAACTCGGCCTTGCCGAGAATCTCGCAGCCCGTCAGCTCGCTGAAATGGTTGAGCCGGATCAGCGGAGTGTTGCCGATTGCATCGGCGAGGCCGTTGCGGATGCTCATGCTGTGAGCCTCACTGGTTTCGAGACTGGATTTACGGCTGCGGCGTTGAACCACTGCAGCGTTTCGTGCAGACGCGTCACTTCGCCGACGATCAACAGCGCCGGCGACTGAATGCCTGCTTGCCTTGCCTTCTGGGCGAGGTCTGCGAGAGTACCGGTCACGACGCACTGCGCGGCGCGCGTGCCCTGCTCGACGATCGCTGCTGCACGCGACTCCGGCGCACCGTGCGCACGCAGACGCGCAAGAATCTGCTCGAGGTGACCGAGCCCCATATAGAACACGACCGTTTGCGCCGGCCGCGCGAGCTGGTCCCAGTCGATGGCTGCGCTCTCGTCTTTGGTGTGGCCCGTGACGAACACCAGCGACTGCGCGTGATCGCGATGCGTGAGCGGGATGCCGGCGTATGCGGCGCATCCGGCCGCAGCGGTCACGCCGGGGACGACTTCAAAGCGAACGCCGGCGGCCGCGAGCGCTTCGAGTTCCTCGCCACCGCGACCGAAGATGAAAGGATCGCCGCCCTTGAGCCGGCATACGCGTTTGCCCTGCTGCGCGAGCTGCACGAGCAGTGCGTTGATCTCGTCCTGGGAAACTTGGGCCTGACCTGCTGCCTTGCCCACGTTGATGCGCTCTGCATCGCGGCGTGCGAGATCGAGTACCTCGGCCGACACCAACCGGTCGTACAAGATCACATCTGCGTTCTGCAGCGCCCGTAACGCCCGCAACGTCAGCAGGCCCGGATCGCCGGGGCCCGCGCCGACCAGCGCGACTTCACCAGCGTTCTCAGGTGCGAGTGCAATCTGCGCGAACGAATCGACGATGCGAGCGGACGTCGCAGCGTCCGCCGCATCTTCACGACCCGCGAGCACATCGGCGGCGAAGGCGCTGTCGAAGAAGTTTTCCCAGAATCGACGGCGGCGCGCAGAACTCTCGATGCGCGCCTTGATCGTCGGGCGCAGCTTGCCGGCGAGCTTCGCGAGCGCGCCGAGCCTTTGCGGCAGGAACGATTCGAGCCGCTCGCGCAAACGCCGCGTCAGCACCGGCGCGTCGCCGCTGCTACCGACTGCTACGACGACCGGCGAGCGATCGACGATCGCCGGCACAATGAAGCGCGAGAGCTCGCGATCGTCGACGACGTTCACGGGGATATTGCGACGCTCGGCCTGGCGCGCGACCCACGCGTTGATCGCGCGCTTGTCGGTAGCCGCGATCGCGAGGCGCACGCCGTCCAGGTGCTCCGGACTGAACTCGGTGGCGACGTGCGTGATTTCGCCCGCTGCTGCTCGCTCCGCGAGGCCGGGGACAAGCTCGGGTGCAATGACCCGGACCTGCGCGGAGGTTCGCAGCAGCAGGTCGATCTTGCGTGCGGCGACTTCGCCGCCGCCGACGACGAGCACCGGCTCGCCGGCGAGACGCAGGAAAATCGGCAGGTAGTCCATGATCAGCAGCCCGCAGCGGCAGCCGTGCGGCGCGGCTCGACTTTGAGCGGAATCACGCGACGCCGCGGCTGCAGGCCGCACTCGCGCGTGTCCGGGTTCTCCCACCACCAGCGGCCCGAGCGCGGATCCGCACCGGGCTCGACTGCACGCGTGCACGGCGCGCAACCGATGCTCGGATAGCCGCGATCATGCAGCGCGTTGTACGGCAGGTTGCGAGCCTTGATGTAGGCCCACACGTCCTGTTCCGTCCAATCGAGCAGCGGGCTGACTTTCCACAGGCCGTAGCGCTCGTCCCACGAGAGCGACTCGCCCTGCGCGCGCGCTTCCGACTGTTCTCGACGCACGCCCGTCACCCAGGCGCGATGACCGGCGATGGCGCGCTTGAACGGCTCGATCTTGCGGATATTGCAGCAGCTCAGCCGCTCCTCGATGCCGAGGTAGAAACCGTTGACGCCGTTGTCGCGCACGTACTGCTCGATCAGCTTGCCGTCCGGGTAGAACACTTCGATGCGGCGCTGGTAGCGGCGCTCGACGCGGTCGAGCAGTGCGAGCGTCTCATCGTGCAGCCGCCCGGTGTCGAGCGTGAACATGCCGATCTCGGGCACGTGAGCGCAGATGATGTCCGTCAGAACCATCGCTTCGGCCCCGAGGCTGTTCGAGTAGACGACATCGCCGTACTCGCGGACGGCCTGCTCGAGCGTGGCGCGCGTGTTCTGCACGAGAGATTGCAGGCGGGGCGAAAGCGAGTCCGGGTTCATAGTGAGCTGGACTGTAGCCAACCCGCTTGTAACCAGGGAAAGACCCGTTTGTTCTGTCATGATGCGGGGCCGTTATGACTTTACAGTGTGCTTGCGCGTACACTTAAGTGCATGAAACTACAGCAATTACGCTACCTCGCAGCGATCGTCGAGAGCGACCTCAACATCACGGCTGCGGCGGAGCGGCTGCATACCTCGCAACCGGGCGTGAGCAAACAGCTCAAACAGCTCGAGGACGAGCTCGGCTTCCCGATCTTTCTGCGCCAGGGACGCACGCTCACGCGCGTGACGCCGGCGGGCAAGCGGGTCATCGACCGGGCGCTGAAGGTCCTCAAGGAAGTCCAGAGCATCAAACGGCTGGCGGAGGAGCAGAAGGGCGATGGGCGCGGCTCGCTCGCGATCGGCACCACGCACACGCAGGCGCGCTACGTGCTGCCGGAAGTGATTCGCAAGTTCCGCGAGCGCTATCCGCAGGTCGAGCTGCATCTGCACCAGGGCACGTCGGAGCAGATTGCCGACATGTCCCAGCGCGACCGCATCGATTTCGCGATCAACACCGGCTCGCAGGACATGTTCGGCAACCTGGTGCTGCTGCCGTGCTATCGCTGGCACCGGCGCATTGTCGTGCCGCTCGGCCATCCGCTTGCGCGTGAATCGAAGATCACGATCGAGACGCTGGCTGAGTATCCGATCGTCACTTATGTGTTCGGCTTCTCGGGACCGTCGTCGCTGCAGCAGATTTTCGCGCGCGCCGGCGTCACGCCGCGCGTCGCGCTCACCGCGCGTGACGCGGATGTAATCAAAACCTACGTGCGGCTCGGTCTCGGCGTCGGTATCGTCGCCAGCATGGCGGTCGACCCGCGCGAAGACAGCGATCTGGTGTCGATCGACGCTTCGCACCTGTTCCCGGCGCACATGACGTGGGCCGGCTTTCAGCAGGGAGCGCTGCTGCGCGGCTACATGTACGATTTCCTGCAGCAGCTGGCGCCGCACCTGACGCGACGCCTGGTGGATCGCGCCGGTCACGCCGCTACGCCGGCCGATGTCGACGCGCTGTTTGCCGACGTGGAGTTGCCCGTCTACAAATGAAATGAGCCCATGAACGAGATCATCGATCGCCCCAAGGGGCGCTCGCTCAAGCCGCTGCGCGCCTTGTGGCCGTACATCAGCCGCCATCGCGGTGTCCTGGTGCTCGCACTGGGCGCGCTGTTGATCGCGTCGGCGGCGCTGCTCGTGCTGCCGCTCGCGTTCCGCAACGTCATCGACCAGGGCATGGTCGTGCAGGATCGCGCGACGATCGATTTCTACTTCGTTGCGTTCCTCGCCGCCGCCGTAGCGTTCGGCGTGTTCGCTGCCCTGCGCTTCTACCTCGTCACCTGGCTCGGCGAGCGCGTGGTCGCGGACGTGCGCTCCGACATCTACGCGCGCGTCATTCGCATGGACCCGACGTTCTTCGAGGTGACGCGCACCGGCGAGGTGCTGTCGCGGCTGACGACCGACACGACGCTGGTGCAATCGATCGCCGGCGTAAACCTGTCGATCACGCTGCGCTCGATCATTCAGCTGATCGGAGCGCTGGTGCTGCTGATCGCCACCAGTCCGTCGCTCGCCGGCATGATCCTGGTCGGCATTCCGCTGGTGATGGGCCCGATCATCGCGTTCGGACGCCGGCTGCGCACGCTGTCGCGGCAGTCGCAGGATCGCATTGCCGACACCAGCGGGCTCGCCGGCGAAACCCTCAACGCGATTCAGACAGTGCAAGCCTTCACCCTCGAAGCGTTGCATACGGAGCGCTACAGCAAGGCGGTAGAGGACTCGTTCGTGGTCGCGATCAAGCGCACCCGCATGCGAGCTTTGCTGACGGCAGTCGGCACGATGACGATCTTCGGCGCGATCACCTTCGTGCTCTGGCAGGGCGCGCACCGGGTGCTGGCGGCGGAGATGACCGGCGGCCAGCTGAGCCAGTTCCTGATCTACGCCATGTACGTCGCGATCTCCGCAGCGTCGCTCACCGAGATGTGGGGTGAGGTGCAGCGCGCAGCGGGCGCGATGGAGCGCCTGGTCGAGCTGAAGAACGCACAGCCGGTGATTGTCGCCCCGCCGCGCCCGGAAGCGTTTCCGACGCCGGCGCAGGGCCGCATCCGTTTCGAGAATGTCTCGTTCCGCTATCCGTCGCGCCCCGACTCGCTCGCACTCGAGCGCCTGTCGCTGGAGATCAAGCCCGGCGAAACGATCGCATTCGTCGGCCCATCGGGTGCGGGCAAGAGCACGACTTTCCAGCTGCTGCTGCGCTTCTACGATCCGCTGTCCGGCCACATCCTCATCGACGGCGTCGACATCGCGAAAGCCGATCCGCAGGACCTGCGGCTGCGCATCGGCCTGGTGCCGCAGGAAACGGTACTGTTCGGCACGAGCGCGCGCGAGAACATCCGCTATGGTCGTCCCGGCGCCAGCGACGCGGAAATCGAAGCCGCAGCGCGCGCCGCCGGTGCCGACTCTTTCATTCGCCAGCTCCCCGAAGGTTACGAGACGTTCCTTGGCGAGCGTGGCACGCGGCTCTCAGGCGGCCAGCGTCAACGCATCGCAATCGCGCGCGCGTTGCTGAAAGATCCGCCGATCCTGCTGCTGGACGAAGCGACGAGCTCGCTGGATGCGGAGAGCGAGCGCTACGTGCAGCAAGCGCTGGAAAAGCTGATGCAGAACCGCACGACGATCATCATCGCGCACCGCCTGGCGACCGTGCTGAAGGCGGACCGAATCGTCGTGCTCGATCACGGCCGGATCATCGCGATCGGCACGCATGCCGAGCTGCTGCAGACGAACGAGCTGTACGCGAGGTTGGCAGCGCTGCAGTTCGCGGATCTTTCGACGGCGGAGAAACGCTTGGCCGCGTCAGGCTGAAGCCCGACCCAGACTACTATCTTGCCTTCGTCGGTGACCCGCCGAGATGCGCACCGCCGTCGACGATCACGAACTCGCCTGTCACCAGGTCCGAGCCTTCCAGCAGCCACAGCACGGCCCGCGCGATGTCGTCGGGCGTGCACACCTTCTGCAACGCTGCGTTCGACATGTAGCGCGCCTTCGCGCCTTCATATGCCGGACCGAGCGCCTCCTGCAGCCACCGCGTTTCCACGAATCCCGGGCACACTGCATTGACTCGGATCTGCGGCCCGAGAGCGCGCGCGAGCGATAGCGTCATCGTGTTCAGCGCGCCTTTCGACGCGGCGTATGCAACCGAAGTACCGATGCCCATCACAGCAGCGATCGACGAGACGTTGACGACCGCCCCGCCGCCCTGCTTGCGCATCGCCGGCTCGACGGCGCGGATCATCTGAAACGCGCCGATGACATTCACACCGTAAACGTACTGAAAATCCGCCGCGCTCAGCGCGCCGAGATCGGCGTGATTGAACGCGACCTTGGTCGTGCCGGCATTGTTCACCAGCGCATCGATGCGGCCCCACTTCGCCAGTGCAGCGTCTGCCATACGGCGGCAGTCCGCATCCTCCGCGACATCGGCTCTCACCAGCAACGCTTCGGTTCCATGCTGCTCGCACAGCTTCGCGGTTGCGCGCGCTTCGGCTTCGCTCTTGGTGTAGTTGATGACCGTGCGGCAGCCGCGCTGCGCCAGTTGAATCGCGCATGCGGCGCCGATGCCGGTGGCCGAGCCCGTCACGATGCAGACGCCGTTCTTCAGTTCCATGCTCAGACCCTCTCGAGAATCCAGCCGCTGAGCAGATCGATGAACCTGGCCCGCTCCGCGGGTCGCTCGTTGTGCACCTCGTGACGCAAGCCAGGATAGATCACGAGTTGCTTGTCCTGCGACTGCAGCGCGTCGAAGAGCACGCGCGATCCCTGCACTGGCGCGATCGCGTCGGCTTCGCCATGCACGACGAGCCACGGCAACGTCAGCTGAGAAGCGTCATCTCTGCATCGAGCGCACGCCGCAGCAAACTCGACGATCAAGCGCAGACTCGCCGTAGGCGGGATGAGCGCATCGTTCGCATACGCGCGCTGCACGCCTTCGTCGGTGGAAATCTTGCGCGCGTCGAGCCCGAGCGGCACGCGAATGCGCGGCAACACGCGCGCTGCGAGACGAAACAAGGGATTCAGCGGATTCGGCCCGCGCCGGAACACCTCCAGCGAGTTGCTGGTCGTGATCGCGCCACGCCAGCGGTGCCGCGCGGTGAGCACCGCCAGCATGACCACGATGGAGCCCATGCTGTGGCCCCACACGAACAGCGGCAGATCGGGCGACTGCCGATGGAGCGATGCAGACGCCAGGTTCAGGTCGTCGACGAAGTCTTCGAAGCGTTCGACGTGCGTGCGCTCGCCGGGCCGCGAGCCGTGACCGCGCTGGTCGTAGGCGAAGCAGGAGATGCCGCGATCGGCAAGCGTCGCGGCCAGCTCGCGATAGCGATCCGCATATTCGGCGAGACCGTGAACGATGAGGAGCTCGGCACGGGGCTGCCTGGCGAGACATTCGAAGCCGGAGGTGCCGGAGTCGACGAGCATCCGGCAAAGATACCTTGTAGGTCGGGCTTTAGCCCGACTCTTAGGACGCGCGGCGCTCCAGCGACAGGTTCAGATCCGTCGCGCCCTGGTAGGCCACAGAGAAGTCGTCGAATGCATTCAGCGCCGCGACGAGATCCGCACCGTCAGGCAGCTCGAACGAGTCGAACCCGCAGCGGGCGAGATAGAACAGCTGATCGCGCTGGATATTGCCCACAGCCCGCAGCTCGCCACCGAACTTGTAGCGCTTGCGAAGCAACTGTGCCTGGCTATAACCGCGGCCTTCAGCAATGCCGCCGAACTCGATCGCCACCAGCCCCACGCGCAGGAAATCCTGGGCCAGCGCCGCCACCGAATCGGCCGGGCCGAGCCGCACGCCGAGGCGGCCATCCCACAACCACCAGCGGCTGCGCTCCTGCTGCCAGCGTGCAAACGGCAGGATCAGCGCACGGTCGCGTCCCTGCGGATCTTCGTCCGCATAACGCCAGTCGTCGCTGACGATTTCACGCCGCCTGATGAGCTGGCGCATACACACGAGCCTTGAAGGGCGCCACACCAATGCGGCGGAAGGTTTCGAGGAAGCGCTCGTCCTCGTGACGCTCGGCGACATACACGCCGATGATGCGCTCGATCGTGTCCGTGACCTCGTCATACGCGACCGACGGGCCGATGACTTCGCCGAGCGACGCGTCCCGGCCGCCGGTCGAGCCGCCGAGCGTGATCTGGTACCACTCCTCGCCGCTCTTATCGACGCCGAGGATGCCGATGTGGCCAACGGAGTGATGACCGCAGCCGTTCATGCAGCCCGACATCTTCAACTGTATCTCACCGAGGTCGTACAGGTAATCGAGGTCGTCGAAGCGCTCGTTGATTTGCTGCGCGATCGGAATCGAGCGCGCGTTCGCGAGCGCGCAGAAGTCCAGGCCCGGGCAGCAGATCATGTCGGTCAGCGTGCCGATGTTCGGCGTAGCCAGCTCGAGCTGCTTGAGCGCCTGCCACACGGCGAAGACGTCGCGCTGCCGCACGTCCGCGAACAGCAGATTCTGGTCGTGCGTGCTGCGCACCAGCCCGAGCGAATACTGGTCGGCGAGGTCGGCGACGCGATCCAGCTGCTCGGCAGTGATGTCGCCGGGCGGGCGATCGGGCGGCTTCAGCGACACGAACACGGCGCGGTAGCCCGTCACTTTGTGTTTGCGCGTGTTCTGGCGATACCAGTTGCGAAACTCGCGCGACTTGCCGGTCTCGACGTCCTCGTCCGCAAGCGATTCATAGCGCGGCGGATCGAAGAACTCCCGGATGCGCTCGAACTCGCCCGCATCGAATTCAGGTGCGGTGTCGCGTGCAGCCGCGAACTCCGCTTCGACCAGCTCGCGGAATTTCTGCGGACCGACAACCTTCACGAGGATCTTGATGCGCGCCTTGTGGATGTTGTCGCGGCGTCCTTCGAGGTTATACACGCGCAGG
>Ga0111538_10012210_pt1 | contig 11359 bp, 9 predicted proteins | sample SoiMethybrSBSTD1_FD_79669 | JGI IMG/M metagenome (GOLD analysis project Ga0111538, IMG submission 79669) | Bulk soil microbial communities from a Populus tree surrounding site in Tennessee, USA - Soil MetaG P. TD hybrid SBSTD1 (version 2)... | ecosystem: Environmental > Terrestrial > Soil > Tree... | reverse complement strand
CCGATCCGCGGCTGCCGTTCTTGGTATTGGCGATGCTCGCCGGGCCCAGTATCGCAGGACTCCTGTTGACCGCCTTGGTCTCCGGACGCGAGGGTCTCCGCGCAGTGCTTTCTCGGTTACTCAAGTGGCGCATAGATGTACGCTGGTACGCGGTCGTGCTCCTGACAGCCCCGCTCGTGTTCACGATAACCCACTTCGCACTGTCCCTCGGCTGGCCCGTGTTCTTTCCCAACGTGGTCACGATACCTAACACCGCATCGCCCCTGCTGTTCGCCAGCGCAGGAGCGCTCGCCGTAGGCATCTTTGAGGAACTCGGGTGGACCGGTTTCGCGACTGCGAGACTGCGGGCGCGTTACAGCGCGCTTGCAACCGCCCTCATCGTAGGCCTGCCGTGGGGCGCGTGGCACCTCCTGACGAACGACCTCTGGATCGCCACGACGTACTCCGGCGGGCTACCGCTGGCCTTTTTCGTGATGCTGAACGGACTCATCCTCGTGGTGGGCGAACTGCCGGCATATCGGGTGCTGATGGTGTGGGTCTACGACCGGACCGGAAGCCTGCCAATCGCGATGCTCATGCACGCCAGTCTGTCCGCTTGCACGTTTATCCTCAGTCCTTCGATAGTGACAGGGCTGCCGCTCGTGGCGTATGGCTTCACGTTGGCGGCCGCATGGTGGATCGTCGTAGCGGTTGTCGCGGTAGCGACTCGTGGACAGGTCACGCAACAAATGCTCCCGAGGCGGGCGGCTTGAACAGGAGTAGTCCAGCGCGTGGGAGGAGGATTCGAATATGGTTACCACCGACAGGGCTTTCTTCGACGCGTATCTCGCTGCCTGGAACGCGCACGATCCAGCGGCTGTCGCTCGTTACATGGCAAACGATGCGATCTATGAAGACGTCGCGCTGGGGCGCGTCCTGCATGGTCCGTCGGAGATTGCAGCGTTTGTCGAGGAGGCCACGAGATCGTCGAGCGACTTCCGCTTCGAAGAAGTCTCGCTGTTCACCGCTGACAGAGACTACGCGAATGAGTGGATCATGACCGGAACGAACGATCGCGAGGTCCAAGGCGTTCCTGCGACCGGCCGCTCGTTCCGCGTTCGAGGGGCGTCCGTTGGAAGACTCGATACGAGCGGGCGGATTGTCGAGAATCGCGACTACTACAACCTCGCCGAGTTGTTCGCGCAGCTGGGCATGCGACCAACAGCGCCGCCGTCGCATGCGTAAGCACGTGTCATCGGTGGCCTGACTCACGTTAGCTGCCCTCTTAGCAAACCGCCGCCCTCGCGAACTTCGATGTGTAGCGGCCTCCTGAACCGCTGCATTCTCACCAAGTTGCCCGTTTTCGACAATTGGGCGATTCCGGCCGCGCGTAGCGACGCACATCAAAACCCGCGACGCTGTGTTACCTCAGAAAGTAGTCACTAACCGCCTTGGCAACCTCTCGTGGAGCTGTTCGCTCGATGCCGAAGTGATCGAGTCTTGGAAATTCCTTCGTTTCAGAGTGCGGGAGTAGCGCTGCAAGCCGCTCCATTGCCAGAGTGACCGCTGTGCTATCGCTTTTCCCACCATACATGAGCAGGACGCCGCCAGCGATTTCGCGGTAGTGTTCACAACTGCTGTCGAGTCTGGCGATTTCGCGCCATTCCCGCAGATTTTGATCGAGGAGATCCAGCATCTGGCGATATTGGCGGGAGCAGCTAATAAGCACAAGCAGGATCAGCTTCATTAGCCATCGAGGCGTCTTCTGGATACGTGGTGGCGCGTCGGCGAGCGTGAACTCGACCAAGGCGTCGACGTTTCTTTTCTCGGCGAGCTTCTCCTTATACCCAGGCATCCACGCCGTTGGCATCGACCCATCAATGGACACGCCCGGTTCGTAGACGGCTATTTTGGTAAAGGCTTTGTTGTTGCGAGCCACTTCCAGGGCAACCAGTCCACCGTAGCTGTGGCCAACGAGCAAAGAGGCGCCCGTTTCCGCCTGTAGGGCGAGGACGTCCTCACACTCTGTGACGATGCTGTACTCATCACCCTGCGGGCCGCTCTCGCCTCGTCCCCGGCGCTCGATGGTGTGGACGGCAAAATGCTCAGACAAGGCGCGCGCGAAGGCAGCGTAATCGGCTGCCATGGAGAGTACGCCGGGAATTACGAGAACTGATGGCCCGCTTCCTACGGAGAGATAGCCAATCTTGGTCCCGTCCCTGGAGAGCACGATGTGGCTAGTCCCGACCAGTTTCATACCCGGTCATTCACGTCGGCGCCCGACGTGATCCGGACGTAGTGGCCGCGCCAGCGAGGCCCGTAGTCGTCTGTCTGGGCTATTCGAGAACTCGTCAACCAGCGATGGAAGGCAAAGCTGGCCATGAAATGATCCTTGCGCGGCTGCAAGCCAGCGAAGCTAACGCGAGCGACGGCGACGTATTTCCGCACCGCGGCAAGGACCTCAAGCTTCGAATCGGCGAAGAGGGCCTCCAGCGTGCACTGTCCGCACGAGTGCCACAGGTTCCGGCTGCCGAGGCGCGCGCCATTGCGCGCATTGACATGAGCCAATCCGCATCGTTCGCGAGTCCGGCCAAATCCGAGAGCAGATTCGGATCCTTCTGGAGCAGCGTGCGGACGCGATTCGACTTCGCGATCAATCTTCGATCGCCTCCAGAAAGCATCATTCGCAGGTCTTGCCGTGGTGTCGAGCGTCCACTGCGCATGGTTGTTCCCGCCTGCCTAGATCAGGCTTGAAGCGCGTTGTTGAACAGCGTCAGCCTTCGATCCGAGCACCGGATGTCCCGCAATCCCACGCTGTAGCACGTCCTAAGCATGGAGCGACCCGGCCGACGACGACCGGCCTAGGCGAATCGTCGGAAAAACCACGCCTTCACCATCTCGCTCGCCACGAGGTATCCCCCGGTGATCCCGAGCAGCAGGAGGACGAACAGCGGCGGCAGCGGCACGAATCCGAACAGCGCCCCGAGTGGCGTGTAGGGCAGAAAAACCGTCGTGCCCGCCACGAAAAGTGTTGAGACGAGCAGCAGTCTGCCGGGCCGGCTCCGGTAGAACCGCCCTCGGGTGCGGACGACCAGCACGATGAATAGCTCCGTCATCAGCGATTCGATAAACCAGCCGGTCTGGAACTCCCGCTCCGTCGCTCGCAGCCAGTAGAGCAGCGCCCCGAACGTCAGGTAGTCGAACACCGAGCTCACCAGTCCAAACACCAGCATGAAGTTGCGGATGAACCGAATGTCCCACCGGCGCGGCCGGTCCACCTGTTCGCGATCCACGCGGTCGGTGGCGATGGTCATCGACGGGACGTCGGACAGGAAGTTATTGAGCAGGATCTGCTTGGGCAGGAGCGGGAGGAAGGGCAGGAACAGCGACGCGCCCGCCATGCTCACCATGTTGCCGAAGTTCGCGCTGGTGGTGATGAACACGTACTTCAGCGTGTTGGCGAACGTCTGCCGGCCGAGCCGGACGCCCTGCGCGAGGACACCCAGGTCGCGCTTCAAGAGGACGATGTCGGCCGCTTCCTTGGCGACGTCCACCGCGCTCTCCACTGAGATCCCCACGTCTGCGGCGTGGAGCGCGCTGGCGTCGTTGATCCCGTCGCCGAGGTAGCCGACTACGTTGCCGGCCTTGCGGAGTGCCGCGAGGATCCGCTCTTTCTGGTTCGGCTCGGTCTCCGCGAAGATGTCCACCTCGCCCACGCGCTGCAGCAGAGCGGTGTCGCTCAAGGTGCGGAGCTCCTCGCCGGTAAGCACCGTCGGTCGCTCCAGCCCCATATACCGGCCCATTCTGCCGGCGACAAGGCGGTTGTCCCCGGTGATGATCTTCAGCGCCACGCCGAGCTGCCCGAGCTCCACGATGGCGTCGAGCGCATCCGCCTTCGGCGGGTCCTCGAGCAGCAGGAACCCGATGAAGGTCATCTGCTGCTCGTCGTCCTTGTTGATGATCGGGTCGCCGGTCACGTCCCGGACTGCGACGCCCAGCACGCGATAGCCTTGTTCGCTGAAGGTCGCGAAGCGCTCCTGTAAGGGGCCGCGCACGTCGGCGATGGGCACGGTGCGGGCTGCCGCGGGATCCATCGGCCGGCGCGCATCGACGCAGGCCTCGAGCACGTTCCGCAGCGCCCCCTTGGTGATCATCGTGTGTCGGCCGGTGTCGACCGACGGCGTCGTACGCTCCACGACCACGCTCAGTCGCTTGCGGATGAAGTCGTACGGGATTTCGTCCACTTTGACATGTGCTGCGAGGTCGGCGCACGGCAGTCGTCGGAGGGCCTCGTCGATCGGGTTCGGGAAGCCCGACTCGAAGGCGGCGTTGAGCTGCGCGTAAAGGAGCACCTCGTCGCTCGCGATGCCATCGGCGTCCAGAGCAGCGTGCAGCCTCACCACCCCCTCGGTGAGCGTGCCCGTCTTGTCGGAGCACAGCACGTTCATGCTGCCGAAATCCTCGATGGAGTTGAGGCGGCGCACGATCACCGAGGAGACGGCCATCTGCTGCGCGCCCCGAGCGAGCGTGAGGCTCACGATGGCGGGAAGAAGCTCCGGCGTCAGGCCTACGGCGAGCGCCAGCGCGAAGAGGAACGAGTCCACGACCGGCCGCTGCAGATACACGTTGATCCCGAAGATCGCGATTACAAAGAGCAGCGTGATCTGAATCAGCAGCCCGCCGAAATGCCGGAGTCCACGCTCGAATTCCGTCTCGGGCGGGCGGAGCCGGAGCCGCTCGGCGATCTCGCCGAACACCGTGTGCGCGCCGGTATGCACCACCACGGCACGGCCGGTCCCGCTCACCACATGCGACCCCTGGAACACAGCGTTTGATCGTTTCGCAAGCGGCGTGTCGCCCGGGAGATCACCGGCGGCCTTTTCGACGGGATAGCTCTCTCCCGTCAACGTGGATTCGTCCACGAAGAGGTCGGTGGAATGGACGATCCGGCAGTCGGCCGGGACGGCCGTACCCGCAGCAAGGACGACCACGTCCCCTGGCACGAGCACGTCCTGCGGCAGATCGGCCTCGCGGCCGTCGCGCAGGACGGTCACCCTCGTCTGGATGACCGCCAGGAGCTTGGCGACCGCGTGGCCCGCCCGGTATTCCTGCAAGAAGCCGAGCAGCGCGCTGCCGAGCACGATCGCGAGGACAATCACGCCGTCCGTCGTCTCGCCTAGAAACAGGGAGAGCGTCATCGCGAACAGCAGCAGGATGACCAGCGGACTGCGAAACTGATTCAGCAGCAGTCCGAACGGAGTGATCCCCCTAACGTCGGATCTGCGATTAGGACCGAGCTGCAGGAGCCGCTGATCAGCCGCGATCTGGCTAAGGCCGTCGTCCCGCGCGGCGAGCTCGGCGAAAACCGTTTCGATCGGAGCGGACCAGAAGGGCTCCGGCATCACTGGAGCATAGTGCCAAGCGCGACTTTGCGCCCGTCCGCTGCCAAGACACATTAGCAGCGCGATCTTCGAAGCAATCGTTCAGTGCGTGTCGCTTTCGTGCGACGTTCACACGCCTATGGGGATGGCTCCTCAGCTGCGCGAGGACTGCGAGAAGTCGGGGCCAGGGTTAACGACAGCTAAGATGTCGGTCACCCCGGCCGAGGATCCCTTCAGCGAGGGATTCCATAGTGCTCCTTGACCTTCGCCACGATCTGCGGATCGGTCAGCTTGTCTGCGCTTTCGACTGCGACGATGCGGTCTGACAACACTTTGGAGCGACCGAGACGATCCTTGAGCTGCAACTTGGCTTCACCGGGCCCGAAGAGCAGAAGAGCGTCCGGCTGGCCAAGCTGGCTGATAACGTCGTCGTAGTACCGATCAAGATCCTGGCTGCGGCGCTCCTCGTACTTCTTCTCCCCGCCGCCCTCCTGGGACCCTGCGTATCGCGTGTGCGGTCCGACATCAGACACCAGCGTCTTGGTGCTCACGTGCCCCACCGAGATCGTCACGACGACGGCCTTCTTGTGGTCGATCCAAATTCCCACCTCGTGACTCATCACACCCCCCGCACGCACAGTCTTCTGTGACCGCGCGATTCGCCCTCGGAACCGGCAGCCTAGAGCCCAAACGAATGAACGACACGCCACCGAATCCGCTGTTATTTCGCACACCTGACAGAGCATCGGTCAGGCGTTCCCTTTGCATTCGTCGACACGGCGACCGGCGTAGTTGACCACCTGACGTCGATTCCGCCGTTTCAGCGCCTTGCGGATCAGGCAAACACCAAGCGCGACGCCGAAAACTCTGGCAATTGCAAAAACACCATGCCTGAACGGGCGAACGCCTACCTAAGGTTAAGCGTCAAATCGGAAGTCTACACGCCATCACGCCGCGGCCTCCTCGAACCTGACGTTGCAGAACCGCCTGGGGATGCCGGCCACATTGGGGCTTTGCTCGGACTCTGCGGCGACCGCAGGCGAAATAACCGTCCGCTGGACTCAATGCGATACCGTTAAACTTGCCGATCTCGGTCTACCGCTCTTTGCCATCGCGTAATCCGCCGACGTGTAAAGCCGCAACGGTTGGAGACGCGATCGTCACAGCGGCTACCCCTTCGGTTTACCGCGGGGACCGCGCCGCGTACTTCTTCGATGCGGCCTAGGAGCGGATACGTTTCACGACAAACCGGTGTCGGGGTCCGTGCTCAAGGCTGCGATTGAACGACTTCTGCCTGGGTCAGTGCGGAAGATGTCACAGTGCTGTTCCCAGTCTGGAGAGGCGAGTCGGGCTGATGTACTCGATCATGGTGGGGTGTCGTAGCACACGCCCGCAGTCACACAGAGCAAGTGTGCGTGCTGCGGCGGCACCGTCGATCGCTGCCGTCCCGGGATCGTCGTCTCATTGAGCATCTCATTCAAACGGACGCAGCAATCAACCCCGGAAACTCGGGCGGACCACTCCGGCACAGCGCGGGTCGCCTGATCGGCGTCAACACCGTGATCTTTAGTCCCTACGGCGCATCCGCAGGAGTCGGCTTCGCCGTCCCCGTAGATACCGTGCACCGCGTCGTGCCCCAACTCATCGCTCGCGGGAAGTACTCGCGGCCTTTACTTGGTATTGAAGTGGACGAGGATGTGTGAACCATGTCCTGATAGAGAGCCTTGGCAGAGAGGGGTCTCCGTACTCAGGTTCGGTCGGGATCCACAGCGGCCGCTGCTGGCCTCGAAGGTACTTGAACTCTGTCAGACGGAACGATTAGCCAAGGGACGTGATCGTGGGGGTGGACGGGCGCTCGATCGGACAGCGTCGCGCAGCTCCTGAGCCGGCTTGACGATTACGCCGTCGGCGACACAATACGCCTCAAGGTCATGCGTGGTGATCAGGAGCTAGCAACGTCGATCGCGATCCTTGACGCGCTAGGGCCAGACGAGGGCCGCGTATGCGATTGGGAGTACGCGATCAAAATTCCTTCAAACGTCATAAGCGAACTTGTGGAGCAGGCTTGACATCAAGGCAGGCTCCACGCGAATTGGCTCAATGCGTCGGACTCGTCTCGTAAATCGATCATCCTGAGCAGCGTTTAGCTCCCAGGCGTCCAAATCCGTGACGACGACGCGCCGGCCAGGGCGAGAGTGACGGTGTTCAGACGCTTCACAAACCCCGCCGGATCCTCCAATGCGGTGCCCTCCGCCAGAAGGCACTGATCGAAGAGGATTTGAGCCCAATCCGCGAAGAGGGTCTGATCCGTCTCCCGGTTCAACCGCTGAATAATTGGGTGATCAGGATTGATCTCGAGTATCGGTTTCGTGGCCGGAATCCGCTGGCCAGCCTCACGGAGCATGCGTTCGAGGTGGCGGCTCATGCCGTGCGCATCGGCCACAACGCATGCTGGGGAATCCGTGAGGCGACGGCTGAGCCTGATGTTGCTCGTGCGATCGCCAAGGACGTGACTGAGTCGCGCGAGCAGGTCGTGATAGTTGCTTTCGTTCAGCGCGTCTGCGACCGTTGTCGAGCCTTCGCCCAATTTGCTAGTGTCGAGGTCGCCTTGCGCGGCCGACACCAATTGCTTCCCCTCGAACTCGGTGAGATGCGCCACGACCCATTCGTCGACGCGGTCGGTCAGTAACAGCACTTCCACGCCGTGCTTCCGGAAGACCTCGAGATGGGGGCTGTTCTTGGCGACTGAGAACGATTCGGCCGTCAAGTAATAGATGGTCTCCTGTCCTCCCTTCATCCGGCCGACGTAGTCGGCCAGCGAGACGGTTTGCTCGGCGTTCTCATTCGCGGTCGAAGCGAACCGAAGTAGTTTCGCAATCCGATCACGGTTGGCGGAATCCTCGATGATGCCCTCTTTGAGCACCCGACCGAATTCTGTCCAGAAGGTCACGTACTTCTCTGGCTCGTGGTCAGCTAACTCCTCGAGCAAGGCCAGGATCCGCTTGATCGACGCGGCCCGAATCTGCGCGACGTCCGAGGACTGCTGCAGGATCTCACGCGAGACATTGAGCGGGAGGTCGCTGGAGTCAATGATGCCCCGGGCGAAGCGGAGATAGACAGGCAGCAGTTGCTCGGCTGAGTCCATGATGAAGACGCGCCGGACGTACAGCTTCACTCTGTGACGACGATCGCGATCCCACAAGTCGAACGGGGCGCGGCGCGGAATGTAGAAGAGTTGCGTGAACTCCTGACGTCCTTCGGCTTTCGCGTGCGTCCACGCCAACGGGGGTTCAAAGTCGTGCCCCACATGTTTGTACAGTTCCTCGTATTGCTCGCGCGTGATTTCTGATTTGGGTCGTGCCCACAAGGCTGACGCGGTGTTGACCTGCTCGTCGGCATCGGTGAGGACGTGCGCCTTCTTGGCCGAGTCCCATTGCTCCTTTTTCATCAGGATGGGAAACGCGATGTGGTCGGAGTACTTGCGAATGATTTCGCGCAATCGCTGACCGGAGAGCAGATCGTCTTCTCCTGCGCGGAGGTGCAAGGTAACGTCGGTGCCGCGCGTGCTCTTGGCCACAGTTTCGACCGTGTACGCGCCCTCGCCGGTACTCTCCCAGCGGACGCCGTCTTCGGCCGCGGTCCCCGCCCGTCTCGTCACAAGCGTCACGCGCTCGGCCACGACGAAGGCAGAGTAGAAGCCGACGCCGAACTGACCGATCAGCTGCGCGTCCTTGGCGGCGTCGGCTGTCAGACGCTGAAAGAACTCGCGTGTCCCGGACTTGGCAATGGTCCCGATGTGATCGATCACTTCTTGACGAGACAGGCCAATGCCGTTGTCGGCGATCGTAACTGTCCGTGCCGTGGCGTCGCAGCTCACGCGGATCTGGAACCCGGTGTCCCCGTCGATCGGCACGCCGTGAGCCATGTGTTCGAACCGCAGCCGATCACAGGCGTCCGACGCGTTGGAGATGAGTTCCCGTAGGAAGATCTCCTTGTTGCCGTACAGAGAGTGCACCATCAGGTGCAACAGTTGCTTGACCTCGGCCTGAAATCCGAGCGTCTCCTTCGCAGTGGTCACCGTCATCGACATGTCCTCGAATCGTAGGGCGGATAGCGCGACGACTATTTCGTATCTGCTTCGACCGGCGGCGGACTCGTTGTCGTCACCGCCGCAATGGCGGTCACTTCCGTCGGTTGATTCATCGGCGAGGTCGCGCGCAGCCACGTGCCGCGTGGCATCGACGCCACGGCCCGAAGGATGGTGTCGGCCACGTGCAGCTTCAGGGTGACACTCTTGGCTTCGGCCGAGACAAACTCGGCAGGCAGAATGAAGCCCGTGTCGAGTTTGGTGCCTTTCGTGACCTCCGACGAGTCAATCGACATCAGCAGATCGCTTTCGGTCTTGAGAACCACGGTTGGCGGTGCTGCAGGGGCGGCTGGCGCGGGCGTACCGCCAGCCGCTGAAGACTTGGCGGCGTCCTTCTCACCAGCAGCAGCGCTCGGGGGCACAGGCGGGGGAAGCATGTTCCAGATCAACGTGATGTGGTCGCCGGGCTTGAAGCGGTCGGTGTACTTTGCGATGTACTCGGGAATTCGAGCCTTGACAGTGATGGTCTTGGCGGTCGTATCAGTCGCGACGAGCTCGGCTATCCAACTGTACGTTCTCTGGGCGAGCGGTCTTGCCTGAAAAGGCGCGTGCGGATGCCCAGCACAGAATAAGCAGCGAGCATGCAAGCGAGACGATTAAAAGTCTTGGTCGAGACATACCTCCTCCCTGACGGTTTGAAGCTTTTCTTCGTATAGCGAATGAAATCGGCCCTCGTCAAGCCGGCGGGGAAGAAGGGCTGATAGAGCCGAGTCTCTGGTCGAGCTATGATCGGAACTCGCCTGCGTCAGTCCGGGATACACGAGGCTTCGCTTATATCCCGGTTTAGCTTAGCTAGGTCGCTAGCAGCAAGCCCGACCCGTTCTGTGCGTCCGACACGAAGACGATGATACCTGCGGAACTGCGCAGGGGAGGATGGCGATCGACCGTTCGGCGAGTGCGAATTTCCACGGCTGCGTGTTGTGGCTCGACGCCGCGAGGGTCGCTTGGCGCACCAAGTCACGGAGTCTGTCCGAGTCGTGTCGTTCCGGAGGGGCGATTGGACGTCTCATCTCGGCCACCGCATCCTTGTACGAGGGCCGCTCACCGTTGGAGCAGACCTCCAACATCGGGAGGGCGACTCCCGCAGCGACGCAGCGCGCCAGGAACCGTCGCCTCGAGGGCGTCCTCGGGGTTCGGAGCGCCTCCCCCATGCCGTTCTTCCTTATGCCCTTATGCCGCGCGCTCGCTGCGAGTAGAAGGTCGATGTGCCAGCTCAGCGCGGCCACCGCCTGCGGGAAGGAGCACCGCCGCAACGAGCGCGAGCGCTCCACCGACGAGCCCGATGTCCAGGAGCACGCCAAGGCGCAGCACGCCAAATAATCCGTAGAACAGCCCGACCGCGGCGAGCGTGAGGCTCCAGACCCGCGATCCCAGCCCGTTCCCGAGCAAAGCGGAGCCAATCGCCACCGCCAGCGTCGGACACGGAACAAGTCCGACCGGTGCGGCGTACAAGTACGCCGTTGCGTCTCCTTGCAGAAAGTGTGGGTAGACCCATCCAAACGCGATCGTCGTCACACCGATACCGCGCGTCCAGGCGGATCCGAGCGAGACGAGACGTCGGTCTCCCCCCATCGCTATCGCAGTCAGCGCCAGGGCGCTCGCGCCGAAGACCAACCCATTGAACGGATTGTTGAAGACGATGGCGACGCCCGCGACCGACGCGAGCGGCATCCCCATCAGGAGTCGAGCGGTACGCTGCGACGGGCGCCATCCCGCCGCGAGCGTCACCACGGCCATCGCGATCACGATGTGCCACGCCACCGCGATGCCCGACGCCTGGTTCGCGATGGCGGACAGTCCGTCAAGAATCTCAGTGGCGTGTGGCATCGGACCTCGTCGTCACGCCGCACGT
>Ga0111538_10012208_pt1 | contig 11360 bp, 7 predicted proteins | sample SoiMethybrSBSTD1_FD_79669 | JGI IMG/M metagenome (GOLD analysis project Ga0111538, IMG submission 79669) | Bulk soil microbial communities from a Populus tree surrounding site in Tennessee, USA - Soil MetaG P. TD hybrid SBSTD1 (version 2)... | ecosystem: Environmental > Terrestrial > Soil > Tree... | reverse complement strand
GCATCATCTCGGGCACGCGGGTGTCGATGTAGTCGAGGGCCAGGCCCTCGGCCCGCACCACGCGCGACGTCCACGGCCCCAGCGCCGCGCCCAGCTGCTCCCACTCGCCCACGCTGAGGCCGTCGGAGAAGGCGTGGGTCTGCGACACGTTCACGGCGATGGTCTTCGGCCGGCGCTCGTCCACCAGCTTGCGCAGCAGCGCCCACTGGCCCTGGCCCCACAGCTCGCGGCCCTCGACGGCCGGGTCGCGGTAGACCTGGTAGAGCCCCGCGCTGCCGCCGCCGCCCAGGGCCAGGCGCTCGACGCCCTTCTCCCCGCGGTCGTGGAAGACGAGGATGGTGCGCCGCCGCGCCGCCATCACCGACGGCGCCACCAGCGAGAAGAAGACCGGGTCTTCGTTGTACTCGCGGCAGACCACCAGCCACATCTCGACGCCGTGCTTGCGCATCAGGCCGGGCAGCACCGTGTCCAGCCGCGTCTTCAGCCACTGCTGGCGGATCCGGTCCTGCTCGCGCAGCGGCGGCAGGGGCGGCGGCATCGCCGGCGCGGCCGCGAGCTGCGCCGCGGCCAACAGCGGCGCCGCGGCCAACAGCAAGGTCACCAGTGCACGCGACCGCTTCATGGCCCGCCTCCTTCGTCTGGACGGCGGGCGGATTCTAGCGCTTCGGCAGCGGAAGGGCGTGCGCGGGCCGGCCGGTTAGCGCCGATCGGCGTCCAGCAGCGGCCGCACCTGCGCCAGGAGCGCGCGCAGGAACGCGTCCGACTTCATGAAGACGGCGAAGTGCCCGCCGCCGGCCAGCGGCACGAACCCCTTGCGCGGCGCCTGCACCTGGTCCACGAACGACCGGGCCAGGCTCGTCGGCGTGGTGAAGTCCTCCGCCCCCTGGATCACGAACACCGGCAGCGCGAAGCGGCCGGCCAGCGCCTTGGCCTCGAGCGCACTCGTCTCGGGCACGAGGCGCTCCGCGCTCGACATCTGCCCCTCGAGCCACGCGTTCGTGTCCTCCACCGTGGAGCCGGGCGCCATGAGGGCCAGGCCGAGCGTGGAGGGGAGGAAGAGGTCGGCGCCCTCGAACCGGTTCGACCACTTGCGTTGCACTCCGTAGCCGCGGCCGTCGGCATAGGGCGGAGGGCCGATCTCCTCCAGCTCCCGCACCGCCGCGGGCGGGCCCGCCGACCGCGCCTTCTGGAGGAGCGCGCGGTAGGCGACCGCGTAGTTCCGGGCCGGGTCCGCCACCTGGCCGGTTCCGACGAAGGCATGGAACAGGTCCGGCCGGGCCCTGGCCATGAACACGCCGAGGATGGACCCGAAGGAGTGCCCGACCAGGACGATCTTCGCCTTTCCCTGGGACGCGCGCAGCCACTCCGCGAGCTCGATCCCGTCGCGCGCCATCCGCTCGACGCTGACGGTCGCGGCGGAAGCGGTTCCGTTCCTGGCCAGCGTCCGGGCCGCCCCGCGCTGGTCCCATTGCACGACCGTGAAATGCCGCAGCCAGCTTCCGAAGGCGGCGTAGCCCCATGGGTTGGTGGCGTCGCCCGGTCCTCCGTGGAGGAAGAGCAGGACCGGGTTGCGGCGGTCCTGGCCGCGGATCGTGATCCACTGCTGGAGGCCGCCGATCTCGACGTAACGGCCCTCGTCGATGCCGGGCGGCGACGCGATCGCGTAGTCACGGGCATTGCGCGCGCGCAGGAACGCCAGCGTGGCCTCGAGCTTCTGCCACGACGCGTCCGTGGCCAAATCTCCGGCCGCGCTCGGCGCGGCACCAGGGCCGGCGGCCAGCGCGCAGAGCACCAGCGCCAGGCCACGATGGCGGCGTTTGCCCATCGAAGTCCCTCCAGGAAGAGAGGACAGCCTCTCCCCGGTAACGCCGCCATCGCCGCGAAGGTTCCCCGCCCTCCGGCGGCCGGTCACTCCACCCAGAACTCCCGCTGGCCCGAGGCGTTGGTCAGCCGCTTGCCCTCGCAGTCGGTCTGGCCGTTGATCTCGGCCTTGGCCCAGTAGTTGCCCGGACGGAGGTGCTCGAAGACGAGCTGGTAGCCGCGGTCGCTCCGGCAGGGGATGTTGCGGCAGAGGCCGTCGCACTCGCCCGTGTTCTGGATGCGGATGGTGACGCCCGGCGGGGCCGACCAGCTCCACGTGAGGCCGTCGGGGGGCTCGCAGATGCGGCCGTCGCAGTTGTCGTGTTCGCTGTTGCAGACGCCGCGGGGGCCCAGGCGGCCGAAGAGGGGCGTGGCGTCGAGCACGGCGTTGCCGCCCGAACAGGGCACGGGCACCGTCTGGTTGTTGCAGACGTACTGGTGGATCTTGACGTCGATGCCGGCCGTGGACGGGCAGCGCTCGGCCGGGCGGGCCCAGGCCGGCATGGGCTGGCCCTCGGCCCAGGGCTGCAGGCCGTGCTCGAGCGTGAAGCCGCGCTGGTCCTGGTTCTGCTCCCCCATCCAGAAGGCGAACGTCGTCCCCTTGGCGTCGGCCGCGTAGACCTGGCGCAGCACCTGCTGCGGCGTGAGCGGCGCGCTCTCGTTGACCATGGTCGGCTTGCACACGCGCGGGCTGCCGCCGCACCACCTGTCCGGGGCCAGCTCCTGCTCGTAGGACACGAAGTCGACCTGGCCCCGCACGCCGTCGTCGTCGCTCTGGGTGCCGAAGGGATGGCGCACGTAGCCGCGCTCGGCCTCCACCCGGCGCAGGAGGTCGCGGAAGCCGAGCGACCACTCGGGCGACATGGCCTCGAAGGCCTCGTTGCCGTCCTGGTAGATGACGTTCCGGTGCCGGCCCGTCTCCTCGAACACCTTGCGCGCGAAGTCGAGCGCGCGCGGGGGCGGCGGCCCGCGCAGCACGTTGCTGCCGCACACGTCCACGTTGTTCACGTTGTAGCGGCGGCACCACGGGCTGAGGCCGTGGTCCTGGGGCCAGGTGTCGAACACGTCCACCATGAACACGACGCCGCGCCGGTCGCCGTCCGCGATGATGTCGTCGACGTAGGCCCAGAACTCGGGGTTCCAGCCCTCGAGGTCGACCTTCAGGTCCTCGGTCGCGATGCGGTAGGGCGAAAACAGGGCGCCGCGCTCGTCGATGGGCTCCATGAACATGCGGAGGATGGTGGCGTTCTGCCTGTGGAAGGTGATCCACTGCAGGAACTCCTTCGACGTGAGCGGCCAGTTCTGCGACTTGGCCAGGTCACGCGGATCGTCGTCCGGGTAGCCCTTGCAGCAGACGATGACCATGCGCATGGTCCAGGGGCGGCCGTCACGCTGCCAGCTTCCGTCGGGCATGGCCACGAGCGGGCCGGCGGCAGGGGTGGGTGTCGGAGTTGGAGTCGGAGTCGGAGTGGGAGTCGGAGTCGGTGTCGGCGTCGGAGTCGGGGTGGGAGTCGGAGTCGGTGTGGGCCCGGGTGTCGGAGTGGGACCGGGCGTCGGGGTGACCCGCGGCGTCGGCGTCGGGAAGGGCGTGGGTGGCGTGTTGGTGGCGCACGCGGCCCAGCACACCGCGACCACCAAGCCACCGGGGAACAGGAGATGGCTACGCATGGACACTGAATACGATCTCCTCCGCTGGCCAGTCCAGGCCGGGGCCCGCGGGCTGTGACGGGACTCCGAGGGAGGCGCGCGGCGGACGTGACCGCGATCACGCCGCCGCGCGCGCCGGCGATCCCTCGATCAGAGCGGGCAGCTGCCGAAGTGCGCCGGACCCAGCACCCGCAGCAGGCTCTTCGACAGGACCTCGCCCGCGATGGCGCGTCCGGCGGCCAGGCCGTCCTCGTTGCCGAAGCGGAAGTGGATGCCGCCCACCGTGCGCGACGCTCCGGCCTCGGCCGCCGCCGCCGAGAAGCTCGGGTAGCTGCGGGCGCTCCCGCCGGGCGCGGAGTCGGTGGCCAGGCTGAACGGGATGGAGTCGTTGCAGAAGAACCCGGCCAGGGCGGCCGCGCCCGCCGCGCTGAACGAGCTGTGGCCCGACCAGTATTCGGGCGAGGTGCCGATGCCGCCCCCCCGCGGGGCCCAGGTGGGACTCGCATCGGTGAGCGGGTTGCCGTCGGTGTCGGCCTCGCGGATGGCGGTGGCCGGCCGCCAATGGCGGTAGACGAACTTGGTCATGACCGTCGGCGCCACCGAGTCGGCCAGCGCCATGCTGACCAGGGCCAGGAGCCGCGCCTTCTGGATGACGTCCAGCCCGCGGGTGCCGGCCACGGTGAGCGCGATCTGCACCCACGCGCCCGGGGGCTGCGAGGTCCCCGCCCCCAGGCTCCAGAAGCGGAAGGTGTCGAGCTTGCCCGCGTCGGGGATGGCGGCGTCGCCGACCAGCTTCACCTCGGCGAAGGCGGCCGCGTAGTCCAGGCTGGCCAGCGGCGGCGGCCCGGCGCCCACGTAGACGGAGGAGTCGGCGATGGCGAACGGCGCCAGGTTGCGGAACTGCACGCCCGACCAGGCCGCGCGGAACTGGCCGGGACCGGAGCCCGCCGGCTGCGACTCGTTGGGTGTGGAGCCGTCGTCGGCGCGCGCCTCGCGCACCGCCTGCCCCACCTCGGCGCCCCACAGGCGGCCCTCCTGGGTGAAGCCGCCCGGCGGCAGCGCCGCCAGGTCGGCCGCCAATTGCTGGTCGTAGACCGCCTGCTGGGCCGGAAACTCGCCGGCCAGGACGGCGTGGGCGGCGGCGGAGGCCGCGGAATACACGCTCGCGTGGTGGGGCGCCTGGTCGACGGGCACGATCGCGTGCTTGCGCCGCAGGAGCAGGCTGTTCCGCGACACGATGCCGTTCACCGCGTCGTAGACGGCCACGTTCACCATGGCCAGCAGCCGGGCGGCCTGGGCGTCGCTGGCCGACTGGCTCCGCACGGTGGCGAGCGCCAGCTCGTTCCATACCCGGACGGGGTCCGGCGGGGGCGCCGGAGGGTTCGCGCCGGCGATGGGGCCGGAGACGAGGACGGCGAGCAGCGACAGGACCAGGGGGGAGGGACTTCGCATGATGGCTCTCCTCTCGAATGGCGCACCGGGAACCGCAGTGGTGCGCCTCGTCCCACACGGTAACGCCAGACGGGTATTCGTGACACGCAAAGTACACTCTGCGCGTGGCACGAGGCCGGTCGGGCACACCTTCGCGGGAGGACGACCGGCTGATCTCCGGCCGCCTGCGCGGCAAGGCGGCGCGCCGCGGAGCGGCGGTGGCCACGATCACCGTCGACGGCGTCGACTACACCTGGGCCCACCGGCACGGGTGGCTCGTGTGGGGCAAGGGGATCAAGGCCCTCTCGCTTTCGGTCGCCCTGCGCCCCGAGCGCACGCGCGAGCTGATCCTCGACCTCACGTTGAAGGTGGAGCACGGCGACGGCCCCCCCTCGGAGGCGCGGCTGCTCCGCGCCCTGGAGACCGGGATCCGCGCCGCCCTGGAGGCCGGATGGGACCCCGAATCGCGGGGCCGCGCCTTCCGCCACGAGCTGGACGGCGCATTCTGAAAGGACGTCAGTCGGGGAAGTGCAGGCCCAGGGCCGAGGCCAGGAACACCGAGAGCTGGCCGCGGGTGACCGGCTGGTCGGGGCAGAAGGAGTCCGTGCCGCAGCCGCCGGTGAGCCCCGAGGCGGCCATGGCCTCCACGAAGCGGAAGAACGGGTGCGTGGTGGGCACGTCGAGCGGAAAGGTTGCCGTGGCCGGGGCCGGGCTCACCTGCAGCCGGTAGAAGATGCGCACGCCCTTGAAGGCGTTCGCGCTGCCCAGCACGCCAGTGCAGACCTGCAGCGTGTAGATGAAGCTGTTGTTCTCCACCGTGAAGAGGACGGCCGGCGGGGCGCCCGCGGTGCGGGCACAGCCGCCCGAGCCGGTGCTGCTGAGCGAATAGTTGTTGGCGCAGGTCCCCAGGTTGCACCGGAAGAGGACGGAAGCGACGTCGCCGGTGGCGCTGGCGTCGCAGGCCTCGAGGTCGGTGTGGTGGATGATGGCCCCCGTGGGCAGCACGACGGGCGCCTCGAAGCAGGTCGGGCCGGAGGTCACGTAACGGCCGTTGGTGCCGTCGCCGGCATAGACGGTGGAGGCGGAGAGAGTCTCGAACTGGTACGAGTTGATGGTGAGGACGCTCAGCGACGCCGTGCCCCAGCCCTCGGGCGCCGGACCCGCGTCCGAGACGTGGACGGCGGCCGCCGCGGCGGCGGCCGGATCGCCCTGGACCTGGGCGGAGGCGAGGCCGGGTCCGGCCAGCACACACACGGCGCCGGCGGTCACGAACGCGAGAACACGCACAGTGGCCTTCATGTCGAGACTCCCGCGAGCGCAAAGAGACCGCGCCTCGCCGTTAGAGTGACCCCTCCAGTGACCGTGGGCGAGGTAATGGTAACGGGACGGCACGCTCGGAAGGAGGGGCCGTCCGCCGGGAACCCGGCCGGCGCGGCCGACGTCATCCACTCGGGCCGGTCGAAGCCCATTGGAGGGACCTTGCCCTGCTGCGCTCCCCTGCCGCTCGTCGTGTCCGCGATCCTCCACGTCCAGCCGGTCGTGTTCCCGGCCTACGAGTCCTACAAGGGCATCGAGCGCTATGCGCACACCAGAGCCGAATACGCGGGCGCGGTCGCGGATCGCCGCTTCGTGATGGAGCGCGTGACGTACCGCAGCGACGGCCTGGACGTGTACGCCTACCTCTACCGCCCCGCCCACCCGCCGCGGAACGCGAAGATGCCGGTGGTGGTCTTCAACCGCGGCAGCTACGTGCGCGAAGACTTCTCGCCGGAGGTCTTGATGCCCGCGCGGCGCCTGGCCGGGCAGGGATACCTGGTGATCGCGCCCATGCTGCGCGGCAGCGGCGGCGCCGCCGGCCACGACGAGATGGGCGGGGCAGACCTGCATGACCTGATGAACATCGTGCCGGTCGTGAAGGCGCTGCCGTACGCCGACCCCGACCGTCTTTTCCTGTACGGCGAGTCGCGCGGCGGGATCATGTGCCTGCTGGCCGCCAGGAACGGCTTCCCGGCGCGCGCCATGGCGGTCTACGGCGCGATCACCGACTTGAGCACGTTCATCGCCGAAGGAGGCCCGTTCCGCGGCCTGGCCGCGACCATCTGGCCGGGCTTCCCGGTCAACGAAGCGGAGATCGTCGCGTCGCGCTCGGCCGTCCGCTGGCCGGAGAAGATCACGGTGCCGGTGCTGATCATGAACGGCGGGGCGGACGAAGGCGTGCGGCCGGGACACGCGCTCCAGCTCGCCGCGGCGCTGGACGAGGCGGGCCGGCCTTACGAACTCAAGATCTTCTACGGCGAGAAGCACGTGATCGCGGGCCGGGCGGCGGAACGAGACGACGATGCGATGAGATGGTTCCGGCGGTTCGACCAGCGGTAGCCACGCCCGCAGGCCGGCCGGCACGTGGCGTTCGCCAGCCGCGCCGGGCCACCCGCCGTTTCAATTTTTGACATCCGGGGACCACCCCCGTATCCTTCCGCTCCCTGCCGTTCCCCCCCTCCAGGAGGCATCTGTAGATGCGTCTGTGCGCGCGCCTGCTGGCCGTGCTGGCCGTCGTCCTGTCCCTGGCTCCGGATCTCGAGGCCGTCGTCCAGCCCCGGTCGTCCGCGACGGAGAAGGCCTACCGCCACCCCGACCTGTACATCCCCCCGGCGTTCGCCCCCGTCTCGGCGCTCACTGCCGACGCCGCGCACGGGGCCGAGGGTGACCTGGCCGCGCTGGGCTGGGGCGCCGATACCGCGCTGTACGACCGGCGCGCGGGGCGGCTGGCCTCCTTCACGCTCGCCCTGCCCCTCATCCCGGGCACGGGCGTGGGGAACGACCTGCGCTGGCCGGACGCGGCGCCCGGCCCGGCGGAGATCGGCGACGCGGCCTGGAAGGCCCTGCTCGACCTCCTGGAGCGGAACCAGGCCGCGCTGCGCATCGACGCGGCGGAGCTTTGCAGCCCGCGCGTGGTGGTCCACGGCGACGGCGCGCTGGTCCAGATCTACGCCCCGCGGATGGTCGAGGGCGTCCCGGTCCGGGACGCGTCGCTGCTGGCCGTGATCAACCACGGGAACCTCGTCCTCTTCGGCGTGGAGAACTGGGGCGACGTGAAGCCGGCCGCCGCGCTGCTGGACGCGGAACAGGCGCGGGCGGCCATCGTGCAGCACGTGCAGCCGCTGGCCGTGGCCGACGCGCGGACGCGCGACGCCGTCCTCGAATACATCCCCATGGCCCGGGGCGAGGGCTACGACTTCCGGCTGGCCTGGGCCGTCCCCACCAGGGTCTTCGGCGACGGCGGCTCGTGGGAAGGCCTGGTCGACGCCGCCACCGGCGAGCTGATCGCGTTCCAGGACCGCAACCAGTACGTCACGCGCAAGATCGTGGGCGGCGTGTTCCCGGTGAGCAACGACGGGGTGGCGCCGGACGGCATCGAGCAGGCCGGGTGGCCCATGCCCTTCCTGGACGTGACCACGCCCGGCGGCCCCATGACCACGAACTCCGGTGGCGTGCTGGGCTGCGTCACGGGGACCGTCTCCACCACCCTGTCGGGCCGCTACACGCGCATCTCGGACGCGTGCGGCGCCGTCAACGAGTCCTCGGCGGGCGACCTCGACCTGGGCGCGGGCGCCGGCACCAACTGCACCGTTCCCGCGGGCCACTCGGCCGGGGACACCCACTCGGCGCGCACGGGGATGTACGAGCTCACCCGCCTCAACGAGTTCGCGCGCGGCTACCTGCCGACCAACGCCTGGCTGCAGACGCAGCTCACGGCCAACATGAACATCAACCTGACCTGCAACGCCTTCTGGAACGGGGCCACCGTGAACTTCTACCGCCAGGGCGGCGGGTGCGGGAACACGGGCGAGATCGCGGCCATCTTCGACCACGAGTGGGGCCACGGCCTCGACAACAACAGCGGCAACACCACGGTCTCCAGCCCCGGCGAGGCCATCGCCGACATCTACGCCCTGCTGCGCCTCGACACCTCCTGCATCGGCCGCGGCTTCCTCATCGGCGCCAACTGCGACGGCTACGGCGACGCCTGCACGTCCTGCTCGGGCGTGCGCGAGGTGAACTTCGCCCGCCACGCCAGCGGGAACCCGCACACGCTGGCCTTTGCCCAGGCCTGCCCGGCCCAGGGCTCGCGCGGCCCCTGCAACCGCGAGACGCACTGCGAAGGGATGATCGTGGCCGAGGCGGGATGGGACCTCGTGAACCGCGACCTGCCCACGATCCTGGGCCTCGACCACAACACCTCGCTCGAGATCGGGGCCCGGCTCTTCTTCGCCGGCGCCGGCCCGGTCACGAACTGGTACCAGTGCACGGCCGGCAGCGCGGGCTGCCCGGCCACCGCCGGCTACATGAACCTGATCGCGGCCGACGACGACAACGGCAACCTGAACGACGGCACGCCGCACATGACGGCCATCTTCTCCGCCTTCAACCGCCACGGCATCGCCTGCACCACGCCCGCGGCGCAGAACGGCGGGTGCGCGGCCGGCCCCACGGCCGCGCCCACGCTCTCGGCCACCGCGCAGGACCAGCGCGTGGCCCTGTCGTGGACGGCGGTGGCCAACGCCGCCCGCTACGACGTCTACCAGACCGAGGGCGTGAACGGCGCCAACTTCGGCAAGGTCAGGATCGGCCAGGCGACGGGCACGACCTTCCTGGCCGAGGGCCTCCAGAACGGGCGGACGTACTTCTTCAACGTCATCCCCGTCGGCGCCACCGCGGTCTGCCTCGGCCGCATGAGCAACACCGTGACGGCGGTGCCCGTGGCCGGCGCCAACATGGCGGTGCTGCCCAGCGTCACGGTCACGGTCACCGGCGGCGACGGCGACGGCATCCTCGACAACTGCGAGACCGCCACCTTCGGCGTCACCGTGCAGAACACGGGCACGGGCGCGCTCACCAACGCGCGCATCGTGGCCGTGGTGCCCCTCACCCACCCCGCCTCGGTGGTGGTGACGCCGCTGCCGGCCACGCTGGCCGCCTCGGTCGCCGAGTGCGCCAGCGCCACCGGCAGCGTGGACGTACGGCCGGTGGGGCTGACCTTCGACCAGACCACGCAGTTCCGGATCGACGTGACGGCCGACCAGCTCGGCGGGCAGGTGCGCAGCGTGATCGCCACCGTCACGGGCGTGGAGAGCGACTGGCAGTCCACTCCCACCCAGACCTTCTCCTTCGAGACGGCCGGGAACCTGGAGGGCTGGCAGATCGGGCAGGGCACCTGGACGCAGGCCACGGCCGCCGGCGGCGCCAACGGGACCACCCGCTACGTGCGCTCGTCCACGGCGCAGGCCGGCGCCTGCGACATCATCCGCTCGCCCCGCGTCCGCCTGACCGCCACCACCGCCCTCACCCTCAGCAGCTTCTTCACGATCGAGGGCCAGTCGGGCGGGATCTGGTACGACCGCGCCAACGTCGGGCTGGTCAACGCCGCCACGGGCGCGCGGACCGTCGTCTCGCCTAGCGCCGGCCGCCTCTACAACGCGTCGGGGAACGCGGGCGGGTTCTGCACCACCAATGAGCCGGGCTGGGCGGGCACGGCGGCCTCCTGGGCCTCCAGCAGCTGGACCCCGGCCAACCTGAACGCGGCCGGCCTGATCGGCCGCGTCGAGGTCCGCTATGGCACGGACGGCTCGCTGTCCCTCGACGGGTTCCGATACGACGAGGTGACGCTGACCAACTTCGACCGCCAGGTGGCGGACGTGCAGCCGGACCTGTGCTGCTCCCCGATCACGGTGAACCCGACGACCATCCCCGCCGGCACGGTGGGGACCGCGTATTCGCAGACCTTCACCCAGACCGGCGGGACGGCTCCCATCACGTGGTCGGTCACCGGCACGCTGCCCACCGGCCTCACGCTGGGCTCCACCACCGGCGTCCTCTCCGGCACGCCCACGCAGGGGGGCAGCTTCCCGATCACGATCGTCGCCACCGGCGCCAACGGCTGCACGGGCAGCCGCGCCTACACGCTCGTCATCAACACCAGCTGCGCGACGATCACGGTGAACCCGACCACCATCGCCGGCGGGACCGCGGGCACGGCCTATTCGCAGACCTTCACCCAGACCGGCGGTACCGGCACCATCACCTGGTCGCTCACCGGCACGCTGCCCACCGGCCTCACGCTCAACACCAGCACGGGCGTGCTCTCCGGGACGCCCACGCAGACGGGCAGCTTCCCGATCACGGTCACGGCCACCGACGCCAACGGGTGCACGGGCAGCCGCGCCTACACGCTGGTCATCGGCTGCCAGACCATCACCGTGAACCCGGCCACCATCCCGAACGCGGTCGCGGGCACGGCCTATTCGCAGACGTTCACGCAGACGAGCGGCATCGGCACCATCACCTGGTCGGTCACCGGCACGCTGCCCACGGGCGTGACGCTCAACACCAGCACGGGCGTGCTCTCCGGGACGCCCACGCAGACG
>Ga0111538_10012207_pt1 | contig 11360 bp, 8 predicted proteins | sample SoiMethybrSBSTD1_FD_79669 | JGI IMG/M metagenome (GOLD analysis project Ga0111538, IMG submission 79669) | Bulk soil microbial communities from a Populus tree surrounding site in Tennessee, USA - Soil MetaG P. TD hybrid SBSTD1 (version 2)... | ecosystem: Environmental > Terrestrial > Soil > Tree... | reverse complement strand
TCTCGGGCGCGCCGTCGGGCTTGGTCGGATCGAACCGGAGGGAGCCCCGGAAGCCGGTGACGGCTCCGATGGCCTCGGCGAGCTCGCGCACCGTCGTCCCTTTTCCGGTGCCGACGTTGATCGGCGACGCGGGCAGCGGACCCTTGAGGTTCATGAGAAAGAGGCAGGCGTCGGCCAGGTCGTCGACGTAGAGGAACTCCCGCACGGGTCGGCCCGTGCCCCACACCGTCACCGACGATGCCGAGCGGCCCTCGTGGAAGCGGCGGAGCAGCGCCGAAAGCACATGGGAACGGTCGGGGTCAAAGTTGTCCCGGGGGCCGTAGAGCGTCGCCGGGATGACCGTCACGAACTCCGTCCCGTGCTGGCGATTGTACGCCTGACACATCTCGAGGCCGGCAAGCTTGGCCGCCGCGTAGGCCGCGCTGGTCGGCTCCGGGGGACCCGTGAGCAGGTGCTCTTCCCTCATCGGCTGGGGGCACACGCGGGGATAGAGGCAGGCGCTTCCGAAGAACACCAGCCGTTTCACGCCCGCGAGGAATGCCGCGTGGATCGAGGAAACCTGGATCAGCAGATTGTTCCGGATGAAGTCGGCGGGGCTGGAGGAATTGGCGACGATGCCCCCGACCTGCGCGGCGGCGAGGAAGACATATTCGGGTTTCTCCTGCCGGAAAAAGCCCTCCACCTCGGGCGGTCGTGTGAGGTCGAGCTCCCGGCGGGTTCGGACCAGCAGGTTGGCGTACCCCTGAGATTCGAGAAGCCGGACCAGGGCGGAGCCGACCAGCCCGCCATGCCCCGCGACGTAGATGCGAGCGGCGCGATCCATAAGCATTTCATTCTAGCACCAAGGGGTGCGTTTGTCAGGCGGGGCGACGGCCGGCGCCCAGCAGGGATGCGGTCCAGACGGCCAGGCCGATCAACCCCAGGAGCGACGCCGCGCCGACGATCCGGTACAGGGCCGATCGAAGGGGCGACGAGAAGCGCAGTTCCACGACGTTCCGGCCCGGGCCCAGGCGCACGGCTTTGTAGGCGAGGTTGGCCCGGCGCACCTCCGACCGGGCCCCGTTGACGTCCGCCTGCCAGTCCGGATGCCAGACATCGGCGTAGTAGAGCCAGGCGCCGCGCCGGCCGTCCGGAAGGTCGACCCGCACCCGGAGATGGTCGGCGTCGAAGTGCAGGACCTCGACCGGGACGTCCAGGCGTTCGTTCCGTCGGCCAAGATCCTCCGGAAGGGTCTCCGGGATTTCCCCCGGGGTGGGGCTGATCAGGAGAACGTCGCCCCGGAAATCTTTCCGATGGATGAGGTTCGCCAGCTGCTGGTCGGAACCGGTGACATGGGCTTCGGCGAATACCTGTAGTCTGCCGGCCGTCTGTCCCTCGATCTTCCGGTAGGGGTCGAGGGGACCCGCGTCGGGGATGCTCCCGCGGGGCCGGAGCGACTTGGGGGTCGATCCCGACCCGAGCGGCAGTCCTTCCCGGGTCCGGTGAAGGTCTTCGAACGGCTGCAGCCACTGGGTGATGAAGTCTCGGGATCGGGGCGGGTCGAGGTGGAGGTACATGTCCGTGACATCGTAGAGGGCCCCTTCGCTGGACGTCAGTCGGCTCAGGCCCCGGGAACGGGCGGTCGATCCGTAATCCGGGGACCGATGGGTGACGAAGGGAAGCGGCTCGATCCGCTGAAAGGCGAGTTCGGAGTCGGTGAGCGGAAGCGTCTCCTGCCGCAGAACCTGGACCTTCCAGGCGAAGAGGTCGATCGCGTGCAAGGCGATCAGGAATGCCGTCGCGTGGCGCCGGCCGCGGTTGCGGAGCAGGAGGAGCGCGCCGGCTGCCGCCGCGACAAAGGGCGCGAAGGTCGCGGGGTTCGGCAGGTCGCGGGTCCGCGCCATGAGCCCCGCGGTGGTGTCCCAGAGCAGCCGGTCCAGGGTAAAATCGGCGAGACCCACCCGGCCGAATCCCCACGCGATAACGCTCAAGACGCTGAAACTGAGGAGGAGTCGACCGGCCCACTGGATGAAGGGGCGGTCGGTGATGCGGTCGGCCAGCAGCCGTTCGACGGCGTGGCCGGCCAGAAGGATGACGAAGAGCCGGACGAGCGGCGACGCGAGGGAGACGTAGCGGAAGAAGTGCAGCAGCGGCACGGCATGGTAGGCGACGGGGGCGACGATGCCGAGATACCCGATCGAGAACAGGACCACCAGCAACAGGACGGTCGCGTGGTGGAGGACCGCCTTCCCGGGGCGGAGGAGCAGCGCCAGGGGAACGAATGCGGCCGCGATGATGCCGCAATAGAGGCTGAAGTCCAAAGACGGGGTCTGGCCCACGAGGAGATCCAGGTATCGGGTCGGCTGAAGCGCCCCTGGAAACGTGAGGAACACGTCGACCGGAACGCGCCCGTCGGGCTCGCGCCCGGGATGGTATTGCCGGATCGCACCGAGCCCGTGAACAAGGGAAAGGCAGACGGGGACGACCACCAGGGCGATTGCGCCCAGCCATGCGAGGTCGGTCCACCGGGGGCGCAGCGCGGGCAGGACGAGCCTCAGCCTCCGTCGATGGAGGATGACGTGGAGAGCGAGGAACAGGACGACGACCAGGCACGACAGGAAGGGGATGTAGACGGCATTCCCGAGGAGCTGCAGGCAGCACACGGCAAAGGCCAGAAAGAGCTTCGGCCGTTGCCCCGTCTCCAGGAAGTCCAGCGACAGGGAGAGGATCAGGGGGACGGCGAAGACCAGGCGATGGTTCCAGAAGATGTTGCTGACCCACAGCGACGAGCCCAGCGCCGTCGCCGACACGAAGAACCGCGTGAGCGGCCGTCGGAAGTAATGGCCGCTCAGGCTCCACATCCCGAGGACAAGGATCAGATCCTCGAGGAACAACCCGGCATAGAACGTGGGCACCATCGGAGTTCCCGACGGCACCCCCCCGAACAGGAGGAGGACGTTCTGCAGCAGCCCCGACTGCACGTCGGCGAACCAAGTGCTGATGACGCCGTGACCCGCGCCGGGCAACCAGAGTGCGGGACCGGTCCCGGGCACCGCGTTCGAAAGAAACACGTACTGAAGGATGTACACGCTGAGCGTGTCGTGTCCGCGGGGGAGCCGCGAGGTCAGGACGAGCCAGGCGTACACGCCGGTGTGGAGCAGCAGGAGCAGGACGAGCATCGTCCGCTCGCCGGGTCGCCGGGTCATCAATGGGGCTCCGCCTTGGCATGCGCCGGAGTCTCGGGCGCCGTCGTCATGACCGTGGACCGCGTCCAGGTGTGCCTGAACCTCCATCCGAAGGTGTCCAGCGGGTGGAGGACCAGAAGCATCGCGAGGGCCAGGGGCGCCCGGCGCCCGCCGATAGACCACAGCCGAAGGATCGCTCCCGCCGCCCCCGCCATGAGGGCCGAGGTGCCGAGGAATTCCGCGAAGGACGGAGGGATCCAGAGCGGATCGACCGTGGCCCCCGATGAAAGCAGGTTTTTGAACATCATCGGAATGCTCCCCACGTGCCGGGAGAGGAGCGACAGGCCCGTCGAGATCGCGCCGACGACGAGGAGGAAGCTTCCGGCGCCGCTCATGCCGGCGCATCCGGAGACGCCTCGTTCCAGGCAGCGCTCGAACCCGAATCCGGCCAGGGCGATGACGACGAATCGCAGCAGCCCGACACCGATCCCGGGCGGCCGGGACGTGAAAACCAGGCCGACGAGTCCTAACAGCGCAAGAGACACCGCCAGAAAGCCCAGGAACAGCAGCGACCGGCGGCGGCCGGCGACGGCCAGCCCGACAAGCGCGAACGCCGCCGTGAACATGCCGCAAAACACGGTCGCGTCCAGGTTGGGCGAGATCCCCAAGGCGACGTCCAGAACTTGGAAGGGATTGCGGAAGCCGGAAGCGACGAGCCACGCGTCGAGGGCCGGCATCCCGGCGGAGTCGCCCGGGTCGGGCCATCGCGCCAGCGCGTTCGCCGCCCCTGCGAGGACGATCGCGGCCGGCAGGAGGGCGTCCGTCCTGGTCCAGCGGAGGTCGCGCCACTTCGCCCGAAGAGGATCCTCCCACAGGATCGCGGCCCCGGCCCAGCAGAGCGCGGCGGCAACGGGGAGCAGCAGCGCCACGGCCGGCGGCTGGCCCGGCATCGGAAGGACCCCCAAGAGACCGGCGGCCACGGCCCACTTCCGGGCGCCCGTTTCCAGGAACCGGCGGGCCAGCGCGAGCACGAGGGGGAGCGCCGAGAAGCAACGCGCCGCAGGATCCATCCAGAGGGTCGACCCCAAGGCAGCCGCCGACACGAAGAACCAGACGAACGCGGAGCGAAATAGCGAGGCGGACAGCATCCAGGTCCCGGCGAGGAGCACCAAGTCGAGCGCGAGCATCCCCCAGTGGAGCGGGCGCCGGCCGGGGATCAGGATCGCGGCATGGGCGAGAACGAATGCCAGCAGGATCGGGAGGAGGATCCGCGCGCGGCGGTCCTCCTCCGGAGCTCGACTCATCATGGGAGTATAGCCGTTGAAGGGAGTTTCAGCGGCGTCATCCCCCCTTCAGGACCGGGGGAGCAGTTGACGGAGCCCGTCAGCGTGAGCGAGATGTCGCTCGTCACGTCCTTGGAGAGGCCCAGGTCGTACACCTTCACGGTGCGTTCATGGCTGAGCATGATGTTCTGGGGCTTGATGTCGCGGGGACGCGACCCGGGCCTCTGCCGTATCTTCCCCCGACAAGCGTGGGAGATATGATAAAGTTAGGGCTCACGGTATGCGACCCATCGTGGAGATCGTTTCCTCGCCGACGCCTTGCGGCGTCACCTACCTGCTGAACATCCTGGTGGAGCTCGAGGTCCTTATCTACGCGGGGTCCCTGGATGTCTTCTGGAAGTTCAAAGGGAGCGAGGCGACGCCGTCTTCTTCCCTGCAGCGAAAATTCGGTCAGTGGATTCCCTCGCTGACCCAGGATCGGTTCCGCTTCCACGACGGCGATCCCGCCTTCAGCTGGTCCCATGACTGGCCGCAGCGCCAGAAGGCGGGGCAGAAGCGGATTCTTTTCGTGCGGGATCCCCGGGACGCCCACTTCTCGCAGCACCAGCGCTCCTCCTCGGGCGAAACGCTGAAGGGCTTCCTCCAGAGGCCCGGCCCTCCGCTGGGACTTTCCCGGATCACCCGCTTCTGCCTGCAGAAAAGCCTCTGGATGGAACTCTCCGATCCGGACCGCTTCCTGGTCGTGCGATTCGAGGACCTGAAGCAGGAGCCGCTGGTCTGGGTCCGGAAAATTCTGCAGTGGGCCGGGCTCGTTCGCAGCGATGAAGCCATCCTCGAGGCCATCCGGAAGTCGTCCACCGAGAAGGTCAAAGAGGAGCATGACCGATCCGTCCGGGAGACCGGATTGGCCGAGGCCACGGGTCAGATCATCCGGAAGGGGCTGCCCTTCGAGTGGAAGGCCGCGCCTGGTCGAGCCGATCTGGCGCTCTACTCGAACGGGTATACGCGGCACGTCCTGGCCAAGTTGGGATATGAGGGCGGGGAGCCCCTCCGCGCTCGGGAATCGCTCGATCCGGTCTCGAAAGACCTGACGCGCCGTTGGGCATCGGACCTTTACGGTGCCGGAGATCGCTACGTCCTTCCCGACCAGAGAGAGCGGCTCGGCGCGGAGCTGGAACTGCTCCTTCACGCGTGCTCCCCGGAGGAGCGCTTCCGGCTGGGGTCGTGGCCGTCGAGGAGTTTCTCTTATGCCGCCTCCCGCGACCTCCGGATGGGAACCTTCTGTCTGGGGATCCGGGTCGCCGACGTTCTTCTCAACGTCTCGAAGCGCGTGTTGCCGCCGCTGGAACGGTTCCTCATCCGGCGGCTCCTCTCATTCCCTCTGGGAGAACGGTAAACGCGCCGCTAGAATGCTCCCCATGTCGACGGGCGCAGGGCGGGTTTATTGGGTGACGGGGCTCTCCGGCGCGGGCAAGTCCACCCTGGCCGGTTCGCTGGTCGCGGCCCTGCGCGCCCACGGACGTTCCGTGATCCTACTGGACGGCGATGAGCTCCGGGAGATCCTCGACAGCCAGGCCGGGCATGGCCGCGAGGCGCGCTTGGGCCTCGCGATGCGTTACGCGAAGCTGTGCAAGGTTCTGTCGGACCAGGGCATCGATGTCGCGATCGCCACCATCTCCATGTTCCGGGAGATCCACGCGTGGAACCGTCGACATCTGCCGAATTACGTCGAGATCTACCTTAAAGTCCCCCTCGACGAGCTTCGGCGACGCGATCCCAAGGGAATCTACCGCCGCGCGGAGGCCGGGGGGGCGCAGGACGTCGCCGGCCTGGACCTTGCCGTGGACCCTCCTGAATCGCCTGATATCCTGATCGAACATAGAGAGGGGAGCACCCCGGACGCCGTCCTGGCCACCGTGCTGGCGCGGCTCGGGATCACCTAATTCCGTCCCCGAACCCCGGGGCGAGGTTACGATTTAGCTGCATGGATCCGACACCGGCGACCGTAAAGGCCATCCTTCTGGGATTCGAGCGCGGGGTCCGGCGCATCGACGCCAGCAAGAGCTATCCCGTCGCCCTCAAGCAGGCCTCCTCGGACCGACAGGTGCTCGACTGGATCCTCGCGGCGCTCGCGGAGTGCGGGATCCAGGATGTCGTGTTCGTCGGCGGATACCATATCGAAAAGGTCATGGAGCGGTATCCGCAGCTCCGGTTCTACTACAACCCCAACTGGCAGCAAGCCTCCTATCCCGACGCGCTCGCCCGGATTTCCCACGAGCTGACAGGCCCGTGCCTGATCAGCGAGACCGACATCCTTTACCGCGCGCCCTTGCTCCGCAAGGTCCTCGGTGCCGGAGGGGAGATCAATCTGGGGGTCCAGCGCGGGGAGGCCTCCGCGCTTCCGTCGCACCGGAGGGTGGGAGTGCGCACGGAGGCCACCCGAGTGGCGTCGTTCGGCGTCGGAGCCGGGGACGATCTGTTCTACTCCGGTCTCCTGTCGCTCGGAGCAAAGGCGGTCCCCATCCTCCGAAAGACGGTCGAAGCCCGCGGGTCGGGCGCCGTCCCGTCGCTGCAGGATCTTCTCGAACAATTGAGGCGAGAAATCCCGGATTGTACCGCGGTGCCCGTGGCCGAAGACATCGCCCGCGCCTCGGATCCGGGCTCCGTCTCCGCCTTCGTCCTGGGTTCCAAGGCCCAGACCCTCGAGCGTCTCCGGCCGATGGTCCGGCACTCCCGGATCCTGGACCAGGTGTGCTTCACGGTCGGGGAGTGGGTTTCGGGACAGGAGAGCCTTCTCCGGCGTATCGAGAGCCGGAAGGAATGGACCCGCGTCGTCGTCCGGAGCAGCGCCCTGTCGGAGGACACGTGGAGCCAGACCCAGGCGGGGCGCTTCCAAACCGTTCTGGGCGTGAACCCGGCGGATCGGGAAGCGCTGAGATCCGCCGTGATCGCCGTGGTCCGTTCGTACACCGAAACGGGGTCCCCCGATGACCGGAACGAGGTGTTCATCCAGCCTCAGCTCTCCCTGGTCCGGATGAGCGGAGTCTGCCTGACGCGCGACCTCGAAACGGGCGCCCCCTATCTCATCATCAATTACGACCTGACTTCGGATCGGACGGCCGGAGTGACGTCCGGAGGAGGCGGGAATCTTCACACCCTGGTCGTGAGCCGGCTTCCCGAAATGGCTCCGCCGGCCGATCCCAACCTGGCCGCGGTGGTGAAGGCCGCCGCCGAACTGGAGGAGCTGACCGGACTCGATTCTCTCGATATCGAATTCGCGATCGACCCGGAGGGGCGGTGCGTCGTCTTCCAGGTTCGCCCCATGTCGACGAGGCGCGAGGGGCCGCTTCCGGACGATGCGGACTATGCGGAGGAAATCGCCGGAATCCGGCAGCACCTCGCCGAGCTCTCACGCCCGCTGCCCGGCCTGCATGGAACGTCCACCGTGCTGGGAACGATGCCGGACTGGAACCCCGCGGAGATCATCGGAACCTGTCCCCACCCCCTGGCACTCTCGTTGTACCAGCATTTGATCACCGACGACACCTGGGGCGCGGCCCGCGCGGAGATCGGTTACCGCGACACCTTTCCGACCCCGCTGCTGGTCGCGCTCGCGGCGCGTCCCTATGTCGATGTGCGGGCCAGCCTCAATTCCTTCCTCCCCGCCGATCTGGACGAAGCGATCGGGGCCAAGATCGTGAGCGGCGGCCTCCGCCACCTGTCGGCCCATCCCGAACTGCACGACAAGATCGAGTTCGACGTGGCCGTCACCTGCCTCGCCTTCGATTTCGACCGGCACGCGGCACGGCTGTCGGAATACGGGCTCACCCCTTCCGAGATCGAGGAGTTCCGCAGGAGCCTGCTGAGGTTGACGGATCCCATCGTCGGGGGGCGCGTCCGGCCCATCGAGACGCTCCTCGGGGAAGTCGCCACCCTGTCGCGGCGCCGGGAAGCGCTCCTGGCGGCCTGCCCGCGCACCGCCGACTCCATTCCACGCACCGTCCGCAGCCTTCTCCAGGAGTGCCGTCGTCGGGGGACGCTTCCGTTCTCGATTCTTGCGCGATATGCCTTCATTGCCACGGCGTTCCTCAAGTCGCTCGTCGGCCGCGGAATCCTGGCGGAGTCGGAGTACCATGATCTGCGCGCCGGCATGCCCACGATTACGACCCAGGTCTCGCAGGATCTCCAGCGGCTCTCCAACGGCGGCATCTCCCGCGACACGGTCCTCCGGCTCTACGGGCATCTGCGTCCGGGGACCTACAACATTCTTTCCCCTTCGTACGCGCAGAGTCCCGACCGGTATTTCGGGGCACCCGCGGGGACGGTGGAAGCCCTCTCGGGGGCGTCCGCGGCATCGCTCCTCGACCGCAAGTCCGCCGCCATCGAAGCCCTCCTGAAGGAGCAGGGCTTCACCTGCGGTTTCTCCCAGTTCAGGGATTTCCTCGTCCGGAGCCTGCCGGCGCGGGAGCTGGCGAAGTTCGAGTTCTCGAACAACCTGAGCCGCAGTCTCGATCTGCTCGCCGAATACGGCCGGCTGCTGGAGATGTCCGTCGAAGAGATGTCGTTCCTGCCGATCGAGATCCTCCTCCGCCTGGGGACCGACAGCCCGTCTCCGGCCCTCCGCACGGACCTGCTGAGGCTGTCGTGGACGGGCTCGAAGCGACAAAGCCTCGCGACCTCGCTCCGGCTCCCGCATCTGATCCGATCGTCCGCGGATCTGGACTCCTTCAAGGTCCTGGAGTGGCACCCGAATTACATCAGTGGAAAGCGGACCACCGCCCCGGTGATCCTGCTCGACGGCGTCGTCGGCAACCCCGATCTGCGAGGGAAGATCGTGGCCATCGTGAGCGCGGACCCGGGGTATGATTGGATCTTCGGCCACCCCATCGCGGGGCTCATCACGCAGTACGGCGGGGTGGCCTCGCACATGGCGGTTCGAGCCGCCGAGTTCCGGCTGCCGGCGGCCATCGGATGCGGCGAGGTCATCTTCAATCGGGTGTCGCAGGCGAAGGTCGTCGAGCTCGACTGCGCCGCGCGTCAGATCCGGGTGGTCCTGTAAAGGAGCGTTCTGGTGGGGCGGACGGTCATCATCCTGGCGGCGGGTTCCGGCTCGCGACTGCTCCCGCTGACCGCGGATCGGCCCAAGTGCATGGTTCCGCTCAAGGGCCGGCCGCTGCTGGAGTGGCAGATGGCCGCGGCGCGGGAGGCTGGAGCGTCGCGCATCGTGGTCGTGACGGGATATCACGCCGAGAGCGTCACGGCGCGCGGGATCCTCACGGTGGTCAATCCGCGGTTCGCGACGACCAACATGGTGGAAAGCCTTTGGTGCGCGGAGGAATACTTCGGCGACGAGTTCACGGTCTCCTATGGGGACATCGTCTACGAGCCGGGCGTGCTGACGGAGCTCTGGGCCGCGCCGCAGCCCTCGGCGGTGATCGTCGATACCGCGTGGAAAGAATACTGGTCCCGGCGGTTCACCGACGTCCTCGCCGACGCGGAAAGCCTGCGACTGGATCCCGAGCGCAGGATCACGAACATCGGGCAGAAGGCGGCGTCGGTCGATGAGATCCAGGCGCAGTACATCGGGCTCTTCAAGCTCGGCGGCGAGTCGATCTCCGCGGCGTCGCGCATCCGCCGGCAGGGGAGCCCGCTCGATCCCGCGCTGCCCGGATGGACGCCTCCTCCGCGGGCGCTCGAGAAGTGGTACATGACCGACCTCCTGCACGCGCTGGTCCACAGTCGCATCCCTCTGCAGGGCGTCCCCATCTCGGGACGGTGGGTGGAGATCGACAGCGTGAAGGACCTGGCGCTCGCCGAAGAGCTTGCGGTGGATCGCGGGGGATGGCTGAAGATTCGGGGGTGACATGAAAACCGAGTGGGATTACACCGGGCTCGCCGACGCCTATCTCAAGAGGCCGGATTATTCGGACACGGCGATCGACGCGATGGTTCGCATCGCGGGGCTCACAGGCGGGAAGGCCTGCGACATCGGCGCGGGAGTAGGCCACCTGACCTTGATGCTGCTCCGCCGCGGCTTCGAAGTGACCGCGGTCGAGCCGAATGCGGCCATGCGCAGGAACGGGATGGCGCGCACCGCCGGGATGGCGAACATCCGATGGGTCGTCGGCACGGGCGAGGAAAGTGGCCAGCCTGCGGAGGCCTCGGACCTCGTCACGTTCGGATCATCGTTCAATGTGACGGACCAACCGGCGGCGCTTCGGGAAACAGCGCGGATTCTGAAGCCGCGGGGCTGGTTCGCCTGCATGTGGAACCACCGGCGGCTCGACGACCCCATTCAGCGGACCATCGAGGAAACCATCAAGAGCATCCTTCCCGATTACACCTACGGCAGGCGTCGTGAGGACCAGTCCGTCGTCATCAGGGAATCCGCCCTGTTCGGCGACGTGATTCACCTGGATGCGGAAGTGGTCCACCGACAGTCCGTCGAAGACTGCATCGAGGCGTGGAAATCGCACGCGACCCTGGCCCGGCAGGCGAAGGAGCGCTTCGGCTCCATCGTGGATCGCATCGCCCATTACCTCACGTCGCTGAGCACCCCTTCGATCGACGTTCCTTACGTGACCAATATCTGGATGGCGCGACGCGCATGACGAAGGCGGGGCAGCCGCCCGGGAAGGTCGTGCTGGTCAGCCAGCGGGTGGACGTTCTGCAGGACCGGAAGGAGCGGCGGGACGCCCTGGATCAGAACCTGGTTGCGTTCCTCTCCGAATGCGGGCTTCTCGCGGTGCCGGTGCCCAACCGCCCGGAGTCGGTCCCGGCGCTCCTCGCCTCGCTGCCCTCAGCGGCCGGCGTCGTCCTGTCCGGGGGCAATGACTTGGTCGCGTACGGCGGCACGGCGCCCGAGCGCGACGAGACGGAACGCCTCCTGCGCCGGGCCTGTCTGGACCGGGGC
>Ga0111538_10012204_pt1 | contig 11361 bp, 8 predicted proteins | sample SoiMethybrSBSTD1_FD_79669 | JGI IMG/M metagenome (GOLD analysis project Ga0111538, IMG submission 79669) | Bulk soil microbial communities from a Populus tree surrounding site in Tennessee, USA - Soil MetaG P. TD hybrid SBSTD1 (version 2)... | ecosystem: Environmental > Terrestrial > Soil > Tree... | reverse complement strand
TCAGCGCTCTACGCATATTTCATGACGCGTCCGGCTGTGGATGCTCCGGCGCAACAAAACACGATCCCGTTTCCCTTGAACATTCGTGCGCTTCAGGCTGGATGGAAACTATTGTTCTTCCGGTCTGGGCGTTACGATCCGCAACCTGCGCAGAGTGCGCAATGGAACCGGGGCGCCTATCTGGCCGAGAGCATCAGTCATTGCGGCGCGTGTCATACGCCGCGCAACTTGATGGGCGCAGAGAAGCACAGCCGAAGTTTTGCGGGCGCAGCGGTCGATAACTGGATCGCTCCACCGCTCGACAAAAGCAATCCGTCGCCTGCGCCCTGGGATAAGGACGAGCTTTTCGCCTATCTCCGGACGGGCGTCAGCCGTTTCCACGGAAGCGCGGCAGGACCGATGGCGCCGGTGATCGATGGCCTATCCAAGCTGCCTGATGCCGATATCGAGGCCATGGCCGTCTATTTTGCGGATGTCAATGGTGCGACGAAGCGACCGGCAATGGACCCCGCGGAGATCCGTCAATTGCTCGCGGGCGATAGCCTTAGGACCGGGCTGCAGTATGATCCGGCGACGCGTCTCTACACCGCTGCTTGCGCATCCTGCCACTATAACGGCGGGGATAAAATCAACCCGCTGCGGCCTGAGCTAACGCTCAACACCGCGGTCCATCTGGATGACCCGACAAACCTGATTCAGATCATCCTGAACGGTATCGACGCAAAGGACGGTGCGGCGGGTGTTGTCATGCCCGCCTTCGGGCGCTTCAGCGATGCCGACATTGCGCGCATTGCTGCTTATTTGCGCGCGACGCGTACCAGTAAGGCGTCATGGCCGGATCTTGAAAAAACGGTCGCAACGATTCGGCAGCAAGGATCGAGCCAGGAGTGATGCGGTGATGACCAAGTTCACCATCAACGGTCGTAGAGTCACCGTCGATGCGGAGGGCGATACCCCTCTTCTTTGGGTGATCCGGGACGACCTTGGACTTACCGGCACGAAGTTCGGCTGCGGAATTGGCATGTGCGGCGCATGTACCATTCATGTTGGCGGCAGGGCGACCCGGTCCTGCATCACGCCAGTCGCCGCTGTCGAAGGCGCTGAAGTCACCACGATCGAGGGGCTTGATCCGGCCGGTGACCATCCGGTGCAGCAGGCTTGGCGCGAGCTGCAGGTGCCTCAGTGCGGCTACTGCCAACCCGGCCAGATAATGCAGGTCGCGGCGATGCTCAGGGATTTCCCATCACCGAGCGACGAGGACATCGACGCAGTGATGAATGGCAGCCTGTGCCGCTGCATGACTTATGTCCGCATTCGCGCGGCAATCAAAGAGGCTGCCGCGGTAGTGGCGAGGAAGAGTTAAAGGGGCAATGCGAAAAAGGTCCTAAATAAATATGAATAGCCCGCTCTCGAAGACTGATCTTGGCCACCCGCTGTCCCGGCGACGCTTTCTCGTCGCGGCCGGCAGTGCCGGACTGTCGTTCGGCTTTGCCCGAACGACAAAAGCTGCCATGGACCCGAGCGTTTCCGGCGGTGACCTGCCTCCTCCCCATGGCAATCGAACCGAACCCAACCTCTGGTTTGCAATCGACAGCGAAGGCTTCGTTACTGTCAACATCATCCGTTCTGAGATGGGCCAGCATGTCGGTACTGCGTTAGCCCGCATTCTGGCAGACGAGTTGGAGGCGGACTGGGACAAGGTCCGCATCGTTCATGTCGACACTGATCCCAAGTGGGGTCCGATGATGACGGGAGGCAGCTGGTCCGTGTGGCAGACGTTCCCGCTGTTCAGCCGCGCTGGTGCCGCCGGACGGATTGCGCTGATCGAGGGCGGAGCAGATCTGCTCGGCGTCCATTTGTCATCTTGCAAGGCCGTCCACGGCGCCGTCGTCTCCGGCAAACGGATGATTTCTTACGCGGATATCGTGCGTCAGGGCAAACTCACGCGCACATTCACCGCTGACGAAATGGCCAAGTTGCCAATCAAGCCGATCGAGGATCGGCGTTTGATCGGCCGGCCGGTCAAGGCACTCGACATCGCTGGCAAGACAGACGGTACGGCGCGCTACGGGATTGATGCGCAAGTACCGGGGATGATTTACGCCCGGCCCAAGATACCGCCAACGCGCAACGGCTCCAAGGTCGTCTCTGTCGATGACAGTGCCGCACGCAAGGTACGGGGATATCTGGGTAGCATCGTGCTGGATGATCCCTCAGACACAGTGCCCGGTTGGGTGATGGTTCTAGCGGAACGCTATCCTGCTGCTGCGCGCGCGGCCGATCTCGTTCGCGTCAAATGGGCGGCAGGTCCCGGAAGAGCCGTGTCGGAGAAGCAGCTTCAGGATCATGCTGCCAAACTGGTGACGCGGGCGAGCGGCGGCGTGGAGCTGGACGTGTCCGCTTCCGGGCCCCCACCCGACTTCGGGGTTGCGTCGACAAACACTCTGGAGCAGACCTATACGACAGGAACGGTTCTTCATTTCCAGTTGGAACCGGTCAACGCGCTCGCATTCGAAAAAGACGGCGTGTTTGAGATCCACACCGGCAACCAGTGGCAGTCATTGATTCTCCCCGTGCTCGCCAAAGCGCTCGATCGGCCGGAGACCAGCATTACGATGCGCTCCTACATGCTGGGTGGAGGGTTCGGCCGCCGTCTGAACGGCGATTATGCGGTGCCAGCCGCACTGGCCGCTAAGGCGACCGGAAAGCCGGTGAAAATGATCCTGACCCGCGAAGACGATTGCAGGTTCGATTCAGTCCGGTCTCCCTCGGTGCAGCGGCTGCGCATGGCGTTCGGCGCAAATGGCCAAGTCCAGGCGATGGAGCACCATGCCTGTGCTGGCTGGCCGACGCTAGTGATGGCTCCCGCGCTCCTGTCGAAGGGAAAAGGAGGCGATCCGTACGATCCGTTCGCGATCGCCGGAGCCGACCATTGGTATGACGTTGGTCATCAACGCGTCCGCGCGATCCCCAACGACCTTGCGAATTCGACGTTCCGCCCGGGTTGGCTTCGCTCTGTCGGACCGGGATGGACCAACTGGGCGCTGGAAAGCTTCATCGATGAGGCTGCCGGTCATTCTCAAACCGATCCGGTCGCCTTTCGCCTGAAGTTGCTTAGTGGCAAAGGGCGCAATGCGGGCGAAACTCCCAATTCGGTCGGAGGTGCTTTGAGGCAGGCCGAGGTCGTGCGCCGGGCCGCGGCACGAGCAGGGTGGGGCGCTTCGCTTCCGGCCGATACGGGATTTGGCGTCGCAACGAGCTTCGGCCAGGAGCGCGACATGCCCACCTGGGTGGCGTGCGTCGCGCGTGTGCGCGTCGAACGCTCCGCCGCGACAGTTACGGTCGAGAAGTTGACAATGGTTGTGGATGCCGGGACGATCGTTGACCCGGATAGCGCTCTCGCCCAGACACAAGGCGCTGCACTCTGGGGGTTGAGCATGGCGCTGCACGAGGGCACGGAGTTCGTTAACGGTGAGGTCCGCGACACGAACTTGAATACCTATTCGGCTCTGCGCATCAACGACGTCCCCGATATGGACATTACCTTCGTTGAGAGCGGTGAAGTGCCCGTCGGACTTGGAGAACCGGGAACGACCGTCGTCGCCCCGGCAATAGGAAACGCGATCTTTGCCGCGGTCGGCGTACGTTTACGGCACATTCCGATCGCGTCGGATGCCCTGCGTGCGGCGCTCGCGTCAATAAAGAACTGACGCCCCAATTAGCGTCGTTACGCCCACGCGAGGGTCGAAGGCCCGGCCCAGCCGAAAAACCAACCCGTGCTCCGGGTTGATGATCTAGGCCGTGTACTCAATTACACGGGACGGCGACGGGGGCAGTAGCAGGCTCGGCGCCTCACGTCTCTTGGAGGGTGTACAACGGAGTCGTTGTGCTCCCTTGAAAGCGTTTCCGGTCCGTAACGGGACTCGATGAAAACGGGTTGCCGTCGGCTCGTATCTGGAGAAAAACTTTCAGCACTGCCTTGTCTTTCAATGTTTCCAGACGACGCGCAGGAGTCGCTGTCCGCGGCACTCCAGCGCAATGTCCCCCGTTTCCCCCTGAAAACGTCTCTCAGAACATTGTCTTTTCAAACGTCACCAGCCTCTTGTTCTTCAGTCTCCACACTTGCGGACGGCGACCCGCATGACCGCGCATCACAGTCCTTGCCGTGGTCTCTTTGGCTGCATCTGACTCTGGATCAATTGCCTCGATAATACCGAGCTCCATCACCCGGCGACCGAAGTTGGTCTGATCAAAAGGTCTGCCGAGCACCGCCTCATACATCAATTGCAGCTCCTTGAAGGTAAAATACCTCGGCATCAATAACGCCGGAAGCGACGAGTAGCTGGCCTTGCCCTGAACCCGCTCGACACCCCGCATGATAATCTCATTGTGATTAAAGGCGAGCCTCGGAAGCTCGTCCACGGGCATGAATTGCACGCGTTCTGGCGGCGCATTGCGGAAATGATCGAACGGCACCACCGCAAAGTAGGCGATTACGGTGGTCGCACCGCGTGGATCAACATCGCGCGTAAACCATGTATAGAGCTGCTCAAGATGCGGCGCTTTGATGCCGAGCTTGTCCTTGAGCACGCGGCGGGCAGCATCGAGATCCGTATCGTCGATGGCGCCTGAATCATCCGGCTCGATCCGCATGACGGTGCCCGGCAAAGCGAGTTTGCCCTTGAATGGCTCTCGATCACGCCTGATGAGCGCGATCTCGAGCCGCGGCCGTTCGCCTGGCCGGTCCCAGAAATCCCTTACCGTGAACATTAGGACATCGACAGCCGTTTGTGGCCGCGCAAAAGCATAGGTGGCAGACATCGATCTCTTTCGTGTGCTCTTCTCGCTACCCGGACGGCGGGCCGACCACAAGTTGCTGTTGTGACTTGATTATTCCTCGTGCGTCCGCGCGGGCCTTCCATTATTTTTGTAAGTATTACAAAAATATCTTGACATCGTCCACAGCAAGTATCATTTTTGTAAAAAATACAATAATAGGCAGAGAACAGATTTACATGCCGCTCCTCGAGACCCTCACCGCTTCGCAGATCCTAGCAATCGCGCCAACCGCGCCGGAGCGTCTGTTCAGCGGAGACCCAGCTAGCCTCCGACACGAATTCGCCGTTCTGGCGAAATGCTGGCATCCGGACTGCAACGGTTCCAGCGAAGCCGCCAAGGTGATGGAGCGGGTGGTGGCCCTTCATAACGCCGCCAGGCGCAAGCACGCCGTCGGCGAATGGTCTGCGCCTGGCGTCATCCGTATCGACACCACCACCGGCAATTCTTTCGTCCTGAAGGTCAAGCGGCGCCACGAATTTGAACTCGGCGAGATGGCCGTTGCGATCGATCTCGTCGCCTTCCTGGTCGAGAAGGAGCACACCACTCTGTTCGAGACCGGGCTGCGCCGGATCCAGGAAATCCGCTACCCCGATGACAGGATCCGCGGCGACCTCGCGAAATTCATGCCGGATGTGCGAGGCGTCTACGAGACCGCCAAACACCGCGTCGCGATCATGGCCAAGACCGAGGATGTCATCCTGCTGAGGGACTTCGTCGCCCACGTGGGCGGGCAACTGCCGCCGAAGCACACCGCCTGGGTGGTATCATCCCTGCTCAACCTCGCCTGTTTCTTCGAGGTGACCGGTCTCACACACAATGCCATCTCGCCGGAAACAATCTTTGTCACGGCGAAGCATCACGCCGTCTATGTGCTCGGCGGCTGGTGGTATGCGGCGCCAACCGGACGCCGTTATCGAGCTTTTGCCGGAGATGACTTACGCCTTGATGCCGCGGTCGATGGCAACCAGCAAGCGCGCTGATATTCGTCTCGATCTCGAGTCGATCCGCGCCGTTGGACGAACAATTCTCGGCGATTCGACCGGCCTCGGCCTAGTTGGCCGCGAGGACTTGCCGAAACCGATGACGAACTTCCTCCGACTGCCGAGTTCAGGTTCGGCGATCGAGGATTACCGGGCTTGGGGAAAAGCCCTCAAAGACAGCTTCGGACCGCGTCGCTTCATGGAGTTGCCGATCTCTTCCCGCGACGTCTATCCATAGGAGGTTAATCATGGGCTATCACAGATATGATGCGGACACTTGGTCCACCTACGCGACGGCAACGGCGACAAAGACGCACCGTGACTACGGTCGCACGTCGATTCTTCCCGCATTCGACCCGACAGTGTTCGGCATGAGGGAAAGCCGGAAGTCGGGACTCAACCCGAACCCGACGCCGTTCATCGCTGCGCTCGATGTCACCGGCTCGATGGGCCGCGTTGTCGAAGCGATGAGAAAAGGCCTGGGGACGCTGTTCGAGCAAATCATCACACGGGCCGTGATTCCTGACCCTCATGTGCTCGCCGTCGCAATCGGAGATTTCGAGGTTGATCGTGCTCCGATTCAAGCGACCCAATTCGAAAGTGAGCCGGTCACAATCGGCAAGCAGGTCGAGGAGCTCTGGCTCGAACGCGGCGGCGGCGGCAACGACTTCGAAGGATATCTCGGCCCGCTCTACTTTGCCGCCATGCGCACGGATTGCGATGCTATCCGCGAGGGCCGCAAGGGCTTTCTGTTCACGGCGGGCGACGAGGAGCCCCAGATCGTCCTGCGTAAGTCCTCAGTGAAGCGCTTCTTCGGTGATGACATACAGAGAGATCTGACTGCCGAGGAGCTCATCTCGCTGATTTCTCGCGGGTGGGAGTACTTCCACCTGATGGTGACGGAAGGCTCGCACATGCGGGCCCACCCGGACCGCGTCACCAAGGCATGGACCGACCTGATCGGACAGCGGGCCCTGCCGCTGACCGATCACACCCGGATGGCGGAAGTCATCATTTCGGCTGCCGAGGTGGCGTCCGGCCACGATCGCGATGCCGTCGCGAAGTCCTGGTCCGGCTCGACCAGCCTCGTCGTCAGGAGTGCCATCAACGGCTTGACGATCAACGGCCGCCGGGCCGGCAAGGGACCCCGCTTCATCTGACCTGACCGAGCCCCAATCGGCCGCCCATTTCGACGGTTTCGTAGCAAACTTGGAGAAGATGACACCATGAAACCGCGCAACGCGACCGTCGTTGTCGGCGCCAATTTCGGCGATGAGGGCAAGGGTTTGACTGTGGATACCGTCGTCGCACGAGACCCCGATGCCGCTGTGATCCGCTTCAATGGCGGCGCCCAGGCTGGACACACCGTCGTCGCCGCGGACGGTCGGCGACATGTTTTCAGCCATTTCGGTGCCGGCACCCTACGAGGTGCCGTCACCTTCCTCTCGCGCTTCTTCGTGGTGCAGCCATCGATCTTTGCCAGGGAAGCCGCGGAGCTTACCGGGATCGGGGTGAAACCGGTCGTGTTCGTCGACCCCGACGCCCAGGTCACAACCCCGTTCGACGTCTTCATCAATCAATGGGTGGAAGAAACCAGGGGCGGCACCCGTCATGGCTCGGTCGGCGTCGGCTTCGGGGAAACCATCGAACGCTTCGAGCTCGGCTATCCGCTCGCCGTGAGGGATCTCGGTGACGACAAATCCATCCTGGAGATCCTGACACGCATCCGCGACGTCTGGCTGCCGATCCGCCTCGCCAAGCTCGGCGTACCCTTCACCGCAGAGCGCCAGAACGCGGCCGCCGATCCCGCCGTAATGCGCCAATGCCTCGAGAAGATCCACATTCTGCGCCAAAACACGACGCCAGCGCCGATCGACGCCCTACTGTCGCGCAAGAACAACGTGTTCGAAGGCGCCCAGGGCCTGCTACTCGATAGGGATCGGGGATCTAAATTCCCCTACGTGACGAGATCCAATACCGGCCTCAAGAACGTGCTCGCCTTGGCGACCGACGCCGGGATCGAGCACCTCGACGTCATTTACGTAACCCGCGCCTACCTGACCCGGCACGGCGCCGGTCCGCTTCCAAACGAAGTGCCCAAGCTCGCCTTCGCTGACGTCGTCGACCCGACCAACCGACCGAATCCTTGGCAAGGCACCTTGCGCTTCGCTCCGCTCGACCTCGACCTCCTGTGCACCGCGATCGCCGACGACCTCAGCGATGTCGCAGCAACCGACATCGAGGTTGACGCCGGTATCGGCGTAACGTGTGTCGATCAGATCCGTTCAGGCGCCGAGCTCATCAAATCCGGCGTCAAGGCAACAATCCCGGCAGCGCGGCTGGCGAAGGAAATCGCTGCGGGTGCTGGTCTTCCCCTCATTCTGGAAGCACATGGCCCGCGGCACTCGGCCGTCGAGCTGGCAAGCCGCAGCAAGCGTCGTGGCGGCGACCTACAATCGTCTGCTCGCGTGGCTTATGGCGTGGGAACGCCAGCACCGCAGGAAGCTCGCCTCGGATCATCTTCTCGGTGACTTCTCGGACCTACCTTGACGATGTGAATGCAGGAGAGACCACGCGATGCCCTTAAATCGCAAGCAACGCGCGCAGATGGCCCAGGAAACCCTGCAAATCTTCGCCCAGGGGCATTATTTGTCGCCCGCAGGCCAGCGCGTGGATATCAGCGCCGCCGTCGCGGCCTCGGTCGTCGGTACGTGCGAGTATCCGCCGGACCACATGGTGACACTGCCGCAGGGCCTACGAGGCCGGCACGCGACGCAATTTGTGGTTCAAAATGAGACGACGCTGGCTGCTGCACACCGATTGAGCGTCAATCATCGAACCATCGCGCTCAACTTTGCGTCAGCAAAGAATCCCGGCGGCGGATTTCTGTCCGGGTCGGAGGCGCAGGAGGAGTCGCTCGCCCGCTCGTCGAGCCTCTATGCCTGTCTTGATGGCCGGTCAATGTACCCGTTCCACCGGCGCCATGGTGACGCGCTCTATACAGATTACGTGATTTACTCTCCCTCTGTTGTGGTTTTTCGCAACAATGACGGGAAACTATTGGAAACTCCGTTTGCGTGCTCATTTCTGACTGCACCTGCTCCCAATGCGGGTGCCGTGCTGCAGCGGGACCCGACCCGCGGCGAAAAACTCCGCCGGGCGTTGCAGAGCAGGATCAACAAGGTCCTGTCAGTTGCGGCGACACAGGGTTATGACACAATCATTCTAGGCGCCTGGGGATGTGGTGTGTTCGAAAACGACCCGCGAGATGTCGCCGCACAGTTTCAAGCAGCGCTCACCGGCGATTTCGCCGGAGTCTTCAGGCTCGTATACTTCGCCGTCTTGGATCCTTCGGGTGGCGGGGTGGTGATCGCTCCATTCGCGCAGGCCTTTGGGGGCAGCCCGCATTGAACGTCGGCGAGGACTGCACGACCATTGGCAACGCCGCCCCGGGTCGCTTCCAAGCTCGGCCTATGTCCGCACGTGGCGCGCTTTGACCGCAGAGAGCGAGCCACCCGCCTGTTCCGCCATGTGGGATCCTTCGACCTTTCCAAGGCGGCTGGCACACGCGGGGAGCGGTTAGTATTTGAGTACACGGCCTAGCACTACTTTGGCAGATTTGCCTTAGGGCTGAGCCGGCGGAGCGATCGTCGGCAGTGCGGGCACCGTTGTAGCGGTCGAATGATGAGGTTGAGGATTGCATTTCGCACCGCAGGCAAGCTGGGTTGCGGTGGTGGTCCGTTGATTCTTTTTTTCCCGCCCCGCCGTTGCGAGGCGGCGATGCTGGAGGAAGGCATAGGCGATCATCGTCATGAGCGCGTGTCGGTGAAGGCCCTGCCAGGATCGACCTTCGAAGTGATCGAGGCCTAGTTCTTCCTTCATCTGCTGATGGGCCTGTTCGCAGATCCATCGTGCCTTGATGGCGGCGGCCAATGTGCGCAGATCGGTGCCGGCCGGCAGGTTGGAGAGATAGTATTTCTTCTCTCCTGATGCACGCTGTTCGCCAATGAGCCAGGCTTCATCGCCGGGTAGATGTTGCTGGCCCTTGTCCTTGATCCGCTGGGCTCGCCCATCGGCTGTACGCACGCGGACAGCCGCGAAACGGGCCTTGAGCTTTCCTTTCGTGCCGGTACGCCAAGTGATGTTCTGCCATTTGGCGCTGACCAGCATGTCCCCGGCCGCCACCGACAGAACATCTGGAATGGAGTGCTGACGCCGACGGCCGCGTCTGGCGATTGGGAAAATGAGTTGCACGCAGGCCGAGTAGACCTTGAGGTGACGAGGGATGCCGACGGCCCAGCTTAGGTTGCGACCCGTCAGCGCCTGGCGGAACGGTGCGCTCATCCCGTAGCCGGCATCGGCCAGCACGCAGCCAAAACGGACACCGCCCGCGATCAAGCGATCAATTTCGGCAAGCGCGATCTGCGGCTTCATTCGGGCAGCCCGGTGTGGGATCGGAACGCCGGCTTGCCTCAAACGTGTTGGGTCGTTCGTCCAGCTCTCCGGCAGAAAGAGGCGTAACCCCACCGTTATCGGCACCTCGCCGCGCGCAAGCGTCAAGGATACCAGCGTCTGGCAATTGGCGGTCTTCCCAAGCGCCGACGCATATTGCGAGGCAACGCCGACAGAATGCTCGCCTTTCTTCGGTAGGGCAGTGTCGTCGATCACCAACACCGCATCACTACCGCCGACCAGCTTATCGGCTTGAACAAGAAGCTCTGCCTCCAGAGGAGCCGCATCCCAGACGCCGTCAGCGATAAAATGATGCAACCGATCATAGTCGCCAAGCGCAACCCGCTCGGCGATTGGCGCAACGCTCTTGCGATCGCCTGGCCCGATCAGCCCCGCAACGTAAAGCGGACACATCCGCCGCCGCGTTTTATGACCCAGCCGCTCCAGAAACGGCTCGAGCCAACGCACAAGCCTCACCTCCCAGTCGGTCCTCTGCATGGTCGGCCCCTCCATAAGCCGACCTCCCATGAATCACTGAAAAGCTGATTCGTGAATCCCCACCCGCATCCTGAAAAGGAAAAATCTGCCAAAGTAGTGCTAGTCCAGCGTGCCCTGAACAGATCCGCTTGCTCCGTATCGGAAAGGTCGGGCTTGAGCCGCTGATTCTGTCCTCATCATTTTCCTCTGGAGGCATGCCCATTTCTGGGCCCTGCCGCTCAATCGTAGCGCGGCGCTCGCCGCGTAGAGTGTACCGACAAAGCCGAGTACCCACGGGAGCAACGAAATCGGAACCAAGAGCACGCTGTACACGAGGATCTGCCGCGTTGCGGCGCCCTTTCAGGCAACGACCAGCATGGGGACGCCAGCACGGGGGGTATTCGTTCGTCTCGCGTCGAGAGACCCGCCGATATGGTCACGTTCATTCGCCATCACGTTTACACGCGTACCAATCGCGTACCAAAAACCTTCTATTTGCTGGGTCACATGACCTCACTGCGTGCGAAGCCTGACCCAGTTGCTTGCGGGCGTGCTCGGCCGTCGGATCGAGTTCAAGCGTGCGGCGGAAGTCCGCATCGGCACCGCTGCTGTC
>Ga0111538_10012202_pt1 | contig 11361 bp, 5 predicted proteins | sample SoiMethybrSBSTD1_FD_79669 | JGI IMG/M metagenome (GOLD analysis project Ga0111538, IMG submission 79669) | Bulk soil microbial communities from a Populus tree surrounding site in Tennessee, USA - Soil MetaG P. TD hybrid SBSTD1 (version 2)... | ecosystem: Environmental > Terrestrial > Soil > Tree... | reverse complement strand
TGCAGGAGTCGTGGCGCCGTCAGAACGGCCTCCCGCCCGACGAGGGCGAGACCGGGGCGCGGCCGGCCGAGACGCACGACGACTTCTGGGACGACGCCCCCCGCAACGGCCGCGGCGGTCCCCGGTCCGACCCGTGGGGCACGCCGCCGGCGAACGGTGGCGGCGCGCCGGCCAGCGATCCGTGGGGCACCCCGGCGGCCAACGGTGGCGCGCCGGCCAGCGATCCGTGGGGCACGCCGCCGGCGAACGCTGGTGCACCGGCGTCCGATCCGTGGGGCACGCCGCCGGCGAACGGTGGCGGCGCGCCGGCCAGCGATCCGTGGGGCACGCCGCCGGCCAACGGTCGGTTCGGCCGGCACCCGTCCGACCCGTGGGGCACCCCGCCGGCCAACGGCGGGGCGGCCCGACACCCGTCAGATCCGTGGGGCACCCCGCCGGCCAACGGTGCCGCACCGCCCGACCCGTGGGGGACTGCGGGCAACGGCCGGGGCGCGGCGTCCGATCCCTGGGGCGCACCGGCCACCGGCCGGGCGCCGGCGTCCGACCCGTGGGGCACGCCCCCGGCCTCCGACCCGTGGGGCACGCCGTCGGCGCCACCCGCCCCGTCCGGGTGGGAGGCGCCCAACCCGGCGACCCAGCCCCCCGGCCCGGCCGCGCCGTGGTCCGGGCTGTCGAGCGACACCTGGCCCCCGTCCGGCCCGGCCCACCAGGTCTGGGACGACCCCGGCGCCGGCAAGGTGGCCCCCGAGCCCGATCCGTGGGACGAGCCGTCGGCGCCCGCCGACGATCGGTGGGCCGACCGCTCGGCGCCCGAGGCGCCGGGCGCCGGGGCGGCCTGGGGCCCTCCGTCCGCGTCCTCCGTGGGTCCGCCCTCGGCGGGGGCGGCGCCGGGCCGTGGGCCCGCACCCGCCGCACCCCGGTCCGAGCAGCCCGACCTGCCGGCCGTCGACCCCGAGACGGGCCTCTGGACCGCCAAGTTCCTGCGCGACCGCCTGTCGTCCGAGCGGGCCCGCAGCCGGCGATCGGGCCACCCGTGCTCGATGGTGCTGGTGCAGGTGCCCGACGGCCCGCTGGCCCAGCTGCCCTACCGGCGCCAGGTCACCCTGCTGCGCGAGCTGGGCTACCAGTTCGTCGCCGGCGGCGTGGTCGACCACCTCGTGCACGTTCCCGACCAGCAGCAGCACTGGTTCGCGGTGATCCTGCCCGACACCGACCGCTCGGGAGCCCAGGTGCTCGAGCGGCGGCTGCGCCTCGGCATCGGGGGGTACCTCGCCAGCCGGGGCCTGCGCCTGCGCGACCTCGAGAGCGCCTCGCTCACGGCTCCCGACGACGACCCGGCGATGGAGCAGATCTGGGAGGCCCTGATCGGGCCCGAGGGCGGCGACGCCGGCTACGGCTGACGCAGATCGAGGCTCGTCCGACCGCGGTGGATGGGCTACTCTCGACGAATCACATCCGTGTGATTTGTCCACAGGCTCTCCACAGCCGTTCCACAGGACGGTGTGGGCAGCGCACGGGTGCACGAGGTCTGTTCCGCGCGCACGGAGGGAGTGATCCGGGTGACGGGTCGAGGAAGTTTCACCCACCTCCACGTCCACACCGAGTACTCCATGCTCGACGGGGCGGCGCGGATCGGCGAGGTGGTCGGTTCGGCCGCGGCCGACGGCCAACCCGCGATCGGCATCACCGATCACGGGAACATGTACGGCATCCTCGACTTCTACAAGGAGTGCCGGAAGCAGGGCATCAAGCCCATCCTCGGCACCGAGGCCTACATGGCGCACGACTCGCGCCACGAGCGGCCCGCGCGCCGCGGCCGGGTCGACGACTCCGGGGGCGACGCCGACGGCGGCAAGAAGCTCTACTACCACCTCACCCTGCTGGCGGAGGACAACACCGGCTACCGGAACCTCATCCAGCTCGCCAGCCGGGCGTTCATGGAGGGCTACTACTACAAGCCCCGTGTCGACTGGGACACGCTGTCCGACCACGCCAGCGGGCTGATCGCCACCACGGGCTGCCTCGGGGGCCACGTCCTGCAGTCGCTCATGCAGGGCGACGTCGAGGGCGCCACCGCCAAGGCCGCCCGCCTGCAGGACATCTTCGGGAAGGACAACCTGTTCGTCGAGCTGCAGGACCACGGCATCCCCGAGCAGCACAAGACCAACCCGCAGCTGCTCGACCTGGCCCGGCGCATCGGGGCGCCGCTGCTCGCCACGAACGACAGCCACTACGTCCACCGCGACGACGCGGTCGCGCACGACGCGCTGCTGTGCGTGCAGACCGGGTCGCTGATGAGCGACCCGAACCGCTTCAAGTTCCACGGCGACGAGCACTACCTGAAGACCGCGGCCGAGATGCGCTCGCTGTTCGGCGAGGTGCCCGAGTCGTGCGACAACTCGCTGTGGATCGCCGAGCGCTGCGACGTCGAGATCGACTTCGGCAAGCCCCAGCTCCCCAACTTCCCGCTGCCCGAGGGGTTCGGGACCGACGGCGACTACCTGCGCCACCTGACCTTCGAGGGCGCCCGCGAGCGCTGGGGCGACCAGCTGCCCGACGCGGTGGTCGAGCGGTTGGCCTACGAGCTCAAGGTCATCGAGGACATGGGCTTCAGCTCGTACTTCCTCATCGTGTGGGACCTCATCGCCCACGCCCGCCAGGCCGGCATCCGCGTCGGCCCGGGCCGCGGCAGCGCCGCCGGTTGCGCGGTGGCCTACACGCTGCGCATCACCGACCTCGACCCGATCCGCTACGACCTGCTGTTCGAGCGCTTCCTCAACCCGTCGCGCATCTCGATGCCCGACATCGACATGGACTTCGACTCCCGGTACCGGGACGAGATGATCCGCTACGCGGCCGAGCGCTACGGCCGCGACCACGTCGCCCAGATCGTGACGTTCTCGACGATCAAGGCCCGGGCGGCCGTGCGCGACGCGGCCCGGGTGCTCGGCCACCCCTACATCGTCGGCGACAAGGTGGCCAAGGCCATGCCGCCGCTGATCATGGGGCGCGACACCCCGCTGTACGCCTGCCTCGAGCCGCACCCGAAGTACGAGGACGGCTACAAGATGGCCGGCGAGCTGCGCGAGATGTACGAGGCCGACCCCGACACCCGCCAGGTCATCGACGTCGCCAAGGGGCTCGAGGGGCTGCGCCGGCAGGACGGCATCCACGCCGCCGCGGTGGTGATCACCAAGGAACCGCTCACCGAGTACCTGCCGATCCAGCGCAAGCCCGAGAACGGCGTCCCCGTCGAGGAGGCGCCGGTCGTCACGCAGTACGAGATGCACGGCGTCGAGGAGCTCGGCCTCCTCAAGATGGACTTCCTCGGCCTGCGCAACCTCGACGTCATCAGCGACACGATCGACGTCATCCGCGAGTCGCGGGGCGTCGAGCTCGACATCGACAACGTGCCGCTCGACGATCCCAGGACCTACGACCTGCTCAAGCGGGGCGACACCATCGGCGTGTTCCAGCTCGAGGGCGGCCCCATGCGCGCGCTCATCCGCTCGCTGGCGCCCACGTCGTTCGAGGACGTGGCCGCGCTCGTGGCGCTCTACCGGCCGGGCCCGATGGCGGCCAACATGCACAACGACTACGCCGACCGGAAGAACGGCCGCAAGCCGGTCGGCTACCTGCACCCCGACGCAGAGGAGATCCTGGGCGACACCTGGGGGTTGATGATCTACCAGGAGGGCGTGATGCGGATCGCCCAGAAGTTCGCCGGCTACTCCCTCGCCGAGGCCGACAACCTCCGGAAGGCCTGCCTGCCCCGGGGAACCCGGGTCCTCACCAAGTCGCGCGGCTACGTTCCGATCGAACGCGTCGCACGGCTCGCCGACCCTCGCCTGCACACGATCGACACCACCTCGTTCACGAGCCGGTACGAACCGGTCGACGACGTCTGGTCGGTCGGCACCAAGCCCGTCTACCGGCTCACGACGTCGACCGGGTACGAGATCGCCGCCACCGACAACCACCCGTTCCTGGTCGAGGACGAGTGGCGCCAGCTGCGCGACCTCGCACCCGGCGACCTCGTCGGCGTCGCCCGCCGCACGATGACCGACGGCGGCAGCAGCGTGAGTGACGCCGAGCTCGACCTCGCGGCGCTGCTGATCTCCGAGGGCTACACCCCCGACATCCGCTCCGGGCCGCCGCGCAACGCGCACTTCTGCAACACAGACCCCGAGCTGCTCGACACGTTCCGCCAGGCGTTCCAGCGCCACTTCGGCTATGCCCACACCCGCTCGTCGACGACCGCCACGGTCACCCAACTGCGCCTCACCCGGGCCGAGCTGGTCGACCTCGTGCCGGCGCTGGGCGCGCTCGGCCTGGCGGCCGACAAGGACATCCCGTTCCGGATCGTGAACGCGCCGCTGCCGCGCGTGCAGCGCTTCCTCGGCCTCTACTTCTGCGCCGACGGGTGGGCCGACCGGTCAGGCGTGCACTTCGGGTCGAAGAGCCGCCGGGTCTGCCGGGCCCTGAAGCGCATGTTGCTGCGGTGCGGCATCGTGGGGAACCTGCACCGCCGAGAGATCGAGGGGCACGGCACGCACTGGACGTTGTCGGTGGCCGACAAGGGCCAGGCCAAGGACTTCGCACGGCTGGTCGAGCCCCACCTCACGGCGATCAAGGCGGCCAAGGTGGACCGGTGGCTGATCGAGTGGGGCGACCGGGCCAGCGCCACGAACATCGGCATCCCCAGCTCGTTCGTGGACTCCGAGTTGGCCCGCCGGCAGAAGGTCACGGGGCGCACCTCCCGCCAGCTGGGCATCGACACCGGCGGGTACGCCCGCTCGCGGGTGCTGCACCGCGACACGCTCGACGGTCTGCTCTACTCCGAACGTCTCGAAGACCTGCGCACGGGTGACCTCGCGTGGGACACGGTGACGTCGATCGAGTACGTGGGCGAGGTCGAGTGCTTCGACTTCCGGATGGCCGACGACGAGCGCCCCTATGCGGTCGTCGAAGACTTCCTGGTTCACAACTGCGGGAAGAAGAACCGGGCCCTCATCGCCAAGGAGCGAGAGAAGTTCACCGCCGGGTGCGAGGCCAACGGCTACGGCGCCGAGCTGGGCACGGCGTGGTTCGACATCATCGAGCCGTTCGCCGACTACGCCTTCAACAAGTCGCACAGCTTCGGCTACGGGTTCGTCGCCTACCAGACCGCGTTCCTCAAGGCGAACTACCCCGCCGAGTACCTCGCGGCGCTGCTCACGTCGGTCAAGGCCAACCTCGACAAGGCGGCCGTCTACCTCGCCGAGTGCCGCACGATGGGCATCTCGGTCGAGGTGCCCGACATCAACCGCTCCGAGAGCGACTTCACGCCGGTCGTCGAGGCCGACGACGCCGGCACGCAGGCCCTCAGCATCATCTTCGGGCTGTCGGCCGTGCGGAACGTCGGCGAGGGGCTGGTCGCCCTCATCGTGGCCGAGCGCGAGGCGAACGGCCCGTTCGCCGACTTCTACGACTTCTGCCAGCGGGTCGACACCCAGGTCCTCAACAAGCGCACGGTCGAGTCGCTGATCAAGGCCGGCGCCTTCGACGACGTCGGGCATCCGCGCAAGGGGCTGCTCACGGTGTTCGAGCAGATCGTCGACCACACGGTGGCCCGCCGGCGCGAGCGGGACATGGGCATCATGACGCTGTTCGGCGGGGGCGACGACGGCGGGCCGGGCGACGACTTCGAGCGCACGGCCATCCCCGAGGTCGAGTTCGACAAGCGCGACCGCCTGGCGTTCGAGAAGGAGATGCTCGGGCTCTACGTGAGCGACCACCCCCTCCTGGGGGCCGAGGCCGTGCTGGCGCGGCGCTCCGACGGCGCCATCGACGAGCTCGACTCGTTCGACGACGGAGCGATGCGGGCGCTCGGCGGGGTCATCACGGGCCTGCAGCGCAAGTGGACCCGCAAGGGCGATCTCATGGCCGTGTTCACGCTCGAGGACCTGCGGTCGTCAGTCGAGGTCATGGTGTTCCCCCGCACGATGCAGGAGCAGGGGCACAAGCTCGCCGACGACGCCGTGGTCGTGGTCAAGGGCCGCGTCGACAAGCGCGACGACGCCCCCAAGCTGATCGCCCAGTCGGTCGAGGTGATCGAGGTCGGCGACAGCGACGCCGAGCCGCTGCGGGTGCGCGTGCCTCCGCAGCTGCTGTCGCAGGCCACCGTCGCCCACCTGAAGCAGATCCTGGCCGACCACCCGGGCGGCGCCCCCGTGTTCCTCCACCTCGGCGACCGGCAGGTCGTTCGCCTGCCCGAACAGTGGAACGTCGACACCTCGAACGGACTGCTCGGCCAATTGCGGGTGGTGCTGGGGGCGGGGGCGATCGTCGCATGAGGTGACCGCGGCGCGCGCGTGTTCGGCTACCGGAGTTGCACGCGGCGTGCCGTTTGACTGGACTGGTGGCTCGTTGTCCGTCGCAGAACGGGGGCTTTGCAGGAGATGTCGATCGCTGTAGACACCAAGGACTGCACGGCGCTGAGCGACGCAGAGATGGTCGAGATGGCCGATCTGTGCGCGGAGGGCACGCATCCGCACGAGGTCGGCACCCTGTCGAAGCAGGCGGAGTCGTGGGTGCTGGTCACCCAGGTCCGCGACGACGACAAGCTCAAGGCCTTCGCGTTCTCGACCCTCGAGCGCATCGGTGGCACCCCCTGCGTGCTGGTCGGCCTCGCGTCGGTGCGGCGCACCTCGAAGCGCGACACCGTGCTGCGGGCGCTCGTGCAGGACCTGCTGCGTCGGGCCGTGCTCGCCTTCCCCGACGAGGACGTGCTGGTCTCGGCCCGGTTCGGGCAGCCCGGCGGCTTCGACGCCTTCCGCTCGCTCAACGACATCGTGCCCCGCGCCGGCCACCGGGCGTCGGGCGAGGAGCGCGCCTGGGGCGGCCGCCTGGCCAAGCGCTACGGCATCGAGGCCCGCGCCTACGACCAGCGGGCCTTCATGGCCAAGGGCGACGGCAGCGGGCACGCGGCGGTCTTCGACCACGAGACGTTGCGCCCCGACGAGATCCACGTCGAGGTGGTCGAGCGGTTCGACGGCCTGCACCCCCACAAGGGCGACAGCCTCGTGGCGTTCGGGTGGGCGATGGAAGAGGACCTGCGCAAGCTCGCGTGAGGTCCCGCGGCGCGGCCCGGCGGCGCTGACGTGCAGCTCCGCGACGCCATCCGTGCCCGCCGCATGGTGCGGGCCTTCGCCGACCGACCGGTCGCGCCCGCCGTGGTCGACGAGCTCATCGACCTCGCCCGCCGCGCCCCGTCGGCGGGCAACACCCAACCGTGGCACTTCGTGGTGCTCGAGGGCGCGGCGACCGACCGACTGTGGGACGTCACGCTGCCGGCCGAGCGCCGCGGGGGGTTCCGGTGGCAGAGCCTGCTCGGGGCGCCCGTCGTCGTGGTGCCGGTGATCGATCCCGACGCCTACGTCCGCCGCTACGCCGAGGACGACAAGCGCGGCACCGGCCTCGGGGCCGACGTCGGGGCCTGGCCCGTGCCGTACTGGTGGGTCGACGGGGGCATGGCGGTGCACGGGCTCCTCCTGGCCGCGGTCGACGCGGGGCTGGGCGCGCTGTTCTTCGGCCTGTTCGAGCACGAGCACGAGGCGCTGGTCGCTCTCGGAGTGCCCGAAGGGCACCGGGCCCTCGGAGCGGTCGCGCTCGGCTGGCCCGCGGTCGACGAGCCCGGCCGGTCGGCCTCGCGGGGCCGGCCGCAGCTGGGCGAGGTGGTCCACCGGGGCGGGTGGTGACCTCGTCCACCGTCCTGGCGGGCCCGAGCCGGCGCCGGGTGCGGCGAGCCTGACCGAGTCCCACGACGAGGGCCGGTGACCCCGGGCACACCTGACAGGCCGTCAGATAGCGTGCACCTCCGTGGACCTCCAGACGAGCATCGACCTCGCATCCACCACCAACGAGCGCGTCGTGCTCCGCCGCCGGCCCGACGGGTTGCTGAGCAAGGACGACGTCGACCTCGAGGCCGGCGTCGCCCTGCCCGAGCTGGCCGACGGGGAGGCGCTGCTCGGGGTCGAGTGGCTCGGCATCGACGCCACGGTGAGGACGTGGCTGTCGAAGGCCGAGGGCTACCTGCCGGCCGTCGAGATCGGCGAGGCCGTGCGGGCGAGCGGCATCGGGCGCGTGGTGGCGACCCGCTGCGAGACGTTCCCCCTCGGCGACTACGTCTACGGGCTGCCCGGGTGGCAGCGCTACGGCGTGGTCCGCGACGACCCGCTGGCTACGCACCTCGGCCCCGAGGTCGACGCCCCCGCCATGCTGTCGGTCTACGGGGCCACCGGGCTCACGGCGTACATCGGGATGCTCGAGATCGCCAAGGCCGAGCCGGGGCAGACGGTGGTGGTCTCGGCCGCGGCGGGAGCGACGGGCTCGCTGGCGGCGCAGATCGCCAGGATCCAGGGGTGCCGGGTCATCGGCATCTGCGGCAGCATCGAGAAGGCCCGCTGGCTGACGGACGAGCTCGGGCTCGACGGCGCCATCAACCACCGGGTCGAGAACGTCGGCGCCCGCCTGCGCGACCTGTGCCCCGACCGCATCGACGTGTACTTCGACAACGTCGGCGGCCCGATCCTCGACGCCGTGCTCGACCGCCTGGCGATGCACGCCCGGGTGGTGCTGTGCGGCGCCATCGCCATCTACAACGAGCACGGGCGGCCGCCGGGTCCGTCGAACTACTTCCAGCTCATCAACCGCCGGGCGCGGATGGAAGGGTTCCTGTCGCTCGACTACTGGGACCGCTTCCCCGAGGTGGCGGCCACGCTGGGCACCTGGATGGCCGAGGGCCGGCTGCAGTACCGCACCGAGGTCTACGAGGGCCTCGGGTCGGCCGTCGATGCGCTGAACGCGCTGTTCACGGGCGCCAACACCGGCAAGACGGTCATCCGGCTGTGAGCGGCCTCGCCCGCCGGCGCGCCCCGCGCGCCCTGACCGCCCTCGTGGTGGCCGTCCTGGTGGCCGGCGCCTGCGCCGGCGATGGCAACGGCGACGACGACGACGCCGGCGACGCCGCCACCACGACCTCGGTCACGCCGACCCAGGCCGCGCAGGCCTACGTCGAGCCCGGGCCGTACCCCGTGGGCGTCACGACCCTCGAGCTCGACGGCGGCGTGGCGGTCGAGGTGTGGTACCCGGCGGTCGAGGGCACGACGGGCCAGGACACGTACGACGTCCGCGCCCTGGTCCCGCCCTCGGTCGAGGCCCTGCTCACCGCGGACGTCCCGGCGACGTACACGATCGATGCCGGACGCGACGCCGACGTGGCCGACGGCGAGTTCCCGCTGGTGCTGTTCAGCCACGGCTTCACGGGCATCCGCCAGCAGTCGTCGTTCCTCACCGCCCACCTGGCGAGCTGGGGCCTGGTGGTCGCCGCCCCCGACCACTGGAGCCGCGACCTGTACCACGTGCTCGGCGGGGCGTTGGGCGAACCGGCACCTCCCGAGCGCGATCCCGTCGACGACCTGCGGGCGACCCGCGACCTGATGGCGGGCGAGGACGAGACCGCCGGCTCGCGGTTCGAGGGCCACGTCGGCACCGACGAGGTGGCGGCGGTCGGGCACTCGGCCGGCGGGGGCACGGTGCTCGGGTTCGCCGGCGACGAGGGCGTGGCGGGGTACGTGTCGTTGGCCTCGGGGGCCCGCCTCGGTGGCGGGCCGGATGCGACCGGCGAGGAGCCACCCACGCTGCCCGCTGCGCCCAGCCTGTTCGTGGCCGGCCGGGTCGACGGGGTGGTGCCGTGGGACAGCGTGTCGCAGGCCGGCTTCGAGGCCGCGCCCGCGCCCAGCGAGCTGTGGGTGCTCGACGGGGTGGGGCACAACGGCTTCGACGACTTCTGCACCTTCGGCGGTGGCACCGGCATCATCGGCGTGGCCGAGGCGTCGGGCCTGGGTGGGTTCCTCGACGCCCAACCGCAGTTCCGAGCGCTGGGCGAGGACGGGTGCGTGCCGCCGGCGGTTCCCGTCGCCGACACGTTCCCCGTGATCCGCCACGTCGTCACGGCGTGGGTGAGGCACGCCCTCGGCGTCGACGCCGATCCCGTGGGCCTCGGGCGGGACGTCGCCGACAGCTACCCCGTCGAGGTCCAGATCGAGGCCAAGGACTGACACCGGCTCGACCTCGAGCCCATCGGACGCCCCCGGGTGCCGCCGTGGCCGACACCACGTCGACGAGCGCCGGTTCCCGGCGCCTCCCCGGAGGTCAGCGGCGGGTGGCGGCGGCGGCCAGCTGCGCCGACAGCACGTCGGCGTCGTCGGCCGGCAACCCGCAGGCGTAGTCGCGGCACACGTAGGCGGCGCCGTCGGCCCGTCCCTCCCACAGGGGCGACGGGTACTGCTCGCCCCAGGCGAGGACGCCCCGAGGCAGGAACGTGCGCTGGGCCACCCGCACGAGGTCGGGCCGGTCACCGGCCACGACGACCTCGTCGACCCCGTTGGCGGCCAGGTCGACGGCCACCAGCAGGTGGCCGAAGGCGGTCGGGTGGCGTGCGGCGATCGGTCCGGCCAGCAGCAGGATCTGGTCGGCGTGGTTGCGGTACCGCTGCTCGCCGGTGAGGGCGGCGAGGCGCAGCAGGGACACCGCGGCGAGGCTGTTGGCGCCCGGCGTGGCGTTGTCCATCAGGTCCTTGTTGCGGGCGACGAGCTGCTCCGCGTCGGCCCCGGTGGTGAACACGCCACCGCGCTGCGGGTCCCAGAAGAGGTCGAGCAGCGCGTCGGCCGTCTCGGTGGCGGCCGCGATCCAGCGGGCCTCGCCGGTGGCCTCGGCCAGCCGCGTGAACGCGTCGACGAGGGCGGCGTGGTCGGCGGCGTAGGCGAGGTGGCGGGCGCGGCCCGACCGGGCCTCGGACGCGGGGGGACCGTCGTCGTCGGCCTGCCACGAGCGCAGCCAGCGTCCGCCGTCGCTCCTCAGCTCGCGCAGCAGGAACTCGCCGTTGGCGACGGCGGCGTCGAGCCAGTCGGTGCGTCCGGTGACCGCCGCGGCCTCGGCCAGCGCGGCGAGCATCAGCGCGTTCCACTCGGTGAGCACCTTGTCGTCGAGACCCGGTCGCACCCGCCGCTCGCGGGCCGCGAACAGGCGGCGGCGGGCGTCCTCGATGCGGGGCGGCCGCTCGAGGTCGCCCCGGTGGGCGAGGCGGTTGAGGATCGTGCGTCCCTCGAAGTTCCCGCCGGGCGAGACGCCCCAGTAGGCCATGGCCTCGTCGGCCAGGTCCGCGTCGCCGTCGAGGGCCGCGAGCACCTGGTCGGGGGTCCACACGTAGAAGCGCCCCTCCTCGCCCTCGCTGTCGGCGTCCTCGGCGGACGAGAACCCGCCGGCCGGCTGGCGCAGGTCGCGCAGCACGTAGCCGACGGTCTCGTCGAGCACCTGGCG
>Ga0111538_10012201_pt1 | contig 11362 bp, 7 predicted proteins | sample SoiMethybrSBSTD1_FD_79669 | JGI IMG/M metagenome (GOLD analysis project Ga0111538, IMG submission 79669) | Bulk soil microbial communities from a Populus tree surrounding site in Tennessee, USA - Soil MetaG P. TD hybrid SBSTD1 (version 2)... | ecosystem: Environmental > Terrestrial > Soil > Tree... | reverse complement strand
GGGGTCGTGCGGCGAGGGGTCGATCTGGCTGACCATGCTCCACTGCGTGAGGCTCGAGGGCGTGACGTCCCTCCAGTTCCCACCCCCGTCGCGCGAGACGTGTACGCGGCCGTCGTCCGAGCCCACCCACAGCAGACCCTTCGTGAGTCGCGACTCGGCGAGCGCGAAGATCGTGCAGTAGTACTCGACGCTCGTGTTGTCCTTGGTCACCGGACCGCCCGACGGTCCCATCCGCTTCGGATCGTTGCGGGTCAGATCGGGGCTGATCACCTGCCAGCTGTGCCCTTCGTCGGTCGATCGGTGCACGACGTGCGAGGCGGCGTAGACGGTGTTGGGATCGTGCCGCGAGACGAGGATCGGGAACGTCCACTGGAACCGGTGCTTGAGATCGCCCGCGCCCCAGCCCATCGGATTCTCGGGATACGGATTGACGTTGCGCTCCTGGCCGGTGCGGTGGTCGTGGCGCGTGAGATAGCCGCCATACGAGCCGGCGTAGATGATGTCGCCCTCGCCCGGCTTGGGGGCGATGTAGCCGCTCTCGCCGCCGCCGACCGGGTACCAGTCGGTGCTGCCGATCCCGCCGCCGTCGGTGCGGCTCGGGATCGAGATGGTCGAGTTGTCCTGCTGCGCGCCGTAGACGCGGTAGGGGAATCCGTCGTCGGTGATCACGTGGTAGAACTGCGCGGTCGGCTGGTTGAGTTGCGACGACCACGACAGTCCGCCATCGAACGACACGCACGCGCCGCCGTCGTTGCCGTTGATCATCCGCTGCGGATCGTCGGGATCGATCCACAGATCGTGGTGGTCGCCGTGCGGACCCGGGATCGGCCGGAACGTGCGGCCGCCGTCGCCCGAGCGCATCATCTGCACGTTGAGCACGTACACGACGTCGGGGTTGCGCGGATCGGCGTAGACGTGCGAGTAGTACCAGGCGCGCTGGCGCAGGTTGCGATCCTCGCTGGTGCGCCGCCACGTGCGCCCCCCGTCGTCGGAGCGGAACAGGCCGCCCTCGTCGGCCTCGACGATCGCCCACACGCGATCCGGCTGGACCGGGGACACGGCGACGCCGACCCGGCCCCACACGCCCTTGGGCAGTCCCTCACCGGTCAGGCGCTTCCAGGTGTCACCGCCGTCGGTGGTCTTCCACAGCCCGCTGCCGGCGCCGCCGCTCTCGAAGCTCCAGGGCGTGCGGCGCACCTGCCAGGTCCCGGCATAGAGCACACGCGGATTCTTCGGATCCATCACCACGTCGATCGCGCCGGTGCTGTCGTTGACGCCGAGCACCCGCGACCAGGTCGTGCCGCCGTCGCGCGAACGAAACACGCCGCGCTCGTGGTTGGGTCCGAACGCGTGGCCGAGCGCGGCCACGTACACGAGGTCGGGATCGCGGGGATGGATGCGGATGCGACCGATCTGGCGCGAGTCGCGCAGGCCCACGTTCTTCCATGTCTTGCCGGCGTCGTACGACTTGTAGACCCCGTCGCCGTGCGACACGTTGCCGCGGATGCAGCCTTCGCCCATGCCGGCGTAGACGATGTTGGGATCCGACGGCGCGACCGCGACCGCGCCGACCGAGCCGGTGCCGAGCTCGCCGTCCGACACGTTGCTCCAGTTCATCCCGCTGTCGACGCTCTTCCAGATGCCGCCGCCGGTCGCGCCGAAGTAGTAGACGCTGCGCTGGCCCGGCACGCCGGTCACCGCGGTCACGCGTCCGCCACGGGCGGGGCCGAGGTTGCGCCACTCGAGACCCTGGTAGCGGCTCTGGTCGAACGGATCGGTGGATTTCGACGACGACTTCGCGGTTGCGGCGATCGCGAGCGCCGGCAGGAATGCGGCGAGAATCAGCGCCGGGACGGCGCGCGGGCGGAACATGACGAACCTCCGGAACGGGGACGAAGGTCGCAACGGGTGAGCGCGGGACGTTACCATGCGGACACCATGACCCTCATCCAACTCGTGTCCCGCCGCTGCATGGTTCTCGCGTTCACGTGCATCACGTTCCTCGCTCCCGCCGCCCGCGCCGCCGCTCCCGACCTGGTGCTCCGCAATCTGATGCTGATCGACGGTCGCGGCGGTCCGCCGGTCGGCCCGGTCAGCATCCGCGTCCACGACGGCCGAATCGCGAAGATCGAGCGGGGGGGCGCCATGCATGCGGCGACCGGCGCGACCGAGATCGACCTCACGGGACGCTGGCTGATCCCCGGGCTGATCGACGCGCACGTGCACGTCGCGACCGATCCCGCCGGCAGCGATGCGAACGTGCGCCGGACGCTCGCGCACGCGTTCCGCGGCGGGGTCACGACCGTGCGCGACATGGGCGGCGACGCGATCGCACTCGGCGAGCTGGCGCGCTGGTCCGACAGTGCGGAGGTCGCGGTCCCGCGGGTGCGCTTCTCGGCGCTGTTCGCGGGTCCCTCGTTCTTCGGCGATCCACGCACGATCGCGTCCGCGCATGGCGGGGTGCCGGGCGAGCTGCCGTGGCTGCGCGCCGTGCGCGACACCACCGATCTGCGCGCATCGATCACCGCGGCGAAAGCGACCGGCGCCACCGGGATCAAGATCTACGCCGATCTTCTGCCAGCGCGGATCGCGGCGGTCGCCCGCGAAGCACACCGCCAGCACCTGACCGTGTGGTCTCACGCCACCGTCTACCCATCCATGCCCCGCGACGCGGTCGACGCCGGCGTGAACGTGCTGTCGCACGCCATGTACCTGATCTGGGAGACGCAGCGCCCGGTGCCCGCCACCTACCACGAGGGCCGGACCGCGCTGCGCGCGCTCGAGGCGCCGGTGCTCGACAGCGTCGCCCTCGGCGCGCTGTTCGATCGCATGCGGTCGAAGAAGGCGATGCTCGAGCCGACGCTGTTCGTCGCCGAAGCGCAGCCGTCGCTGCAGAAGATCCTGCCGTTCTGTCGCGACGTGACCGGGCTGGCCGGACGCAGGGGAGTGGCGATCGTGGCCGGAACCGACGACATCCTGGCGGAGCGGGATTCGACCGCGAACCTCCATCGCGAGCTCGAGCTGCTGGTGGAGTCGGGGTTGACGCCGCTCGCCGCGCTCACCGCCGCCACTCTCAACGGGGCGCGCGCGCTCGGTCGGGATGACGACTACGGCACGATCGAAACCGGCAAGATCGCCGACCTGGTGGTGCTCGACGCGGATCCGACGGTTGCGATCGGCAATACACGCCACGTGCGCATGGTGATCAAAGGTGGGCGCGTGTTCGAACCCGGATCCGGGGTGATCGACTCACCGACCGGCGTTCCCGGCCGCTGATCCCGAAACGCGACGGCGCGGGCCGAAGCCCGCGCCGCGCGATGCCGCCAGACCGCCGTCCGGCGGCGGATGATCCGCTGCTAGTCGCCGCAGCTCGCGGACATGCCGCAGGCGCCGGGACCGCAGCCCGGCCCCGGCGAACACGACACCGGGCACTGGTCACTCCGCGTCGAAGTGTCACCCGCGATCGCGAGGGCACCCGACGAAAGGGCAGCGACAACCAGGAGCAGACCGAGGGTCCGCTTCATGGCGTACCTCCTGTTTCGAGTTTTGATTGGGGCGCGCGGCAGGCGCCGCGCGACAGGATCAGAGCAGTTCGCCGACCCACAGAGGCGGGGCGCGGCTCTGCGGCGGCGCATTGCGGTCCGCCGATGGCGGCGCGGGCGACTTGCGTCGCGCCCATTCGCCCATCGCGCGGAACGGCCGCTGCAGGATGCTCGGATCTGCGATGGTCGCGAACCACAGCGGCGCGACCGGAAGCGAGATGGAAGCGCTCTTCGTGGTGACGGCATCGGTCTGCGGACCGACGCACCACACGCGTTCGTTGTCGTTGCTGGAGACCGGCTCCTGCTGCGGATCGCATGTCCCGGATGCCGTCGCGCAGCTGCGCTCGGTGCTGCGCGCCGCGGTCGTGTGGCCGGCGATGCGGAACGATTCGCGCTTCCCATCGCAGCGGACCGCGCACGCGGCAGGCGCCATCGGCGGCTGATGCGCGCTGACGGCGGAAACAGAGGTACGCGCGGTGCGTCGTGCGGCGGGTGCTTCGTCGCATGCCGCAGCGGTTCCAACGCCGGACAGCCGACAGACCTCGATCGTGGGAAGCGTGGTCCAGATCGAGAGCGCGAGGCACAGCGCAAAGCTTCGTGTCCGGGGGCGCATGGGCGGGATTGTGCGGCCGGCGCTGGAATTCGGGTGTCTCGTCTTGGTCAAATTCAGCCGGGCGCCAGGTGGCGAACTTCTGGCCGGTCAGTTGCGGGTCGCCACCACCTCGAGCACACCGGGGGTGACGAGCAGCCGGGTCGGGTCCTGTTCGGCGCGAGCGAACTCCTCGAGGATCGCGCCGGCCTGGTCGCGCTCGAGCTTGCCCAGCGACACCAGCCGCTGGACGTTGACCTCGACGAACGCGCGCGGCCACTGCCACCACGGGCTCGCCGGCGTCACCACCTCGACGATCGGTCGGACCGAGCGGATCGTAAACCCTTCCTGCGGGAGCCATGCGGGCAGGTCGAGCGCGATGTCGGGCTCGCCGCCGCTTGCCCGCCAGCTGGCCATCACGATCGCGACGAACTCCTCGAACATCGGGGAGCGGGGGGCGAGGCGCCAGGTCGAATAGTCGAAGTACTCGTGGAACACCAGTGCCCCGCCCGGACGCAGGGCACGCGCGATGCGCCCGAGCAGGGCGCGCGGGTCCTGGACGAACGCGAACACCCAGCGGCACCACGCCGCGTCGGCCCGGCCGTCGCCCGGCAGGTCGGCGTGGTCGAGGTCCTGCTCGAAGCCCTCGATCCAGTGGATCTCGCGTTCGTGGCTCAGCCGGACCAGGGTCTCGAGGAACCGTCGGGAGCGGTCGACCGCCAGCACCCGGCCATGCGTTCCGACGATCCCGGCGAGGTCGAGCGCCGCGAATCCCGGGCCGCATCCGACGTCGAGAACGGTGTGCCCGGGCGCGATCCCGGCCCTCTGCCAGGCGTCGATCGCCCGCTCCCGCCACACGTCATGCTGCAGGCCCAGCCGGGCGATCTCGTCGTCATGAGTCCCCAGAACATAGTCGCGATCGATCGCCATGATGAGCTCCTTCCCTGTGTCGGCTTGTCTCCGGCGCCCCGCCCGAAGCACACTACCCGATCGTACGGACGCTATCGGAACCGGCCTCGGCCGCCACCCCTGAATCGGGAACCAACATGGGACGCATCTTCGAAACGCGCAAGGCCACGATGTTCGCCCGCTGGGACCGCATGTCCAAGGCGTTCGCCCGGGTCGGCAAGGAGATCACGATCGCGGTCAAGGCCGGCGGCCCGAGTCCCGACGGGAATCCGGCGCTGCGGCGCGCGATCCAGAACGCGCGCTCGATCAACATGCCGAAGGACAAGGTGGAATCGGCGATCAAGAAGGCCTCGGGCCACGACCAGACGAATTACGAGGAGATCGTGTACGAGGGATATGGCCCGCACGGCGTCGCGATGCTGGTCGAATGCGCGACCGACAATCCGACCCGTACGGTCGCGAACGTACGCTCGGTCTTCAACAAGTTCAGCGGCAACATGGGGGCGACCGGCAGTGTCGCGTTCCAGTTCAAGAAGATGGGGGTGTTCCGTCTGAATCCCGCCGGCATCGACGCCGAAGCGCTCGAGCTCGACCTGATCGATCACGGTCTCGACGAGATGGGGGAGAGCGTCGGCGAGAAGGGCGAGGCCCAGCTCGTGATCCGGTGCGGGTTCGCCGAATTCGGCCACCTGCAGAAGGCGCTCGAGGATCGGAAGATCGTTCCGACCTCGGCGGTCTCGGAGTACATCCCGGTCACACCCGTGCAGTTGCCCGAGGACAAGGCGACCACGGTGCTCGAGCTGGTCGACCTGATGGAGCAGGACGAGGACGTCCAGCGGGTCTTCCATAACCTGGTCTGACCGGGTCGGCCCGACCCCCCGTCCGGCCCGATCCCTGCCCCGCCTCCGGGGGGCCGACCCCCGCCCAAGGTTCCCCGCTGGCGTGGAACCCCAACAGGGTCTACACTTTGGGCCCTTCGAGTCCCGACTCCTCACGCAGAGTCGGTCCCCGGCGGAGGAACACCACCGCCACGGATGGCTTCCGCACGTGCTCTGAAGAGCAGAATTTCCGGCCGCAAGCGGGAGCATGAATGGTTCGACGTACGCTCGCATCTGCGAGCGCGTTCGCCGTGAGCTTCGGGCTCGCGGCATTGCTGACGATTCCTGCAGCTGCCCATCACCTGCCCCGGCGTGACGAGGCGGTGGTGCGGGTGCGTCCCGCGCGCCCGTTGTCGACGCGAACGGCCTCCCCGGCGACGCCCCGCACGACCGCCGCGCCGCACGTCATCTACCTGGCGAACGACGACCACTCCGACTACATGTGGAGCGGCAACGACGTGACGTATCGCGGCGTGTTCACCAACACGCTCGACTACTACATGAATCAAATCGAGGCGACCGCCGGCAACCAACCCGGACTGCGCGGACGGTTCAACTGCGACGGTTCGATCTGGGTGTGGGAGTACGAGCGCAACCGCACGCGCGCGCAGGTCGATCGCCTGATCGGACACATCCGCGCCGGCGACATCACGGTTCCGCTCAACGGGGTTGTTCAGCTCTACGGCGCGATGCCGGCCGAAGCGGTGATCCGAGGCTACCTGTACGCCGGGCAGCTCGAGCGCCGGTTCGGGATGCGCTTTCCGCTGGTGATCCCGATGGAGAACCAGACGCTGCCGGGCGGGGTCGGATCGCTGTGGGCCGGATGCGGCGCGAAGTACGCATGGAAGGGGATCTGCGACTGCGCCACCCGGATCGACGCCACCGATCGACCGCGCGAGATCTACAAGTTCGGGGGGCCCGACGGCCAGTCGGTGGTCCTCAAGTGGAACAGCCAGCTCGATTTCGGCAGCCAGTCGATCGGCGGCTATGCCGAGGCGCGCGATTCGTGGAACGCGATCGACATCATGTCGTCGAATTCCGAGTTCCTCGATCGCTGGCCGTACTCGGTGGCGGCGGCGTTCGGATACGGGTGGGACGACCTGGCCAGCACAACCGACGAGCTGATCGAGGCCGCCCAGGACGCGACCGACGAGACCCGCACGGTGGTGGTCTCGAACGAGATCGACTTCTTCGAGGACTTCGTCGCCCGTCACGGCAGCGAGCTCGAGTCGTTCGGCGGATCGTTCGGCAACGAGTGGGACCTGCTCACCGCGTCGATGGGTGAGGTGACCGCCAGCGCCCGGCGCGGGATCGAGAAGCTGCGCACCGGCGAGGCGCTCGCGTGCGTGGCCCTGCTCAACGACTCGTCGTTCATGGACGGCCGGACCTCCTCGCGTGACAGCGCGATGTTTTCGTGCGGCCTCTACTACGAGCACTCGTGGACCGATGGTCCCGGAGTCACGAACGCGGAGCGCGCGGCGTGGCAGCGCAAGATCGAGAAGGCGATCACCGGCTACGCCGACCAGCTCCAGGCAGACGCCCTGTTGAAGATCGGCAGCCAGATCTCGACTCCGAACTGGGGCGAGCGCCACTACGTCTTCAATCCGCTGTCGTGGAAGCGGACCGACGTCGTCGACCTGACCGTGTCGACCGCGGCTCCGCGGTACGTGGTCGACGTCGTGACCGGTGCCGAGGTTCCGTCGCAGACCGTGACCGTCGACGGCCAGCAGCGCCTTCGCATCCTCGCCTCCGACATTCCGTCGGTCGGCTACAAGGTGTTCGAGATCCGGTCGGGTACCGGCCAGCCGTTCGGGAACGCAGCCACGGTCGCGCTGCCGACCTTCGAGAACCCGTACTACCGGATCACCGTCGGCACCCGCGGCCAGATCACCAGCCTGATCGATCTCAAGGACGGCGGCCGCCAGCTGGTTCCGGCCGGCGCCTCGATCCACGATCTCGGTGACGGCAACGGAGCGGTGACGGTCGAGAATGCCGGGCCGGTTTCGACCACGCTGCGCGTCACCGCCGGCGGATCACCCGCCCATGCGACCCGCGTCACGCTCTACGCATCCCCGCTCGACCGGATCGACGTCGAGGGGCGCATCACGCAGAACTTCGGCGGGACCGAGGCCTGGGAATCGCGCTTCGACCTGCCGGGCGGCGTGTGGCGTCACGAAGAGGTCGGGATGATCGCAAAGGTCGCGCGGCAGTCGGCCGGCGGTGACTACGCGGACCAGAACGCGCGCACCGACTGGCTGACACTCAACCACTTCGCCGACTTCTCGCAGGACACACGCGGGGTGACGGTGTCGAGCTGGGACAGCCCGTTCTTCTCGCTCGGGAATTCGACCCCGACCACCCTCGACGCGACCTCGAACCAGTTCCGCGCGGTGGTCGGCATGCAGGTCGACGGATCCGAGCTCGGCATCGACGGGCAGGGCGGCACGTCGTCGTTCCTCAACCGCTACGCGTTCCGCACCCACGGCGTCTTCAACGCCGCCGCCTCGATGCGCTTCTCGCTCGAGCATCAGAATCCGCTGGTTTCCGGCCGCTGCACCGGGAGCCAGTGGTCGCCGCTGCCGGCCGGCCAGTTCTCGGTGGTCTCGGTCGACCAGCAGGATGTGCTCCTGTGGGCATTCAAGCCGGCGATGGACGGCACGGCGATGGACGTGATCGCCCGGGTGTGGAACCTGGCCAGCGCGGCCCAGCCGGTGAGCCTGCGGCTGCCGGGCCGCTCGATCTCGAACGCGCGCCGCGTCACCCATATCGAGACCGACAACGGCCCCACGCAGTACACGGGCAACGGTGTGTTCGACGATGTCACGCCTCAGCAGATGAAGAGCTGGCGTCTCCGGTTCACCACCAAGCCGACCGGCATCGGCCCGGTCCAACCCGGTACGCCGCTCGAGTTCGCGGTCTATCCGAATCCCGGGATCGGCGACCCCGATCGGGTGATTCAGTTCGTGCTCCCGGTCGACGGTCATGTGCGCGTCGAGCTGTTCGACATCGGCGGACGCCGCGTGCGTTCGCTGATCGACGGACAACTGACCGCCGGCCGCCAGGAAACCCACTGGACCACCGCGGGGCTGGCCGCGGGCGTGTACCTCGTCCGTCTGGAAGCCGCGGGCCAGACCGAAGAACGCCGCATCGCGATCATTCAGTAACCCCGGCGATTTTCTCAGGCGGCTGCCAGCCGTTAGGCTGTGCGCATGCCCCCGATCGTGGTCGAGTGGCTGCAGGTCTTCCTCCGCTGGGCACACGTGGTCGCCGCCATCATGTGGATCGGCGACTCGTTCCTGTTCATGTGGATGGACGCCAGCCTCTCGCGTCCCGCCCCGGGCCGGGCCGGCACCGTGACCGGCGAGTTGTGGATGACGCACTCGGGCGGCTTCTACGAGGTGCTCAAGCACAAGTCGCTCGCCGCCCTGCCGGACCGGCTGTTCTGGTTCAAGTGGCAGAGCTACGCGACCTGGATCAGCGGCGTGCTGCTGCTGATCGTCGTGTTCGGACTCGGCAGCCAGGCGCAGCTGCAGGACGCCGGCGCCACGCTTTCACACGGCGCCGCATTCGCGCTCTCGCTCGCGCTGCTGCCGGTCGCGGTCGGGGTCTACGAACTGCTGATGCGGACGCCGGTCGCGCGCTCGGCGATCGCCCTCGGCGCGGTCGCGACCGTGGCGATTGCGGCACTCGCGTGGGGGCTGCCCCACCTCTACACGCCGCGCGCGTCGTTCCTGCTGGTCGGGGCGATGCTCGGCACGATCATGACCGCGAACGTGTTCCTGGTGATCATCCCGGGCCAGGGACGCATGATGGCCGCGACCCGCGCCGGCACCGAAGTCGACACCACGCATGGCGTGCGCGCAAAGCAGCGCTCGATTCACAATCACTACCTGACGTTCCCGGTGCTGTTCACGATGCTGGCAGGTCACTTCCCGAGTTTCTTCGGGCATCCGCAGGCGTGGGCGGTGCTGACGCTGCTGTTCATTGCCGGCGCGGGACTCAAGGCGATGATGAACTTCCGCACCCGCACGTCCCGCTGGGTGGTGGCGGGCACGCTCGCGAGCCTCGTCGCGGCCGCGGTGATGACCGCGCCGCCGGGCGAGAGCGCGCCGGTGCGGGCGCTCGCCGCGCACGCGCCGGTGACGGTCGAGGAGGCGCGCGCGATCGTCCAGATGCGGTGCGTGACGTGTCACGCCGCGAAGCCGTCGAACCAGGCGTTCTCCGCGCCGCCGAACGGCGTGATGCTCGAGACTCCCGAGCAGATGACGGCGTGGTCGGAGCGGGTCATCGCGCGCGTGGTCGAGACGCAGACCATGCCGCTCGGCAATCTGACCGGCATGACCGACGACGAGCGGACGCGTCTCGGCGCGTGGGCATACCAGCAGCGCAAGCGGTGAGCACCCTCCCCGGCGAAACCCTGGCGTTCCGCGGCCGGCGGGTGCTGGTCGAGGGTGGTGTGCGGCCCGCCGCCCTCCACGTCGCCGACGGTCGGATCACCCGGATCGCGCACTTCGACGAGACCGGCGGGGCACCGGTGATCGAGGCCGGCGACCGGCTCATGACGCCCGGCCTGATCGATGCCCACGTCCACATGAACGAGCCCGGGCGCACCCAGTGGGAGGGAATCGCCACCGCGACCACCGCCGCGGCCGCGGGCGGGGTGACGACGGTGGTGGACATGCCGCTGAACGCGATTCCTCCCACCACCACGCTGCGCGGTGCCGAGATCAAACGCAACGCGCTGTCGGGCCAGGCGCACGTCGACGTCGCTCTGTGGGGCGGGCTGATTCCCGGCAACCTCGACGCGCTCGGCGAGCTGGCAGCGTTCGGCGTGGCCGGGATCAAGTGCTTCCTGTGTCCATCGGGCGTCGATGAGTTCCCGCACGTCGGCCCCGGCGACCTCGATCGCGCGCTGCCGCGGCTGCGCGAGCTCGGCCTGCCGCTGCTCGTGCATGCCGAGTCACCGGCCGCGCTCGCGCGGGTGACGCCACGGCCCGGCGCGGATCCGCGCGCGTATGGCACCTGGCTCGCCGCGCGACCGGAAGCTGCCGAGGTCGAGGCGGTGGAACTGCTGATCGATCGATGCCGCGCGCACGGCGCGGCGATCCACGTGGTCCACGTCTCGAGCGCCGGCGCACTCGCCCGGATCGCCGCAGCGCGACGGGAAGGTCTGCCGCTGACTGCCGAGACCTGTCCGCACTACCTGACGTTCACGCCCCACGACGTCGCCGACGGGGCGACCGAGTTCAAGTGCGCGCCGCCGATCCGGGACGTCACCCATCGGGAAGCGCTGTGGACCGCGCTCGCCGACGGCGTCCTCGACCTGGTCGCCACCGATCATTCGCCCTGTCCGGCCGGGCTGAAGGAGCGCGACACCGGCGATTTCCTCGCCGCGTGGGGCGGGATCGCCGGGCTCCAGCTCCTGCTGCCGCTGACGTGGACCG
>Ga0111538_10012197_pt1 | contig 11364 bp, 12 predicted proteins | sample SoiMethybrSBSTD1_FD_79669 | JGI IMG/M metagenome (GOLD analysis project Ga0111538, IMG submission 79669) | Bulk soil microbial communities from a Populus tree surrounding site in Tennessee, USA - Soil MetaG P. TD hybrid SBSTD1 (version 2)... | ecosystem: Environmental > Terrestrial > Soil >... | reverse complement strand
TGGTTTCCGGCTTCATGATCGGCAGGAGCTGGCGGGCGGCCTCCTCGGTGTCCCATAGCTTGACGCAGAACATCACCAGATCGACCGGACCAATGGTCTTAGGATCGTCGGTCACGTTCACCTTGGGAAGATGGATCGCCTCCGGCCCGCCCTCGACAGCAAGGCCATGGTCGCGCATGGCCGCGAGATGGGCGCCCCGGGCCACGAAATGAACATCGGCGCCGCCTTTGACCAGCCGAGCGCCGAAATAACCCCCGACCCCGCCCGAACCCATGATCGCAATGCGCAAGATGCACTCCTTCGACCGGACCATTCGCCGCCCGATCCATACTGTGCCCGCGCACGCGGCTCAATCCGCCGGTCGGACGAGCCCCAAAGAGGCGGCGGCGCACGTCCCTCCTCCGGAGGTCGGTCGCACCTGTTCTTGAAGCCTTAACGCGTAGCCCCCATATTGAGCGGGACCGAACGAGGGCGGAAAAACCGCCCGTGGGGCGGTCGAGGGGGTGCCGCGAGGGCCCCGTCAAAGTCGCTTACGAGGGCTTTGAGACCATGTCCCGAGTTCCTTCGTTGTCCAGCCCTTTCCTGCTCGGGTTCGATGAGATCGAGCGTGCGCTCGACCGCGTCGCCAAGGCTGCCGACGGCTATCCGCCCTACAACATCGAGCGGATCGCCCGCGCAAACAGCCAACCCGACCGCCTGCGCATCACGCTGGCAGTCGCGGGTTTCACCCGCGACCAACTCGATGTAACGGTCGAGGAAAGCCAGCTCGTCATCCGCGGACGGCAACAGGACGATAAGGAGCGCCACTATCTCCATCGCGGCATCGCCGCGCGCCAGTTCCAGCGCACGTTCGTGCTGGCCGACGGCATGGAGGTTCTGAGCGCCGACCTGAAGAACGGGCTTTTGGCGATCGATCTGGTCCGGCCGGAGCCGGAACGGATCGTGAAGACCATCAGCATCACGGACACCGATTGAACCCGAACAGGGCTCGACGCGTTAGAGCTAGCAAGGAGTCGAGTGCCATGACGAATAACAATATCACCTCTCCAGAATCCATGATCTCGCCCGAAGCGCTGGCGCTGTTGGGCGGCGGCAAGATCGCCTACGTAAAGATGATCCGCGCCGAAGACGTGCAGCGGCAATTCCCTCAGGCTCCCCAGCTTGCACCGGGCACGCTGCTCTATGCTTTGCACGCCGCGGATGGGACGCCGATCATGCTGACCGATAGCCGCGAGGCCGCGCTCGCCAATGCCTGGAGCCAAGAACTCGAGACTGTCAGCGTGCACTGACTGCCGTCTCGCGTATTTGGGGCCAGACTGTGTGATTTAGGACACAGTTAAAACCCCATATTTCCGCGCCTCCCAGGCTCTCGCCGAACAATCAATGCGACTGTGTGATCCGCAACACAGCCAAGGGGTTCGAAGTAACGGATACTGCTCTTCGCGCCATTCAAGCGCGAGGAGCAGTGTCATGTTTGATCGGCCCGCAACTGAACGCACGGTGATGTCGCACGAACAATTCGCGACATTGGGTGGAAAGCGCGTCGCCTACATCAAAGCGATTCGCTCCGAGCAGGTCGCCTTCCTTTGCGCGGAGGCACCGATGCTGCCGGCGGGCCATTGCGTGTTCGTCCTGCACGCTGCGGACGGCACGCCGATCCTCCTGGCCGACAGCCGGGAAGCGGTACTGGCGGATGCGGCCAGTCAAGAGATCGAGACCGTCAGCCTCCACTGAACCGCGCGCTTCGGGAAACTGATCAGCAGGACCAAGCCGGGTCCGTCACTCCGATGATCGCGTCAGGCGGCGCTCGCCGACGGCATCGCCAGCACGGCATACAGCGCCTCGGCATCACGTGAATCGCGCAATTTGCGGGCAACCTCGGCATCGCGCAGCAAGCGCGCAACGCGCGCCAGCGCCTTGAGATGGTCGGCGCCGGCGGCTTCCGGCGCGAGCAGCAGGAATACGAGGTCGATCGGCTGGCCGTCGAGCGCCTCGAAATCCACCGCTCTTTCGAGTCGCGCAAACAAGCCGAACAACTTGTTGAGCTTCGGCAGTTTGCCGTGCGGAATGGCAATGCCATTGCCGACACCTGTCGAGCCGAGCTTTTCGCGCTGCTGCAAGATCTCCAGGATCGTCCGTTCGCTTTGCCCGGACAGTTCGGCCGCCTTGGCGGCCAGTTCCTGCAGAACCTGTTTCTTGCTGTTGACCTTCAACGCCGGAATGATGGCGTTGGGCGCGACGAGATCGGTGAGCAACATGGACCTGTTCCAGAAAACTGGGAGCTCAGCAGGGGCCGCCGTCGCAAAGGCGGCGGACCATAAGTAGCCGCTGGTTGGCCGTCAATGGGCGTCCTGTTCGAGGGAGGGCAGATCGATCCAGCCGATATGACCGTCCGCGCGGCGGTAAATCAGATTGACCCGGCCATGTCCAGCGTGGCGGAAGACGATGACCGGCGCGCCCTGCATGTCGAGTTCCCTGACGGCTTCGCTGACGGAAAGACGTTTTAAGGTGGTGGTCGATTCTGCGATAACAACGGGGTTCCACTGCGCCTCCTCCTCTTCGCTGTCGCGCTCGGACGCGGCAATGACGTAGCTCGGCTCGCTCAGCGCGGCGCGGTCGAGCGCACGATCCTCCGGCGCACGGCCGTCGGCGCGCACCGTTTGATGAGCCTTGAGCCGCTGCTTGTAACGGCGCAGCCGCTTTTCAAGACGCATGGCGGCTTGGTCGGCGCTGGCGTAGGCATCCGCGGCCAGCGCATCGGCTTCGAGCACAATGCCGGAATCGAGATGAACGACGCAGTCGGTGCGGAAGCCGAAGCCTTCCTTGCCGATGGTGACGTGTCCGGAAAATCCACCATCGAAATACTTCGCGGTCACCTCCGCGATACGCGCATTGACGCGCGTGCGCAGCGCTTGACCGATATCGATATTCTTGCCCGAGACGCGAAACGGCATGATCGACCTCCGCTGACGTCTGGTCGACGATCCTGATCACGCACACAGACCGGCTTTGCGCCGTGCGGGCACGGCGCGCGTTGTTCGGGCGAAGGCGGCTCGCCGCTGAACAGTGCTGAAACAGGATATCACAGAGCGAGGGTCAGGGCGCGAGCCCCATTGACGTCTGTTTCTCCCGGCGCCGCTGCACCGACGAGGCAATGCGCATCGCTTCGCGATACTTTGCGACGGTTCGGCGCGCGATATCGATTCCCGCCTCGCGCAGTTTTTCCACGATCGTGTCGTCGGACAGCACATGGCCAGGGCTTTCGGCATCGATCAGCTGCTTGATGCGGTGGCGCACGGCTTCCGCCGAGTGCGCTTCGCCGCCGTCCGCCGCCGCGATCGCCGAGGTGAAAAAATACTTGAGCTCGAAGATGCCGCGGCTCGTCGCCATGTACTTGTTGGCGGTGACCCGCGACACCGTGGATTCGTGCATGTCGATGGCATCGGCGATGGTTTTGAGATTGAGCGGCCGCAGATGCTGGACGCCGCGGGCGAAAAAAGCGTCCTGCTGGCGCACGATCTCGGTCGAAACTTTCAGGATGGTCTTGGCGCGCTGGTCGAGCGCGCGGATCAGCCACGTGGCGGTCTGCAGACAATCGGCGAGGTAGGTCTTGTCCTTGTCGTTCTTTGCGTTCTTGGCGATTTCCGCGTGGTAGCTCTGGTTGACCAGCACCTTGGGCAAGGTGTCGGAATTGAGCTCGATGATGAAGCCGCCGTCGCGACCCGGGCGAACGAACACATCCGGGACGATCGGCTGCACCACGGTCGATCCGAACGCCAGGCCGGGTTTCGGGTTCAGCTCGCGAATTTCGTGGATCATGTCCGTCAAATCTTCGTCGCTTACGCCGCACAGCCGGCGCAATGCCGCCAGGTCGCGCCGCGCGAGCAAATCGAGATGAGCGACTAGCGTCTGCATCGCGGGATCGAAGCGGTTGCGCTCCTTGAGCTGGATGGCGAGGCATTCCGGCAGATTGCGTGCGCACACGCCCGGCGGATCGAACCCTTGCAGGATGGCCAGAACGGACTCGATCGCGGCAGCCGGTGCGCCCAGCTTCTCGCCGACCGCCGCAAGATCGCCCCTGAGGTAACCCGCCTCATCGACGAGATCGATAAGATATTGTCCGATCATCCGCTGGACCGGATCGGAGACCGCCAGCGCAAGCTGCTGCGCGAGGTGGTCGACCAGCGTGGTCTCCACCGGTACGAACGCTTCGAGGTTATAGTCGCTGTTGTCGCGGCCGCCGGAGCCGGTGGCCGCCCAGTCCGAATACCCCGTCGGGGCCTCGCCGTTCGAGCGCGAGGTCGCGGCATCGGCATCCGCGGGGGGGACATCCTCGAGGTCGGCGGCGAGCCGCTCGCGGGCGGCGCCATCCTTTCGATCCGGGCTGCCGGCCTGCCAATCCGGGGCGGCGGCATGGGCGACCGGCAAGGCTTCGCGATCCGTTCCTCGCCGGTCCCCCTCTCCGTCGCCGTCTGCGACCCGTTCCAACAGCGGATTGCGCTCGAGTTCCCCCTCCACATAGGCCGCGAGGTCCAGATTGGAGAGCTGCAGCAGCTTGATGGCCTGCATCAGCTGCGGCGTCATCACCAGCGCATGGCTCTGCCGAATTTCAAGTCTCTGGGTAAGCGCCATGTCGTCCTTAACTGACCCGCTTGCCGGGCGGCTGACTGGCCTCAAATCGGCCGGCAAGCACACGCGAAATGAACTGGTCCAATTCTTGCTTATCCGGTTCTTGGCCCGGTGTATACCAGTTCTGATTGGTTCTTCTTCTGGTGGGGGACGGCCGCAGAATAGCGGGGAGAACGCCTAGATTCGGAAGTCCTCGCCGAGGTAAAGGCGGCGGACCTCGGGATCGTTCACGATATCGTCCTTGCGGCCCTCCATCAGGACCTGGCCGGAATAGATGATGTAGGACCGGTCGGTAAGGTCGAGTGTCTCGCGGACGTTGTGGTCGGTTATCAGCACCCCGATGCCGCGATTGGTCAGACGCCGGACCAACCGTTGGATTTCGACCACGGCCTTGGGATCGATGCCGGCGAACGGCTCATCGAGCAGCATGTAGTTGGGACGGCTTGCCAGCGCCCGGGCGATCTCGACCCGGCGACGCTCTCCGCCTGAGAGCGCGATCGACGGCGTTTTGCGATGCCGCGTGATCTCGAACTCCTCGAGCAGCGCGGTGAGGTCGGCGTCGCGCCGGCGGCGATCGGGCTCCACCACTTCGAGCACCGCGCGAATATTGTCCTCGACGTTGAGACCGCGAAAGATCGACGCCTCCTGCGGCAGATAGCCGATTCCGAGGCGGGCCCGCTGGTACATCGGAAGATGCGTGACGTCGTGGCCGTCGAGCTCGATTTTGCCGCTTTCCGCCTTGATCAGGCCGGTGATCATGTAGAACGCAGTGGTCTTGCCCGCCCCGTTCGGCCCCAGCAGGCCGACCGCCTCGCCGCGCCGGACATAAAGGCTCACGCCATTGACCACCCTGCGGCCGCCATAGCTCTTTTGCAGGCTATGAGCGGCAAGATAGCCCTGCTGCACCCCCTGCTGCCGGCTGGACGCGTCCTCTTGTCGTGGGCGCGGCCTGGTTGGGGACGCCTTGGCGCCGTTTCCGCGAGCCGACGGCATCGGCCCACCAAGAGCCGCCAGATCCATGTTCTGCGAGCTGCCGTTGGCTTTTCGTGTGCGTCGGGGCGCGCGGCGGTGCCGGAACAACGCAAGGATGCTGAGCACGCCTCTGCCCTCGAAGCCGACGGACCTCAACGGAGCCGTCCAGTTGCGCTGCGGAATCCCGCCGATTGGAACCGGAGGGGCCGCGTTGTCAACCCTGGGCCCAGATTGGGGCTGAGGCGTTGCAGTTCAAGGGTTTGGGCCAGGCGGCCCTGGTCACACCTTCCGCCGATCCCGGGTGCCGACCCGGTCCGCCGGTACGCGCTGCGGCGGTGGCAGCCCGCCGTTCGAACTTGTGTCATTTCTTCTCGGGAGCGTTGCCGGGAGGAACGGTGCCCGGAGGAGGGTTGCGCGGACCGGATTGGAACAGGCCCTCGACCCGGCCCTGGTCCATCTTGGACACGCCGGTGGTGAGGTCGACCACCAGCCGCTGCCCCCGCAGGACGTCCGCCCCCCGGGTGACCACGACATTGCCGGTGAGCGTGACCGTATTCTCGCGCATGTTGAAAATGGCTGCATCTCCTGCCGCGTTTTGATCTTTCTGCACCACGACCACGCTGCCTTTGGCCTCGATCCGGCGGATCTGCTTGTCGCCACCGGGGCCGGGCTCCGCGGCCTTGATGTTACGCGTCCCGGTCTCCTCCTCGTAGAAGACGGTGAGCAGCTTGCACCGCATCTCGGTATCGCCCTGGAGCACGTGCACGTCGCCGCTGAAGGTCGCTAGCTTGTCTTTCTCGCGGACCTCCAGCGCAGCCGCCCGAATTTTCACCGGCTCGTCACGGTTCTGCGAGAAGCCCTGCAAGGCATTCGGCGGCCCCTGGCTCTTCTGCGCGCCGACATCGGTCACGGAAGCCGTCAGCGCCACGGCCATGGCCGCCCCGGCGACAAGCGCCCGCCACCCTCTCATCGGCCACGCGCTCATGGTTTGCGCCCGTCACTGGTGATGACAGGACCCTTGCCTTCCAGCATCAACGTGACGAAGACGCCGCGATCGAAACGCATGAGGTCCCCGGACTCGCCAACCTCCATCCCGTTGGCATTGATGGTCCATGTCGCCGTTTTCACTTCCACCGGCTTTTCGGAAACGATCTTGCCGGCCCGAACGTCAATGACCGCCTCGTTGAGAAAGGCCTGGTAGCCGCTTGAGGACGTCACCACGATATTCTGGGTCAGAGTCAGCTGTTCCGTCTTGGTATTGTACAGCCCGTCTTTCGCGACGGTTTCGAAGACTGCCCCGTCCTTCATCTCCATGGTCGCATTGATGCCGTGCAACTCGACCATGTCCGGCTTGGTGAGATCCTGAGCGGCGGCTTGCGCGATCATGTTGTAACGCCGGTTATCGCGGGTGAACCCGGCGAGACGGGGCTGCTGCATCATGATCTTGGTGCCGGACACGACCAGGGAGCCGACATCGACATTCGCGCTCGAAAGCACGCGCAGCGGCTTGACCAACGCCGTGAACGCGACGCCTCCGACCAGAAGGACGGCCACGCTGAGCGGAACCGCAATGCGCAAAAGGCGGACATGCCGGCTGTGGCGCACGGCCGCGCGGAACGCCCGCTTACCGTCGGAGCGGCCCGATCGCGCCAAGATGCGCGCCCCTCGCTGATCGACGTCCGACACAGCCGTCAAAGAGTTCATCCCCGAGCCCCATCCGCCCGAACGAGAATCAGGCGGCTTCCCACGCGATGCTAGCCCCATGGGCCTTCATCGTCGCTCCCAAATATGGCCCGGACGCGGCAACCCTTCTCAAGAATAAGGCAGAACAACCCGTCCCGAAAGCGGGATCGATTGTGGAATTAGGGAGAAAAGGTTTCCCAATTGGTACTTTTCGCCTGCTTCGCCCTAGGAATGGGCAAAAATGTCCTCGGCTGCCCAGCCGGCGAGATCAAGCCGCACCCGGTCAGGCAGAAAGCGGAAGCAGGCGGCGGCGAGGTCCTCGCGCCCCTCACGCGCGAGCATGGCATCGAGCCGTTCCTTGAGAGCGTGCAGGTGCAGCACGTCGGAAGCGGCGTAGGCGACCTGTGCATCGGTCAGCGTGTCGGCGCCCCAATCGGAGAGCTGCTGCTGCTTCGAGACGTCGATTCCCAGCACTTCGCGCACGAGATCCTTTAGCCCGTGCTTATCCGTATAAGTGCGGGCGAGCCGGGAGGCGATCTTGGTGCAATAAACCGGCGTTGGCATGACTGCCAACCGCTTCTGCAGCGCACCCAGATCGAACCGGGCAAAATGAAAGATCTTGAGGATGGCGCCGTCGGAAAGCAGTCTCGTCAGGTTTGGCGCCGCGTTCACCCCCGCAGGGATTTGCACGACGTCGGCGGTGCCGTCACCAGGCGACAGCTGCACCACGCACAGCCGATCGCGGTGCGGATCGAGTCCCATCGTCTCGGTGTCGACGGCCACCGCACTGACGCGATAGTGCGACAGGTCGGGCAGATCGCCGCGGTGCACGCGAATGGTCATGACGGCTCACCGACCGGCGATATCGGGAAGATGGTGCCCAGGAGAGGACTCGAACCTCCACGCCTCGCGGCGCTAGTACCTGAAACTAGTGCGTCTACCAATTCCGCCACCTGGGCTTTGCGGCGATAGGTACGGACGAGGATTGGGGTTGTCAAATGCGCGACGCCCCCGTTTGGGCTTGTCAAATGGGCGTAAGGCGGCCCTATACAGTGTCGGAGCGATCCTGTATTCCGCGCCCGACTGGACTGAGCGAATATGACTGCCATCCCCCTTGAAACGCTGGTCACCGTCTTTGGCGGCTCGGGATTCCTCGGCCGCCATGTGGTGCGCGCGCTGGCCAAGTTCGGCTACCGCGTTCGCGTCGCGGTGCGCCGGCCCGAGCTCGCCGGCTACCTGCAGCCGCTCGGCCGGGTCGGCCAGATCCACGCCGTACAGGCCAATGTGCGCTATCCGGCCTCGGTCGAGGCGGCTGCGCGAGACGCCGACGTGGTGATCAATCTAACCGGCATATTGTTCGAGCGGGGCCGGCAAAAATTCGATGCGGTACAGGCCTTCGGCGCCGAGGCGGTGGCGCTCGCCGCCGCGGCCTTTGGCGCGCGCATGATCCACGTCTCGGCAATCGGCGCCAACGAACAGGCGTCCTCGCGCTATGCGCGCTCGAAGGCCGCCGGCGAGAAGCTGGTGCTCGCCGCCGTGCCCTCGGCCGTCATTCTGCGGCCCTCGCTCCTGTTCGGCCCCGAAGACGACTTTTTCAACAAGTTCGCCGCCATCGCGCGCTTTTCCCCGGCGCTCCCTCTGGTGGGCGGCGGCCATACCCTGTTCCAGCCCGTGTTCGCGGGAGACGTCGCAAGGGCGGTCGTCGCCGCGATCGAAGATCGCGCCCAGGACGGCCAGATCTACGAGCTCGGCGGTCCGGAAGTGCGCAGCTTCAAGGAGCTGATGCAGTTCGTGCTCACGACCATCGAGCGGCGGCGCCTGCTGGTGCCGATCCCGTTCGGGCTTGCCAAGCTGCAGGCCTCCTTGCTGCAGCTGATGCCCAAGCCGCTGCTGACGACCGACCAGGTTGAGCTTCTGCGCAACGACAGCATCGTCTCGGACGCGGCCAAGCGCGAGGGGCGCACGCTCGAAGCGCTGGGCGTCGACCCCGTCACCATGGCCGCAATCGTGCCGTCCTATCTGTGGCGCTTCCGCAAGACCGGCCAGTTTCAGGGACCGGTGATCACCAATCAGTAATCCGGTTCGAGCTTCGAACTCCGAAGACCGATTTGCGGCGACGCCATGTCCATCGTGACCAATATCGAGGATCTGCGGCGGATCGCGCGGCGAAGGATACCGCGCGCGATCTACGATTACGTGGAGCGCGGCTCCTACGACGAGATCACGCTCAATGCCAACCGCGCTGAGCTCAACGCCATCCGCTTGCGCCAGCGCGTGCTGATCGACGTATCGAAGGTGTCGCTTGCCTCCTCGATGCTGGGCGAAGACGTCTCGATGCCGGTCGCCATCGCACCGACCGGTCTCACGGGCCTGGTTCACGGCGACGGCGAAATGCTGGCGGCGCGCGCGGCCGAGGCCGCCGGGATCAAGTTCTGCCTTTCGACCATGTCGATCTGCTCGATCGAGGACGTGCGGAGCGTTCTGAAAAAGCCGTTCTGGTTCCAGCTTTACATGTTCCGCGACCGCGGCTTCAGCCAATCGGTGATCGAACGGGCGCGGGCGGCAAATTGCTCCGCGCTGTTCGTGACGGTCGATCTGCCCATGCGTGGCCAGCGCCACGCCGATATCAAGAACGGGCTCACCGTTCCTCCCCGTCTGACCGTCCGCAACGCCTTCGACATTGCGACGAAGCCCGCGTGGCTCATCAAAGTGCTGTTGGGGCGGCGCAAGACCTTCGGCAATGTCGAGGCCTATCTCAAAGGAAGGGTCGGCATCGAGAAGGCGGGGGCCTGGTCGAACCAGAATTTCGACCGCTCGCTGAGCTGGCGCGATGTCGAGTGGGTTCGCGGACTGTGGCCGGGCAAGCTGGTGCTCAAGGGCGTCCTCGATGTCGAGGACGCCAAGACCGCCGCCTCCGCGGGCGTCGACGGGATCGTCGTGTCCAACCACGGCGGCCGGCAGCTCGACGGCGCGCATTCCACCATTCGGGCCTTGCCTGAGATCGCGAGCGCCGTGCGCGATCGCATCGAAGTGCTGTTCGACGGCGGCATCCGCTCCGGCCAGGACGTGGTGAAGGCGCTCGCGCATGGCGCCCACGGCTGCCTGATCGGACGCGCCTACCTCTATGGCCTGGCGGCGAACGGCGAAGCCGGGGTTCGCCAGGCGCTCGACATCATTCGCGCCGAGCTCGAAGTGGCGCTGACATTGACCGGCACGCGAGACGTGCGAGCGGTGACGGGCGAACTCATCGGACACAAGCTGAGAGGTGAATAGCAAAGCCGAATGACCCGGCACGCCGACGGGCGGGCGCTATTCGCAGCAATCGTGGCTCATCAGTAGCCGAGCGCCAACGCGATCAGTCCGAGCGATCCGACTACGACGCGCCACCAGGCAAACAGCGCGAATCCATGGCGCTGCACATAGCCGAGAAACGTCTTCACCACGATCCATGCACAAATGAACGACACCGCGAAGCCGACGGCCACGAGGATCGAGTTGTCCATGCTCATCTGGCCGCGGCTCTTGTAGAGATCATAGGCAAAGGCGCCGGCCATAGTCGGCATCGCGAGCCAGAACGAGAACTCCGCCGCCGAACGCCGGTCGGCCCCCAGCAACATGGCGGAGACGATGGTCGCGCCCGAGCGCGAAACTCCGGGTATCATGGACACGCACTGCGCCAAGCCGATGACAAAATACATCGGCAATGAAAAGCGCGTGGCGTCGCGATAGCGGGTGTCGAGATCCATTCGATCGACCCACAGCAGAATGGCGCCGCCAACGATTAGGGTGAAGCAGACGATCCAGACGTTGAACAATACCGATTTGATGAAATCATGGGCGAGCGCGCCGACAACCGCGGCCGGGAGAAATGCGACCAGTATCCCGATCACGAATCGCTGTGCGGCCGGATCCTTGAACATGCCTAGTGCGAGTTGCCAGATACGGAAAAAATATATCGACAAGAGCGCCAGGATGGCGCCGAACTGGATCAGCACCGCAAAGGTCTTGCCGAAATCATCGTCATCGAAGCCGAAGAACTGCTGCACCAGGAGCAGGTGCCCGGTCGAGGACACCGGCAGG